>OIXX01000038.1_pt1 | contig 101983 bp, 74 predicted proteins | sample 1588161 | NCBI WGS metagenome assembly OIXX01 (sample SAMN03283274) | human gut metagenome | biome: human-associated habitat; material: feces | host: Homo sapiens | place: Peru | collected 2012 | reverse complement strand
GAAACGGCGGTCGACGAAACTGGAGAGGAGGTATTACGAGCTCCTGTGCGAATTGGAGAGAGCGCTCCCGCAAACTGCCTCTTGACAACTTATAGGAGCGTCGGTTTTACTAAAGCAGATACGCTTTGTGCTCGCCTTGCGCCAAAAAGTCTACTCACTTAGCTCGCAAGGCGTCCCGAAGGGACGATTCAGGTCAAAATAGCGTACGAACGCTGCACTTCTTGCGGTGATTTGATACCGCAAGACAGCCAAAAACCTGCCAAAAAGGGACAGGTTTATTTTGGTCGGTTTTATCTGGGGTTTTGCTACATCCGCAGGTTGAACCTATCAATCGAACGGCCCAACGCAAAGGCCGCCGCGAAGGAATTCACATCCTTCGCGGCGGCCTTTAACGTTTGTCCAGATAAAACCTGCCAAAATAAACCTGTCCCTAAATGGTAGGTTTGGGAAGGTCGGGGAACCAGGTTGGTTTGGGTTGGTTGGGTGTGCGCTCGGCCAGGACCAGCTCCATCCAGCACATGTCGTACCAGCGGCCGAACTTTTGGGCGCAGCGGTCAAAGGCACCCACCAGGCGATACCCCATATGGGCATGGAAATCCTGGCTGTTGTGCGTCAGGTACTCGTCGTCCTTATCGTGCGGCACGGCAATGAGCGCGCACATGTTGGTGATGCCCATCGCGACCAGGCATTGCTTCAGCGCGTCGTGCAGCTTGCGACCCAGCCCGCCATGGCGCACATCGCGTGCCAGGTAGATCGATGTCTCGACCGACCAGTCGTATGCCTCGCGGCTGTTGAGCGGACTCACATAGGCATAGCCTACCGGACATCCGTCCAGCTCCATCACCAGATACGGATAGCGCTTGAGCGTACGCTCGATGCGCCCGGCAAACTCCTCAACGCTCGGCACCTCGTATTCACAGGTAATCGCCGTCTGGCGCACATACGGCTCATAGATGGCAAGCAACGCCGGTGCGTCTTCGGGCGTCGCCAGGCGAATCGTCGGCTCGGACATCTCGGTCATACAACCCTTCTCCCTCAAAAACAAAGGCCGCCTTGCGCCAAATCCAAGCGCAAGGCGGCCCCTCGTCATTACATCAGGCTACAGGACAGCCGCCAGCGCGTCGATGTCCTCTTGCGCCGTGGCCCAGCTGGTGCAAAAGCGCACCACGGTGTGGGCCTCGTCGTACTTTTCCCAGTACTCGATCGCCGTATGCTCGCGAATGCGGGCCAGATCCTCGTTGGGCAGAATCACAAACTGCTGGTTTGTGGGCGTCTCCAAAAAGAACTGGTAACCGTGCTCGTGTAGCACGCGACACAGCGCCTGAGCGGTCTCAATCGCCTGGCGACCGATCTCAAAATACAGGCCGTCGGTAAAGAGTGCCTCAAACTGCACGCCCGTCAGGCGACCCTTGGCCAGCAACGCACCGTGCTGCTTAATGCGCGGAATGGGATGCGCCGGAGCGTGCATGCCGCAAAACACCACGGCCTCGCCGCACAGGGCGCCGCACTTGGTGCCGCCGATGTAGAACACGTCGCACAGCTGTGCCAACTCGGGCAGGGTAATGTCGCACTCATCGGCTGCCAGCGCATAGGCCAGGCGAGCGCCATCCACAAACAGCGGAATCTCGCGCTTCTGGCACACCGCATAAATCTCGGCCAGCTCGGCCTTGGAGTACAGCGTGCCGTACTCGGTCGACAGGCTCACGTACACGGCGCCCGGGAACACCATGTGCTCGCAGCTCTCGTTTTCGTAGAACACCTGGATGTAGCTTTCGAGATCCTCGGCGTGCATCTTGCCCTCGTAGCCGGGGATGGTGAGCACCTTGTGGCCGCCAAACTCGATGGCGCCCGCCTCGTGGCAGGCGACGTGGCCAGTCTCAGCAGCAACGACGCCCTCGTACGGCGCGAGCAGCATGTCGATCACCGTCGCGTTGGTCTGCGTGCCGCCCACCAGAAAAAACACGTCGGCATCGGGGGCCTGACAGGCCTCGCGGATAAGCTGCTTGGCACGTTCGGTGTGCGCATCGGTACCATAGCCGGGCTGCGGCTCCATATTGGTGTCGATAAGCGCCTGCAGCACTGCCGGATGTGCGCCGTGGGAATAGTCGTTGTTAAACGCGAGCATGGCAATCCTCTCTTACCGGGTATCGGCCAGATGATTCAGGTGGAGCTATTGTACGCCGTTGGGATAGGCAATGCGCGCGGCAAGGCACTCAAGTGCCAGTACCAGGGCAAAACCGCAGCTCACGTCACTCAAAAAGTGCGCCCCGATCACGATGCGCCCAAAGGCGACGAGCACCGCGACGGCCGCCGCCACCCAAAAGACCACGCGGCGGCGCGACGGCTTTTCCTTAGAGGCCGCCGTAGGAAGCCCGGCGAGCATAAGGCCGATCGCCGCATGCGCCGTATGACCGCTCGCGAACGACTTAAAGCCGTCCTTGATTACGCCGGCCGCGATATAGCCCCACTTGTCGGGGTTGCCGATTACCCACCACGGCTGAAAATTGAGCCCCGGCGTGACCTCGATCACGCGCATGCGCGGGCGCGACCACAATGGCTTAACAATGACATTGAGGATGATGGCCTGAGCGACCCACACGGCAAGCACCATCAACGCCCAGCGCGTGAGATCGTCGGGGTCGGTGTCGCGCGTAAGGCGATAGGCAATAACGTTGGCCGCGATGACCAGCGTAAACGTTAGTACCAGCTGAAACGCAATAAGCTTACCGCCGACGCGCAGCGATCCGATAATCTCGTAGCCGACCAGGCCCACGTTGATCAAAACGCCCAGCGCGGCGAGCCACCTGCTCGCCTTGGGATCGGGGCGTGCCGAGCGCACGAGCATAACGCCCGCGATGCTCGCCGTCAGCTCGAACGGAAGCTCGCCGGCCGCCTCGACAAAGCGGCCGAACAGGCTGGACGAGTTGAACAGCGCACTCGAGATTTGGTAATCGAAAAAAGACCCAACGAGCAGACAAAAGGCCAGGATAACCGCGACAATGGCGACATCTTTCTTATAGATGTATCCAAACATACTTTCCTTTCGATGGAACCAGATTGCCCAAATGGGGCGTTTGCAGCGTCGACCCAATTAGTCGTCGTCGCTAGCGCCCAGCTGCTGCAGCAGCATGAGGGTGGCTGCCACGGGGCCGGTGCCGTCGCTGGCGTCGAGACCGCGGCCCAGGCCGCTGCCCGCACCGGCTCCTGCCTTGTAGGGCACCGATAGCTTACGGCTCTTGGGAAAGGTCACCGCACCGTAGCGAGTCTTAAGCTCAAAGGCCACCTTCTTGGGAACGTCAACCCCCAGGAAGGTAATGCGTCCACCGCTGAGCGTGACGCTCTCGAGCCCCAAGCGCTCGCCGCGAATACGAATGCGAGCGCGGTTGAACAGGTTGAGTCCCGCCAACGGCAGCTCGCCATGCGCAGCCTCGGTCTCCTCCTGCACCTCGTCGATGCTCTCCAGGTCCTCAGCCGCCGCGAGCTTGCGGTACACGAGCACGCGCTGGTCCACCGCCGGCATGTACTCCTCGGACAAGAAGTAGTCGGCCGGCAGATTGATGCCCACGCTCGCCGCCTCCACGCCGGCATCGTCGTCGCCGCGCGCCTCGGCCACGGCCTGTCCCAGCATCTGCGTAAACAGGTCAAAGCCCACACTCGACAGGTTGCCGTGCTGCTCGGCGCCCATGAGCGAACCGGCGCCGCGAATCTCCAGGTCGCGCATGGCGATGCGCATGCCGCTGCCCAGGTCCTGGAACTCGGAAAGTGCGGTCAGGCGCGCCGTGGCCTCCTCGGTGAGCGGCAGCTCACCCGGGAACATAAAGTACGCGTATGCCTGCGTGGCAGAGCGGCCCACGCGGCCCTTAAGCTGGTAGAGCTGTGCCAGACCTAGACGCTGCGAGTCCTCGATGATGAGCGTGTTGGCCGCTGCGTTGTCGATGCCGCTCTCCACGATGGTCGTGGCGATAAGCACGTCGATCTTCTTGGTCGCAAACTCGATCATCACGTCCTCGACCTCGCGCGGGCTCATCTTGCCGTGTGCCACACCCACGCGTGCCTCGGGCGCGGCCTCGTGCACGCGCGCCACGGCGTCGTCGATGGTCTTAACGCGGTTGGACACGTAATACACCTGACCGCCGCGGCCCACTTCCAGACGAATCGCCGCACTCACCACGTCGGGGTCGTACTCCCCCACGTGCACGATCACGGGACGACGCCCGGTCGGCGGTGTGGTGATCAGGCTCATGTCGCGCACGCCGCTCGTAGCCATCTGCATGGTTCGCGGAATCGGCGTTGCCGAGAGCGTGAGCACGTCGATTTGCTCGCGCAGGTTCTTGAGCTGTTCCTTATGCTGCACGCCAAAGCGCTGTTCCTCGTCGATGATCACCAAGCCTAGGTTCTTGGGGTTCACGTCGGCAGAAAGCAAGCGGTGCGTGCCGATGAGTACATCGATCGTACCCTCGGCAAACGCCTTGAGCGCGCGCTTTTGCTGCGCCGGGGTACGGAAGCGGCTGAGTACCTCGACCTCCAGGCCAAACGGGGCAAAGCGCTCAAAGAAGGTCTCGTAGTGCTGTTGGGCCAGAATGGTCGTAGGGCAGAGCACCATGACCTGACGGCCGGAGTCAACGCACTTAAACGCCGCGCGCAGGGCGACCTCGGTTTTGCCAAAGCCCACGTCGCCGCACAGCAGGCGGTCCATGGGCTTGGGCGCCTCCATGTCGGCCTTGATGTCGGCGATAGCCTCCAGCTGGTCGCGCGTCTCGTCGTAGGGGAAGCTCTCCTCCATCTCGATCTGTTCGGGCGTATCGGGCGGACAGGCGATACCGGCAATCGACGAGCGGCGCGTATACAGATCGACCAGGTCAAACGCCAGCTTTTTGGCGTTCTTGCGCGCCTTGTTGGTAGCCCGCGTCCAGTCGGCGGTGTTGAGCCTGGTCAGGCGCGGCTTGTCACCGTCGGGACCAACGTAGCGCGTAATGCGGTCGACCTGCTCGAGCGGCACGTAGAGCTTGTCGCCATCGGCATATTCCAGCAAAAAGTAGTCGCGCTCCTTGCCGCCCACTTCCTGACGCGCGATCTCGCTAAAGAGCGCGATGCCGTGGGTAGCGTGCACCACGTAGTCGCCCGGCTTAAACGGGAAGGTGATCTGCGTAATGTCCACCTTGCGACGGCTGCGGGCGCGGTTGGCGTCCATGCGGGCGTTGAGGTCGGCGATCGAGAACACAGCCAGGTTGGCATCGGGCACCACCACGCCCTGCGGCAAGGCGGCATCTACAAAGGTCACGCGTCCGCGCGAGATGGTGGGCACGGCGGCGCCTGCGGCAGCCTGGGCCGCGCCCGCCTCGAGCGAGCGGGCGTTGAGCGCATCGGCCTTGCGCTCACGAATGGAAGCATGGGCCTCCTGTCGGGCGGCGCGGGCGGCGGAATCCGCCGCTGCCACGCGCACGCGGTCGCCGATAGCGCCGGCATTTTCGGGCGCCGCGGTCAGCGATTCCTCAAAGGTAATGCCCTCGTCGCCAAAGGTGAGCTCCATCGACTCGCGCGCACCGCGGTCGGGGATGGCAAACACGCAGGCATAGCGCTTGCCCACGACCTCCTGGATGCGCGTCATAAAACGATTGTCCGAGCCTGCGATGGCAGGCTGCTCAATCTTGAGCTCTGCCGTAACCGCACCGCCGGCACGGATGAGGCTCACATAGTTCAAGCGTTGCTGGGAACCAAAGTCGAGTTGCTGGGCACGCACGTACAGGCCGTCCAGACGGTCGACCCCCGCCTCGCCGGCGCGGGCCTCGATATCCTCGTAGGCGCGCAGGCAATCGTCGAACAGCGAGCGCGGCTCGGACAGCACCACGAGCGCCTTGCCGCTCACATGCGACAGCGGACTCACGGTCTGGCCGTACATCACCGGCAAAAAGCGGTCGAGCTCGGGCGTGACGATGCGCGCATCCACCATCTCGAGCAGTGCCGCCAGCTTACTGTCGTCCTGGCTGGCGCGGTAGAGCGCCACGTGCATGTTGTGGACGGCGTCGTCGGTGAGTGCGAGCTCGCGACAGGGGAAGATCTCGATGCTGTCCTCGTTGCCGATGGTCTGGCCCGTTGAACTCACCATGCGGCGGATGCGGTCGATCTCGTCGCCGAAAAACTCAATGCGCACGGGCGCCTTTTCCTGCGCGGGAAACACCTCGACGGTGTCGCCGTGCACGCGGAACAGGCCGGGCGCGTCGGCGGCACCGGCATTGGTGTAGCCCATGCCCACCAGACGCTGCGGCACCTCGTCAAAGGGAATCTCCTCGCCCACCGCAAAGGTCGTCGACTCCCAGTAGCGGCTCTCGACTGGCGGCACGCAGCGCAGCAGCGCGCGGGCCGAGGCGACCATGATGCAGCTGTCGCCGCGCACGATGCGTCCCAGGGCCTCGCAACGCTGCGCCACCACGGCGTCGTCGGGTGCCTGCTCGCGCCAGGGGTAGTCCTTGCGCTCGGGAAAGCGACACACGTGCGCCAGGCCCACATAGGCGGCCAAACTGCGTGCGGCACGATCGGCCGCATCCTCGCCACTCACAACGTAGACCGTCGGGCGCGGACGGCGCGCAAACTGGGCGGCCGCCATAAGCGTTCGGCCCGATTGAGACACGGCCAGCGTCACGTCCTCGCCAGAATCGAGCCCGGCCTCGACGGTCTGCAGTGCCTCGGCAGTGTAGAGCTGCGCGGCTATACGGTGAATGAGCATGCTGTTCCTCCGGCATCGCAACGCCAAAAGCCCGCCGGGGCAAGCTCGGCGGGTATGCGGCGGATTTCGTTGTCTGTCATGGTAGCGCATGGAGGGGACTCCAGCTCAGGCGTACGCCCAGCCCCGCAACAAAAACGCCAGACAGAACTGAACTCACCGGCCTCGCCAAAATCTCCCCGTCACGTCGAACGCCGCAGCCACGGAAGGTGCCCCAAGAAACGGCTATTCCTCAAAAAAGCTCGCAACGTTCAGGCGGCTCGTCCACTCACCTATGGTGTTGGCAAAACCGACGCGTGTGTACACGCCCGCAAAACGGCCGCGATACAGGTACAGGCCTTCCATATTAGAAGCGGGCGCAAAACCAAGATCATCCACAAGTCCTTTGGGCGCCTCTCCTCGATGCGGCCCATCGACAAGCGTTCCGCGCAAGCAGGGAGTCTGATACTGCTGAGCATACTCCTGCACAATCGCCCCAGCTGCCGCAGCGCGAGCAAGCACCTGGGACCATTCCCGTTCCGTGACATCCAAACCGGCGACAACGCCAACCGCGTTGTAGCCGCCGCACGGCTTGACAATCCATCGATCCTTTTCGGCAAATCTCGACAACTGGGTGCTTTCGTCCATAATCTCGGTATAGGGCACATGCTCCCGGACAAACGATTGCTCCTCCGGGCTCAACAAGGACTGCCCGGCTCGAGACCACAAAAACGCAAATACGGTCTTAGTCGCACACGGCCACGTTCTAAAACCACCGACGATACATGCAAGCCCTTCTTGGGCAGCCTCGATTAAGGCCGAGCGTCCGTCGCGCGGCTTATCCCACAGCTCGCCGGTCACCGCGCGCCGCCAAACGCAATCAATAGGACCAGCGGCATCGCACAGGCGCCTAGCACCGCCCTCTTCTTCGACAATCCGCAGGTCGCGTACATCCGTAAAGCGCGCGACTACACCCCGCCGCCTCATAAGGTCGACAAAATGAGCCGCGTCTTCCAAGTCGATGCTTTCCGAATAGTCGACGATTGCCACCGAAGCGGGATATATCTTTGATTGCGGTGCATAGAGACCCTCGTCAACGCAGGCCCCGCTGTCCGATCGTGCACTATCCTCGGTGCGGTGAGGATGGGCCAGCTCCCACTCTGCAAAGGTCTCAAACAATGCATCTATCCAGCTACCGCACAAATCGTACTGCCGAAAGCCGGGGTGGTCGGATGCAAACTCCTCAAAGGAAGGCGTCATCCGCACTGCTTGACAGACCGCATCGGTCACTACCATTCCAGCACTGCCATCGGTATTGAGCTCGCAAAACGTATACGAACCGGCGTCCTCGTCAAGAAAGATATCAACGCGCGCAAGGGGAATCTGGCAATCATAGCCGGCATCCATAGCGCATAGGTCAGCAAAAGCCGGATCCATGCGAAACCACGCACGCACGGAGGCATCGGAACAAAACGCCCGCGTCACCTTGTCCATAATGCCGTACATGCGCTCGGCCGCCTCCTTAAGAAGCGCCGTCATATCCTTATCGAATATCTTTGGCGTTAAAGCCCAGGGCGCAGGGTCGCCATGGTAGAGTGCATGGGTTTGAGACAAGTATTCGTCGCCTTTGCGACGACCAGGTAGGTCACCTTCACGCGTGCGCACAATGCGCTCAAAATAATCTTCAAGCTCTCGCGTCTTCAATGTTGCCACGTTGCCCTCCATTGCTTGATTTTTTGTTCATGCTACGCCAGCACGCCACGACTTCGGCGCGCTTGAATAGGCTTCTAAATTAGCAACACATTTTTGCATGAGCCGGCAGGAGGCAACATATACTCCTGCTCAAGCGCATGCCCAGCCCCGCAGTTCGTGTAAAAATCGGTTCCGCCGGGCATCTCGGAGCCACACTTGGTGCAAGACATATTCGGGCATCCCCTCACAACAAACGGCATCTGTCGCCATCATATTGAGCCCTCGCGACCCACATGTGCTGCGCAACATTAGTCGCCGTCCTCGGGTGCCGACAAAATGCGGCGGGCCCCTACCCCATCACACGCACGCTGGGGCAAAGGTCTGCCAGCGGGCACTTGTCGCACTTGGGTTTGCGGGCGTCGCAGATCTCGCGGCCAAAGGTGATCCACTGGTGGTTGACCGATCCCCAATACTCGTGCGGCAGAATCTTGAGCAGATCTTGCTCGGTCTTGAGCGGCTCTTTGGCATGCGTCTTGGGGCTCAGCATCAGGCGGTGCGCGATGCGGTTGACGTGCGTATCGACCGCGATGCCCTCGACAATGCCAAACCCCACGTTGAGCACGATGTTCGCCGTCTTGCGTCCCACACCCGGCAGCTTGACGAGCTCCTTCATGTCGGCCGGTACCTCGCCGCCGTAATCGGCAACGATCATCTGCGCGGCCTCCACGGCGTGCTTGGCCTTGCTCTTATAAAAGCCGAGTGACTTGATGGTCTCGGCCACGTCGGTCACACTTGCCCCGGCCATGGCCTCGGACGTGGGCCACTGGGCAAATAGTTGGGGCGTCACCTTATTGACCTGCGCGTCGGTCGTCTGAGCCGAGAGCAGTACCGAGATAAGTAGCCTAAAGGGATTCTCGTGGTCCAAAAAGCACTCGACCGGGCCATAGCGACGGTTAAGGCGCTCGCACACCTCAACGGCGCGCTCGCGTTTGGCGGCATTGGTCTCGCGTGGCATAACGACTCCTCGGATCGGCAGAAACATAACTTCACAAAAACGATTGTCCCACGTATGGGGACCTTAAGCCTCCAAAAATGCGCCGGTCTGGCGGCTCCACAGGCTTGAGTACTCACCGCCCGCCTCGACGAGCTGCGCATGCGTACCGTCCTCGACAATCTCGCCGTCCGCCAGCACCACGATGCGGTCGAGCGCCGCCACGGTGGACAGGCGATGCGCCACCACAATGGAGGTGCGGCCGCGCATCAGGTTCTCGAGCGCTTCCTGCACCAGCGCCTCGGACTCACTGTCCAAGGCAGACGTCGCCTCGTCGAGCACCAGAATCGGCGCGTCGGTGAGGATGGCGCGGGCAATGGCCACGCGCTGGCGTTGGCCGCCCGAAAGCTTAACGCCGCGCTCGCCCACCATGGTGTCAAAGCCGCGGGGCAGGCGGTCGATAAACTCAGTCGCATTAGCCAAGCGAGCCGCCTCGCGAATCTGCTCGTCGGTGGCGTCGGGGCGGCCGTAGGCGATATTCTCGCGAATGGAGCGGTGGAACAGCAGCGCCTCCTGCGGCACGTAGGCAACCTGGCGGCGCAGGCTCTGCTGCGTGCAGCGCGAGACATCCTGGCCGTCCACGAGCACGCGGCCGCCCTGCACGTCGTCCAGGCGAAGCAGCAACTTGGTGAGCGTCGTCTTGCCCGAGCCCGATTTGCCCACCAGGCCCACGCGCTGGCCCGCCGCCACATGGAGCGTCAGGTCGTCAAACACGTTCTCGCCCGCCGCGGCGTCACGGTATGCAAAGCTCAAGTGCTCAAAATCAATCGCGCCCTCGCGCACCTTGAGCTCAGGGGCATTCGCGTCGTCTGCCACCAGACGCGGCTCGTCCAGCACGCGCGTCATCTCGGCGGCGTCGCCCAGAGCGCGGTTGATGCGCTGCATCATGGAGCTCACGTAGTTCAGACGCATAGTGAGGTTGTACGTGTAGGTAAAGATCATGACGAGCGCGCCGGCCGAAATGCCAAACCACGCGTTACCACCCGCGGCGAACACACTCACCACGGCCATGGTAATGACGATAAGGCCCGAGGTCGTAAAGTTGCGTTGCATCATGGCGTGCATCGATACCGTTTCGGCATCGCGCGCGGCACGGTCGGCGGTATCGAATAGGTCGCGCTCAAAGTCCTCGCGCCCGCAGGTCTTGACGGCCAGGATGTTCGTGACCGCGTCGGACAGCACGCCCGACAGCTTGTTCTGCGCGGCGGACGTCGCGGCCGAAAGCGGCATGATGCGCTTGTACATAAGCCAGACAAACGCGATGTAGACGACCATGATGCCCACCAGGATCACGGTAAATGCGGGCACCACCGGGGCGAGCGCCGCCACCGTGCAGACAACCGAGGTGATAGTGGGGATGAGCGAATACACCGTCACGTCCACCAGACCCGTGTAGCCGCTCATAAAACGGCTCGTCTGGCTCACAAGCGATCCGCCAAATCGACTGGTGTGGAATGTCATGGATTGATTGGAGAGCGTGTCGAAGCATAAGCGCGCCAGGTGATAGTTGCCCGCAATCTCGAGCTTGTAGACGGTGTAATCCTGCAGCTTGGAGAGGATCTGGCCTACCAGGTTAACGAGCACGAGAGCCAGAATATAGGGGCTAAAGACCTCAAACACCTGGTCGCCTGCCACGGGACCGGCCTGGACGCGGTCGACGATAAGCGCCATCACGTAGGTGTTGGCAAACGTAAGCAAAAAGATATAGCCCGCCGACGAGAATACCGAGAGAAAGACGATCAGCGGCTGTGTGCGCGTGACATCCCAAAAACGCTGCAACGTGCGGCGCACGGTGGAGCGCTTGAGCGGACTGGTGCTTTTCTGAGACATAGGCTTCCTTTCGCGTCTGATAGGGCGAAACGCCATTGTTGCACACTAAAGCGCGCTTCAGGCACGTACGACACGAAAAGCGCCCGCGCTCCGCGCTTGCGCAGACGCCCCGCCGTCAGGCACGGCTAGTCCTTGTCTTCTTGATCTGCGGGCAGGCCCGCGGATGTGAGCCCCAAGATCGCGTCGGCCTCGTCGGCATCCTCCAGGGCGTCGATGTCCTTGAGCTTGCGCTCCATAACGTTGGTGCGCGTGGTGATGATGCCCTCGACCGTCTTTCCCGCGGTCTCGATCTGCTGTTGGGCGCGACGCAGCGCCGCCTGGTAGCGCGGCAGCTCGGCCTTGACGGCGGAAAGCACGCGCAGCACGTCATCTGTGCGCTTTTGCAGCCTAAACGTCTGGTAGCTCATCTGCAGGCTGTTGAGGATGGCCGCCATGGTGCTGGGGCCGGCAACGTTGACGTGATAGTCGCGGCCCAGGATCTCGATAAGCCCAGGGCGACTGACGACCTCGGCGTACAGGCCCTCAAACGGCACGAACAGAATGCCAAAGTTGGTCGTCGCGGGCACGCTCAGGTACTTCTCGCAGATGTCCTTTGCCTCGCGTTTGACCATCGCATCGAGCGTCTTGCGCGCAGCGGCGACGGCCTCCGCGTCGCCCGACTCCTGGGCGTCGAGCAGATGCTCGTACGCGTCGCCCGGGAATTTGGAGTCAATCGGCAGCAGCACGGGATCGCCCTCGTCTACCGGCAGCTTGACGGCAAACTCAACACGCTCCGAGGCACCAGGCTTGGTGGCAACGTTTTCCAGATACTGGTCGGGCGTAAGGATGTCCGCCAGGATCGCGCCCAGCTGCACCTCGCCCAAAATGCCGCGCGCCTTCACATTGCCCAGCACGCGTTTGAGGTCGCCCACGCCGGTGGCGATAGATTGCATGTCGCCCAGCCCCTTGTACACGGCCTCGAGCTGGTCGCTCACCTGCTTAAACGATGCGGACAGACGATCGTTGAGCGTACGGGAGAGCTTCTCGTCCACCGTCGCGCGCATCTGATCGAGCTGAACGTTGTTATCCTTGCGGATGGCGCCCAGCTGGGCATCGACCGTCTCGCGCACCTTGTCCAGGCGGTGCTCGATGCCTTCGCGGTTGGCGCCGAGCTGCTGGGCCGTCTCGCGACGCAGGTCGTCCATGCGGTCGCCGGCCTGTGAGAACTCGCGCGCAATGGTCAGGTAGCGCTGCTGCTCCACGGCGGCGTCGGTCGTCTGCTGCTGCGCGATGGCATTTGCCGTGCGACGGGTTTCTGCCAGCGTGACGTTGAGGGCATCGAGCGTGCTGTTGGCCTGTTCGAGCGCCGCGAGCGTCTCCGCGTCGTTGCCGCCACGCTCGCGCAACTCGGCACGAAGGCCTTTAAGCTGCAGGGCGCAAACCACAGCAACTCCCACCGCCACCAAGGCAATCACAACAAGCGCAATATCAATAGCAGACATAGACTCCGCCCAACAAACCCAATCGAGTATCAATCAAAACCGCGATCAATCTTACCCCGCCACACGCACCGGGCGCCCGGCCCCTTCTTGGGTGCCCCTCTCCTCCGCATATTCCATAATGCGGCGCGCCGTCTCCCTGCTCACCTTTGAGTCATCGCCGGCTAGGTATGCGTACACGTTTCCCTTATTCAGATTCAAATCGCGGCAGAGACCGTAGCGCGTTACACCCGATTTCCCTAGCGCTCCCAATGTTCTTTTTCGCATCAGGGCGTTCACCCTTCTGTTGGCCGCTGGCTTTTCCTTCACCGCTCTATACGCGCGCCAAACGTTGGCGTAACGATTGGGGAGCTTATCCTCGGAGCATAGAGATGCCAGGCTACCCGCTTGGTCATACAGAGACAAAACACCTCGATAGCCCTCTTCCATCCACGAGCCCTCGGATAAACCCAGAACGTATTCGGCTTTTCCCTGCGCCAAAGCGAGCAAAAACAGAGGCTCCGCCACGCGCGGCGCAACCGTCGTCGCCCGCTCAACCAGCTTTCTAAAACTTAGTGACTGCTGTCCGGACAGCTCTCGGCAATAGCCTTTTAAGAATCCCTCAAAGGTCAAATTCAACCGAACACCTCCTTTTTGTATTGTCTGTTTGCGCAGACCATCTCTTGATAACTCCGCTCCGAAGGCGACGAGGCCAACGCCTCTCCTTCATCGAATATAAGCCGCTCGAGCAGATCCCAATCAAGTCGGTCGACGAATGCCTGACTATGAAGATCGACGATGTCATTCGGACGATAGGCATAAAGCTTCATCACCGCCAGATCCTCCAAAGATGGCGTAAAGTACCTGATAAAATGCGCCCCAATCTCCAATGGGATCAGGCGATCTTCGTAATTGAATGGCATCTGGTTGCAATATGCTACTGCCATACCATTCACCTCGGGGTATCGAGCTATGATCTCGCGGAGGCACCTGTCTGCCTCAAACACATCAATGTCATGTGTAACCGACCGATTCGTCACATCGTTTAGCATGAAGGCGCATCCTCCCACCAATACAACGCTCGGCCTATCGTCTCTTGGACCTATTTCCAGCTCCGCCTCTTCGTCAATGCCCAAAAGAGTCTGCTCTAAATCCTGCTTATACATAGCAAATCCTATTGTTATTCATCTTAAATAATACTATTCAGTCGCACGACAGGACCTACAGGATGCAAGAATTCTACTCGTGGCGATAATCCCTACATCCTAAAAGTCCTAATGTGGCAAACGCTAACTCTCCCAGCCGGCGCGGATGGTTGTTATGACATCGCCTAGGCGCTGGCCGAGGGCTGACAGATGTTGGAGCACTTCATTGGGCGAGGCGCCGTTGAGGATGCAGGTGAACGCATACGAGACCAGGAAAATCACCGCAAGTCCTAACGGAATGAGCACGATCATCGCTAATGTGCGCAGGCGCTGGCCCACGCGGCGGTGACGCGTGCGGCGTTTGTCGAACGCAAGCTCCTGCGCATACGAATCTTGTTGTACGGAATAGTTCTCTGGCGCCGATCCGCCCGCAAGCGAAACCGCGGGCGTGGCATTTTGCGCAGGGGGCTGGGCGGCTACTCCTTGCATTTGCATCTCCATAAGCCGTTGCTGTTGGCGCAACATGCGCTCGGCTTGTTGCTGCGGGGTCTCAAGAAACAGATCCATGTTGGCCTCCTCAATCGGAGCATTCGACGCTTACGCCCAGCATCCCGCACCGCCAAGGCCACGGCAACACAATCCGTAGCAATGGCTGCAAAGTTTCTTTTACCAGAAAGCTGTCGAAAAGCTCAACGACTCCCCTACCAGCACTTTCTCTGAGCTTTTTTATCGAATGATCTTTTGGCCTTCCATCAACCCGCCAACTAACCAAAAGCTGGCCAAAAGCTTGACAGAAATTGTGTAGACAGGGACCCCATACAAAAACGTGCCGCCCCAAAAGGGACGGCACGAAAACCAAACTATCAGCCAAAACTCGTTGGCAAGCCCGCGTCGCCAGACCCGCGGCGTATGCCTTTGCCTCGCGCGACCCTGCGAAGCCGTGAGCGAGAGGGAAAGGGATACGCCGCGGGTCTGACGCCCGGAGCGGCGAAACCAGCAGTTACCCTGCGGAGCCGTGAGCAAGAGGGAAAGGTATTTCCCCGCCCTGCGCTCCGCAGTCCACGTTCGTATCGGCGCTAGTAGTTCACCACCTGCTCCTCAAAGTACGCCTTCGGGTGATTGCACACCGGGCACACCTCGGGCGCTTCGGCACCCACATGCAGGTGCCCGCAGTTCAGGCACTTCCATACCTTCACGCCCTCGCGCTCAAACACCTCGCCCGACTCAATGCGCTCGACAAGCTTGTTGTAGCGCTCCTCGTGAGCCTTCTCGACAGCACCGACGCCGCGGAACTTTGCGGCAATCTCGGCAAAGCCCTCCTCCTCGGCGGTCTTGGCAAACTCGTCGTACATCGTGGTCCACTCGTAGTTCTCGCCCGCAGCGGCATCACGCAAGTTGTCCAGGGTGTCGGGAACGGCGCCGTCGTGCAGATACTTAAACCACAGCTTGGCGTGCTCGGACTCATTGCCTGCGGTCTCGGCAAAGATATTCGAGATCTGAACGTAGCCGTCCTTTTTGGCCTTAGATGCGTAGTAGCGATACTTGGTGTGCGCCTGGGACTCACCGGCAAAAGCGGTCTCGAGGTTCTTCTTGGTTTGGGAGTTCTCAAAATCCATAGGTGTACTTCCCTTCAACACATGCCGCCCGTAGGCTTCGAGCGGCCTTGTCTTTAGGATGCCCTCATATCGAAAATCTAAACCTTACAATCCGGTTCTTCAGATTTGAGCGGGCTACACACTCAGCCAACGATCGCCCTCGGAGCGGCAAAAGCCCTCGCGCTCCAGATCGGCAAGAATACTTGCGACCAGCTCGCGCTCGACCGACTCTCTGCCGGCTGCCGTCTCCATCTCGTTAACGCCTGCAACAGCTTCATCAACCGTAATGCCCGCCGGCTGCCCATCGCGCGCCGCCAGCAGCATGCGCACAATATGGGCGCGCTTTTGGCGGCGCGAGCCCTCAAACTTAGACTGACGGCTATAGCCCGCCGACCGCCTGGAAGGATTGGGCAGCGTCTTTTTAAGATACGCGCCGTAATCCAGCAGCGCGTAATACCACGCGCGCGGCGTGTCGGCATCGTCTTGAGGCGCGGCAAAGGGAGCAATCTCGTCCGCCGTCGTACCGGGGGCCGCCGGACAGGCGGCTTGGATCAGCGGCACCAGCTCGCGATCGGGAACGGCCGGCACATCGGGAAAAAAATGATGCAGAAAGACCGTGCGCACGTTGGTCTCCAGATACACGCCCGGAAGATCGAACGCAAACGACCGGATGCCCTGCGCCGTCGCCGGGCCAATACCGGGCAGGGCGACCAGGTCGCGCGTCTCACGTGGAAACTCCCCATCCCAATCTTCCGTAATGCACTGAGCGGCTCTGTGAAGCGCCAGAGCACGCCGGTTGTAGCCCATCCCCTGCCAGGCATCCAAAACGTCGGAAGGAGCGGCCTGAGCGAGCGCCTGTACAGTCGGAAAGCGGTCGAGCCACGCGGGCATCCGCGTCTCCACACGCGGCACCTGCGTTTGCTGCAGCATAACCTCGGAAAGCCAAATAGTGTACGGGTCGCGCGTGCGGCGCCACGGAAGGTCGCGATAACGCAGGACCCCTTCCGAACGAATCATCGAACGAAAGGGGTCCTGAATCATGGCTATGCTCCTTATGCGGCGCTATTCCCCCCGGCAAGCGCACGCACAGGTGGCGTACTCGGGAAACGCATCGCGGTCGGCGAACTTGGAATCGACGGCCGGGAACTGGCGGTGAGCGACGATATCGCCCAGCGAAACGGAATCGAGGTAGTCGCGCATCAGCGCTTGAGCTCCGGCCCACAGGGAATGATAGCAGCACGTACCCATGCGCGCACAGTCGCCATCGGGCGCGGTGCAATCGTTCATGACGATGGGACCCTGAACGGCCTCAACGACCTGGCGGATGGTGACATCGTCGGGGCTGACCTTAAGACGCATGCCGCCATGGACGCCACGCAGGCTCTCCACAATACCGGCCTGAACCAAACCATGCTGGATCGAACGGGCAAACGAATACGGGACATTGACCTCTTCGGCGGCGGTGCGAACAGAAAGCAGACGCTCCGGGTCCTCGGCAAGCATCGCGAGCATGCGAAGGGCGTAATCAGTCTTCCTCGATATGTCCATTTTTCCCCTTTCAAAGAATAGGAACAGCTCGAACGAGCTCCGGGGCCGAGCTTACGTCGAGACACCAATGACCGTATGGACGCCCAAATTGCAAAATGGGTGCCCACTGAATGCCGTGTTTGAAGCCTCTTGCATCAAAAACGGCCCACAGTGCAATTCAGTATAACCTGCCCCTACTTCATTGAGCAGGCGTTGCGCAACAAATTCCTTGTTTGAACCATGTCTCAAGCGGAGCTTGTCCGGGAATTGGAGGGCTTTGGTTTTGGGCGAAAGGAGCCGATGGGATCAAGGTCCTATCAAACGCAAAAAACCACGTCGAAAGACGTGGTTTTAATTGCGTTGGCGGGAAGTACGGGGCTCGAACCCGCGACCTCCGACGTGACAGGCCGGCGCTCTAACCAAACTGAGCTAACTCCCCAGGCAGTCGTTCGCGTTTGTTTCCGCTCGCGTGCGCTGCGGGGATTAGTATACACAGAAGCCTGTCCGGTGCGCAACAACTTTTTTGAAATTATTTTTTGGGCCCTCCGGGAGGGTCTCCGGGGCCGGCTGGCGCGGGTTAAGTTTGCTGCTCTACAGTCCTGCGCAAGACGGAAAGCACATTAAGTGCTTTCCTTTGCGTGCTGAACTCGCGCCAAACTTAACCCGCGCCAGCCGGCCCCGGAGACCCTCCCTACCGTCACTATGTTCAACCAGTTTTGCGGGCGTGCGCCGCTGCGCGGCTAGCCCGCGTGCTCCTCGGCGGGGTTGTCTAAGGTTGTCGCTGAAGCTCTGCCTTTTGCTGAAAGAAAAACGGGAGATGCGATCTGCATCCCCCGTTTTTGTTGCGTTTACTCCAAGTCAATAAACTTGGTGCTCAGGATCTTGCCATCTTTTACGAGCATTCTGGCCATGGTGGGGCCTCTGGTGCCTCTGGGGTAGCTGGCGCTGCCGGGATTGAGGACCAGACAGCGGCCTACTTGGGCTTCTTTGGTTACGTGGGTGTGACCGTTGATGGCTACGTCTACGGATCCCACGGGCAGGTCTTCGCGGTAGTGGGCTACGGCGAATTTGAGGCCTTCGTAGGTAAAGAGCGCAAGACGGTCTACATCCGGGCCGTAGTCGCGGTAGTAGTCGTTGTTTCCTAGGACCGCTCGCACGGGGGCGATGGTGCATAGATGCTCGTAATCCATCTCTGAGGTGAGGTCTCCGGCGTGAATGATCAGATCTGCGCCCTTGAGCTCGTCCAGAAGCGCGGGCGAAAGATAGCCGTGGGTGTCCGAGATGATGTCGATGCGCTTGGCGCGTGCACTGTTCATGGGATTCCTTCTGCAAAACCGATTCGACGTATATAAAACCCCACGGCTCCGCAGACAATTGGTCTACTGGGCTGCGGGGCCAGTGCACTAGAGGCTCAGGGCCTTCTTGAGCGGCACAACGCGGCGGCGCGAGACCGGCACGTGTTCGTCGACGCCCGTAATGCCCAGTTGGATAGCGCCCGAGGGCACGGTCTCGACATCCGTGACGCACGCCAAGTTGACGATATAGCGGCGATGAACGCGAAAGAAGCCAAAGTCGCAAAGCTTGGCCTCGAACTGCGCCAGCGAAGTCGTCGATAGAAAACGATCATCGATGGTATAGATACAGGAGTAATCGTCCTTGGCCATGATGAAGCGAATGTCATCCACGGGAATGAGGACCTTACGGCCGCCCTTTTCCACCGGAATGCGCTCGATGGTGGCTTTGCTGTCCGTGACGGGCTTGGCGTGCTGCATGACCTTCTCGATCGCGCGATCCAGGCGCGCCTCCTCAACCGGCTTCATGAGGTAATCGACGGCATCTACGTCGAACGCCTCGACGGCATGATCACTATACGCGGTCACAAACACAATCGCCGGCGGATTCTTAAGCTTATGCAGTGCCTCGGCAAGCTGCAAACCAGAAGCGCCGGGCATCGAGATATCGAGAAATACGACATCGACGCGGCTTTCCATCAACATCTCAATGGCGGAGCGGACGCTCGACGCCTCAGTGATCGTGCCGATCTTGCCCGTCTGCTCGAGCAAGAAGCGAAGTTCCGAACGGGCCGGGGCCTCATCATCCACAATCATCGCACGCAGCATAGGGATTAAACCTTTCGTCAACAAACTACGCTGGGCATCTGCCGCTTGGCGTTGAGCCCATAGCCTTTTATTTTACTCTTGAATGTCAAAGATGCTCTCTGACAAATCAAGATGCAGGAGCACTTTGGTGCCCTTGCCCGGCGCCGATTCGACGCGCGTATAAGAGTGCGGTCCATAAAAGCGATGGATGCGCTCAGAAATATTGTGCATGGCCACGCCGGCGCCGCCGCCTTGCGGGGAACTGGCATCGGGACGGGCGGAGCGATCATCAAACAGCCTGGCGGCGGTGCCCTCGTCCATGCCCACACCGTTGTCGGCCACGGCAATCAGGATTGCGTCGTCGCCGTCTTGATGGACGGTCACGTCGATCCGCAGGGCACCGTCATCGCCCATGCCATGCCGCACGGCGTTCTCGACGATGGGCTGGATTACAAAGGCCGGGACCAACGTGTCCTCGACATCCTCGGAGACATCGAAGGTCGCCAGCACGCGGTCCTCGCCAAAGCGCGCCTTCTCAAACGTCAGGTAGCGCTTGGTCTGGGCAACCTCACGCGAGACCTGGATAAGCGACCCCGAGTTGTCGAGCGTGGCGCGGTAGAACGAGGAGAACTCGCGCAGCAGCTCGCGGGCGCGTAGCGGGTCAGTACGCGTAAACGACGCGATGGTGTTGAGCGTGTTGAACAGGAAGTGCGGGTTGATCTGCGCCTGCAGGGCGCGCACCTCGGCACGTGCCGTGAGCTCCTTTTGCACCTCGAGCTCGTGGATGGCGAGCTGCGTGGACAGGATCTCGGCAAAGCCCGAGGCGAGCGCATACTGGGTGCGGTCGACGGCACGCGGGGTCTTGTAGTAGAACTTGAGCGTGCCGACGGTGCGGTCGCCCACCTTGATGGGCGCGATGATACCGGCGGGAACATGGTTGTGTGATCCATCCGAACCCACCACGTCCACCACGCGGTTGAATGACTGAACGATGCCGTGCTCGATAACGTAGCGCGTGGCAAGTGTGTGGATGGGTGAATCGGGCAGCAGCTTTTCCTCGAACTCGCCCGCGCAGGCCAGTACGTTGCTCTCATCGGTGATGACAACGGTCATGGCACGTGTCTCGGGCAAAATGCGCTGGCACACCAGACGCGCCGACTCCTGCGTCAGGCCGCCTTTGATGTCCTCGAGCATGGCAGAGGCCACCGAAAGCGTCTCTTCGGTGTACTGCGAACGCACCGAATCGGGATTGAGCGTCAAAAAGATAAAAATGCACAGTAAGATGCACAGCGGCGCGCAGGCGACCACGGTCGCGATTGGCTCGATTCCAGTCGCCAGGGCAAAAACAAAGTACATCAGCACAAAAATGGCGCAGACAACAGCGATCACGCGAAAGATTGATATTGAATTATCGCGCTGGGCGCGGCGGTCGATCATTCAGTCCCCTCCAGGATGCTGGTCAGTTGTGCGTCGCGCCAAAGTTCGTCCATGATCTTGGGCCAGAAGCTCTGGAAACGCAGATAGTTTGCGGCGTTTTGGCGCGCGTAGGTCTTGGCCTCGTCAATACCGTGGCGCCAAATGCGTAGATACCCCTCGTGCTCGCGGGTAAACATGCTGCGGACCATGGCGGTCTTGCGCACGCGGTCGTCGAGCTCGCGCGAAATCCACGGACCCGGATAGGGCATGAGTGATGCAGCCGTAACCGGAATGAGCTCTTTTTGGTGCGCAGCGAATGTCAGCTTGGCCCGCTCGTAGTACCAACGGTACACGTCCTGCATAAAGCGCGGCGAGCGCTTCTCGGACTCGGGCGGCAGGTGACGAACGGTCCACTCGTTGTCAAACCATACATCGTAGCCAAACATGCGCATGTTAAAGAGGTAGTCCAGGTCCTCGCCGCGGGTGATAAACGGGTCGAAGGCCACGCGCGTAAAGGCGCGGGCGTGCAGGGCCATCAGGCCGCCGCACACGTAATTGGAGCGCGAGATGCGGGTGCCCGAGAGCGCCTTTTTCATCCAGCGATTAAACTCGATGCGCTTGGTCCACCAACGATGGCAAATGCCCGCTTTGTCCGTGGGAGCCAGCGGCGACCCGTCGCGATCGTAAAAATATCCGCTCTTGACTAAAATCGGCAGGCCCTGACGCGTCTGCTGGCCCAGCGCATAGGTCGCACGCTTCATAAAGTCGGCATCGATGACGGTCTCGTCGTCATCCAAAAACACAACCGCGTCGTGCCCCAGCACCGCCGCGCAGGCAAGACCCATGTTGCGGATGGCACCGTAGCCGCGCAGACTCACGCACTCGCCCGAGCCTTTGGGCGCAATCTGCGCCACGCGGTCGGCAACACGCGAAGCCTGAGTATTGGTAACGATGGTGACCTTAAGTGTGGGATGCGCATGAACGATTTCGTGCACGCGATGGGATACGTCGGCCGTGGCGGAAACCGGACAGACCACCAAGAGAATGATACGCGGAATGTCGCGCACCTGCTCGAGCGAAGTCAGGCAGCGATCGAGTTCCGGGTTGGCGGCATTGAGCGACGTCGAGTGGTCATAGGTGCCGGGAGCGTTTGCTTGGATATCATCGCCCGCCCAATATGTTGGGATCACAACCGTGGCGTTCAAACCTTTACCCTCCTTGCAACACAAAAACGGGGCGCCGCCAAACACAGGCGACGCCCCGCGACCTAGCTGGTTCCATCATACCCACTTGGGCTAGACATTGTTCGGGAGTCAGAATGATTTATGCGGCTACTTCCAAAAGAGTACTGCAGATAGGCACAATTGCTGTACTGAGCCCGGTTGCCTTACGCCGCCGTCTGAGCCATGCGGGACAGACGGACCAGCAGCACAAAGCCAAGCACCAGCAGCACGCCGATGGAAAGGACACCCAGCGACGGGTTGCCGGTCAGCGAGGTGACGACCGACACCAGGAAGGTGCCCATCACGCTTGCGTAGCGGCCAAAGATATCAAAGAAGCCGTAGTACTCGTTGGACTTTTCCTTGGGGATGATGCGGCCAAAATAACTGCGGCTGAGCGCCTGCACGCCACCCTGGAACAAGCCAACCAAAATGGCGAGCACCCAGAACTCAAAGGCAGTCTTGAGGAAAAACGCGGCAAAGAGCACGATGCCCATGTAGGCGGCGACGGCCACCATGATCATGTTGAGCGTGCCCACGCGACCGGCGAGCTTGCCGTAGATGATGGCGGACGGGAAAGCAACGAACTGCGTGACGAGCAGCGCCAGCACCAGCTGGGTCGAATCGATGCCCAAAGCCGAGCCGTAGCTGGTTGCCATGGAGATGACCGTATGGACACCATCGATGTAGAAGAAGAACGCGATCATATACAGAAGGATGGTTTTGTTGCTGGCGATCTCGCGCATGGTATTCCTGACCTCGGAGAACACACCACCCACAATGTGACCGAGACTGTCCTGGGGACCACGCTCGCGACCGTACTTTTGCTTATAGGTGCGGATGAGTGGCAAGGTAAAGATGAGCCACCAGGCACCGGTGATGATAAACGACAGGCGCGTCGCCAGCATGGTGGGGATGCCGAGGGCGGGACCGCCCATAATGAGCGCCAGGCAGACGATGAACGGAACGGTGGAGCCGATATAGCCCCAGGCGAAGCCCGAGCTCGACACAGCATCCATACGCTCGTCGGTAGTGATGTCGGGCAGCATGGCGTCGTAGAACGTCATGGACGAGTTGAGGCCGATGGTGCACAGCACGTAGACGGTCAAAAACGCCATCGCGGACATGGGGATGGCCTGCGCAAAGCAAAGCACGAGGCCCGTAAGGAAAAAGCCCATGAAGAACTTGATCTTGTTGCCGGCGTAGTCGGCAAGTGCACCCAGAACGGGCATGAGCATGGCAATGACCAACGAGGCGATCGTCTGCGCGTTGCCCCAGGCAACCACGAGGTCGGCCGAAGAAGCGCCGGTATTGATGGCGTTGAAGTAGATGGGCACCACCGAGGTATTGAGCAGCACGAGGGCCGAGTTGCCCACATCGTACATAACCCAGTTACGCTCGAGCTTGGTGTATTTCATGGACAGGGCCCCTTCGTATTCGCCCGATATGCAGTTAGTTCATCGTACTCCAATTGTCCAGAGGCGCCGGTAAGGATTCGGCAAAGGAGCACGCACGATCCCTACTCCTCGCGGTCGAACTCTTCGTCGGCGCCAAGCACGCGACCGCTGTAATTGACGTGGTTGGTCACGGCTTCCATATCGCCGGTCTCGATAAAGCGGGCAACCGTGCACTCGTAATCGAGCAGCGCGCGGTCAAAGACCTCGGGGAAGCTCTCGGTCGAGATCTCATCGGTAAAGGGGTTCTTCCATGCCAAGTGGCCCAGGTTGCCGGTACGCTCGGGCAGTTCGGTCGTCACGCGGTGTGCAAGGCCGTCGAGCAGCGAATAATCGTGCACCAAGCCCTCGAGCAGGGCAATCGCGCGCGTCTTGGCCGAACCGGCCGGCTCGATAGTGCGGTAGAGCATCTGCATGTCCGAGACGGCGCCGGCGTACTCCCCCGCCGGGATGTCGATACCGTACACGCGCCCGGCGACGTAGCTCATCAGCACGCCGGCAACGCGATTGATGCGGTCGGTGGTAACGATCTCGCCCGCCGGCGGATAATCCTCGACCGTTGCCCCATCGCGCTTGAGCTGCAGCATCAGCACGTCCAGGTCGCTTTCGAGCACGGCGTGAACTTGGCTGCCCGAAGCCTCGAGCTCGGGGTCGGAATCCACAATGCCAAACTGCTGCTCGTAGACAAAGGGGTGGGCATTGCGGTCGAGCACATAGTGCGACAGCAGGCCCAGCGCAAAGGCGCGACCCAGATTGGCGTCGCGCGGCTGCAGGTGCGACACGCCGTCGCGCAGGCACGAGAACTGGCGCGACATGCGCGAGCGGTGCATGACCTGAGCAAGCGACGTACAGTCGGAAATGCGCGGCGTGAGTATGTGGAAGAAAAACGGGTCGGGACCTTGGTTTCCCAGGATAAAGGCGATGCGCTCCTCGTCGGACGTGATAACGCCCTGCGGAAGACGGTCGATGCTTTCCTCGCCAAACAGATGATGCGTAATGAGCGCGGGCATAATGATCCTTTCGATTTCATTCGATGCCACCCATTATGCCCACCGCGCGGTCATACCAAACCCGCAACGGCAAACGATGGCGCACCGACCCTTACGCTAGCCCCAAGTGCGATTTGACCTCGGCAGCGCGACGGCGTGAAACGGGCACCGTCGAGCTCACGCGGTCGAGCCTGAGCTCCATCAGGCCCGTGAAGCCGATCTCGACATTATGCACGTCTTCCAAATTAACCAGATAGCTGCGATGGACGCGGATAAAGCCCTCGGAGGCCAGACGCCGCTCGAGCGAGGAAATCGACTCATTGATCAGGTATGTCCCCTCGGCGCAGACGGCGTTGCAAAAATCGGCGCGCGCCTCAAAGTAGCAGACATCCGCCACGGGAATGAACACCCTTTTGCCCCCGCGATCCACCGTCAGGCGCAAAGGCTGGCGCGGAGCATGGACGACACGGCGAGCACCCAGGGCGGTCTCGATCTTGTCGAGCGCCTTTGACAGGCGGGCATCCTCCACCGGTTTGACGACGTAATCGACAGCATCGAGGTTATAGGCCTCGGCCGCATACTCGGCAAATGCCGTCACAAACACCACGACCGGCGGCGTCTTTAGGTTCTGCAGCGACTCGGCAAGCTCAATTCCCGAGCGACCGGGCATGGTAATGTCTAAAAACAGCACGTCGGGCTTGTTCGACAGAATCGACTCCACGGCTTCGGTGACATTGCCCGCCTCGGCAATCTGACCCACACGCGCATCCTGTTCCAACAGATAGCGTAGCTCAGCCCTAATGGGAGGCTCGTCATCAACCACCAAGATGTTCCAGCCCTCGGACATATGCGCTTCCCCTCTTTTTCTCTCAATCCAACCGCATGCTACACCGTTAGCGGCGCCGGCTCATGCGGCTCGCCGTTCAACTCAACGATGACCTGCGTTCCCACGCCCTCCTGGGACTTCACGCGCATGCCAGAATCTTCTCCGTAAAAGAAATGGATGCGCTGAAGCACGTTGAAGAGCGCCAGGCCGCAACCTCGCTTGACGGAGCCGTCGGCGGTAATGCTCTCGGGCTCCTCTCGGCGATGCTGCTCAAACAGATGCGCGCAGACTTCTTCGCTCATACCGATGCCGTCATCTTCGACGATGATCTCCAAGCCGTCATCGGTCTCAAAAGCCCTAACACGAATAGAAAGCGGCTCGATCTCGCGCTGCGCATGCTTGATACAGTTTTCGAGCAACGGCTGCAAGATAAACGGCGGTACCAGGCTGTCGCGCACCTCAAAGTCGATGTCGACCGAAACGCGCAGACGGCCGTCGCCATACCGGGCCTGCATAAGATTGATATAACGAGTGCCCTGTTCCACCTCGTGCTCGAGCGTGGTGAGCGTATCGGAGTCAGAAAGCGTCTGACGATAGTAGTTGGAAAAGTCGATCAGCAACGATCGCGCCTTGTCGGGCTCGGTTCGAACGAGCGACACGATCGTGCTAATGGTATTGAATAGAAAATGCGGGTCGACCTGCGACTGCAGGGCGCGAAGCTCAACACGGGCCGTGAGCTCATCCTGGCGTTCGAGCTCAAAGCTTGCGAGCTGCGTGGAGATGAGGTCGGCAAAGCCCGAGGCCAACGCCGTCTGGCGCATATCGATGCTGCTCAGGCGGGGATAGTACAGCTCGAGCGTACCCACACAATGCCCGCGCACGGTAAGCGGCGCGACAATGCCGGCACGCAAACGGGGAAAATAGCCGCCCGTCTCATAGGAGGCGTCACGCGAAAACACACTCTGTTCGCCGGACTCGATCACGTTGAGCGTGGTCTTGAGCACGACCGGGGTGCCGGCAGGGCATTTTGCCGAGTCCTCACCCCAGCTTGCCAGCACCTGCTTGCCGTCGGTAAAGCAGATGGCAGAGGCAATGGTCTCGGACAGGATGATTTTCGAGGCGCCCAGGGCCGCTTCGGGCGTAAGGCCGCGCGACGTGTAGGCGAATATTTTTGATGCGATGGCGAGCGTACGGTCGGTTGCGCTCGATGTGAGGTCGTCGGGGACCACAAAGACATACGAGAAAAAGAAGCACAGCATGACCAGGCCGGCAATAACGACAACGCCCGGAACGGGATTGGGATTATCGGTTAAATCCCAGATAAGCAGCAGGATAAGCGCCGGGACGACAAAACCGAGCAGGATGGCCTGGACCACATGCTGGGCCGTACGAAAGACCTTGGTAGAGTTGTAGCTCTTGCCCAGAATCAGCCTGTTTAAATCCACCGTCATCCCCTCTTGTCCGTGGCACCGATAGCAATAAAGAGGGCCGCAAGCGACCCTCTCCATTGCATTATGCAATCAAAAACTGTGTTTTACATCCAGCCATCGCCAAACGGTATCTTAGGCGCTGTATTTGTTGGCCTCGCCAAAGGTGCCAGCCTCGACGATCCAGCCGTCCTTCATGATGACGTCCATGTTGTCGGTGTTGAGCACGTGGATGTCGGCGGCGACGTCACCGTTGACGACCAGCAGGTCGGCGCACTTACCGACCTCGATAGAACCGGTCTCGTCCTCGATGTGGCACATCTTGGCACCGTTGAGGGTAGCGCAGGTGATGGTCTCGACCGGAGTGAAGCCGATCTTGTCGACGAACTCGTACATCTCCTCGATGGAGCAGGTGCCGTACGGGGTGACGAAGGAGAAGGAGTCGGAGCCGATCGTCATGACGACGCCGCGCTTCTTGGCCTCGCGCAGGCAGTCGTAGTTGCGCTGTAGCTCCTTCTCGACCAGGGTGCCTTCGTACTTGTCGTGCAGCTCGGGAACGTAGACGGGCGGATAGGTGGCGTACCAGGTGGGCAGGAAGGCGATTGTCGGGGTAAAGAAGGTGCCCTGCTCGGCCATGAGGTCCATGGTGCGCTCATCGATATCGAAGCCGTGGATCAGCTGCTCGCAGCCAAATCGAACGGAATCGTAGGCAGCGGCGTGGTTGTTGTAGCAGTGGCTCCACACGGGGATGCCGACCATCTTTGCCTCTTCGACCACGGCCTGGATCTCCTCGGAGCAATAGTGCTGGTCGCGACCGGAGTCCCAGCGCCAGATGCCGCCACCGGTAGCCCAGATCTTGATGGCATCGGGGTTCTCGCGCAGGCGACGGCGGACGGCCTTGCGAAGATCCCAAGGACCGTCGACCTGGTCGCCCCAGGGATGGGATTCCTTGTTGAGCTCCTGGGTGCAGTGGTGGGAGTCACCGTGACCGGCAACGCGGCAGAAGCCCAGGCCGGTGGCCAGAACGCGCGGACCCTTAAAGACGCCCTTGTCGATGCAGTCGCGAATCTGGATACCAAAGCGGCCGATCTCGCAGACGGTGGTGAGGCCGTGGGTGAGGCAGTCGTAGGCCTGCTTGACGGCGACGGCCTGCTTCTCGAGGAGCGGCTGCATGACCCAATCGGTGTCATCGTCGGTCAGGTTGCCCGAGAAGTGCAGGTGGGTGTCGATCAGGCCGGGAAGGACGGTCTTGCCGGCGGCGTCGATAACCTCAACGCCCTCGGGAAGATCCTGCATAGTGCCGGCGTACTCGATCTTGCCGTTGTCGTCGACGAGAACGAGGGAGTTCTCGACCGGCTCGGCACCGGTACCGTCGATGAGCTTGCCGCCAACGATTGCATACTGAGTGGACATGGTTCCTCCTTATGGATCCATACAGTGGGCGAGGCCATGTTGGGCCAAGGCCTCACAAAACTACCCAAGTGATGCCGGGTTCGGTGCGCAGAAGAGAGGGTCCCGCGCACCTGGTCCGCCCCGGCTCGGCGTTACTTTTTGCGGGAATTGGTGAACGCCATGAGGGCCAGGCCAATAGTCAACCAGCCGATCACGATGCTCCACTCCACCATGTTGAGGGAGGCGGGAGAGAACGGAATCACGAGCAGGCCGATGATGATGGCGCAGGCAGCGATAGCGAGGCCGATGCCAAACTTGCCGCCGGGCACCTCGTAGGGACGAGGCAGGTCGGGCTCGGTGAAGCGCATACGCAGGCAGGCGAGGGCGACCATGCCGCAGGAGAAGATAAAGGCGAGAGCCGACACGTTGGTCAGGGGGATGAGCATGTTCTTGCCCAGGAACGGACCGATGACGGTGATGACGCCCAGGACGACGCAGGCGAGCTTGGGAGCGCCGGACTTGGGGTCGACCTCGGCGAACTTCTCGGGCAGCTGGCCCTTGCGGCCCATGGCGAGCATGATGCGGCTCGTGGCGCCGTAAAAGGAGTTCATCGGGCCCATCGGTCCAAGCGTGGCGATGACGAGCATGGCCAGGTACAGGAGCATGTTGATGCCCTTGAGGCAGGCAAGCGCGGGAACCGGGCTCTTAACAAACTCATGCCAGTCAAGGATGGTGCCGAACGAATAGATACAGACCATGTAGAAGCCGCCGGCGGCCAGCAGGGCCAGGGAGATGATCTTGCCGAACTTGTTCCAGTTGAGGCCCTCGGCTGCTTCCTCAGCCTGCTGAGGAATGGTATCGAAACCGGCGTAGAAGAACGGAGTCAGAACTAGGACCGACACGATGCCGGCGAACAGGCTGGTGCTCTCGGTAGCGGCCTTGCCGCCGCCAGCACCGGCGACCTGGGAGAACACAGGCATGGCATTGTCCGGCGAGCCGGTGAACAGCGAGACGCCCATGGCGAGCAGCATGCCGCAGAGCAGAGCCTTGGTCAAGAAGGCCTGGAGCTTGGCGGCCGAGCTGGCACCGCGGAAGTTGAGGAAGATGACGTAGACTGCAAAGCCGAGCGCGATCAGCGTCGGGAACAGGTAAACGTCGGCCCCCAGGATGGTGTAGAGCTTGACGGCGCGCAGCCACTCAAGGCCGGGCAGGCTGCCGAACATCTCGGACACAAGGGTCGAAATGGCGATGGCCTCCCACGGGCACAGGATGCCGTTGCCCAGGGCCAAAAGCCATCCGGTGATGTAGCTCAGCGTACGGCCAAAGCTACGGTCGACATACTCGACGATGCCGCCCGAGATGGGGATAGCAGCCGTGAGCTCACCGAAAACAGCTCCGACGGGCACGAGGAAGATTGCACCCAAGAGGAATGCGATCATAGCGGGAACGGGACCGCCGCCCACGACCATCCAGTCGCCGACCTGCAGAACCCAACCGGTACCGATGATGGCACCGAAACCGATGGTGAAGAAGTTCCAGAGCGAAAGCGTTTTCTTCATGCCGCCGTTACCCTCGACTGCAACTTCTGCGTTCTTGTCCGCCATTGTTCCCCTCCTTTCCTTATTGACGCCTCTTTGGCGTCACCCCTTACGCGGTCTGTTTTGCCGCGCGCTTTTGTTTCGTGACTTTACAATACGGCCTTGGCGCAGCATGGCCGCTTGTAGCTCGACCGAAGGCAGAACTGCAAAACGAGCGGCGCCGTTTTTGGGACGAACGGCACGGTTTGCCGCTCATTGTTGCCGCCCGCCCGACGGGCGCACGCTCATCGGACGCATATAGAGATGTTTTTGAGGCCGTGTGTTTTGCGCCTTTCGTACCGTTTACCGAGCTTTTGACGCGCAGACCCATTTGTTACACATCTTTTTTGTAGGATAGACAGGCTATACATGAGACAAGGCGGTACGAATGGCATACGGATACAACGACGGCGATCAACGGCGACAAAGCGTTCGCCTTGCTGGCCGTACCACGCCGACGCCCAGAAGTGCCACGAGCAGCAATCCGCAACGCCCTCAAGAGCAACCCAGGACTTCGTCTCGGCAGCAGACAAGCAGAACACGGCAGAGTGGCCATCCGAGCACGGGCACAAGCGCACAGCAAGATAGCCGCTTGGGCGCGCGCACTCGACAACGTCAGGCCGAGGTTCCGCAACTGAGCCACAACGGCGCACGTCAGCCCGGCATCCATATCAGCCGCTTCTTTTCGCATCCCCAAGGCGGACGCGACGGCAAGCCTTACCGCCCGACATCGTACGTGAATGCCCCCGCCCTGCCGGCTCGTCGACTTTGCCTCGCACTGTGCTCTATCCTCGCCTGTCTGGTCTTTGTGCTTATGAGCTCCTGTATGTCCCATGGCTCGGCCGGCCTCGAGCCCACCGCCGAGGAAAAGCTGCTCAAGGCCCCCGTCGCGCCCGGTTATTCTTTCGCCTTTTCGACCCCGCGCTCGCAATGGCAAGCCGGAACGATGCCCCATATCTATCAGATCGACCCTGCGTGGTCGGAGCTGCCTTACGCCGGCGGCACCATCCGCCAAAATGCCTGTGGGCCCACGTGCCTCACCATGGTCTATATCTTTAAGACGGGACGCACCGATATGACACCCGTCGATATGTGCGCGCTCTCCGAGGCGGGCAATTACGCCCCCACCGGTGCAACTGAATGGTCGTTTATGACGAGCGGCGCGTGGCAGTTGGGACTTAACGGAACGGAACTCCATGACGATCGCGACTCGATGACTCAGGCGCTGCGTTCGGGAGCGCCCGTCATCGCCGCCGTTCGACCGGGCACCTTTACCAACGTGGGCCACTACATTGTGCTTTACGGTATTGACGACGCCGACCAGATTGAAGTCTTCGATCCCAACTCGGCCAGCCGCAGCGCCCGCCGCTGGGGCGTCGTAGAGGTCCTTAACGAAGTCGAAGCCATGTGGGCATACTACTAGTCATTGGGGACAGACTTAAATGAGTGGTCTCTGGCTGCCTGGAACTGCTGGCACGGAAAATGCATCCCGCTTTGAAGTTCGATAGCGGGATGCACTTTCCGCGCACGGCCTGTTTGGGAAACTACGTTCCACTTTCCGGCAACATTCCGGGATGCATTTTCCGGTTGAGGCCCTCAAGGGAAACCATGTCCCATGTTGGACGCTCATTCTGGGATGCGCTTTCCGCAGTTGATTGATGCGGGCTTTAAGGACTGTTCCAAGCTGCCGGCAGAAAAGGAACGTCCCCAATGACTACCCACAGAATGAGGGCCTCATCGGGGACTAGGTAAATAGCAAAAGCCCCCGCGGCCGAAACGGGCCGCGGGGGCAGCAGGCTTGCAAGGGTTAACTCAAGTCCTCGCCATTTGATGCAATGACCTTTTGATACCAGCAGAAGCTGTCCTTTCGGTAGCGATCGAACGTGCCTTTGCCCGTATCATCGGCATCGACATAAACAAAGCCATAGCGCTTCTTCATCTGCCCCGTCGAGGCCGATACCAGATCGATACAGCCCCACGGCGTGTATCCCATCAGGTCAACACCGTCCTCGACAATTGCATCGCGTAGCGCAAGAATATGCCTGCGCAGGTAATCAATATGATACGCATCGTGGACTTTGCCGTCTTCCAGCGCATCGAGTCCGCCCACACCGTTCTCAGCGATAAAGAGCGGAAGATGGTAACGATCGTGGTAGCCGGCAAGCGTCACGCGCAAACCCAGCGCATCGATCTGCCATTTCCAGGCAGTCTCTTTATCCTTGAGGTACGGATTGCGCAGCGTCGGGAACACGTTGCCCTCCGCCTTCTCAGCGATCACCTGGTCATCGGCGCACACCAAGCGCGAGCAATAGTACGAGAACGAGATGAAGTCGACGGTATGCTCGGCCAGATACTCCGTATCGCCCGGCTCAAAGGGCACGTGAACACCCTCTTTCTCGAGCGCACGCAGCTTCCAAGTAGGATAGGCGCCCGCAGCCATCACGTCAGTGTAGAAGTAGCGGCCGCGGTCCTCCTCATACGCAAGCCATACGTCCTCGGGCGCACAACGGTACGGATAGGTCGCACCGGCAGCGATCATGCAACCCACCTTGTTTGCGGGATCGATCTTGTGCAGGATCTCGACAGCGCGAGCGCTCGCCATAAACATATGGTGCGAGAACGCCGCGGTCACGGCTGCACGGTCACGCTCATCCTCGAGCGTGACGCCCGCGTTGAGATAGGACAGCGCCACGCTGTTGATCTCGTTGAAGGTGAGCCAATAACGCACGAGGCCCTGGTACGCACGTCCGACGGTCTCGACGTAGTGCGCATACCGCTCGATCATCTCTCGGCTTTGCCATCCACCATAACGCTCGACCAGAGCCAACGGATAGTCGTAGTGCGACAGCGTCACGAGCGGCTCGATTCCGTGCTCGCGCAGCGCCTCGAATACCTGACGGTAAAACTCCAAGCCCTCACCGTTGGGCTCGGCCTCCATCCCTGTGGGAAAAATACGGCTCCAACAAATTGAAAGACGCAGGCACTTAAAGCCCATCTCGGCAAAGAGCTCGACGTCCTCGCGCCAATGATGGAAGAAGTCGTTGCCCCAACGGCATGGATACAGCCTGTCCGGATCATCCACGGGCTTTTGCCTGCCAAACATCACATCCCAGCGGTCGGGACCCTGTGGAATCAGGTCGGAGTGCGACATACCGCGGCCGCCCTCGTTCCAGCCCCCTTCGGCCTGGTTGGCAGCGAGCGCGCCGCCCCACAAAAAGCCCTCGGGCATACCGGCAGCAGACATTCTGTCAAAGTAACCCATGCTACTCAGTATCCTTGGCAGAAGCTGCCGCGGCGTTCTCCTGCTCCTGTGCCAGGAGCTGGTTGTCGTACACCTTAAAGAACGGGTACCAGACCACAGCCATGACCACGATCAAAACGATCGTAAATACCCAGATGCGCGGGTCGAGGCACTGGATAAAGCCCTGAACGAAGATGGGGAACGTGCCGCTCACCAAGATGTAGAAGTTAGAGACAAGACCCAGTGAGATTGCACCCCAATACAGCAGGGCCGAAATCATACCGCCCAGCACAAACGGAATCATGAGGATCGGGTTGAAGATGATGGGTGCGCCAAAGATCGCGGGCTCGGAGATACGGAAGAAGCTCGGCACGATCGATGCCTTGCCAAATGCCTTGAGCTGCTGCGACTTTGCCCTAAACGCGCAGAGCGCCACAAAAGAGAACGTATTGCCCGTGCCGCCGATGAGGTTGATGACCATCGACATGAGTACCGGGTGGAACTCAAGCGGCTGCCCAGCAGCGTAGAGCGAGGCGTTGGCAGCAAAGGCGGCAAGCGTGACCGGGGCGGTGATGGGCATCACGATCATGTTGCCGTGGACGCCAAAGCACCAAAACAGCAGCGTCATGAAGCAGATAAGCAGTGCGCCGGGCACAGAGTCAACTGCGACGGAAAGCGGGGCAGCGAGCAGCTTCTCGATAACCGAGGGGATGGACAGCGTGGGATCGATCATCTGGATCAGCAGGTTGCCACCAAAGAAGATGAGGATGTTGGCGAGCATAGGCACGATGGCGCCAAAGGTTTCGGACAAAAACGGCGGCACGCCATCGGGCATCTTGATGGTGATGCCCTTGGTCTGGCAGAAGCGCGTGACCTCGACGGAGACCAGGGCAACGATGATGGCGGTAAACAGGCCCTGCGCACCCAGATAGGTGCAGGGGACCGCCTGGAGCACGGACTCATCAGCAAGCTGGTAGTAGGACGACGGCGCCGCGGCGATCAGGAACATCACCAGCGAGGTCATACCGGCGTTAAGCTTGGGCATCTTGTAGGTGCCCGCCAGGTTATAGGCGATTGCGAACGTCACGATCACCGACAGTATGCCCATCGTCATGTTGAACGGGATGAGCAGCGTGAGCTTATTGGCCGTGGCAAAATCGAGCCAAGGGCCAAAGACGGACCAGAACCCGCCCTGCGCCACCAGGTCGGCCGTGACCGGCGGGTTGGCAATGATCATAAAGACGGCAGAGACCAAGATGAAGCTGATCGCGCTCATAAAGCCCTTTTGCATGGAGGCAAAGTGGCGCTCGGTGCCGCAGAAATTGGCAATAGGGGTCAGTTTTTCCTGAAGCAGGGTCATGAACTTTTCCATGGTCGCCTCCTAGCCCAACAGCGACTGGGCGAGTGCCAGCACGTTGGCGGCGTTGCCCATGCCGTAGTCCTGTGCGGGAATGACCGCGGTCGGCTTACCGCTCCCCTGCTTGACGGTGTTGAGTTGGTAGGACACCTGCGGCCCCAAGAGCAGCACGTCATAATCGGCGCAGGTCTCCTGATACTCGCCGATACCCACCGCATCGATATCGAGCTCGATGCCGTTTTGCTCCGCGTATTTCTCGAGTTTCTTCATCAGAATGCTTGTAGACAGGCCAGCTGCGCAAACAAGAAGGATCTTCATAAGGGATTCCCTTCGCATTGATTGGTTGGATAGTCGCCGCACGCCGTTAGGCGTTCTTGGCTGCAGTGCGCTCATACAGGCAGATCAGCTCCTGCACGAGCTCCTGAGCAAGCATGGAGCACATGAGGTGGTCCTGAGCATGGACCAGCAACACATCCACCGACAGATGCTCGCCCGCCGCCTCGGTCGAAAGCAGCTGCGTTTGGATGTGGTGAGCCTTGATTCCCACATCCTTTGACTGCTTCATGAGTTTGGCGGCAGCGTCAAAATCCCCCGCCTTTGCCTTTTCAAGGGCTTCGAAGGCAAGGCTGCGCGCCTCTCCCGCTGCAGCGACCAGCTGAAACGAAACCATCTCGGTTCCCTGATCGTCCATAACGGTCTCCTCTCCCGTGATGTTTGGTTTGTACTTGAATATTCGAAACGCCTATCTCCCACCCGCAATCCTCGAGGTTTATTGCAGGCAGGCAGGGTTTTCGACAAAAGAAGCCTTAAGCCGTATGCGCTTGCACAAGCGCCATCAGCTCATGCCAGGACCGGCGCTCGCGTAAGCGCTCGACCCCCTGGCGGTCCATAAAGATCTCAGCGAGCAGCGAGCTCAAGATCCGCGCCTCATCGCCGCCCGACCGGGCAAACGACACCATAAAGACGATATCGACCTCATGGCCGTATTCGTCCCAAAGAATGGGATGTTCGAGCAGGCCCACGGTAACAAAGGCCTCGGCGCTCAAAGGATGCATCCCATGGGGCATGGCCACCCCATTGCCAAACGAGGTGGCACTCGCGCTCTCGCGCTCGGCAACCTCTTGGGCAAACTGGGCATCGACACGGCCGCTCTCGACGGCGCGCTCGGAGAGATATCGGAGAACGGCCTGCTTCGACGACGCCTCAACGCGGTTGAAGAACAGGGCACGGCTAAAGAAAGCGCTCAGGGAGTCCGATTGCGCAGCGTCATCACTCAGCACCTTGCGGATAGCGTTGACATCGCTCGTCTCCAAGAAGAAATCGGCCTCGCGGACGGGCACAGGCAACTTGACGTTGAGCGGCACCGTTGTGAACACGTAGTCGATGTGCGAAAAGTCGAGCGTTCCCACGCGGGCGACGTCGCATGCCTCAATCGACTCGATATACATACCAAACTGCTTGCGGTACTGGTGCTCGAGCATACGGGCGCTTCCCGCTCCCGAGGCGCACACGATCAGGATGCGTTTGCGACGCGGCTGGTCGGCTTGCTGCTCGAGGGCCAGGGCAAATGCCATGGCGATGTAGCCGAGCTCCTCATCAGAGGGCTGGCTGCCAAAATGACGCTCGAGTACCTGCGAGGTGCCGGCCGCCATCGAATAGGCCAACGGAAACCTCGTCTTGATATCGGGCAGCATGGGGTTATCCATATGCATGTGATATTCAAGGCGATAACCCAGAGGGCCAATATGCCGAGCAAGGTTCATGCGAAGTTCAAGATCGCTGCTAAAGTCAAACCTAAACTCATCGTTGACCGCACATACCATCTCGGAAGCGATCTCCCACATCTCGTCCGAGATAACGGCCGAGCCCTTCTCGGGCACGCCCGTGCCCCTGCCGAGCAAATGGATTGCGATAAAGGCAACCTCTTCTCGGGGCATGCTCACGCCCAGGGCATCCTTGATGTTTGCGGCAATCTGGAAAGCCGCAGCGTATTCGCGCGTTCCCTCCAGCTTTAAAACGTCCGATTCTGCAGCCGGGACATAGCAGCCCTGCTCGATGCGGCCAAGAGCGATGTAAAGATGCATGATGAGATTGCGGAATGCCAGCGAGCTCACCGTGACGGGCGAGGCAGTCAGGGCATCGTCCACACATGCGGCGATGGCCCGCAGGCGCTCGGCGAGCTCTGCATCGTCGGTGTCGGGCAACACGGGCCTCACCAGTGAGGCCAGACACAGACGCCGTTGCGACTCCCCACCCGCAACGCGGATTCCGTAGCGAGGGCGCTTTTCGAGCATCAAGTCAAATTGGGCGAGTTTCTGCTCTACCAGACGCATGTCATTGGACAGAGTTCGCGCCGAAACGTAGAGTAAATCCGCATACTCCTCAATCGTCACCCACTGGGACCGCATGAGAAGGTCGTTAAGAAGGAAGGACACACGGCCGTCGCGCGTATCAGGAATGCCCGGATGGGCCAGAGCCGCACCGTCTAGCAGGCGAGCAAGCTCATCTGCATGTGCAACATCGATACGATATTGCCCTTTGCTGCCAACGATGCGTGCAGCCCCCGCAAGCTTGTCGTTTGCGCGATGGATATAGTTTCTCACGGCGCGCTCGCTTACCTCGAGACGCTTGGCAAGCACCGCGACAGCGACAGGCTGATCGTCCTCGATCATATTTACAAGCTGCTTGACGCGAGCATCCATGTCCTCCTCCTTTCCCTGCGTCTAGTCTAACGCGGTAAAGAATGACACTCCACGTCGCGCTCGTTCCGCCAACGCGGAACAGGTTGCGGGGAGTCCAGCTGAACTTATAGGGAGCACGGAGAGAGGGCCCGAAAGCAATGCGTCGGTGTGAGATGCGCTTTCCGCAGTCATTGGGGACAGATTTAAATTAGTAGTCATTGAGGACGTTCTTGTTTGACTAGTCGTTTAAGAACGTCCCCAATGACTACCCCGACTAGTCGTTTAAGAACACCCAATGACTAAGTGGACAGAAAAAGCCCCGCAGTCGGAGCGGACTGCGGGGCTCATGAAGAGAGGCTAGTTTGTGGGCGCTTTGCTTGGCGCCCACGAGAGAGGCAACAGAGTAGGGACTACTCGTGGATGCGGGTACCGGAGAGGCCAGCCATGGTCTCGGCAGCCTTGTCCAGGGCGCCGATGATGCAGGTGCGGCCCTTGCGGGAACGGGCGAACTTGATGGCAGCGCGGACCTTGGGCTCCATGGAACCCTTGCCGAACTGGCCCTCGTCGGCCAGGCGCTCGGCCTCGTCGGCGGTGAGGTCCTCGAGCTCCTCCTGGTTGGGCTTGCCAAAGTTGATGGCGACATGCTCAACGGCGGTCAGCAGGAACAGAACGTCGGCGTCGCAATCCTCGGCCAGCAGCTCGCCGCCCAGGTCCTTGTCGATGACGGCGGGAACGCCCTTGTAGCAACCCTTGTTCTCGTAGTCGCGGACGACGGGGATGCCGCCGCCACCGCAAGCGATGACGATGAACTCGTTGTCGAGCAGGTTGAGGATGGAGTCAGCCTCGACGATCTTCTTGGGATCGGGGGAAGCGACGACGCGACGCCAGCCGCGACCGGAATCCTCGACGAAGACCTTGGAGGGATCCTCGGCCATGAACTCGCGGGCCTGCTCCTCGGTGTAGAAGGGGCCGATCGGCTTGGTCGGGTTCTTAAACGCAGGATCATCCGGGTCGCACTCGATCTGGGTGACGACGGTTGCGGCGTGCCAACGCTTATAGCGCTTGTGCATCTCGCGGCCAATGCCCTGCTGCAGGTGATAGCCGATGTAGCCCTGGGACATGGCGCCGCACTCGGGCAGCGGCATCTCGGGGGTGCCGATGGCGTCGTGGGCAGCGGCGAAGGCGTTCTGGATCATGCCGACCTGCGGGCCGTTGCCGTGAGTGATGATGATCTCGTTGCCCTGCTCGATCAGGCCGAGGAGGGCGTGGGCGGTGTTGCTCACGGCCTCGATCTGCTCGACGGGGTTGTTGCCGAGGGCGTTGCCGCCAAGGGCGACGACAATACGATCGGGCTTGCCAAGAGGCTTAGACATTGCTGGAATCCTTTCTGTAAAAGGCCTACAACCCATTAATAACCCGCGCCCGTGCGATACGCGAGTTTATTAAGGTTTATATTCTCTTTATCGCTCATTTTATTCATTTTGAAAATAGTTGAGCGGTGAACGGTCGTTTTTATCCGCTCAGCGTACAGAACCCCAGCTTAGATATGTTTGCGCCATTTACGTGCGACTTTATTTAAATGGAGCGAGGATTAGGCTGGATTATGCAAACTATATCTTTGCTAAACACAAAACAGATAGCGCAAAATCTTACTCGCACTATACGAGATTCTATGCACTAATAAGACGAGTATGCACCTCTGCAAAAACATGGCGTTTTTCATCCAACTTAGGGAATAATCAATCGCGTCTCACCCTTCGGCAAACGACTGTGAGTTCGCAGTATGGAACTTTACCGTCGGGTACTGCTTGAACGCCGCTGACGCCCTTTCGCTCCTGCGCGCCTAGGCAACCGAGAACGTCAACGGCGACACTGTCGACTTGGCCACCCTCAGCAACAGCGCCGCACGCCTTTTCGTAAAGTACCGTGCCGGTTCGGCGGCTTTGAGACCGAAGCAAGCTTTGCTATCTGCCATTTTTTGTATAATTTGGGGCAAATCTATTTGCCAATTTTTGTATGATTAGGGGCAAATCTATTTGCCAATTTTTGTCATTTAGGGGTTTTAATGCTACGCCGTAAGGTCACTGACAGGCTTTTGAGCTGGAAGAATAACTCTAATAAGGCCTTGCTTGTTACTGGCGCACGTCAGATCGGCAAGAGCTATGCGATTCGCACGTTTGGAAAAGACAACTACGCATCGTATTATGAGGTCAATTTGCTGCTCGATACCGAGGCAAAGGATGTACTTGCTGGCGCCAGGAACGCCATTGACTTTATCAACCGTGTGGCCCTTCTTGCAGACGCACCGCTTGTTGAGGGAGATACCCTTATCTTTGTCGACGAGATTCAGGAGTATCCGCAGATTGTCACGCTTATGAAGGCATTGGTCGAGGACGGGCGCTTTAGCTATGTCTTCTCGGGGTCTATGCTTGGGACCGAGTTTAAGGGAATCTCTTCTTTTCCGGTAGGGTATGTCGAGCACTTTGTTATGCGGCCGATGGATTTTGAAGAGTTTTGTTGGGCAAACAGCGTCAGCGAGAATGTGCTTGCAGGAATTCGCAGCTGCCTTGTCGAAAGGCGACCCGTCGAAAACTATATTCATGAGGCGATGCTCAAGAACTTTAGAGCCTATATCGTTTGCGGCGGCATGCCGGAGGTCGTTCAGAACTATATCGATTCGGGTTATTCGCTCGTGAGAACGCGTGAGCTTCAAATTCAGCTAGTCGATCAGTACAAAAGTGATATCTCTAAATATGCATCGACTCGAGCGTTTAACGTTCGCTCGATTTTCGAGCAAATTCCGGTTCAACTTGAGGCGGAGTCTCATCGCTTTGTTGTTTCGTCTCTGGGAGAGGGGGCTCGTCTTCAAAAATACGAGCGGGATTTCCTATGGCTGGTGAACGCGGGCGTTGGATTGATGGTTCCCCAGGTGACGGAGGCACGGAGTCCTCTCAAGAGGACGAAGAAAGCGACAGCTTTTAAACTATACGAGTCTGATACAGGAATGCTCGCATCGCGATATCCCGGCAGCACGGCACGCGCCGTCTATCTTGATATGAAAACCCCCAACCTCGGCGGCCTCTACGAGAACGTGGTCGCGCAGGAGCTTGTTGCCCTTGGGGTGGATGCGTGGTACTACCAGACACGCGAAGTCGGCGAAGTTGACTTTGTGGTCGAGGGCACCAGCGGGCATGTTGTCCCGATCGAGGTCAAATCGGGCAAGAAGGTTCGAGCGCATGCGGCCCTCGACCGTCTGATGAGTGTGAGCGAGTACAAAATTCCCGAGGCCGTTGTGTTAAGCCGCGAGAACCTTAGCAAAGAGGGCAAGGTCCTGTACGTCCCAATTTATATGACATTCTGTCTCGATGAGTTTATGGAAAAGGACGACCCCGACAACGATTTCTCGTTTGCGCCCATATCTCTCTAGATCATCCAAATCCACAATCCAGTCCCTTCCACGCCCAAAGTAACGCGCCTTTCGCGGCAAAGTCGCGAAACAGCGACCGGGACAAAAGAACCCCCGCCGCACGTAGTGCGCAGCGGGGGTTCCTTCATATCCAAGGACGTCCGCGAAGGTCGGCCCTCAGATCCTGCGGTGAGAGACCTAGGCCTCGTTGTACACCGTCTTGAGCTTCAGCAGGTGAGCGTAGCGGTCCATAGCGGCCTGCTCGTTCTCCTTGAAGAGCTCCTCGGCGCGCTCGGGGAAGGAACGCGTCAGCGAAGCGTAACGGGCCTCGTTCATCAGGAACTCCTGATAACCGCCCGCGGGCTCCTTGGAATCGAGCGAGAACTTCTTGCCGGCAGCAGCCTCGGGGTTGAAGCGGAAGAGGTTCCAGTAACCGCACTCGACAGCCTTCTTCATCTCGGCCTGGCAGTTCTGCATGCCACCCTTCTTGATGGAGTGCATCTCGCAGGGGCTGTAGCCGATGATGAGGGACGGGCCGTCGTAGGCCTCGGCCTCGTGAATGGCCTTGAGGGTCTGAGCCGGGTTGGCGCCCATGGCGACCTGCGCCACGTAGACGTAGCCGTAGCTCATGGCGATCTCGGCCAGGGACTTCTTCTTGGTCACCTTACCGGCAGCGGCGAACTGAGCGACCTGGCCCAGGTTCGAGGCCTTGGAGGCCTGACCACCGGTGTTGGAGTAGACCTCGGTGTCGAAGACGAAGACGTTGACGTTGTGGCCGGAAGCCAGGACGTGGTCCAGGCCACCGAAGCCGATGTCGTAGGCCCAGCCGTCGCCGCCGAAGATCCAGAAGGACTTCTTGGTGAGGTAAGCCTTGTCGGCGAGGATTGCCTTGGAAGCCTCGCAGCCGCACTTCTCGAGCTCGGCAACGTAGGCGGCGGCAGCGGCCTTGGAGGCCTCGACATCGTTGATGGAGTCGAGCCAAGCCTGGCCGGCAGCCTTGATCTCATCAGACGGACCATCGGCAGCGATGATGTCCTGGGTAGCGGCAATCAGCTTGTGCTGAACGGCCTCATAGCCGACGGCCATGCCCAGACCGTGCTCGGCATTATCCTCGAACAGGGAGTTGTTCCACGCCGGACCGTGACCGTCCTTGTCCTTGCAGTAAGGAGCGGTGGCAGCGGGGTTGCCCCAAATGGAGGAGCAGCCGGTAGCGTTGGAAATGAACATGCGGTCACCGGCGACCTGGGTCACCAGACGTGCATAGGCGGTCTCGGCACAGCCGGCGCAGGAGCCCGAGAACTCCAGGTAGGGCTGCTTAAACTGGCTGCCCTTGACGTTGGCTGCGATGAGTTCCTTCTTCTCGGAGACGTTCTCGACCATGTAGTCCCAAATGGGCTGCTGGTCAATCTCCTGCTCGGCGGGAACCATCTCGAGGGCACCCTTGGGGCAGACCTTGGCGCAGTTGGTGCAGCCCATGCAGTCGAGCGGGGACACGACGATGGCGAACTTCATGCCCTTGGCCTTGGGGCCCATAGCGTCGAGCATGCGGGTAGCCTCGGGCGCGGCGGCAGCCTCGTCCTCGGTCATCGCGAACGGACGGATGGTGGCATGCGGGCACACATAGGCGCACTGGTTGCACTGGATGCACTTGGTCTCGTCCCAGTGGGGAACGACGACGGCGACGCCGCGCTTCTCGTATGCGGAGGCGCCCAGCTCAAACTGGCCGTCGGCGCAACCGACAAAGGCGGAAACAGGCAAGCTGTCGCCATCCATGCGATCGATGGGCTCGAGCAGGTTCTTGACCTGCTGGGCGATGGCGGACTTGGTCTCCTCGGAGAGCTCGACGGGGGCGGCATCCTCGGCGGTTGCCCAGTCGGCCGGAACCTCGAACTTACGGAAGGCGGTAGCGCCGGCATCGATGGCCTTGTGGTTGGCGTCGACGATGGCCTGGCCCTTCTTCATGTAGGACTTGGTGGCCGCGTCCTTCATGTACTGCAGGGCGTCCTCGGCGGGCAGAACCTTGGCCAGTGCGAAGAAGGCGGACTGGAGCACCGTGTTGGTGCGCTTGCCCATGCCGACCTTGGCAGCCAGGTCGATAGCATCGATCAGGTAGACGTTGACGTTGTTGTTCGCGATGTAGCGCTTGGCCACGGCGGGCATGTGCTCGGCGAACTCCTCGTCGCTCCACTGGCAGTTGACCAGGAAGGTGCCGCCCGGCTTGACGTCGCGGACCATCTTGAAGCCCTTGACGATGTAGCTGGGATTGTGGCAGGCGACAAAGTCGGCCTTGGTCACGTAGTACGGCGAACGGATCGGGGAATCACCAAAGCGCAGGTGCGAAACGGTGACGCCGCCGGTCTTCTTGGAGTCGTACTGGAAGTAGGCCTGAACGTACTTGTCGGTGTGATCGCCGATGATCTTGATCGAGTTCTTGTTGGCGCCGACGGTACCGTCGCCACCCAGACCCCAGAACTTGCACTCGATGGTGCCGGGGGCGGCGGTGTTGGGCGCATCCTCGGCCTCGGGCAGGCTCAGGTTGGTCACGTCATCGACAATGCCGATGGTGAACTCGCGCTTGGGCTCGTCCTTCTTAAGCTCCTCGAAGACAGCGAACGCGGACGCGGGAGGCGTGTCCTTGCTGCCCAGGCCGTAACGGCCGCCGACGACCTTGATGCCCGTCTTGCCGGCCTCGTAGAGAGCGGAGACGACGTCCTGGTAGAGCGGCTCGCCGATGGAACCCGGCTCCTTGGTGCGGTCCATGACGGCAATCTTCTGGACGGTCTCGGGGAGAACGTCGACAAAGTGCTTGATGGAGAACGGACGGAACAGGCGAACCTTGACCAGGCCGACCTTCTCGCCGTGAGCGTTGAGGTAGTCGATGACTTCCTCGAGCACGTCGCAGAAGGAGCCCATGCACACGACGACGCGATCAGCATCGGGAGCGCCATAGTAGTTGAACAGGCCGTAATCGGTGCCGAGCTTCTCGTTGATCTTCTTCATGTAGCCCTCGACGACGGCAGGGAGCTCGTCGTAGACCTTGTTGCAGGCCTCGCGGTTCTGGAAGAAGATGTCGCCGTTCTCGTGGCTGCCGCGGGTATGCGGGTGCTCAGGGTTGAGCGCGTGATCGCGGAAAGCCTGGACAGCGTCCATGTCGCACATCTCGGCCAGATCCTTGTAGTCCCACATGGCGACCTTCTGGATCTCGTGGCTGGTGCGGAAGCCATCGAAGAAGTTAAGGAACGGGGTCTTGCCCTCGATGGCGGCAAGGTGAGCCACCGGCGAGAGGTCCATGACCTCCTGGACGTTGCCCTCGGCGAGCATGGCGAAGCCGGTCTGACGACAGGCCATGACGTCGGAGTGGTCGCCAAAAATGTTCAGGGCGTGGGAAGCGACGCAACGCGCGGAGACGTGGAAGACGCCCGGGAGCTGCTCGCCCGCGATTTTGTACATGTTCGGAATCATCAGGAGCAGACCCTGAGAAGCCGTGTAGGTGGTGGTCAGGGCACCGGCGCCCAGCGAACCGTGAACGGTACCGGCTGCACCTGCCTCGGACTCCATCTCGACGACCTTGACCGGGGTGCCGAAGATGTTCTTGCGACCCTGGGCCGCCCACTGGTCGACATGGTCGGCCATCGGGCTGGACGGCGTAATGGGATAGATTCCCGCTACCTCGGTGTACGCATACGAAACATATGCGGCCGCCTCGTTGCCGTCCATAGACTTAAACTTACGCGCCATATACCCCTCTCCTCTCATATAGGTATACAGGCCCCGGCGATCGCCGGGATGTTGGCGAGATGGGATTTTCGTTGTTACTTCCAATCATCTGGCAGGCGGACTCAGCAGCAGGTACATGGCGTGGAGAGAAGGCATGCCGAGGCGAGGAGGGCTGCACGCGCTCCACAGGCCCAGCTACCCGTCTTGCACATGACCGAGCGCCGCAAAGGCCGCATGCCGGATGCTCCCGGGCACGCCCCGGCGATGGGAAGCGCCCGCAACGGAAATCCGCATGCGGGTTCATTGTACCCCGCCGTCAAGTGTAATTTCGGCAAATATAGGTGGGCGGTAAAGGTTTACCCCGGGTGACCGCCAAAGGCCAAAATGGTCCCTCCATCCCCGGGCGACTGGCTTTGACGCGCCAAGGAGTGAAGGAGTGTCCCCAAGTGCCGGCAGAAAAGGAACGTCCCTAACTGCCGGCTAGAGGGCGCCGAGTAGGATGGCGTAGGTGGTGGATTCGCCGAGTTTGAGCTCGTCGCTGGGGTTGAGCTGGGCGGAGCGGCCGGGCTCTACTTGAATACACACACTCGTGGCCCCGTTTACCACCACGGTGCCGTTAGTGGACGACAGGTCCTCGACAAACCATGCGCCAGACTCGTCGCACCAGATATGGGCATGGCGGGCCGAGACGTCGTCGCCGACGTCGGTGATGTCGCCCTCCCCCGTTGCCAGCGCGCCGATCTCGACGCCTTCCTCACTCGGCTGAATCCAGCGCGGGGCGCTCACCACGTAGCCGTTTTGCACGCGCAGCAGTCCCAGCGGATGCGCCGGCGCGACCTCGCGCTCGCCCGCGACCGAAGATGTGCTCAGCGAGCGCGGCGTCGACGTGGCGCCGCCACAGGTCGCATGAGCGTAGTCGATGGCATAGGTCACCGACGAGCGGACATCTGCCGAGCAGCCCACGGCGACAAACAGCACCAGGATGGTCTCGGCGCGCTCGGCGGGCATGAGCTCAGCCGCCTGCGACAGGCGCTCGAGCGCATTGCGATAGAGATTCGTGTCCTGATGGCATTCCCCGAGCGCCCGCACCATGGGCTCGCCAGCGGGGCCACACACCATATTGGTCACGGCCGCGGCGTCCATGGGATTGCGGCGGCGCAGGGCCAGCTGTGACATAATGCGCGCGGGCGAGGTGCCGTAATCGGCAAAATAACGTTCCTGCAGCGTGCCGACAGGCGCGCGCACGATAAAGCGCGAAACCCAGGATCGATCGGCGGCACGGCTCTGCGGACTACGGCCGTCGGCGAGCGGGCGGCTCGAGAGCACCAGGCCGCACAGTTCGATATGGCTCAGGTGCGCTGCGCGCTTAAAGATGTCAAACATTGCCCCGCACGGGGTGAGCTCGGCCTGAGAAGCCATGGCTTAGCCCTCCTTGGTCGCAGAGATAGTGTCGAGTACTTCGGCCGGCCCGCCAAAGGCGCGGGCAGCCGCGGCTCCGCCGGCAAGCGGCGTTGCCATGGGAATTTTCGCACGTCGTGCTGACGCGACGGGAAGCTCAAAGGCAAACCCCATCGCCAGCAAAAACCACGTGAGCGCATAGGTTGCAATTATGGCGGCCACCAGGCCACCCGCCACGGCATGCTGGGAAAACACGGCACATGCGAGTGCGGCCAGAGCCGGAACCTCGCAGGCGGAAAGGGCCAACACGCCCTGCAGGAATCCCGCACGGCGGTCGCGCGCCAAGGCCCCGGCAGCGATGCCCACCATGCCCGGCGGCGCCAACGCCAGCGCGGCGATCATGGCCGGCAGCTTCCCGGACCACATAAGCGGTCCCACGACGAGCGTCACATGGGCGCCCGACGCCAACAGCGCCGCTGATACCACGACCGCAGCCCAAAGCACGCCGCATACCGCCGTCGCACCAGCCATCACCGCACGCCGGGCTGTGTGCCCCGATACCTCCATCGGGCACGGCATGAGCGGCTCGGCGCGAAGCGAGCGGGCGACATTTTGCGCATAGTGGTCGCAAAATGCCGAGAGCGCCGCCTCCACCGCAGCCGGCTCGGGACGATCTTCCTGATGGCAGGACAGGCAGGCCATCACCACATCGAACAGCTGGGCGTCGACAAACGCCAGCGCATCGCGCAGATCCTCGGAATTTGGATCGAGCCCCAGCTGCTGAGCCTGCTCGGCCGCGGCAAGTGCCACATCGGGCTCGCGCCGCAGCAGTTGCGTCAAGTCGAAGCCGGGCGCGTGGGCGCCGACGGGATAATCGGGCAGCGTATCCATCTTGAGGCGATAAGGGCTGGCGATATCGCGCGTCTTTTTGCGCGAGCCCGAAGTACCCGACGCACCCGGCGCTACTTCGTACGGCGCGACACCGGCGATGAGCTCGTAGACCGTACTCGCCGCTGCATAGACATCGATCGCCGGCGACATACGCAAAGCGCGCAGGTCGGGAATATCGTCGGTGAGCATCTCGGGCGGGGCATAGGCAACCGTCGCGCGGCGCAGCGTGGCATAGCGCTCCGTAAACGACGCCTTGCCGCCGGTACCGGCCACGGCAGAGGCGGGCTCGAGCGCCACCGACGAGCCAAAGTCGATCAAGCACAGGTCGAAGGTGCCTTCGGCAAGCTGTCGGTCGAGCGGCAGGCGCGCCGTGCGCACCATAATATTAGCGGGCGAGATATCGCGATGGACGAACCCCTCGCCTACCAAGCTCATGCGGCAGAGCAGATCGAACAGGTCGCGACCCAGGCGCGCCGCCACGAGCGGCGATAGACGCCCGGCATCGTCCACGGCAAGGCGCGAGTGCAGGCGAGCGAGCGTCTCGCCCTCGACCCACTCCATGACAATCGCGGGCACGCCGTCGACCTCGCCCCACCCGTATAAGCGGGGAAAGCCCTTAAGGCCCGAAAGGGCACGATGACATTCATATTCTTCGCGAAACGCTGCCTTGAACTTGGCGACCAGCGCCTCGTGGGCGACATCGTCATCAAATTCGTCGCGCGTTGGCAAAATGAGCTGCTTGAGCGCCACGACCTCGCCCTGCACGTTAACGGCACGCGTCACGCGGCCGATGCCGCCGCGGCGCATGGTGGCGTCGTCGGCAAACAGCATCGTAAAACGGCGTAGGTAGGCGGGAAGCTCGTCCGTGCCCAGGGCGACGGCCGGCTCGAACCCGTCGACGCGTGCCAGGCGCAGGCCCACCATGGGATCACGGTTGAGCGACTGGGCTGCCGTAGAAGCAAGGTCGTTCGTCATAGAGCAATCGCCGCCACATTGGTGTTGAAGTTGTTGAGCGCGACATCGTCGTTGCCGTAGTGCCCAACCCATTGACACAGGTTTGTGTAGCAACCCCAAAGGTTGGCGAATTGTCGATACCACGTTGACTGGGGAGGAAACGTCTGCCGGCCAAACTCGGCACGGATGACAAACATGTCATTGACCAGGCTGTCGCACGGTCCAGTGTCGCCCGTGGCGCTATAGGTCGACACCACGCTATTGGCGCGGGCGACATAGCCATCGAGTAGGTTGTATTTGGTCACGAGCCAACTGTGAATACTCTCCTCCTCCGCAGCCGAGAGGCCACCTGGGCCCGTGTCGCCGCCGTTACCGCCGTCCGTCGAGCCACCACTCGAAGATCCACCGCCAGAGGCGGAGCCCGAACCGGAACCGCCGTCCGAGCCCGCCGAACCGGTGCCAGAACCGGACCCATCCGAGCCGCCGGGCTTACCCGCCTGCTGCGTATCCTGCTCTTTCTGCTGCTCTGCCTTGTTAACGACAGAAGCCACGCTGTTATTGGATAGCTTCGTGATGACCTTGGTGTTGGTGAGCATGATGGTCTTGCCGTTTGCCAGCGTGATCTCGTTGGACGCCTGCTCGCCCTCGTCCGCGGGATCGACGCCAAACACGGTGCGCCCGACCACGCTCGCCCACGCATATCCAGTTGTCGTTCCCAAGTCGCTTTTGGCCTTGCGCCCAATATGCAGCTCGCGCGCAGCATGCGCCTGTACCATGGACGGCACCGTCATGCCATAAGCCGAAACACCGGCTATGACCAGCACGAGCGAGCAAGACAGCAGCACATACGCCCGGGGCGCCAGGCCCAGTCGGCGTCGCATGCGCACCGCGGCGCCATGCTTTGTCTGAGTACCCCTGGGCCGCATGCGTTCTCCTCCAACAAAAACACGCCGCTTAAAGGCGGCGCATTCTTTCATATCCACATTTGAGTGTATCAGCGAACTCAAGAGGTTGCGCAACGAATGGGCAAATACGAGGTACAAGCGGACCCATACACGTGATAAGCGGATGAAAAGCAGGTTTGTTGCACAACAAATGCATGAACGCACGCCCAATTATGAGCGCCCCGTGCGGCAGGCCGACGGGACATGCCACGGAGCTGACGCCGCCTAGATCGCGCGGCGGGCCTCGATAGCGCGGCCAAGCGTAAGCTCGTCGGCATACTCCAAGTCGCCGCCCACGGGAAGGCCGCTCGCAAGACGCGATACCTCAACGCCCAATGGCTTGATGGTGCGAGCAAGGTAGCTCGCCGTGGTCTCGCCCTCAATGTTGGGGTTGGTGGCGATAATGACCTCGTGGATGTCCTCGTGGCCCAGGCGCGCCAGCAGCTCGCGGATATGCAGCTGCTCGGGACCGATCTTGTCCATGGGGCTGATCACGCCGCCCAGCACATGGTACAGGCCATGGTAGCTGCCCGTGCGCTCGATTGCCTGGACGTCGCGCGGCTCGCCCACCACGCAAATGCGAGTGGTATCGCGCATCAGGTCTTGGCAGATGGAGCACTCGTCGGCCGTGGCGTAGTTAAAGCAACGGCTGCAAAAGTGGACCTCCTGCTTGACCTCCAAAATGGCCTCGGCCAGGCGGCGGGCCTCCTCGGCATCGGCCTCGAGCAGGTAATAGGCGATGCGCTGGGCCGACTTGGGACCAATGCCCGGCAGACGACCCAGCTCATCGAGCAGTTTTTGCAGACTGTGATTCGCACTCATATATATGCGTGTCTTAGAACGGCATGCCCGGGATGTTGAGGCCACCGGTGATGGCGCCCATCTGCTTGTTGGCGAGCTCGTTGACGCCGCGGACGGCCTCGTTGACGGCAGCCATGATCATGTCCTGCAGCATATCGACATCCTCGGGATCGAGGGCATCGGGATCGATGGTGAGGTTGACGAGCTCCATCTCGCCGTTAACGGTCACCTTGACCATGCCGCCGCCGGCGGAGGCGTCGACGGTCTGGGACTTGAGGTTCTCCTGCGCGGCGGCAAGCTGCTCCTGCATCTTGCGAGCTTGCTTCATCATCTGCTGCATGTTCATACCGGCCATAATGGCTCCTTTACGTGCGGCCGCGCGACGAGCTGCAAGGGCAGCCGGAGCGCGGCGGGTCTTTCAAACTCAAAAATCGTACCACGGCGCGAGGCCAGCGAACGGGGCAGACGTGTTACCTCAGTCGATATACATGTCCTCCAACGTGACGATTCGCCAATCTTCGCGCGCGGCGAGCTTCTTTTTTGTAGCGGCACTCACATCGTGTTTGCAGAACAGCATGAAATGAAAAGCGGCATACCCTTTTACTAGGCCTCGTTTGCTTTCGAGGTCGTCAATCTCTGCCGACTCGTCAAACGACTCCCTATATTTGCACTCTCCAACAACTAGGCGCTTTGAAACCCGATCTGCAGCCAGAACATCAATATCGTCCTGAGCCCGCTTGGCGGGATTTGTTCCCCACCACGACGACACCGTCGTTGCCGGAATTGGCAACTCGCCCCGTTTCGCCCGCTCGACCATCCACTCGGCACACAACGCTTCGAACCGATGGCCCAGGTATTCGTTCAGTTGCTCTTCTGGAAGCGCGTTGACGACCGCCTGCCCTAAGCCCGCTTCGATATCGGACGAATACGGCATGACGAACCGGAACCAAAACGCATAGCACGGCTCGGACAGTCGATATATTCCGCGCTTGCTTGTTTCGGGGTTCTCGCCAAACGGAACGGCCTTTTCTATGATTCCTACCGATTCCAACGCCTTGAGATAGCGAGGCAGCGTTGTCTGGGCGATTCCCACGCGGTCGGCAATCTGCTTCGCACGGTTTGCACCGGCAGCTACAGCCCGCAAGATCGAGTTGTATATTGCCGGCTCCTGGAACTCCTGACGAATCAGGCCCTCCGGCTCACCATAGAGAAACCCCATGGGATCAAAGTAGAGCCGTGCCAGGTTCTCTTTGAGCCCCACGCTCGAATCCAGCTGCTGCAGATAGTATGGAACGCCGCCAAAGCAGCCATAGAATTTAAAGGCATCTTGAGCGCTCAAGCCCGGAAGCATCTTGGCGGCGTCCTTAAATCCAAGATCGTGCACTTTGATTTGGGCCGTGCGCCGACCAAACAGGGGACTTTTGCGTCCCAGCACGCTGCTTTCCATAAAACCCTGGTTGCTGCCGCAAAGAATAAGAAAGGCGCTCGTTTCCTTGAAGGCCCTATCGATGGCAACCTGGAAAATCGAGGGCAGCGCCTCGTTGCGCATCGCCGCATAGGGAAACTCGTCGAACACAAAGACAAATCGCTCGGCGCGTGCTCGATCGGCGATAAAGGACAGCGCGTCAGTCCAAGATGAGAATCCGCCAAGCGATGCGGGAAGATTGAAAAAGCTAGCGATAGCGCGATTGAAATCTGCGAGGTTGTCGGCATCGCTTTGCTCGAGAGCGGTAAACGAGAGCGTCCGTTTACCGCGGCAGAACTCGTTGATCAGCGTCGTCTTTCCCACGCGTCGACGACCGTACACAACGGCCATCTGAAATGAACGCTGCTCATAAAGGGATTCGAGTTTTGCAAGCTCCGCTTCGCGCCCGACAAACATTATGCACTCCCGAATTATGCAAGGTCGAATAATTCACACTTGCATAATATCTTATAATCTACTTAGCAGGGCCGGCCCCCGACATTTTCTGCATCCAGCTAGATAACAAAATGCCGAATCGCCGCTCGAGGTGGCGCTCATGACGACGGGGTATAATTTAATTGTCATAGATAGCAATTTGGAGGTGCCCCATGAATGCCCCCGACGCGCTCCAAAACATCCGCTCAAAACACCCCGTTGCATATGTGGTTCTCTATCTCTTTGTCGGCTGGGCATTACTGGTCATCATCACCCATGCCATAGCCTTTGGAGCAGAACTGCTGGTAGCCAGCTCGGACCAGCCCGTCGTCAAATGGGAAGCGACCGATGAGTACGCCGACGGAACCCGAACCGTTTACTACAACAGCCCGTCCCTCTACCAAGAGTTCAAGGTCAAGATAAAGGGCTCCAAGATTGTCAATGCCGAGCCAGGCATCTATTCGGCAATCGGAGCAACCGTCAACGCCGAGCAAGTCGAGTACACAGACAGCCATGCGACGTATCGTATCGACCTCAACATCCTAGGCCGGCCATCGCGTACCTGCCTGCTCGAATGCAACATACGCGGCACCACACTACACATGTCCGAAATACAGATGCGCCCGGACGAGGTGCCCCTAAAGAGCTAGAGGCCTAAGCCCAGCGGGCAAACCTCAGCAATAAAACGATAGCCCACCGGTTGTTTCTTTCCAACGTTTGCAAATCAATGCATGGTTAGATGAAACAAACTGCATGATATCGCGTAAATCCCGAGCAGGAATGTCACCCTTGTTATGGGCCAGCTTGCACCCGCCGGAGCGAGTAAGCCATATCTTGGTTGCCTCGGCAGTGGGGCGCTTGACCGCAACGTGAACATGGACAGGTTCGCCGTTCTCCCCCGTCCAGAAGAAGATGATGTACGGCCCGAGTCGAAACAGACTAGGCATAGACTCGTCCGCCTTCGTAGGCAAAACGCAGGATGAGCGGGGCATTGTTACGCACGAAATCATCGAGTTCTTTGAGGTCCGCTTCGCTAAAGCCCTCGTGTGACACCCAATTGAATGCCGGCAAGATACACTCCGCCGTGTCAAAACCCCAATCGCGCGGGCGCTCCACAACAACCTTCACCGTGTTGTCCTCCCGGACTTCGGAATACGAAACCTGCGTATCGTCCTCAAGGCGGACATATTCCCACATCATAAGCTCGCTCCGTTCAAAGGGTTCTCTTCTTGAGCAGTATACCCGCCTGCGCAGCTACTCCACAGGCTTGAAGATGGTGGCCTGGCCAAAGACGTTGCGGATGAGGGCTTTGGCCTCGTCCTCGGTCTGCGGGATGCTCGGGGCTGCGCCCTGATGGCCGAAGGGGCTGCCCGCGCCGGGGTTGGACTCCCAAAGGGCTGCGGGTGCGTCGTCGCCGGCAGGAGCAGGCGTCGCGGGCGCGGGAGTCGCAGCCGCAGCGGCGGGTTTGGTCGCGGGCGCCGCGGCCGACGCGTCGAACGGGGGCAGATCGTCCCCGCCCGCATCGGCGGCAAAGCCAGCAACCATAGCGTCGTCGTAGGGCACCTGCTCGGATTCCCACGGTGCAGACGGCGCAGCGGGCTGAGCCTTGGGAGCGGACGCGCGCTCGGGCGCACGGGGCGCGGGCTCGGTCGGGAGCTTGCCCGTAGCAGGAGCGCCGGCAGGGTTGTCGGAGCGCAGCCATGGAGCCTTGCCCAGGTCGGATGACTTGGACGCAGGCGCGACAGGCTTGGGCGCAGGCGCCGGGGCAGCCGGTTTGGGCGCAGCGGGTTTAGGCGCCGACGGGGTCGATGTCGCTACCGGCGCCGTTTGTTGCTGCGGAGCGCTGGCACTCGAGGATACAGGGGCCGCCGAGGACACGGGTTGCGGGTCCGCAGATACCGCAGCCCGTGCAGATGGAGAATGCTCCTCATGTTGAGGAGCCGGCGTGCCACCCCCATCCAGGACATAGTCGACGGTGCGACGACCGAAGACCGCACTGACTGTCGGCAAGACCACCGACTGCGTGTCGGCGCGTCCGAGCATCTTGATGGCAAAGGTCGAGCCCGCGGGGAACGAGACCGTGAGTTTGAAGCCATCGTCGGCGGTGGCGCGGGCGTTAAGCAAAAGCCCTGCATAGGAAGCCTGACGAGCCTTGACACGCTCGACGACCTCGACCCATTTGCGCTGGAGCTCGCCGGCGTCCTCGACCGCGGGGGTCTCGGCAGCACCGGCGGCGGCAACCTGGGCGGCGTTGTTGGGCTTGGACACCGGCACGGTCGATGCAGCAGGCGCGGGAGCCGGAGCCGCAACGGGTTGAGGTGTAGGCGTTACCGGTTTGGACGCGGGAGCCGGAGCCGTGGACCTGGGCGCAGGCTGGGCTGCCGGAACGGCAGTGCCGCGGTCCCAAGGCATGCCGCCCTGATGCGCGGACGTAACAGCGGGGGCAGTGGATGCCGCCGGAGCGGCAGCGCGGGCGCCCGAAATGAGCGTCGGCTGCTGGGCAGCAACGGGTACGGATGCTGCAGGCGCGGCAGCCTGAGCAGCAGCCACGCTCGCCGGCACGGCGCCGTTGGCAACCATGGCCTCCAGGCGTGCCACACGCTCGGCCAAAGCTTCAATCGTTAAATCGGCCTCGGGACGCGTCAGGCGGGTGCAGGCGATCTCGAGCACCAGGCGCACGTCGCTCGCACCCCTCATCTCCAAGGCGGCATCGTCGAGCACCGTCAGAACGCGAGCCAAACGGTCGGCAGGATGCTCGCCAAAGGCAGCGGCCTCGGCAGCAAGCGTCTCGGCCTGCTCGGAGCCGCCCTCAAACAGCTCGGCGCGGGCACCGGCAACGCAGGCAACGTACACGTCACGCACATGCGCCACCAGGTCGCGCGTCAGCTCCAGCAGGTCGTTTCCTTCCTCGACCTGCGCACGGATCAGTCCATAGAGCTCGGCAACATCGCGATCGGCAATGGCGCGGGAAAACTCGCCCAGGATCTGGTCCGAAACCTCGCCCAAAAGCGAGCGGGCGTCGTCCGCATGCACGGTGCCGTTGCCGAAGACGCTCAGCTGCTCCAGTGTGGAGAGCGCGTCGCGCATGCCGCCCTTGGCATGGCGTGCCACGATGGCAAGCGCCTCGTCATCGTAATCGAAGCCCTCCTGCTCGCACACGTATGCCAGGCGATGCTCGATATCCTCGTTACCGATGCGGTGGAAATCGAAGCGCTGACAGCGCGAGAGGATGGTCTCCAGAATCTTTTGCGGGTCGGTGGTGCACAGCACAAAGATCACGTGCGCCGGCGGCTCCTCGAGCGTCTTGAGCAGCGCGTTAAACGCCGCCGTCGTGAGCATGTGGACCTCGTCGATGATATAGATCTTGTACTTGCCACGCACCGGGGCAAAATTAACGGAGTTGATAATCTCCTCGCGCACGTTGTCCACGCCGGTACGACTTGCGGCATCGAGCTCGTAGACATCCGGGTGGTTGCCCTCGGCGATGAGCTCGCATTCCTCACAGGTGCCGTCGGGCATGCAGCCGCTTGCACCCTCGGCGCGTGCCGCCTCGGCATTATGGCACAGCAGCGCCTTGGCCAGAATACGCGCCATGGTGGTCTTGCCCGTGCCGCGCGGTCCGCAGAACAGGTAGGCGTGGGACAGGCGTCCCTCGGTGATGGCGTGCTCGAGCGTCGAGACGATATGCTGCTGGCCCACCACGGAGTCGAAGGTGAGCGGGCGATACTTTCGGTACAACGATTCCATGGGTGCTCCCCCGGGTATACTGAGTCTTGTTGCCGCGGCGGCCATGCGGTCGCACGGCATACTGCATTCCATAATAACCCGTACGGCGAGCCCGCCGCGATAGGAGTCCAAAGAGCATGGCACACGCAGAGCCCAGCCTCGTCCCCTCCGAAGCAGCCGACCAGGTCGAGGTCGCGCTCGAGACGCAGGCCGCGGCCGATGACGGCATTCTGTACCTCAACGAGTATCAGTACGAAAACGATCTGGTCACCGACTTTGCGCGCCTGGTCGCCTCGCCCAGGCGCCGTGGCTCGCTGTATGTCGCCGCGGCAATTGCCGCGCTGCTGGGGGTTGGCATGCTGGTGGCCGGCGGCAACTGGATCAAGTTCGGCGTCGTCCTGATCGTGTTCGGCGCCTTTTTGGCCTGGTGGAGCAAAAATCTGCACCATACGCTCGCGCGCGACTTTATCGATGCCGTCGAGGCCGACGAGTCCATGGGTGGCCGCTATCGCCGCGTCGCTGCCAACGAGGACGGCCTGATGGTCTGGGGCAAGAGCGGCAAGTCGCAGTTCTTCCCGTTTGAGAAGCTCGACCACGTGCTCGACGGCGAGCGCATCTTTGTGGCCATGTTCGCCGACCGGGGCGTGACGATCCCCAAGGACACCTTCGTCCGTGGCGATGCCGAGCAGTTTGGCTCCTTCCTCAAGGCGCGCATCAACAAAAAACTCCGCATCGAGACCAAACGCAAGAAGATGAAGGCCGAAAAGGCCGCTGCCGAAGCCAAACAGGGCGACCAGCCCAAAAAGCACGCTCCCAAGCAGCGTAAGCAGAAGAAGAACAAGAAGAAGCGGTGAGGCTGAGTGCCACTGCGAAGGGAATCTCATCCCGCTTCAGCGTAGGATGAGGCTCCCCCAACAGGACCTTCGAGTTACTTCACTTCAAACCTGAAGAGCCTTCGCTCCGGCAGATCGGTCATCTTCATCGTATAGGTCCCGGGAAACGCTTTCTCAAAGCGGACGGTCTCGTAACCTTCGAAATAGTCGTTGGTGTTTTGCATCATGAATGGGACGAGCAACTCGTTCTCCGCCCCAACCTGTACAGCAAACGCAGCAGAGCCGCCCAGAGCCGGCATTGCCTGCGTTATCAGATCGGTATTGACCACAAAGTCATAGTTTGGCGCAGACTCCGGCACCAAATGCCAAACATACGCTTTAATCCCGCCTTCGACATTGTCCTTATTCCTGACACGCATCTTTACGGCGATAACACACGTGATGTCGGCGTCCTTCAATTTCGTTTTCGTATCCACGATGCCATATTTTGAATAATCATCATGCGCACGCTTGAGATACTCGCGCGGCGTGAGCAGCTCTGCCCCGTCTATGCAAAACGAATACCCGTCAGTCGCCACATCCTTCGACCCCAGAAACGCCCCATCCATCGAGAGCCATTCGCCCTCCGCATAATATTTCTCAGGAATGACCGTCCGGTTCCCGTTAACGACGCTCACCCTCATGCCCGCAAGGCCGGTAGCAGCACAGCCGAAAAGAGCAAGCACCGCCCTTCTTGTCCACAGGGTCTTCTTCATCGCGCTCACGACCTTTCCCGAACTTTCACAACGGCACCGTCGCGCATGCAGTAAACCCGATCGGCCAGCTCCTCGAGCACCTCTCCGTCATGGCTGGACAGAATAACCTCGCGACCCGTTGATGCCGCCATCGCCACAACGCGCTTGAGCATTTCCACGCCCGCTTCGTCGAGGGCATTTGTTGGCTCATCGAGAACAAGCAGCTTCGGCTTTTCCATAATTGCCGCAGCTATCCCCAGACGTTGCTTCATCCCAAGCGAGTATGCTCGGAACTTCTTTTTTTCGTCTGCATCGAGCCCCACGAGCCGCAGGGCAGAGCGAATGTCCTCGGGGGTGGCAACGCCCTTGATCTGAGCGATGAGCTCCAAATTATCGTAGCCAGACAGATATCCCAAAAAGGAAGGCGCCTCGATCAACATCCCCAGACTCGGCGGGAACGAGATATCCACCCCAAGCCTTTGGCCATCGATAGAGATTTCGCCTTCGGTAGGCTTGATCAATCCGCAGACCGCTCGCATAAGCATGGTCTTACCCGAACCGTTTATCCCCTGAAGCCCAACCACAGTCCCAGGGTCAACCTCGATGGACACGTTGCGCAGAACATCATTTTTGCCCATGCGCTTCGATACGCCCCTAACGATCACGCTCATATCTTGTCCCCCTTTTCTATAAGGTCGGCCCTTCGAAACCACAGTCCACCCAACGATAGGCATAACGACATAATCACAATTGAAAACAAGACGCTCGAGCCCGCCGCGATTCCCTCTTTGACAATTCCGCCCCAGCGCAACAGCATCAAGGCGTTACCCAATAGCGCCCAATGTCGTGCATATGCCGAGCAGATCAGGTAGCTCATTAAAACCACAAATGAGACTGACGGCCCAAGCACAAACCCAACCGCCGCCTGCGCAAACGCAAGCGCCTCGAAAGCAAATAAGAGACCTATGAAAAACGGCAGCGCATCCGCCTCGGCAGCTTTGAGAAACCACGGCGCCAAATTAGCCAGCTGAAGCGACTCGCCATGAATGACCGCGCTGAACGAGGAGCTCACCACCAAGCTCCAAATCACAACAGAGCAAACCACCACGAGCAGCGAAAATGCCGTTACCGCCGCCACTGAGATAAAACGCGAGGCCCACCAAAGGGTTCTTGCCCGGCATCGAACAAGTGCTTGTAAACCAAGCCCGTGCAACGATTCGGTCGGATAATCGAGTGTTGTATAGAGAATAAGCAGAATGAGGAATAGCCACCCTAACGGAGGCACAAACATGACCCCGGGCCTAGGCTCAAACGGAGCAGATCCGGCAAACACGAGCGCAAGATTATCCGCAAACCCCAAGGTATCCGTCCTGACCCCATACACAGAAGACAATCCGTAGGCGTACACCAAGTTCGCAACGGTCACTGCCGCAACCGCAATAAAAGTAACGATGTTCTTCTTCAAAACGGTCCTCAGGTCCGCAGCGACCAGCCTAAACAGCATCAGACCACCTCGCGCCTTTTTAAGAATCTCGCGGAAATCAAAGAAAAGACGAACAGCAAAATGATTTCCGCAAACCCCGCTCGAATGTCGGGCCAGTTATTTAGTGATTCCGACCTGATGCTGTTAAGAATGTTGCAGTTAAAGCCGACGCATGAAAGGACGCTAAAAATCCAGTCGTTAACAAAATGCCATGCAACCATAATCAGATATGGAACGACCATCGCCTTGATTCTGCTGCGAAACACAACCGACAGACCGGTCACGGCCATGGATAGAACCCCCAGCGCCACTGCATCGAACAGCGTATAAACCAGCACGTATAACAGAGGCCGGGAATAAAACAGGCCAGAAAAATAGCTATGCAGATAGAGCCCGACGTAAGTCGATTCGTCGACCCGGGGGAGATACGCGGGAAACAGCATGGAGACAATCAGAAAGTTCACGAGTAGCGGAATAGCCGTGACCGCAAACGCAGAGAGGAAAGCAGACAGCATCTTCACGTTCACATATGCATTTCTAGAAACACGCGTGCAGATCTGCGCCTCGTAACCGCTCAAACGCTCGGACAGGCATGACCACGACCCGGCCAACATGGCAAGCAACGGCAGCGCATAGAAAAACACCGACGCTAGCAACGGCGCGTTCGCGCTCACAACGATCCAGTTACCAAAGCTACTTTCACGCGTTTGGCCGAGGTATGTCTGAGACTGCAGACCAATGCCGTAGCCAAAAGATAACAGCTGCTTGCGCTCGGCCTCGAGCGTCCACCACGCCTCGATGGCAGCCGCCATCGAAATTGCAGTTGCAACCATAAGGGTCAACGCAAATATAGGATTGCCAAATATCTTGGACAACTCGTGCCGCATTAGATTTCTATTCAAGCGACATCACCCTCCCTTCGGCCGGGCCGAGCAGCAACGCTCGGCCCGGCCCTAATCACAACAAGAAGCTGAGGATTGGCTAGGAGGGAAGTTTGTTAAAATGGCCCCAGCAATCGGGGCTCCACTTTCCATAGACCGTGCCGTATCCGGACTCGGCCCATGCAGTCAGACGAGCATGGCTGCGCCCATTCTCGCGAACGAGGTTGTACATCTCCCATTCATCCGCATGGTTGGAGCGATACACGCCCTGCGTGCAATTCATAGTGCCCGTTCCTCTATTGTCATAGGCGCCGTCCACGTACAAACGTAGCGGCTTTCCTGAATAGCCTTGGATCCAAATGTAGACTGAAGATGAATCTTCTTTCTGGCGATAGCCGGTTGCGCTCGTGCCAGAACATTGAAAAGCGAAATCTGTATCTATGTTGTTCTTGCATGTGGCAATTCCGGCATCCGCGCTCTGCGAAATGCTAGAAACCTGGGAAGTGTCGAACTCCTCTTGAGCAAATGATGCGGCAGGTGCACCCATCGACAAGCCCGCAACAATCGCCAAGCCGACTCCGATTCGAGCAATAGCGCTCCTTGGCTTAATCATGGCCTTCTCCAATCAAAAGCGGTTAACAATGCGTCGACGCACGGCAACTTTTGCATGAATAGAGAAAGATGTCTGTAAACACCCGCTATTGAGTTGATTGCTCAGGCGTTTACACGTTATCTACCTGCGATAACAATGAAATAAGCTCCGCTTTATTCTTGATCCTCAACTGGCGGTAAGATGCAGACCGCAGTGCTTGCACCGTAGATACGGCGTAACCGACATCCTCCGCAATAGCCTTTGTCGTTGCGCCCTCTGCCGTCATCAGCAAGATTTGCGACTGAACATCAGAAAGGGAGCGAGACATAAGCAGGGCCAGCTGGCGCACGCGGGCTGTTTCGGTGGACCCGTTCGCGCGGTACTCCAAGACGGCTTTCTCGTCCTCAACCGAGCGGGCGAGCGCGATGTGCGTGACGAATATGGGCACAGACCAGCAGACGATCACCGTTGCCACGACGACATTGACAGCCGAGCTATGACCCAACAACGACGCGAGGAACAACGGCTTGAAAACCGTCAGATCCTGCACCATGTTGAGCAAGACAACCCAAACAGGAGCCATCGCCCCAAAGCAGAGCATCCATACCCCAAGCATTTTGCGCTTCGGACAGCTTCGCAGCACTATATACGTGAGCAGCATCCCCGTCAGTACCGCAAGTCCATGAATTCGCCCCCTAGTTGCTGCATAGATTAAAGCAGCCACACCTATCAAAACCAATGGCGCGATAGCCCGAGTATGGGCATGAACCTTAAACGGGCGCAGCTTAACAGCGAGCGAAGCCATAGACGCTATGCCGCAAAACAGGACCGGTGCAGCCATCAACGGATCGCGTATGCACCTCCATGCCGCGATATAAACAAAAGACCATTCCACGGCAGACAGTATCGCCCACACGCACGGGCTTCCGAGCCCAATCGCTTCGCTTGCCCTATCCAGCGCAGCTTTACGATTCGGTTTTCCACCCGTGTAGCGTAGCGACAGAAACAGTCCGAGACCCAATGCATAGCTTGCAAGAGAAAAGGCGACAGCCCACGAAACACCGGACCCCCAATCGCTATCCGCCATTACCAAGGGACCCGCCGCAAGGAGAATAAAAAATGATGTGAGCAGGTATCGAAACAGCCGGCGCGTCCGAGCTGATACCAGCATATCGTCAGCATGCCGCTGCAGCGGCTCAGGCCCTACAGCATCACCCTCACCTGCAAACAACGCCACGAGCTCGCGTGAGCCCGCAACCGATGCCTTCCCGTATGCTCGGTGAAGCGTTGTTCGCACCGTCGATGGCTTCGTACCCGTCTCCCTGGCAATTTCCGCCGGCGTTTTCCCTTTGAGCAGCAGTCGAACAAACTGCTCTTCTCGAGGCGACAGGGCAGGGGAAAACACTCCCGCATCGAATGGGTCGGACGTGCGAGGGGTATCCGCATCTTTGTTCCGCTTCTTCCTGAGCAACGTGCACACGAAGGCAGCAACAGTAATAGCCGATCCCATCGCCAGCAATGCAATGATCGTGGCATCGTTTGCGAAGTATGCCACTTCAACAGCCGGAACAAGGCCAATAGGAACTGCTACGAGCACAGAACGGGCAAACACGTCGCTCTGTCCCCGACCAAAGGCACGGGGACAGCAAAGCAGCGGGGCCACAGCCAACATGAGATAGACCAGAGGAATTAAAATCACAAGGCCAATTGATGCGGCCGTTACAGGGGACATCCCCCATGGCCTGGGAACGACTCTCCATGAAACTCGACAGCAGAACAGCAGACAAGACATGACGGCTATTGTTTCTGTAAAAATCGCGTCCTGCGGATGACGAGTTTCTCTTTCGTCAGCCCGCGTCGCCCCCTGCGTCAAAGGAGAGCCCGCCGTATCCCAAATAACATATGAGAGGAGCAGCGACCCAACAAAGCACGAGGCGCACGAAACGCCATGCAGCAGCCAGATCGGTGCAAACACGAATGGAATAGAATCTCCGCGAGCATAGAAGGCTAGGTCGGACCATTCGGGAACCGTTGCAATAACACCGAGGAAAACACCGATGACGCCAAGGCACCCCGGCCGCCTTATTTCTCTCCCCTTGCGGAGCGCAGCACCATGAACAAACGCCGCAAGGCATGCACCAAGGATAACGAGCCAGGTCATCACACCTGATGCCAGACCGATTGAAGATGAAAACCGGTGATAAGGAGTAACCGCCATTACGATAAGCGCAATGGCACAGGCAGATGTAGCAGAACGGCGGGAAAAGAGCATATGGCCTCCATAGCGTGTCATTTTATCACTCGAGCCGCTCGTTTATCTCCGCGCCCACACCAGCCAGCATCAACGATTCAGGCGAACTCCAATCCGAGCCAGATCACGGTCCAGCTTTTGTCCGCAGTCCCCGCATCAAAGCGGGATGCGCTTTCCTTTTGAGTATCGATTCGGAAACTGCATCCCATTCTGGGCCAATATTCTGGGATGCAGTTTCCGCAGCCTGCCCCGTTGGGAAAGCGCATCCCGCAATTTGGACGAAAACTGGGACGCGCTTTCCGGATGGGTCGAGACGAGGGCCAAGCCAGATAGGCCACCTCGCCCCGCTACCTTCACCATGCAACCGGGCGTGCTACACTAGCAGCATCTATGCCGCCGCGAATGGCTCGGCCCCGCGCCCGCCGCTCGCAAACGAACTTTAAACGCACGAGGGTTGGCCATGCCGCTTTTCTCGCAACATACCGCCCGGTTCTCGCCGGACGTTCCCTTGGAGGGCACCAGCTCTCGCGAGCTGCTCAAGCGGTACCAGCCGCTCGAGACGCTTGCGACCGGCGGTTTTGGCTCCATCGAGATCTGCCGCGACACGCACCTGCGCCGTCGCGTGGCCATTAAGCGCATCCCCCTTATCAACGGCGCCGGCATGCCCGCCAGCGACATCATGGATGTCCTGCGCGAGGCACACACCGCCGCCATGCTTCAACATCCCAATATCGTGCAGGTTATCGACTTTACGCACGATACCGCCTATGCCTACCTGGTCATGGAATATGTCGACGGCATGTCGCTCGCCGAGTTTTTGCATAGAGTTGACGGCCATTCGCTCACCTTTGACGAGGCCGCGGCCATTGCCGACGTGCTGGGCCAGGCGCTCACCTTCGCCCATAGCAATGGCGTGCTCCACCTGGACATCAAGCCTGCCAACGTGCTCATCGACCACTCGGGCAACGTTAAGCTCACCGACTTTGGCATGGCGCGGCTATCGTCTGCCGGCGGCTTTGGCGGCTCGCGCGGCGGCACCATCGGCTACATGCCACCCGAGCAGCTCGACATCGAGACTGGCACGGTTGACGAGCGCGCCGATGTCTTCGCCCTCGCCTGTGTCATTTACGAGAGCCTGTGCGGCAGCGCTCCCTTTATGGCCGCCACGCCCGGCGACTCGCTCGGCCGCATCATCGGCGGTGCCACCTACCCCAGCGAGCTCATCCCGCACTTTCCCCCGGGAGCCGAGGCTGCGCTCATGAGCGCGCTCTCCCCCATGCCGCAAGACCGCCCCAACAGCATCGAGGCATTTTGCGACCAGCTCCTTGCCGGTCTGGGCAGCGTGCGCGAGGGCCGTCGCAGCCTGGAGCAAATGGTTGGCGAGCTTTCGGATGACGAGCGCGCGGCAGACGATATCGAATCATTGCCCTATGAGGATGACACCATCGAGGTCGACCCCGCACTCGGCTGGGCCGGCACGCGCTGGAGCCACGCGCGCAACTACACCATGCGCGCCATCTCGGCGCTAACGTGTGGTGCCTTTAGCTTTTTGATCATGCAGACGGCTGGCGTCGCGGCGCTTCCCGGACTTATTGCCGCGGCCATCGCGATTGGGGCGGCCGCCGGCCTGGCCCCGCAGATTGGCTCGGCTATCTCGGCCGTGGGCTTTTTGGTACTTATGGCCAACGCCACCATGCAGGCGCAGGGCATCCTGTCGATGCTGCCCGTCGCGGTGCTCTTTGCCGCCACCATGTCCGGTTGGTGGATCGCCTGGGGCCGCACCGAGGCCGCCGCGAGCGCCGCGCTCACCTGCGCGGTGGCACTTGGCTGTCTAACGGGCGACGCCCTCCTTGCCGCCGGGTTCGCCGCCGGCATCGCGGCCTTTTGGCTCGGCCCGGCAAGCGCCGCGGCCGCCACGGGGATGGGCGCGCTTTTTTGCCGCCTGGCTACGGTTGCACTTTCTGCCGGAGGCGTACTGGGGCTCGGCAATGTTGCCGCGGCGCTGGGAGACATGCTCTTCTGGGCTGCCATCGTACTCGTCGCGGCAACAGCTGCACTGACATCTCTGCTGCTCAACGCCCATGCCAAGCGTGCCGAGCAGGGCTCGAACCTGGCTGCAATCGCTGCCATCGCCGGCTGCGGAATAGGCTCCGCGGCGTCGCTCTGTCTTGCACACCATATGGAAATTGCCAGCCTTGCGGCCGCGGTCGTCGTCAAGGCGGCGGTTGCGGGAACCCTATCCTCTATAATCGTTGGGATATGCCTATATTTGCTCGGATACCAAAGAACCTATACGGAGAGTGATCTTTCGTGAACTTCCTGAACATCTTCGAGGACCACGTGGCCGGCATCTTCGGTGCCACCCGTGCCCCGTTCTCCTTTAAGAAGCTTGCCAAGCAGGCCGCTCGCGACATGGAGGATCAGACTCTGGTGATCAACGGCGTCAACACCGCGCCGGCACTCTATACCATCCTGATCGCCGCCGATGACGATCCCATGCTCGCCCCGTTCTACCCCGAGCTTTCGCGCGAGGTCCGCGAGTTTGTGAAGGCACAGGCCGAAAAGCGCCGCTATGTGTTTGTCGGCGAGCCCCTCGTTCGCTTTATGATCGACCCGCAGCTGCGTGCCGGTAAGTTCTCGGTCTTTGCCGAGAACGTCGACGCCCCCACGCTCGGCCGCCTGTACGAGGAAGAGCGCGCCTACCAGAATGGCCTGGGCCAGAACAACTCGGCCGCAAGCCGCGCCGTCAGCGCTCCCCGCGCCGGCAAGCAGCAATTCGCCGCTCCGCAGCAACAGCACCCCGCCGCCATGCCCCAGCAGCCGGCGCCCCGTGCTGCCGCTCCCGACCCGCTCGCCGCGGCCGATCCCTTTGCGCCCAACGTCCCCGACCCCGCCGCCGCACCCATTCCCGTGCCACAAACCGTCTCGCGCGACGCGCTTGCCGGCATGGGCGGAGCCGCCGCGACCGGCGCCGCCGTGGGCCTGGGCGCCGCAGCCAGCATCGCCTCCAACATGGCAAGCTCTCGCGCCCCGCAGCGCCCGCTTGCCCAGCTCGTCGACGTCGTGAGCGGCGAGAGCCACAGCATCACTTCCGCGCAGGTGACCATCGGTCGCGAGCGTTCGGTTTCGGACATCGCCCTGCGCGACCCCAACGTTTCGCGCCGTCACGCCCAGCTCACCTTTACCGGCTCGGACTGGTCGATCGAGGACCTCAACTCCACCAACGGCACGCTCGTCAACAACCGCCGCATCACGCGCTGCCCGCTGCGCAACGGCGACCTGCTGACGTTTGGCCTAAGCACCTTTGAATTTAGGGGATAGTCGCTTATGAACATCGATATCGTCCTTTTTGCAGGCCGCATCGTCCTGGTCGCCCTGCTCTACATCTTCCTGTTCGCCGTCATGAAAACCGGCGTGGGACTCGTACGCGGCCAGCGCCGCGACTCCGCTATCTGGACGATCGATGTGGACAAGGGTCCGCGCGGCATCCGTGGCATCCATGTGGACATGCTCGGCCCCGTCATCGTCGGCCGCTCGCCGTCCTCGGACATCTGCATCAACGAACCGTTTGTCTCGGCCTCGCACGCGCGCTTTTCGCTGCAGGGCCCGGCACTCATTATCGAAGACCTCAACTCGCTGAACGGCACGCTCGTTAACGGCCGTCAGCTGGTGGAGCCCGCAACGCTGCGCGAGGGTGACGAGGTCCAGATTGGCGACGTGGTCATGAAGGTGAACCGTCGATGATCGACGAGGAGAACAAGTCCGCAACCATGCCCGAGACGCCGACTGCCCCCGCAGCTGCGCCGGCTCATGCCGCTCCGGCGCGCCCTGCGACCGTAGAGCCCGAGGACACCGTGTTCTCCCTGCCTCTTTCGCATGTAACTCAAGAATATCCGGCACTCGTCGATGACGATGACGAGGACGCCGACACCGGTCTGCTCGACGCCCCCATCGGCGCGCACACCGCCGAGCAGCCCGCGGAACCGAAGGCAACGCCCGCACCGGCTCACTTTGCCGAGCCCGTCGCCGAGGCGATTAACGAGAGCGCTGCCGTGTTTGCGGCCCCCGAGCCCGCCGCACCGGTATTCCCCGTCGCCCCGGCAAGCGAGGCGGCACCCGCACCCGCAACGCCTGCCGAAGTCGAGCAGCCCGTTGCCGCGCCCGCCACAGCTCCCGAGCCCTCCGCTCAACCCCAGAGCACGCCCGCGCCGTCGCACTTTGCGACGCCCGAGCCGACGGCTGCCGAGCCGCAGCAGGACGGCGATCCCGCCGACCGCGCAACCGAAGATCTCGGCCTTCCGGACGTCTCCGACGCCGAGTCGGGCAACGATGCCGACACCGTCTCCCCCGGCGACACCGCCGAGATCGATGTCGCCGCCGTGGAGGCAAAGCTCAAAGATCCCGGCTCGACCATGAGCTTTGAGCCGTTGACCGACGAGCGTATCGAGACCGACTCGACCTACGATGCCGGCACCACCACGCAGCTTATGTGGGGCGCCCGCTCCGACGTCGGATGTGTACGCCCGCACAATGAGGACTCCTATCTGGTGCAGTCGCCGCTCTTTTGCGTGTGCGACGGCATGGGAGGACACGCCGCCGGCGAGGTGGCATCCTCCATCGCCGTCGAGACCATCGCCAAGACGGCGCCGCAGTCCGCCGACGCCGCGCGCCTGGCCGCAGCCGTCGAGGCCGCCAACGCCGCCGTGATCGAGGCCGCCCTCAACGGCCTGGGCAAACCCGGCATGGGATGCACGGCCACCTGCGCCTACATCGAAGACGACACGCTCGCCATCGCCCACGTGGGCGACTCGCGCGCCTACCTGCTCCACGAGGGTACGCTCATCCGCGTGACCCGCGACCACTCCTACGTGGAGGAGCTCGTGGATGCCGGCGAGATTACGGCCGACGAGGCCCGTGTCCACCCCAACCGCTCGGTCATCACCCGCGCGCTGGGCTCGGATCCCGCCATGTATGCCGACCACTTTACCCTGCACATCGAGGAAGGCGACCGCCTGATTCTGTGCTCCGACGGTCTTTCGAGCATGATTCCCGATAGCGATATCGAGAACATCGCTACGCAGTCCTCGACCGCACAGATCTGTGTCGACAACTTGGTGGACGCGGCGCTCGCCGCCGGCGGCCACGACAATGTGACCGTGGTGGTGGTCGACCTGGTCGACGACGGCGTCGTGCGCGAGGCAAAACGCCTCCGACGCCGCAATGTCACCATCGCCGCCGTCTTGGCCCTTGTCTTTGTGCTGGCAGCAGGCATCTGGGCATACACGGGCGTCACCGGCTCCTATTACTTGGGAACCTACCACGGCAATGTCGCCGTCTGGCGCGGCCTGCCCGGCAAGACGCTCGGGGTCGAGCTCCACTGGCTCGAGAGCGAAACCAGCATCAAGCTGTCCGACCTGCCCGAAGACACGCAAAACCGCCTGAAGGCAGGCATTCCGCAAACGAGTGTCGATGATGCGCAGGACACTATTTCCAAGTACCGCCATCAGATTGACGAGGAGCAGACCCGTCAGGTGATTGACGCGCAAACGATTCGCGACAACACCGATCAGAAATCCACCTCCGAGCCAGATTCCGAGAAAACCGCCGAACAGTCAGCCGAGGCCGAAGCCTCCGATAAGAATTAGAAAGGGAGTGCCGCTTATGAGTCGCCGCAACACCGAACTGCTTTTGCTCATCGCCTCGGCGTTCCCCGTCATCCTGCTCTATGCGATGTACGTGCTCACCGCGGGCGCCACGATTTCCTTTGAGACGCTCGCCGTGCCGATCGGCCTGTTCGCCGCCTTCGCCGCGGCGCATATCGCCGTGCGCATCCTAGCGCCCGGCGCCGACCCCGCCATCCTGCCCATCGTCTTTGTGCTCTCGGGCATCGGCATCACATTCGTGACGCGCCTGGCCCCCGACCTCGCCATCTCGCAGCTCATCATCTTGTTTGTCTCGGTGGCGCTCATGGTGGGAACGCTCGCACTGGTCAAGAACCTCGACGTGGTCATGCGCTACAAGTATACCTTTGGCATTATCGGCATCATCCTGCTGATGCTGCCGATCTTTATCGGTACCACGATCTCGGGCTCCAAGCTGTGGATTCGCATCGCGGGCTTCACCATCCAGCCCGGCGAGTTCGCCAAGGTCTTCATCGTCCTGTTCCTGGCAGGCTATCTGGCCGAGAACCGCGAGCTGCTCTCCATCTCCAACCGCAAGATCCTGGGCCTCAAGATTCCGCGCTTCCGCCTGCTGTTGCCGCTGTTTGCCGTGTGGGGCGTGTGCCTGCTCATCGTCGTCTTCGAACGCGACCTGGGCTCGGCCGTCCTGTTCTACACCATCTTTTTGCTGATGCTCTATGTTGCCACGGGACGCCTTTCGTACGTCATCATCGGCCTTGCACTGCTAGCCGTTGGAGCCGTGGGCGCCTACAAGTTCCTGTCGCACGTGCAGGTGCGTTTCCAGGTCTGGGCCGATCCGTTTAAGGACGCCCAGGGCCAGGGCTACCAGATCGTACAGTCACTTTACTCGCTGGCTGACGGCGGTCTGGCCGGCGTCGGCATTGGCAACGGCATGGCAAACAACATCCCCGTCGTCGAGTCCGACTTTATCTTCTCGGCCATCGGCGAGGAAATGGGCCTTTTGGGCGGCGGCGCCGTGCTCATCCTGTTTATGCTTTTTGCCGTGCGTGGCCTCACCACGGCCGCCCGCGCCAAGTCCGACCTTGCCGCCTTTAGCGCGACCGGCCTTACGGCGGCCATCAGCTTCCAGGCATTCTTAATCGTTGGCGGCGTAACCCGCCTGATCCCGCTGACCGGCGTCACCCTGCCCTTTATGAGCCAGGGCGGCTCCTCGCTGCTGGCGAGCTTTATCATCGTCGCGCTGCTGCTGCGCGCCGGCGACGAGGCAACCGGACGCGAAGCCGAGCTCACCGGCACCGGCACCATGGCCGCCATCACCGATGACCAGGTCGCATCCGCCGCTGCCCCGACCGGTACGCGTTTTGCCAACGCACCTTCCTACAGCCACGGCAACCGCTCAGCGGGTTCTCGCATGCGTCGTCGCCTGCTCGACACGCCCGAGTCCGGCGTGCTCGGCCGCGTGGCACTTGCCAACCGTCTGACTCGTGCCGTGCTTGCCTTCACGGCGCTGTTCGCCATCCTTATCGGCAACCTCACCTATGTCCAGGTCATCAAGGCGAAGGACTACCAGGACATGCCGACCAACAACCACACCATCGCCCGCTCCAAGTACATCCAGCGTGGCTCCATCATCACGTCCGACGGCGTGACGCTGGCCGAGTCGCTGCAGCAGCAGGACGGCACCTACGCCCGCTCCTACCCCAACGGCAATATGGCCGCGCACGTGGTGGGCTACGTGAGCCAGCAGTATGGCACCGCTGGCATCGAGAGCGTCATGAACGACACGCTCACCGGCTCCAAGGATTACTCCAGCTGGAACAACGCCATCGCGTCGCTCGCGGGGCAGACCCAGCCGGGCAATACCGCCAAGCTCACCATCGACTCGCGCATCCAGACGGCTGCCGAGCAGGCGCTCAAGGGCTTTAAGGGCGCTGTGGTGGTCATGGATCCGCGCACCGGTGCGGTCCTTGCATGCGCGAGCTCGCCCACCTACGACAACACCAATATCGATGCGCTGCTCCAGTCGGGCGGCGGCGAGGACGGCTCCATGTACAACCGTGCCATGGACGCACTGTACACCCCGGGCTCGACCTTTAAGGTCGTCACGCTCTCCGCGGCACTCGAAACCGGCACCGCCAGCCTTACCAGCACGTACCAGGCGCCCGGCTCCATGGACATCGGCAACGCGCCGGTCACCAACTATGCCAACGAAAGCTACGGCACCATCAGCCTGCAGCAGGCCTTCGCCGTGTCGTCCAACGTCGTCTTTGGCCAGGTGGCCAACGAGATTGGCGCCAGTTCGCTCGTCCAGTTTGCCAACGCCTTTGGCTACGGCCAAAAGCTCGGCCAAGATCTGACCTCCGCCGCCTCCATCATGGCCGACCCGTCGCTTATGACCGAGTGGGAGACCGCTTGGGCAGGCGCCGGCCAGCCCGTCGGCATGGACCACACGCCTGGCCCGCAGACCACCGTTATGCAGAATTGCGTGATCGCCGCCGCTATCGCCAACAGCGGCGTGGTCATGGACCCGTTCCTTGTGTCCCAGATACTCGCCCCGGACGGAACCGTGGTTAAGACCACGCAGTCCCGCTCGCTGGGCCAGGCTGTCAGCTCTGCCACGGCTGACCAGGTCAAGCAGGCCATGCTCGCCGTCGTCCAGTCCGGTACCGGCACCGATGCCCAGATTCCGGGCGTTAAGGTTGCCGGCAAGACCGGTTCGGCCGAGATCGGCGGCGCCAACGTCAACTCTATGTTTGTTGGCTTTGCACCTTACGATTCACCCACGGTTGCCATCTCGGTGGCCCTGGAGGATTACGACAAACACGACGTCGAGGCGGCTAAGATTGCCGGTATCGTCCTGACCGCGGCGCTCGCCGCACAGGGAGCGTGATGCCCGTGATCAAAGCGGATACTTGGGACGCGCCACGGCCGATGAGCTAGCGGCTACGCGCCACACGGCCCCAGCGGCCACACATTTGGTACTACACACATCGTTGAGCGAATAGTTATGTTAGGAGCAGGAATGGAACAGAGGGTCCTCGGGGGAAGATACCTCCTCAAGGATAAGGTGGGAACGGGCGGTATGGCGACCGTCTACCGCGCACAGGATCAGGTCCTCGACCGCACGGTTGCCGTCAAGATCATGCTGCCGCAGTATGCCGGCGACGCCACCTTCGCCGCTCGCTTTAAGCAGGAAGCCCAGGCAGCTGCCGGCCTGTCCTCCCCCTATATCGTGGGCGTCTACGACTGGGGCAAGGATGGTGACACCTATTACATCGTCATGGAGTACCTGCGCGGTACCGACCTTAAGAGCGGCATCAAGAGCCACGGTGCCCTCGATCCCAAGAAGGTCGCGCAGATCGGCTCGCAGATCAGCTCCGCGCTTTCGGTCGCACACAAGCACGAGATCATCCACCGCGACATTAAGCCGCAAAACATCATGGTGCTGCCCGACGGCAACATCAAGGTAATGGACTTTGGCATCGCACGCGCCAAGAACAGTCATCTCACGCAGGATAACAACGTGCTGGGCACCGCCCACTATGTAAGCCCCGAGCAGACCCGCGGCCAGGACCTCGGCCCCACCTCGGATATCTACTCGCTGGGTGTCGTCATGTACGAGTGCGCCACCGGCCGCGTACCCTTTGACGGCGATGACGCCATCTCGGTCGCGCTCAAGCAGGTCAACGAGCTCCCCATCCCGCCGAGTCAAATCAACTCCGGCGTCGATGCCGACCTGGAGCGCATCATCCTCAAGTGTATGGAGAAGGACCCGGCAAACCGCTTCCAGACGGCCGACGAGCTGCGTCAGGTGCTCAACAGCTATCTGTCCGGCCGTGCTGTCAACGTCTCGGAGCCCACGCGCGTCATCGGTGCCGCCGGCGATCTGGGCGCCACCAAGACCCGCGAGCTTTCCGACTCAACGCGCGCCATGGTTCGTCCCGTCTCGGGCGTGAGCGGTCAGAATACCGCCCGCAGCGCTGTCTCGGGCTCCACGGGCTCCTACGAGGTCGAGAAGCCTAAGTCCAACAAGAACAAGATTATCGCCGCCGTGATTGCCGCCGTCGCCGTGATTGGCATTGTAGTGGCCTTTACCACGGGCATGTTCAGTGGCGAACAGGTCACGGTGCCCGACGTGCTGGGCAAGGACCAGGAAACCGCTATTGAGCAGATCAAGAAAGCCGGCCTTGAGGTTGGCACCGTAGACCAGAGCTACAACGACGATGTCGACGAGGGGAAGGTCGCCGAGCAGACCCCCAACGGCAACACCAAGAAGGCCAAGGGCACGAGGGTGAACCTAGTAATCTCCAAGGGCCCTAAGCCCTCCGAGAAGGTTGAGGTTCCGCAGCTCATCGGCCTGACCAAGGACCAGGCCGAGGCTGCACTGGCAAGCGTGGGCCTGAAGGGCAGCGCTTCGGAAGAAGCCAACGAGGCCGAAGAGGGTCAGGTCTTTGAACAGAGCACTGCTGCCGGCAAGGAGGTCGAGAAGGGCACGACCATCTCGTACAAGGTCTCCAGCGGCCCGGACACCACCTCGGTGCCCGATCTGACCGACATGACCGAGGCCCAGGCACGCAACGCTCTCGACATGGCTGGCTTTGGCGTCGACGTGAGCTACCAGGAAAACGACTCGGTTGCCGAGGGTACCGTTATTAGCTGGAACCCCAGCGGCAAGCAAAAGCCCGGTGCCACGATCACCGTCGTCATCGCCAAGAAGTCCGGCAAGGCCAGCGTCCCGGGCAACCTGTACGGCAAGAGCATCTCCGCCGCCGTCACCGCGCTCAACAACGCCGGTTTCTACAACATCAGCTTCTGTGACCAGAACGGCAACCCTGTGAGCGGCAACGAGAATGCCACCGTCACGGGCGTCTCCCCCACCGGTAAGCAATCCACCGACAGCACGATTACGCTGACGGTCGCACTTTCTAGCTCGGGTTCGGGCTCGGGCTCGGGCTCAGGTTCGGGTTCGGGCTCGGGCTCGGGCACGGGTAACGATTCCGGCACGACCAACTAGTCGCCACCCCACCGCTCATTCCAGCTCTCACCGCAAACACATTCGCTCACAGGCGCCCGCTTGCTCCCCCAGCAAGCGGGCGCTTTGCATATAGGCAGACGTCGGAGGCCTGCCTTAGCGCCAGCGCATTGCCGGCGCTTATTCGTCAGCTATCGCCGCCGGATCGAGGGGGGGGGGAGCGACGAGCTTCTCCATCGTCTTCTCGAGTAGGCTGATGTCGATGGGTTTGGAGGTGTGCGCGGTCATGCCCGCCTCCAGGCTGCTGCGCACATCCTCGGAAAACGCATTCGCCGTCATGGCGATGATGGGAATGACGGCACCGAGCGGGTTAGCACCCATGCGAATGGCACGCGTCGCCTCCAAGCCATTCATCCTCGGCATCTGAATGTCCATGAGGATGGCGTCGAACTCGCCGGGCTTGACGCTGGCAAAGCGCTCGACAATCGCTGCACCATCGGGGCAGACCTCACAGCTCGCGCCGCTCATCTCGAGCAACGCGCTGAGAATCTCTGCGTTGAGCTGGTTGTCCTCCGCGCACAAGAAGCGCATGCCGTTAAGCACAGAGGTATCGGATGTCGGCGTCGCCGTGCTGCCATGGACGCGGCGCACGACGCCCTCGAGCTCCGCCAAGAAGAACGGACGCGAGACGAAGCCATCGGCTCCGGCAGCCACGACGCGCTGGGTGACCTGCCCACGCAGAGCATAGTCGATGCAGAAGACGAGCGGCCCGTCCTCCCCTGCCGCCTCTCGCAGCGCCGCGATACTCGCCCCGAGCGCAGGGTCGTCAACACAACCTGCAAGCAGGACGACGTCTGCAATGCGCGCAGCCGCGCCCACACATGCGTCCTCAACGCTCTTTGCAACATCGAGGACGATGCCGGCCTCCTCGCAGCGCATGCTGATATTACGCTCGAGGCGCTGCTCGCCGCACACAAGCAGCATCCGCTCCACGCCGATGTCGTAGCTCGCATCCTTATCGATGGCCAAGTCGAGGACGACCGTAAACTTCGAACCCTTACCCGGCGTGCTCTCGACCTCGATGCTGCCGCCCATGAGTTCGACAATGTTCTTGGCGATGGCCATGCCCAGGCCCGTACCCTGGACTTTGTTCGTACCCGAGGACTCCGCGCGGGAGAACGGGTCAAAGATGTACTTGAGGAACTCCTCATCCATGCCGATGCCCGTGTCAGTCACCTCAAAAAGCAAGCGCGCATAGTCGGCATCGCCGCTGTTAAGCTCCGTGATGCTGAGCTCGACCTGACCGCCGTCCGGCGTGTACTTGACCGCGTTGGAAAGCAGATTAAGGATGGTCTGCCGCAGCCTCACACCATCAGCAACAAGATACTCGTGGCGCAGGTCGTTGACGAAGATATGGAACTCGTGATGGCGTCCCAAGGCTTGGGCACGGATAATGTTGTCAACTTGGTTGATCTGCTCCGCCAAGCTCACCGGCACGAGTTGCAATTCGACCTTGTCGGACTCGATCTTGCTCATGTCGAGGATGTCGTTGATAAGGCTGAGCATGTGATTACTCGAGAGCTTGATTTTCTGGATGTAGTCCGCAAGCTGCTCCGGGCTGGTCGTCCCGTGCTCCATGAGATTCGTAATGCCGACGATGGCATTCATAGGCGTGCGGATATCGTGAGACATGTTGGCGAGAAAATCGCTCTTGGCGTGGTTGGAGGCCTCTGCCTGGGAGCGCGCCACCTGGGCATCGCGCACCGCAAACTCAAGCTCCTCGTTCTTGGTGTCGAGCTCGGCGTTGACGCGCTTGAGACCCTCTGCGTTCTTATGCTCGATCTCGAGCACCTGGCGCTGCTTGGCGCGCAAGACAATGTAAATCGCCACAGCGCATGCTGTCACGAGCGCAAACGCAAAGCCCATGACGAGCTTAACCGTCGTGTTGACGAGCTCAACGGTATTTGTCGCGACATAGCGAGCCGGCACCAGGAAGACGAGCGTCCAATCGGCGCTGTCCATGCGACTCAAGGCGTAGTAGTACTCCTCGTCGTCAAGTACGGCGTTCGAATAAGCGACGCCATTTGCCTCAAGCTCTGCGGCAGCCTTGTCAAAGGAGCTGCCGTGCAGGTACCGCATCTGCTTCAAGACGCTGAAGGCGTTGTGTCCCCTGATCGGGCTGTTGTTGCTGCTGAAGAGTTTGGAGCCATCGTTGTCGACAACGATGACGTTGTTCGCCCCGTCATATGCCTCGCATGAGAAATAGGGCTCGAGCTCCTCCATATTGCACAGAAGGCCGGCGTAAACGATCTTGGTATCTTGGCCGTCGCCAAGCGACAGACGAACAGGCTGCTCAAGGCGCTCGAGAAACACCATCAAGGTCTTGTTGGTCGTCATCGTAGTGGTCACGTAGTTGATGCGCTCGGGATTGCCAAGCAGATGATCCATCTCCTGCATGGACCCCTTGGGGCCCGTCTGGGTGTAGTAGCGCCCCTTGTCGTCAACCATGATGATGTCGGTGCCCTCGTCCCCAAGATTAGCCAAACGGTGCTGCCTCTCCATGAGGGACACGAGCGCTTCCACATCCTGCGGGCTCTCATCGCGCAGATAGTTGACCTGCGTGTCAACGGCGTGCCATTTGCTGTCGATGATATCGTCGAGGCCGTCAAAGAGCTCTGTGGTCACCTCGCCCATCTGGCTGAGACGCTCCTCGTAGAGCACGCGATCGTTGTAGCGACCGTACATATTTAAGAACAGCAAGGCGCCCGCGATGACGATGGCGAGAAACACCATGAACACCGTTTTGGCTTGCTTTGCGGAGAAGTCCGCATCCGCGCGCTTGAGCACGAGCGAACGCAGACCTCTTTGTTTATCGTTATGATTCGGCACTAATCGTTCCAAGCTACATCCGCGGGAGATAGGGTCTCAAACTTGCTCAGGTACTCTTTCATGGCATCCAGACCGAGCACGCCGCTGTCCTCAAGATTGCCCTCCTTGGCCACCTCATCGGTCACACCCGCAACGGCGACCTTGTAGGTAGCGTTGTCGTCGATCTTAAAGCCTTCCGGAGCGGCGAGCACGTAAGGGTAGACATTGCCATCGCCCGCACGGTCGTAACCGGAGTCCATCAGGTCCTTGACGCGCTTGCCCGCAAGCGTGACGGTCTTGATGTTATCAGTCCAACCCGTGGGGACGATGGAGGAGATCTCCATGTCCGTAACGTCGCCGGCAAAGAGCGCACCACTCACGCCGTCGACGTTGAGCTCGTCGCGGGTGCCGGAGTAGGGATAGTACTTGTTGGTTGAGATGAGCGCCAGGTCGCTGCCCGACGCCTTGGCAAAGCAGATTCCGACGAGTTTGGCGCAGGCGTCCGTATCGAGCTTCTTCGTAACCGTGGTGAACACCTGAGACTTGTTGTCCACAATGAGGGACTGGCTGTCGTCGATTGCCGTCTCGAAGTCGGCCAAGTTGGCCTTACCCTTGATGTAGTCTAGACCTGCGTTTCCGATGGGAACGATGAGATCTTCCCAGCCAGAGTATATAAACGGAGCGGTGAGGCCCTCGTTGAGCTGGTCTAAGATCTCCGCATAATAGCCGTCGGCCTTGGGCGTATAATCCTTGAGCGGCAGCAGCGTGGAGTCGCTGTACGAGGAGTTGAAGGCTTGCATGCCCTCGACCGTGGAGAAAACCTCCATCACATGCAGGGCATCCTCGAGCTTTTGTTCGTTACCGGAATCCTGCAGATGCTTGTTCAGGCCCACATAACTCGTGGTTTGCAGAATAAAGGCATTGTCTCTGCCATCCTTTGACAGATAGGGCATCAAGCCGAACTCGTCCGTGGTGTCACCGTCGGAGAAGTCGTTGTTGTTGCCGAGCATGAAGAGGGTGTTGCCCTTTGCAAACTCCTCCCTCGTAACATCATCACTAACGGGGTCGCCCCCATCGTTGAGCATGCCCAAGTCACGCCACTTGTCGAGGTCCTCCATGGCCGTCTTTAACTCCTCAGACCCTGCGACCGTGGCCTTGCCGTCAAGGAAGTCGGCACGCCACTGGACGCCATCAGGGGTGTTGAAGAAGCTGGTGTCGAGGATGTTGCACCAATACTGGAAGCCAAAGCCCGGGTACTGAATCTGGGTGAGGCAGAGGTTCACGCCTGCCTCCTTGGCCTTGGATGCAAGCTCCTCGAGCTCTTTTAAGTTAGTGGGAAGCTCCCAGCCATGCTCTTTAAGCAGCGTCTTGTTGTAGGTAATGCCCAGACAGCTGTAGCAGGTGGGCAGCATGTAGATGGCACCGTTGTCCGTCACGTCTTGGAGGCGGGCCTCGGTGTATTTGTCAGTAAAATCATAGCCTGACAAGTCGATGAGTTTGTCGCCCACGTGCTCGTAGCTCGGCTCATACACGGTCGCAAAGTAGATGTCCGACATATCGTCCGCTTTAAGGGATGCCTGGGCGTACGCAGTGTAGTTCTTACCGCTGTAAGGGATGATCTCGAGGTTGATCTCCGGGTACTTCTCGGCAACCATGTCCTTGAACGCGCTGACGTTGCGGAAAGGTGCCATGATGGTTATTGCCTCGTGTTCGCCATCGGATCCCGCCGCACCCGAACCCCCGCAGCCCACCAGCGTGCCGGCAAGCAGTACCACGGAACACGCAAACGCTAGGAGTGCACAGCCGATCATCTTTCTCTTCATTCGATGATCCTTTCCCCTTTTGGCGAGGTGTGAGGGGTAAAGACCGCCCTTGCTCCTCTATTCTCTTTCATATGTAGTTCCCCATTATCCCATTAATTAACTGGGGCTATTGTCTGATGCGATATAAAAGTAAAGTTTATCCGAAGAGTTCCATCTCTTGGGGTCATCATTATCTGCACGAAATAAAGGACGGTAAGGCCGTTCGCATTCAAGACCAGAAGAGCCCGGCACCGTTGCGGTACCGGGCTCGGCATATCTCTGGTGCCCCCGGGCGGATTCGAAAACTCCCCCCGCGGGGAAATTGGTGACGCGGGTGTCGACGGCCCGAATCCGCCGGCGGCCCCCACAAACCAGAAACGGCGCCGCCCTCGCGACGCCGTCATATTCCCTGGTGCCCCCGGGCGGATTCGAAAACTCCCCCCGCGGGGAAATTGGTGACGCGGGTGTCGACGGCCCGAATCCGCCGGCGGCCCCCACAAACCAGAAACGGCGCCGCCCTCGCGACGCCGTCATATCCCCTGGTGCCCCCGGGCGGATTCGAACCGTCGACACCCGCTTTAGGAGATATGATTTAATGCTACCCCCTACCATTCATCCAGCGTCATTGAACACCATATAATCGCAGATAAACATGGCAGTTTGTGTCTTTTACCTCCGCTAGCTGCACCTACGCTTTTACAAACATATTACTAACAGCTTTAGCTAAACCGCACTCAATGAATTGTTGAAAACTATTCAAAGAAACGGAGTACAAAGATGTCGGAGCAGCCACTTATCGGTGGAAGAGGTACATGCTGGAAAGACAAGAGGTCGCCTAACACCTACCGCTATTATTTCTCACTTGGGATCAAGGGCCCTAAAACGGGGCGCTATAGACGATCCCCAACTTATACGGTTCGCTGCAAGACTAAGACAGAAGCAATGGCTGCAATGTTAGCCAAGCTGGCTGAAATCAACTCCTCTGGCACGATCTCTAAAACCAAAAGCCCAATTTGCTTGCGTCCTACTGCTGAGCCTTTTATGAAAATAGGGACACCGAGCGCAACGCGTTGCGCTGAGTCCTGAGGCTGTTGCAATGAAAATGAGAATCAAGGGGTTCGATAGCAGGCAGGATTTGTTTTTTGAAATATGGACGAATTCCTCGTCAGGAGGGTAAAATGGAGCCGATGGCAGCCCAAGTTGTGGTGAACTGGGCAGAGCCGTTGCTTAGTAGAGTTAGGTCATCGTCTTAGCGACGGTGGCCTTTCTTTTTGGGCTTCGAACCCTGCTTGAGTGCCTTGGAAAGGCCGACAAGGGCCGTGAGGAGCGAGACCATAGCGGTCAGGAGCTTCACGAGCGCGGTAAAATCGGTCATGGGCATCACCTCCCATCGGATGGAGGGCTCTGCCCGGCACGAGGACTGCCGCCAGCGAAAACGATTTTATCAGAGTGGTTGGCCCTCTCCGATCAATTCACGCTCCTCACCCTCGCGAAGAGTGCGGGCATGGCAGAATCGGCATTAAACGGCAGTGCGCTAGGGCACCGACGACGAGCTTTCCAAAACTATCAAGACGTGTCGCCATTACGGTACCGGACTCTACAAATCTCTGGTACCCCCGGGCGGATTCGAAAACTCCCCCCGCGGGGAAATTGGTGACGCGGGTGTCGACGGCCCGAATCCGCCGGCGGCCCCCACAAACCAGAAACGGCGCCGCCCTCGCGACGCCGTCATATTCCCTGGTGCCCCCGGGCGGATTCGAACCGTCGACACCCGCTTTAGGAGAGCGGTGCTCTATCCCCTGAGCTACGGAGGCATGTTGTATTAGTGTAGCAGATTTACACCGTTGTAATGCAGCGTATAGCCACTCTTCGAAGTTGCGGTGGCACAGCCCTCCGGAAAGTGTATCCCACTATCCAGGCAAATTCTGGGTCAGACTTTCCTCATGGGACCTCGCCGGGATACTGTGTCCCAGAATTTCGGCTCGAAACGGGACACGGTTTCCCAAACGGCCCCGTTCCGGAAACTGCATCCCGGAATCGGTGCTTAGACTGGGATGGATTTTCCCAATCGAGCCCAACGGGAAGCATCATCCCAGTCTGAGGGAAAAGGGTAAAACGCAGCTTCTAAGCGACGGATCAAAACGAAGTTGCGGTGGAATAGTTCCTGCCAGAAGCATCTAAAGTCGAATTTAGGAACTATTTCACCGCAACTTATGAGGAGCTAGTCGCCTTTGTGGAAGAGGCCTTTGATGAGGGAGGGGATGCTCTTGGCACCCTTGGTTGTTACATCGATGAAGTCGGGCGAGCGCACGAGCTTGTCCTCGTCAACGTACTGGCGGACCGCGCGCAGCGTCTCTTTGTCATCACGCGTCGAAAACGTAAAGTGGCCGTTATCCTTAGTAAAGATGGCAAAACGCGTAATCTTCTTGGTGCCGCGCAAAACCTCGGCGGCGATATAGTCAACTTCGTTCCACGGGATCTGAATAAAGTCCTCGGGATTGCGCTCGTTATAGTACTCAAACGCCTTATTGCCCACCATCACGTTTCCGTGACTGGTAAGCCCCATCAGGCAGGTTGCCGGCGTTGCCAGATCGACCTTGCTGTTCTGAGATTGCGCCATGCGCGCCTCGCCCTCCAGATAAAACAATCGGACCGCATCCAGTGTACCCACCGGGTGCGGTCCGTTTCAATGGCTCAAAAGCCCTTGCCTAGCAACTCTCGGTCTTAAACCGAAGTGCGCTTACATGAAGCCGCAGACGCGACCGATGATACCCACGGCGAAGAGAGCCAGGATGATGACGATCGGGCTGACCTTCTTCTTGAGGAGCTTGCAGACAAAAAGGGTCAGGCATACGGCGGCAAGGCCGGGGATGAGCTGATCGAGGTTAGCCTGAAGCGTGGTGACCTTCACCTGGTCAAGGGCGGTAGCACCGATGGAGTTATACATCGTCAGTGCTTCCTTGATGCCCTTGGAACCGGAGGGCAGGTTAGCCCAGTCGATAAAGGCGCCAGCAGACTGCGTGACCTTGGAGACGACCGGGGTGAAGGAGATGGACACCCAACGCTCGACCAGGGCGCCGATGATGAACATACCCAGGATGGAAGCACCCTCGGTAACCTTGCCCATCAGACCGCCGGAGAGGTCCTTGGCGATGGAGGAGCCGACCTTGTAGCCAAACTCCTGCGTGTACCACAGGAAAGCGTAGCGGATGATGTTCCACGCGAAGAAGAACAGCAGCGGACCGGCGATGCTGCCGGACAGGGCCAGGGAAGCACCCAGAGCGCCCAGGATCGGGCGAAGGGTGAACCAGAAGGCGGGGTCGCCGACGCCGGCGAGCGGGCCCATCATACCGACCTTGACGCCCTGAATGGCGACGTCGTCGATCGGAGCACCGTTGGCGCGCTCCTCCTCGAGGGCGAGGGTAACGCCAATGACGGGGGCGGAAACATAGGGGTGGGTGTTATAGAACTCCAGGTGGCGCTTAAGCGCGGCAATCTGGTCATCCTTGCTGGTGTAGAGCTTCTTGATCGCAGGGATCATTGCGAAGCACCAGCCGCCATTCTGCATGCGCTCGTAGTTCCACGAGCCCTGAAGGAACTGATGACGGAAGCAAACCTTCTTGCGGTCAGCCTTGGTGAGCTGAATCTTGTTCTCTGCCATATGTATCACTCCCCTCCTACTCGTAATCGTTCAGAATGTCGCCGAGCGGGTCACCGGAGCCACCGCCCATGCCGCCACCCTGCTTGGCCAGATCCTTAAGGCCAAGGTAGATGAGGGCAAGGGAGATGCCGATGAGGCCAAGGGCGATCAGCGTGAGCTGAGGGATGGCAGCAAGGACAAAGCCGAGGATGAAGAACGGCCAGGTCTCCTTGGTGGCCATCATGTTGATGACCATGGCGTAACCGACGGAAGCGACCATGCCGCCGCCGACAGCCATGCCGCCGGACAGCCAGTCGGGCATAGCGTTAAGTGCGTTGGTAACTGCCTCGGCCGGGATGACGCACAGAAGTACTGCCGGGATGGCGATACGAAGGCCCTGCATGAGAATGGCAGCATACTGCCAGCGCTCGATGCCGGAGAAGTCGCCCTTCTCGGCACAACCGTCCATGGCGTGAGCGATAGCGGTAGCCAGGGTACGGCAGATCATGGTCAGGAACAGGCCGGCGACCGACAGCGGGACGGCGACGGCGATGGCGGCGGTAACGGCCTTGGCCGAATCGGTGGCGCCGCCGTTGAGGGCGAGCACCATGATGATCGACGAAGCGACCGAGGCCAGAGCGGCATCAGGAGCGACGGCGGCGCCGACATTAGCCCAGCCAAGGGCCATCATCTGGAGCGAACCGCCCAGGAGGATGCCCTCCTGAAGGTGACCGGTTACGAGACCGATAAGCGTGCATGCCACGAGCGGCTGATGGAACTGGAACTGATCCAGAATGCCTTCCATACCGGCAAACAACGCGACAATCGCAACAAGCAGAATAGTGATTGCAGACATGTATCGGACCCTCCTTTACTTTGCTTGAGCGGCCAGTTCGGCCTTAGCTTTCTTCAACATGGCGTCGAGATCCCCGGAGGAATCCGAAGGAACCTTGCGGACCTCGAACTTGACGCCCTTGGCCTTGAGGGCCTCGAGGGTCTTAACGTCGTCATCGCCCATGGCGACGGCGTTGGTGACGACGACCTTGCCCTGGGAGTGGGCCATGGAACCGATGTTGACTTCCTTGATGTCGACGCCGGCCTCGATGGCCTTGAGCAGATCCTGTGGGTTCTCAAAGAGCAGCAGCGCCTTGGTGTCACCAAAGCGCGTATCCTTGACGACCTCAGCCATCTTCTTGATGGGCACGACGTTGGCATGGACTCCCGGAGGGGCAGCCTGCTCGATCATGGTCTTGCGGAGCTCGTCGTGAGCAACGCCGTCGGAGACCACGATGATGCGGTTGGGGTTGATCTGCTTGGTCCACGTGGTGGCCACCTGGCCATGCAGCAGACGGGTGTCGATACGGACGTGGGCAATCTTGATGTGCCCGTCGCCGATGACCGTTCCCGGAGGGATGGCGCCTGCAGGAGCAGCGGCGGCCGCAGCCGGCTTCTTCTCCTCGGGCTCCAGAGACTCGGGCTTGACGCGCACGCCAGCCTTAGCCTCAGTCACAAGATGTTTTGCGATCGCATGTGCAGTGTTCTTTGCATCAAAGCGCTGCGAATATGCCTCGATGAGCATAGGCAGGTTGACACCGGTGACGATAGCCCAGGAATCGTGGCCCTCGATGAGCCCGCTGATCTGGTTGAACGGCGTGCCGCCCCACAGATCAACGAGGAAGAGCACCTGCTCCTGGTCCTCGAAGGAAGCGATTGCTTCCTCGACCTTGGCACGGAAGTCGTCGGGGCCCATGCTCGGCTCGAGCGAGACCACGGCTACAGACGGCTGATCGCCAAAGACCATCGAGCCCGTCTGCTTGATTCCAGCAGCCAAGTCCCCGTGGCTAGCAAGAACAATACTTACCATCACATAACCTCCTTTTTGTCTACGTAATTCCTACACGACATGAAAGGAGTATACCTGCAAGAACCGTGAAATTATAGCAGAAATTGCAAATGGCTGAATATTTTGTTTAAACATCTATTATTGTTACAAGTTGATTACGTCGCTGTTTTTTGACTCATTACCTGCCAAGGCATCGTTCATCAAGCCATGTATTTTGCAGATACAAGCAGGCTGTTCATTAATAACGATTTTAAGCAAGTGTCATGCGCTTATACTGCCGCTATTTTGTTTAAACAGATATGACTTGACTTTTTCATGGCTTATGTTTTAACGCAAGTAGTCCTTGGGGACGCTCCTGATTGACTAGTCATGTAAGAGCGTCCCCAACGACTAGGGGCTAGACGATGTGGAGGGGGTTGGCGGCGTCGACGGCGTCGGGGGCGTCAGAAGGGCCGTCGGGGGCAGCGTCTGCCGGGTCCTCGTCGGGGGTCTCGATCTGCTTGATCATGACCTCCTGGCCCTGCAGCAGGTATGTCTCGCCGCTGCCGCAATGGGGGCAGGTCTTGCCGTGCTCGACCGTCGCGTAGTCACGGCCGCATGCCTCGCAATGCGTCACAGCCTCGACGGGCTCCACAATAAGCTCCGCACCCAGCGTGATGGACTCTTTATCTGCCGCCCAGCGCCAAGCGTCGAGCAGCAAGTCGGGAACGACGCCGGAGACCTCGCCCAGCAGCAACGTCACGCTCGAAACGCGACGCACGCCATTGGCGCGCGCCACGTTCTCAACATCGCGAATGATGTGATACACGATTCCCAGTTCATGCAAGGTAGAAACCTCTCAACAACGGTTAGTGCGATGTCAGCCAAACGTAAGTGAGCGACACTCTGCGCCGTTCACTTACTTGTTAGGTTCTTTTACTTCTTCCCAAATTTAATCTTGATCGCGCGCTTCAAAGCGTACTTACCCAGGCTGGGGAGCTTTTGCTCGTATTTGACCATCGTGGAGCACTCGGGGCGGTCACGATCCAGATGGATGGCGTCGAACGCGCACTTGGTGGTGCACAGACCGCAGCCGATACACTTGTTGGGGTCGACGATCGAGGCGCCGCAACCCAGGCAGCGGGCGGTCTCGGCGCGTACCTGCTCTTCGGTAAAGGTCTCGACATACTCGCTAAACGGCGCGGCCTTCTCGCGCCCGCGGTCCACGTGGGCGACCTCGCGGCTCGCGTTGTCGTAGCTCTCGATCACGACATCGTCGCGGTCGAGCGCGGTGTAGCGGCGCTGGTTGCGGCCGATGGTGAGCGTGGATCCCGGCTGCACAAAGCGATGGATGGAGACGGCGGCCTCGTGACCGGCGGCGATGGCATCGATGGCAAAGCTCGGACCGGTATAGACGTCACCGCCCACAAAGATGTCGGGCTCGGCGGTCTGGTAGGTCTGGGGATCGGCAAGAGCACCCTGGCCACGGCCAAGCTCCACCTTGGAGCCGGCCAGCAGGTCGCCCCACACAATGGACTGGCCAATCGACATGACGACACGGTCGGCATCGACACGGCGCAGATCGTTCTCGTCGTATTCGGGCGCAAACCGGCCTTCGTCGTCAAAGACACGCGTGCAGCGCTTGAAGGTGATGCCACGCACACGACCGGCCTCGTCCAGGTGAACCTCCTTGGGGCCCCAGCCGCAGCTGATGTGCGCGCCGTCCTCAACGGCCTCGCGACGCTCCTCCTCGCTGGCGGGCATCTGGGCCTCGCTCTCCAGGCAGAACATCTCAACGTGCTCGGAACCCAGACGGCAGGCGTTGCGCGCGACATCGATAGCCACGTTGCCGCCGCCCACCACGATGGTGCGGCCGGGCAGTGCGTCGATCTGGCCGCTGTTGACCTCGCGCAAAAAGTCGACGGCCACGGTCACGTTCTCGGCATCCTCGCCCGGAATACCGGCAAGGCGGCCGCCTTGGCAGCCGATAGCCACGTAGAAGGCCTTAAAGCCCTGCTCGCGCAGCTCGTCGAGCGTCACATCGCGACCGACTTCCACGCCATAGCGGAACTCGGCACCCATCAGGCGAATGATCTCGACCTCGGCCTCGACAACGTCCTTCTCCAGCTTAAAGCTGGGAATACCGTAGGTGAGCATACCGCCCGGGCGCTCGTTCTTCTCGAACACGACGGGCTTGTAGCCCTTCTCGGCCAGATAGAAGGCACAGGACAGGCCGGCCGGGCCGGCACCGATAATGGCGACCTTCTGGCCGAAGCCGCCGGCACGCGTCGGGGTCACAACAGGTGGGACATAGCGGGTCGCGGCATCCAGATCGCGCTGGGCGATGAACTTCTTGACCTCGTCGATAGCCACGGCAGCGTCCACACGGCCGCGGGTGCAGGCATCCTCGCAACGACGGTTGCACACACGGCCGCAGATAGCGGGCAGCGGGTTCTCGCGCTTAATGAGTGCCAGGGCCTCGTCATAGCGACCCTGGGCCGCGAGCTTCAAATAGCCCTGAACGGCGACATGCGCGGGGCAGGCCGTCTTGCAGGGAGCGGTGCCGGACCCATGCGTCTCGATGCGGTTGTCGTTGCGGTAGTTGGGCGACCACTTGGTGTGGTCCCACTTGGTGGCATCGGGCAGCTCCTGGCGCGGATACTCGGGCACCTGTCCGCCGGCCTTTTTGCTGCAGAGCTTCTGGCCCAGCTTGGCGGCGCCGGCCGGACACACCTCAACGCAGCGACCGCAGGCCACGCACTTGTCCTTCTCGACCTTGGCGACATAGGCCGAGCGCGACAGGTTGGGCGTGTTGAACAGCTGCGAGGTGCGCAGGGCATAGCACACGTTGACGTTGCAGTTGCAGATGGCGAAGATCTTGTTCTCGCCGTCAATGTTGGTGATCTGGTGCACAAAGCCGTTGTCCTCGGCCTGGCGCAAGATATCGTAGACCTCGTCGCGGGTCACGTAATGCCCGCGGTCGGTCTCGACCACGTAGTCGGCCATATCGCCCACGGCAATGCACCAATCGGCCGGATCGTCGGCGCAGCCCTCGCCCATCACGCGACGGCTCGCACGGCAGCTGCAGGTGCTGGCGGCATACTTGCCCTCGTACTTGTCGAGCCAGTGCTCGATATGCTCAATCGGCACCGACGTGCTCGCGGCATCGATGGCCTTCTCGACCGGAATGACATGCATGCCGATGCCGGCGCCTCCGGGCGGCACCATCGGCGTGGCGCGGGACAGCGGCCCCTTGGATGCCTGCTCAAAGAACTTGGCATAGACCGGATGCTCCTCGAGCTGGCCAACGCGCATGTTGAGGAACTCGGCGGAACCCGGCACCAGCATGGGCAGGACCCACTGCTTGGCGCGCTCGGGGTTTTCCCAGTTGTACTCGAGCAGACCCGTGTAGCTCATGTCGTCGAGCATCTTCTCGATATCGGCCTCGGGCATGCCGGTGAGCTTGACCATCTCGGGCAGCGTGTAGGGACGGCGCATCTTCATCTTGCAGAGCACTTCGGCCTGCTCGTCGGTCGCGGCCTCGGCAAACGACCAGTACTCGTAGCCCAGCAGCTCGTCGCGGTGCAGCAGGCGGTTGGTGCAGTGCTCGCACAGTTTGACGATGGCCTCGCGCGGATGCTCCGGCAGCGGTGGTACAAACTCCGCGCCGATATCGGGCTCGGTGTAGCTAATCCCCGGTCCGTTGAGAATCATGGTTTTCCCTTCTCTTGCCACAGCCCGGCGAGGCCGCGGCACCCCTCTTTTTTTGCAGGCCGGGCATGCTCCCATGCCGTTCACCTGCCATTGTTGACATTGTGTCAAAAATAGTATTGACGAACCGTCAACAATATTCAAGACTGTTAGGCGAATGGTCGGGCTCAAACGGATGAAAGGCGGCAAACGCATGGGCGACAACGCAGCAGACACCCCTGTGGTCGATGCCGTCCCCGCATCCGACAGCGCGACAAAGCGCCTGACGGGCGACGAACGCCGTCGCGAGATCCTCGCCGCCGTGCGCACGGTAAGCTCCGAGCTGGGCGTGTCGCATCTATCTGTCTCGGCCGTGACCAAGCGAGCCGGCTGCACGCGCTCGCTGTTCTACCACTACTTCGCCGATATGGACGCCGCCGTCACCGCCGTGATGGACGATGTGATCGACGGTTTTATCGCCGAGCTCGAGCAGTGGAATGCCAGCCGCATCGTCGGTGATATCGAGGGCGCACTCGACACCGTCGCTCCGCTCTTTAAGCGCCTGGTTGCCAGCGGCCACGAGCTGCCGAGCACACTCACCTCGAGCAGCGGCGCACTCTACGGCGGCTTTTTGCACAACGTGGTCCAGCGCGTGGCGCAGTATATCTGCGACACCACCGTGGTGGATTTTGTCGCCCATCACGAGCTACGCATCGACCATGTCTACGAGACGTTCTACACCCTCATCATGGGGTTGTTGATGTATATCCGCACGCACCCCGATGTGCCCGACGAGACGGTCAAGGAAATCATCGCCTCGACGCTCCACATCGAGGGCTACACCGCCAAGTATCCGGAGCGCAAGCCCCGGAACTGACGACATTTGGCCAAACTGTCCGCGATCGGAAGAGGGGCCGCGGGCGTGTGAAAGGAGAGCAGCATGCTGTTCGATGTTTGGGGTAGCAATACCCTTATCCACTGGGTCGGCTGGGCCATGGTCTTTATCGGCCTGATCGTGCTCAACGAGGTCGGCCGCCGCACCAAGCTCGGCGCGGCCATCATCTTTGGTGTGGCTCCGCTGGCCATGACCATCTACTGCGTCGCCATCGCCGTCGGCGTCTCACAGGGTGCCGAGTGGGCGCTCACCAACCCCACCCATGTGTACCAGAACAGCTGGTTCCACTACGCCAAGGTATACGCGGCGCTTGCCGGTTGCTGGGGCTTCATTGCCATTAAGTACCAGTGGGGCAAGATCGGCAAGGCGCATTGGTTCCGCGCTTGGCCGTTTGTGATCGTGGCCATCAACATCATGATCGCCGTCGTGTCCGACTTCGAGAGCGCCTATCACTTCTTTGTCCTGGGCCAGTCCACCTGGGTCACCTCCGAGGGCGCCACGCAGCTGGCCGGCTGGAACAACGTGTTCAACGGCATCGCCGGTATCATCAACATCTTCTGCATGACCGGTTGGTGGAGCGTCTACGCCTCCGAGGACAAGACCGACATGCTGTGGCCCGACATGACCTGGGTCTACATCATCGCCTACGATATCTGGAACTTCTGCTACACCTACAACTGCCTGCCCACCCACTCCTGGTTCTGCGGCTTTGCGCTGCTGCTGGCGCCCACCGTCGCCGCCTTTATCTGGAACAAGGGCGGCTGGATCCAGAACCGTGCCTTTACGCTGGCCATTTGGTGCATGTTTGCCCAAGTGTTCCCGTACTTCCAAGAGGAGTCCATCTTTGTGACCCACTCCACGCTCGACCCCGGCGCCGCCACCGCAGTCTCGATCGCCGCACTGGTCGCCAACATCGCCGCGATCATCTACATCATCTACCGTGCCAAGAAGCTCGGCCGCAATCCCTACAAGCAGGACGTCTTTGAGGGCACCAGCGATTGGGAGAAGGCCACCGCCCGCCGCGCCAAGGTTGATTACGCGCACGCCGAGTAACATGTTTATTCCGTCCGCATTTGGATGTAGGCAAACTTAGCCGACGCCGCAATCGCGCGTCATGCGCAGCCCCGGAAAGCGATTCGCCCGCTTTCCGGGGCTTTTTGTTGTTGCGCGCATTCAAGCACATATTCCATTCGCGCACATATTCAAAACCTCTCGCACAGATAAAATCAGATTTCCAGCCGCCTGACGGCCCTATATGGCCCCAATTTTGGGTACATTGTTGTCCCGACATTGAGCTTGGGGGATATATGAAAGATGAGACGATAGGCCAAGAGGATGCGGCCCAAGATGCAGAAGCGTGTGCCGAGGCCCTGGAGAGCCTAGACCAGATCGCGCTGGCCGAGATTGCGTTTGACGATTCGAGCGTTGATGCGCAGGATGAGCCGGAAATCGAGGCACAGCCCGATGATCAGGATGCAAAAGACGATGGCGCCGCGCCCACCGAAGACGAGACGGGGCACGAGGAATCCGAATGCGAGGCCGACAACCAGCCCGAATCCGACACGAGCGAGGAAACCATCTTGCTCGACAGCTTGCCGGCCGAAGATTCGCTGACCCGCGAGCTCCCTGGCTTAGGCTCTACGCCTGTCGTAGACGAGACTATCGCCATGGGCGATATTCCCCTACCGTCCGTTCCTTCGGCACGCGAAGCCGAGGTTCGTCATCGTAAGATGCCGCCCAGGCGCCGCAACCTGATGGTTGCCGGCGTTGTGGCCGTCGCGCTTGTCGCCGGCGGCGCAGGCTATGCTGCCTGGAATGGATATCAGCAAGAGCAGGCTGCCGCTGCCGCCGCCAGTGCGCACACGATGATGTCGGTGCAGATTGGCGTGCATGCCGCGGGCCTCGACTGCTCAACTGGCTCCAAGATTCCCGTACAGGTGAGCGGGCAGGATTCCGACGGTTCTTCCGTGAGCGAAACGCTCTACGTTGACGAGCATGGTCGCGGCATTAAGCTGCTTCCCGGCGATTACACGCTCTCCATTGCTGGATCCCCCATCGCGGAAGACGGCACCATCTACACCGTCCCGACCACCAAGGCGCAGGTCACCATTAAGAGCGATGGGCAGGATTTGAGTGCCCAGGCCACCTTTAAGCTCAAGGTGCCTTCGGCCGACACGGTGACTGACGACCAGATCGATGCCGCCGCCAAGTATGCCGAGGAAGGCGGCGCGAGCTCTGCCGCCGCGGCAAAGATACTCCAGCAGGCGGCAATTACGCGCCGCGATGCCGCCGCCAACGCCGTAAGCGCAAGCGAGGCACAGGCATCCCGTGATGCTGACGCTCGCCACAAGGCAACCGGCCTCTACCAGCTCGATATTCCCGTCGAGTGGTACGGCAAGGTTGCGACCTGGCAAAACGGCAGCACGCTGTGCATGTATCTGGACGGCGACACCAACACACCGCTCGTGACGCTCGTCGCGGTGCGCGACGGCGAGACCTTTACCCCCGACGACGGCGATACAGTTTTGGGCACAGTCAGCCTGGGCAACGGCTACACCGTCTATGCTAGCGGTCCTGTCTATCCGTATGTAATCCCTCAAACCATCAACGGGCGCACGCAGAACCCCGTGTCGACCTACCCCATGGATACGGCGATTGCGCTTGTCGAGCTCACGACCGGCAACCGCTACACATACAACCAGATCAAAAACGACCTGGTCGGTAAAGACGGCAAGGCAGACGCCGCGACCAAACTCGAGACCGACTACCTCGCCCAGATTCTCCTGCCGAGCATCAAGGCCCAGGACTAGCCGGCCACGACCCAGGGCGGTCTTTTTTGGAGCTTTTTAGCTACTTTAAGGATTAGGCAAGAAGCCACTTCCATGCGGGCACTACGTGTACCACACCGTGTTCGCATGGAATATCGGCCTGCTCGTCCATGGTAACGATTGCCGATTCACCAAGATCAAACTGCGCCATCGAGGCATCAAGCGCGGTGATTTCGCGCTCGCGCGTTTTCTCGTTTGCCATATCCGCACTCACCTGAATCAGGCTATAAGCCTGCATGAGAAGTGCGTCCCCAGCCACAAAGTCCACCTCATGGCTTTTGTTCTTCTCTTTGATCAGCAGGCGGCAAACCGAACCGGCCCGCACCGCGGGAGTTCTTCTTCGCAGCGCATTGAATACCGCAGTCTCGAGTCTCTGGCCCTGGTCCAATGCCGATGCGGGAGAGAACGCTCCGAACATCGCAGGATCGACAGCGTAGACTTTAGACGCAGACCGCGTATTATTTGCAAGTGAACGTGTGAACTCCGGCACCGAAAACAACAGGTAGGCATCCTCGTAATACTCGAGTAAATCGCTGAGCGAATTACGGCTGACGGGTATCTGTCTGCTCTTGAACTCGTTGTACACCTTGTTCACTGACAGCTCTCGTCCAGAAGATGCCATAGACCGCGTCAGGAACAGTGAGGCCAGGCGAGGGTTCTTGACGTCGTAGCGCTCAACGACATCCATGGCGACCGTTCGCGAAGCATATTCCTGTAGCAGCTGAATCGCGTCCGCGGGCGTCTGCTCAAGTGTCGCGATGAACCCTCCTCGCTCAAGATATCCGATCAGATGATGTCGGAGCAACGCTGCATCGCTCGGGGAAGAGGGCGCATCCGGCTCAGGAACGCTCCCCGTCTTATATCGGACGTATTCCGAAAAACTCAATGGAAAAAGCTCTCTTACAAGAGAACGGCCCCTGAACTCACTCTTAAGTTCTGAGGACAGCATCTTAGAAGAAGATCCCGTCACGTAAACGGTCGCTTTTTCCGTATCGACCACACGACGCAGAAACGCACCCCATTCGGGAACTTCCTGGATCTCGTCAAAGAAAAGGTAGGCGCCCTCGCCTCGAGCAGCAGGATATAGCGCATGGAATGTATCGAGTACATCCGCGAGCAGCGATGGCTCATACGGACGCAAACGCTCGTCCTCAAAATTGAAATATAGCATCCGGTCAAGCTCGATGCCCTGATCCTGAAGCCGCCACATCTCCTGATACAGGCGATACGTCTTTCCGCAACGGCGAGCTCCCACAATCACGTTCACGATGTTGTCGCGCTTTGGCTCCTGCGGGTTTCCCAGATCAAGGTCTCGTTCAAAAACCTGCGGAACTCCCTGTTGCTCAAAGTCCTTTATTTTCTGGGCCACCAAGTCGTTGAACGCCATGATTCTCCAATCTTGCTCTCTTGCTAATCAAAATTATACCGATTCTTGATTAATTAAAGAGCAAGATTGTGTGTACCTTGATTAATGGGGATATGAAACGACAAATTATTTTATTTACAAAATTAGCGAAGCCGCTGGCCGGAAAATTTAGAGTTCCCGATTGATAAACCACAATGACTAAGGTTCAGGAATTCATCGCTATATTTCTCTGGCGCTAACACGCCTGCAAATTCTTCCCACGTTGACAACGTAGGAACGTAAGCGATGTACTTTGCTGAATACCAATCATTCTTGTCTTATAGAAATCTCAGGAAAACATTAGCGAGGCAAGATTGCTGATGGTTTACGAACTGATTCAGTCATCAAAACATTGCATTTAAGGACATGCACACCGTAGTCGTCGGTATTGCCGTCCAAACGGTGGCAAACCATGCGCATAATCAAATCAACTATTTCGTTCATCGGCTGACATATTACCGTCAAAGGAGGATAGAGAACATCACTAAAATCGTAATCATCAAAACTGGCAAACCCCATATCTACCCCAGGGCGTACTTCCAGTTCATTCATGGCCTTCAAAGCGCCTAACGCCATATAATAATTACTGGCGAATATTGCGCTCACAGCGCCATAGTTCATCAACTTCCGAGCGGCGGCATATCCACCAGTTTTCGTAGAATTGCAGGTTACTATATCTTCATCATGTATAGGTAAGCCAGCCTCAATATATGCTCGGCGCCAGCCACTCAATCGCTCCCTGCCAACATAAGTTTCTTGAGATGAAGCGATAATCCCTATTCTGTTATGGCCAAATTTGATCATTTCAGAAATAACACGGCAGGAGCTTTCTGAATTGTCCACTACAATCGAGTCTATTTTGTCACTTGGAATAGGATTGTCCACAACAATTACTGGGCAATCAAAGTTAGTTAAATTTCTAAGCTTTGCGTCTTCTACTTCTGATAAAAAGATAACGATTGCATCAACTTGACGGCTCTGCAAGAAATCTATCTTCTGTTGAAGAACATCGGTATCGTTGTGGAAATCAATAAATAATGCCGAGTAACCTATGCGCTCCAACTTAGTTTCTAGACGACCAATGCTCGAACCAACAAATACGTTGCCCGCGTTAGCCATAAGAACACCGATCGTATAGCTTTCATTCTTAGCAAGAGAGCGAGCCACGATGCTCGGGCGGTAGCCGAGCCTGTTGACAACATCAGCAATAGCTTTTGCGTTAGCATCTCTAACTGTAACCCCATTAAGGTAACGAGAGACAGTACCAACCGAAACGCCGGCGAGTTGCGCAATCTCCCGAATATTTGCCAATTTAATTCACCTATAGAGATACTAGATTCATTCTTCCTATACCATTATCCATATATCTTTGGCAGGTTCAAATATCAATAGGAAGATCCTGAGGCGCGCCCGATTAAGCTTTAGTGCCAGCGGGGCCATCAAGGAAATGACGGCCCCGCTATTCGATTAATTCTGGTCAACTACCAAGTACGTTCCCAGTAACCATTCTCATTCAGCTTAACGTCAAGCTTTTGCATCTCTGCAGACGGAGAAACTGCTGCAGGAACCTCTACAGTAATCGTCGAGCGCGGCGCACCCTCAAGCTCCAAATGAGTAATCGTACCATCACGCCACACCGCACCTACTGCAAAGCCTCCACGTGCACGCAGCCTCGAGAATGAGCCGCTGTGCAACGCTTGCGGTAGGGCGGGCAACACTCGAAGTCCATCCGATTGACTTTGTAGCAGCATCTCGCATAAGCCGCTGGTCAACCCAAAGTTACCATCGATTTGGAACGGTGGGTGATCACAAAACATATTAGGCAGAGTGCAATTTGCAAGCATGCCCATTAGCTCAGAATAACAGGCTTCAGCTTGCTGCAAGCGCGCGTTAAAATGCACCAGCCATGCAGCACTCCATCCAGTTCTGGTACTGGCATGAAGTCCTGCGTCCTTCCAGTCGTCGATTGCACCGTCACGGTTTTTCTTGTCCAGATAGTCATTATTTGCCGTACGGCGCTCAATGGTGCGCAGCGCCGCGCGCGCAAGTTCTGGGGTCTTTTCGATATCAATTTCATGGCCCGGATGTAAAGCAAACAAGGGAGAGATGTGTCGGTGGCCAATCTCCACTTCATCATAGTCTTCCAGCCATTCTTGAATTTGGCCATGCTTGCCTATTTTGATAGGAGGTAGTTTTTCTAGAATACTGCTCACACGCTCGGAAAAATCACTATTATCGTTCAGTTCCTTGGCAATATCGAGACAACATTCACAGAAAAACCTTAATATCTCACCGTCAATTGTGGGGGCAATACAGACGTTGCCCACAGTTCCATCCATCAGCTTAAATTGATTTTCGGGCGACACCGAAGGACCGGTAACTAGATTGCCTTTATATTCGAAAAGATAGTCCTCATAAAAGAGGAAGGCTTCTTTGAATGACTCGTAATGGTCGACCAGCAACTGTCTATTTCCAGTATACCGCCACTGCTCCCAAATATGTGTAAGCAACCATGGAACAGTCAGTGGCCAAACGGCAGCCCCAATTGCATGGGATTGTGGCGCGGTATCTCCGAAAGCATCGGTATTATGGTGACATGTAAAGCCGCGTGCACCGTACATTTTCCGCGCAGTTACTCTACCCTGCTCTCTCATTCGTTCAATCATATCAAACAAAGGAAGCTGAGCTTCGGGCAAATTACATGGGCCACACAGCCAATAATTCATCTCGGTATTGATGTTTATTGTGTATTTGGAGCCCCAAATAGGATCAATTTCGTCACACCATATTCCTTGCAGGTTCGCTGGAAGTCCTCCAGGTTGGCTAGAAGAAATAAGCAGATACCGTCCAAAATCAAAGGCGAGCTTGAGTAAGCCAATATCTTGTCCGCTCGCCGCCAGCCGACGTATCCTCTCATCCGTGGGGATATCGTCGAAAGAAGGTCCGGTATGTTCGAAGTTAAGTGACACACGCTTGAACTGATTTTGATAACGTTCGACGTGATGCGAGAACTGCATGTCATACGAACTGGCGTCATACTCGCGAAGACGCTGCTCGCATTTTTCATCGCCAGCATAATCCCAATAATCCGTAGCTGACAAGAGAACCATATCTACTGCGCTGGCATGGCGAATAACAATAGTTTCACCCAATATATCTACATCGCCATCGCTGGAAAGCACACGGCAACCAACCTGAAAACCTACACCTGCCGCACCTCCTGCATGCGCTCGCATAATAATACCGTTCTCAATTTGACGAACCCCGTCGTTGAATCTCTTTTTACGCCCCAAAGTACAATTCAGCTTCAACGCACCGGGTTCAGAGGCAGTAAAACGAATCATCATCGCATTTGACGCCAAGCTACAAAAATACTCTCTGCGGTACCGCACTCCATCAGATTCAAACTCAACTGCAGCTACGGCTTTCTCAATATCAAGAGAACGTCGGTACGATTTAGCGTCGCCCTCATATTCTTGCTCAATGAATAACTCGCCCATAGTCTCATAATGACTCTGATCTCGCGGCGTGGCAAACATGGTGAGTCGAACGAGCTCCTCAGCGCTTGCTACGTCTCCGTTAATAAGAAGCTTCCTGATTTTAGCGAGATGTTCGCGAGAATCGGGATTGTTTCGATCGGTCTTGCCTCTATACCAGATCGTCTCGTCATTCAAGCAAATCTTCTCATGTTTGGTATCTCCAAAAATCATGCCCGCAATATGACCATTTCCGATTGGAAGTGCCTCGTTCCACGTTCCCGCAGGCTTTGAATACCAAAGCTCCATGCTGATCTCCTCTAAAAAGAAGGTGCGCAACGCATGAAGCGCACGCACCCAGACAACCTTACTAATTGGTAGTTAAGCAGTAACCAGAACTCCACACATAGTCAAAAGAACAGCGGCAATCAGTGTTGCGACAATGAGCATGACAGGACTCTTGCCCTTACGGACCAATTTGCACATCAGCAAAGTAATCAGCATGGGGACAACACCGGGAAGCAAGCTCGTGAGAATCTTCTGCAAACTGACAGTCAAATCGCCTTGAGTGAAGGAGATGCCGAATGTTACAGAAACCATAGTGGGAATAAGGCCACCAACCAGCACGAGACCCAGAGCCGTTGCCATACTTGTGATCTTGTCGAGCGTGCCTCGAGCCTGGCTTTCCTGGATAAACTTAGAGCCGCTCGTGTAGCCGAACTTCAAACCAAAATATTTCAACGGAACATTAATCACGTTGATAAGCAGCAAAGCGAGGAGCACGCCGATGATGCTGCCCTGCGCTGAATAGGAAGCGCCGACACTGAAACAAATCGGTACGAGGGTCAGCCAAATCAGAGAATCTCCAATACCGGCAAGCGGCCCCATCAAACCAACCTTGATACCGGAAATAGCACTACCAGCCCTATTGCCCTCTTGTTCTTCCATCGCGGCAGCAACACCCCCGATGAAAGGAGCTGCAGTCTGATGGGTGTTAAAAAACTCTAGATGGCGCTTCATTGCCTGCGACATCTCAGCAGAATCCTTGTCACCGTAAATTCGCTTAAGCGCCGGAACCATCATATACAGAAAACCAAGGTTTTGCATGCGTTCGTAGTTCCAAGATGCACCGTACATAAGGGCACGACCGAACATGCTATTCACATCACGCTTGGTGATGGCATTCTTTTTCTCACTCACAGGTCATACTCCTCTTCAACATCCGTATCCTCAGAGATCTCATCAGCTGCCTTAGTAGCAGATGCATCATTGCCGCACATCATGATGACAATGTAGGAAACCGCTACACCAACAAATGTAATCGCAATCGTGGACATACCGCCAAACGCTGCACAGATAAAACCGACAAGGAGAAAAACCCAATTATCTTTTTTAAGCATCAAATTGAGAAGCATGCCGAAACCAATGGCTGGCAACAAACCACCAGCAACATTCAAACCAGTCATTACGACATCAGGGATCATGTCGAATGCAGCTTGGACATACTCTCCGCCAACGAGAACTGCAAGGAAGATTGGGACAACCTTGAACAGAACGATTATTCCCAAAGAAGCATATTGATAAAAACCGATCTTGCTAATATCGCCCTTTTCGGCAGCCGCGTCAGCTTTTTTAACAAAGTAGATGTCAGCGGTCTTCGCAAGAACATCGAGCTGTTGGGTTATCACCGCGACCGGGACTGCGATAGCAATGCCGGCAGTTGCCCCCTTGCCTGAAAGAATGCCAAGTGCAGTACCTATAATTGCACCTGAAATGGTGTCAGGCGGAGTATATCCACCAATCCCCGTCACACCGAGCCACATCAGTTCAAGCGAAGAACCGATTATGATACCCTGGGTTAAATCGCCCAAGACAAGGCCAACCAGCGTGCCCGTAACCAACGGACGGTGCAGCATAAAAAGCGGCCCATTGTAGTCAATCGTCGCAATGATACCAATCAGTGCGACCAAACATGCTTGCATAAGCATCTTTTACTACCTCCCGAGTACGTCTTCCATCTTTGAAATCTTGTCTGTCGGAACCATTTGAACTTCAACGTCAACCCCCGCACCAAGTATCTTCTTGAAGTACTCTCGGTCCTCTTCAGTCACGGCAACTCCAGCAGTTATCTTTTCATTCATCTCGGTTTTGCTCATATTGCCAACGTTGAGATAATTAATATCGATGCCGCCTTCGATGCACTCCCACACCTCCTTCGGATTTGTAAAGATCAACATTGTGGAACGCTTGATCTTCGTTGTCTTCAAAATCTCAACAAGCTTTGCGGGGCTGAAACACTGAACCCTCAACCCCTGCGGCGCAACCATTTTTAAAATGGACTGTCGCGTCTTGTCCTGTGCAACATCGGCACTGACAATAATTGCCTGTTCAATCTCATAGCGTTTGAGCCACGTGGTCACAACCTGACCATGCAGCAGACGATCGTCAATTCGTACGAACTTGATTGCCATGTTTACTCCCTAACCTTTCGCTGACCATAGGTCTTAAATTTCTCGTGCATCAAGGACATTTCTTCATCCGATAAAACAATTGGTTCACCGATGCTCTTTGCGATACAGTAAACTTTGGCGCAGTATTCAACCTCCTCAACAATGTTAAATGCATTGAGCAGGTCATTTGCACCAGCGAGCATTCCATGATTTGCAAGAAGAACAGCACGCCTCCCCTTCATTGCCTTAACGGCGTTATGTGCAAGCTCGGAGGTACCATATGTTGCATAATCTGCCACTCGAACATCGGGACCAGCGACAGCAACCATATAATGTGTAGCTCGGAGGGGGGTGCGATTCATCGCAAGCGCCGTTGCGTAAGTCGTATGAGCATGAATCACGGCATCAATATCTGGGCGATCCAGATATGTCTCAAGATGCATTTGCCATTCACTCGAGGGCGTACGCGTCCCCTCAACAACCTTGCCCTCAGAATCAACGATTACGATGTCCTCTTCTTTGATCTCAAAGAAATCGATTCCGGAAGGGGTAATTGCCATACGCCCGCAGCTGCGATCGAACAAACTAAGGTTGCCGCCCGTTCCTTTGGTCAAGCCCGTTTCAACTAGCTTTTTGCCAAAAGCAACAAGCTCGGCTCGATAATTCTCAACAAACAAAATCTGCTCCTATCCTCGATACAGGGGGCCATACGTGCGGCACACGTTAATATCAACGCCCTCAAGATCTTTGGTTCCAAATCCATCAAACACACTCGGACGGAAAATGTCAGCTTTGGCAACATTGTGCAGCGTTACCGGGATACGCAACATACTGCAAAGAGTAATAAGCTCCGCACCAATGTGCCCGTAAACAGTTGCACCGTGATTTGCTCCCCAGTGGTTCATGACGTCGTACACCGTTTCAAAGCCTTCAGCGCCCAAACGCGGGGCAAACCAAGTTGTCGGCCACGTCTTATCCGTACGTTCGTCAAGTTTGGCGTGTATTGCATCAGGCAGTACGCACGTATAGCCCTCTGCAAGCTGAAGGGTCGGACCAAGTCCGTCGACACAGTTAATCCTAATCATGGTTACAGGAAGCTCTGCCGCTGTTTTGAAATGGGAGGAATAGCCACCACCGCGGAAGTACTCATAGTTGGCACGGCACCAATCTGTAGCACGCAGGCACGCCTCAATGTCCTCTTTGGTCATATCCCAAAAGTGTTTCATTGTAGGATTACCATCGGAATCCTTAGCTGCACAGGTTGCATCCAAACAAGTCGCGCCTGAATTAATCAAATGAAGTACACCGTTCGCGGCTCGGCCACTCAATTTCTCGCCGCACACCCGCTCAACTGCTTCGGGGCTCCAATATGTGCGTACATCCGAGAATATTGGAGCAGTATTCGTCAATAACGTGCCAAACAGCATCGCTGCTCCATTAAGCGTATCATTCTCCGTTGCAAAAGCCGTAGGCCTACGTGCACCATTCCAGTCAAACGTCGAAGCCATGATTGCTTCTACAAAATCTCCGTTAGGAAGCCAATCTGTCCAGTGGCGCTGACCTTGGAATCCTCCTGCAATGGCATTACGCCCACGTGCCTCTTCCAACCAACCAAGCTCTGCAAGCTTGGGATTTCCGAACAGAATGTCGCGCACAATCACCGCTTGCTTTGCAATAAAATCCCAATCTTTATCAGCAGGAATAACCTTCGACTTCGTAATGATCTCGGGAAAATCCTTACCAATGTTAATATCAATGCCCTCTGCGCAGTTCTCGTTTATCCATGAAAGCGCCCGGCTGTACTCTTCTGGATCATAAATACCAAGAGTCATACGACGGAGAATCTCGGTCATATCCACGTACTCGACGCTCATTCCCAGATACTTAACAAAAAAGTCAGTATCAATTTGAGAACCTGCAATGCCCATAGCACATGAACCAAGGTTTACATAGGATGCGCCGCGCATTTGACCAACTGCCATCGCCCCGCGTGCAAAAGAGATGATTTTATCTTTTACATCCTGCGGAATGGTTGAATCCAGGGCATCCTGTACATCATGACCGTAAATCTTGAACATCGGCAACCCGTACTGTACAGCCGCCGACGAAGCGGCAGCAAGATAGACCGCACCTGGACGCTCCGTTCCATTGAACCCCCAAACCGCTTTGATGGTCATGGGGTCAAAATCCATCGTCTCTGTTCCATAGCACCAACACGGAGTCACAGTCAACGTTGCCACAACATTATTGGCAATATACTCTTGACGAACTGCCTCAGCGTCGGCACGGCCACCAATCGTACGACTGGCTACAACACACTGCACTGGCGTACCGTCAGCATAGCGAAGCGAAGTTTCAATCAGGTCTTTGGCGGCCATTGCCATATTCATAGTTTGTTCTTCCAGGGACTCGCGTACACCGCCCTGGCGACCATCGATTGCAGGTCGAATACCAATCTTCGGATACATTGCAGCCTCCTATTTCACAACGCCCTTTTTGATAATGATATTTGCGTATATAGCTCCCTCACCTGTCGCGACAATCGCGTAGGCCTTCTTCCCCCTCTCGTAAAACGCCGAACGTTCAATATACTCAACCGAAATTTCACTGCCAGCTCGACTCTCAATAACGGAGCGATATACGCCCCAAATCTCTGGCAACTCATCGTCACCAACTGGTTGCATCAGCGCGATGGGCGAATCAACGTAGCTGTCAAGCGGAATCAGCTGCAATACTGCATCAAGCAGCTCGGGCATGGAGACACCGTCAGCCCGTACAAGCAGATTTGCATTTGACGCCGCAGGATAATTAGAGTCCGCAAGCACGATCTCATCACCGTGGCCCATTTCCGATAGCACTTTTAACAGCTCCGGAGAAACAACCTTTGGTACACCCTTTAGCATTTTCTACATCCCAATCAAGTATCGATAATGGTCGAGCACCTCAGCCGAAATCGGTTCTTTCGGCTCATAGTCAACATGCTCCAAACTATCCGCCACGGCATCACGTGCCTCGTCCATGCTCCCGAATAATCCAGTGGATACCAGCTGAACAAGGATATTCCCGACCGCGGTTGCTTCAAATGGCCCTGCTTGCACTGGACATCTCGCCACATTCGCCACCGATTGGCATATGAACCTGTTCTGAGCCCCGCCGCCAATCAGATGTATAGAACGAAGTTTCTTTCCCAGCAGCCCTTCCAGCTCAACCTTTGCCATCACGTACTGCAAAGCCAAACTTTCATAAATGCATCTATACATCGACCCAATATCACTTGGTTCGATGGGCTCTTGACCAGTTTTAAGCAAAAGCCTATTGATTCGCTCAAGCATGTTGCCTGGTTTTTCAAGCGACGGATCATTAGTATCTATCAAGCGTGAATAGGGAGCAGCATTAAACGCTAGAGCAGCAATTTCTATCCACCCAGGAGCGTCACCATGCTGTTCAATCAAATTCCGACGGAGCTCCTGCGCAATCCACAAACCTGTACAGTTTTTCAACAAAAGCGTTGATGACCCGTCACCACGCTCGTTTGTAAAATTCAGCGCCTCCGCCTCATCCGTTAGAACAGGCTCCATGCACTTTACCCCTACAAGAGACCATGTTCCACAAGAGACAAACAAGTCCTCATCGGTCAGCGCAAGGCTCGCCACGGCACTCGCAGTATCGTGCTCACACACTCTCACCACTGGTACCTGTAGGCCAGCAACGCCGTCCTTCAACATTCCGGCAGGCTGTCCTTCAGCCACAATGGAAGGGAAAAGACCATCTCTGATTCCGAATCGACCGAAAACTTCTGCCGACCACGTCCCACTTCGAGCGTCCATAAGCTGCGTTGTCGATGCCATGCTTATCTCGGTTGCTTTACTCCCCGTTAAGGAATAGATTAATAAATCCGGCATGAGCAATGCACAATTTGCGTCATCAACCGATTGACCCATATCATCACGAGACGCAATGATCTGCATTAACGTATTAATGTCCATCTGCTGGGTACCCGTAATCGCATACAGCCCGTCTAGTTCTCCCTCACGAGCTAGACGAAAAGTCACTCCGTCTGTCCGAGCGTCACGATAATGGACTGGATAAGAAAGCAGGTTACCCTCTTCATCGAGAAGACCATAGTCTACGCCCCATGTATCGATCCCGATGCTCTCTAAGTCAAACTTCGCGGACGCCTCGTGAATGCCCGCGATAATGTTGTCGAGCAGCATGTCGTAATCCCATTGCATTGGATTTGTCCCAGCTTTTGGCCCATTGTCAAAGCGGTGCACCTCAGTCAGCTGCAAACCCCTCGCTCGGCTATATGTTCCAACGATAGCGCGCCCGCTTGAAGCGCCAAGGTCTAGTGCTAAAACGCTAAGCTGTTCACCCTTATTGAAACACTTCATCTAGACCCCCCCTTCAGCCATTCACCCCGATTTCAGCCTTTACTGTAACCGGTTCAACTTAAACCGGTTACAGTATGCACGACATCCCTGTTTTCAAAGGCGGCTCAAACTCTGTTATCTGCTAACGGTATGTATAATGCGGCAAACGGCATTCTTTTCCACTTTTTCTGCGTTGGGAGTGCATGTCTATGGTTTTGTCGACCATGAGCCTCTCTGGCTTCTTGCCTGATCCATCGGGGTCCTGGGTGCTCTCCCATCATTTAGGTTGTACATGCAAAGGCAGAGGCCACATCCCGTATACTGCATAGACGATTCAACTTCCTTGTACGATGTGTCCTTCAACTTCTTGTTGCATTCCATTCCTTTGCCCCGCACCGTCCTGCCCACCGCATGCCGTGCAGGCTCAGCTCCGGACCTAACTCCGTTTCAGATCTTGATAGTCCGCCTCTGCGACCGCATCCCCCCACGAGACAGGAATTCCGCCTAGACTATGCCGTCTGAACTAATGCCTAAAGCCTAGCGCCACGGATCGGCTTCGAACATCGGCTCGCGCTCGGGGCGGCGATCGCTATAGGGATCATAGCCGTCGTCGTCCTCGTTCTCGGCACGGATGTAGGGGTCGCGCGGCTTGGGCGAAGGCTTGGGTGCGACGGGTGCGGCATCGGTCGCCGGCGTATTCGTCTTGTTCTTGTCTATCATCTGCATATCTCCTTGCCGTGCAATCGTGTTCAACATCATCGATTGTCGCACGAAAAAGGGCGGCGGACCCAATTTGGACCCACCGCCCTTGGCGTTCGGCTCAAAGTGAGCCTTTTCGTTCCCCGTCGGCCGTCCTACGCAGCCAACACCACCACGAGCAGCATCTTGAACGGGGTGATACCGCGCACCGCGTGTGGCGCGCCGGCGGGCATGACG
>OIXX01000037.1_pt1 | contig 102533 bp, 100 predicted proteins | sample 1588161 | NCBI WGS metagenome assembly OIXX01 (sample SAMN03283274) | human gut metagenome | biome: human-associated habitat; material: feces | host: Homo sapiens | place: Peru | collected 2012 | reverse complement strand
AAGCCGCCGTAATCGAAAGATACGTGGACGGACTGGATCGTGTTGCCCCAAGGACGTACCTTGATAGCCATCACCGTTTCTTGCCCAGGCTGAATGGTCATCGCATCGACTGTATAGCCGACGAGGACGCGGTTAATAATATCGTTGACCGCTCTGTCGTAGCCAGGCATATTCCCTTTGATTTCGTCCGTATCATGACCGACGAAGACGTGATTGCCTACAGTCTCCATAGACGCAGCAATCCGCTTCTGGACGAGTGGCGGCATCGTGCCCTGCGTCGACATAAGGTCGACGCGTACACTGTCTACATTGACAGCAAAGGCACTACTAAGACTAACACAGACACTAGCAATGGTCAATATACAACGGCGTAACACCTTAGAATTTACCGCCAAAGCTGAAGTGGAACTTACCGCCTTCTGTGCCTTCACCGTAGTCTAAGCGGACCGGGCCAATCGGCGTGGTAATACGGAAGCCAATACCGCCGGAGTAATGGATTTTATTATTTCCATCATACCAAGGAATATTTTCTACACCGCCCCAAGCGTTACCAGCATCGACGAAGACGACACCTTGGATTTTCTTGGCGATTGGGTAACGGTATTCGACGGTTGCAGCGTACATTTTGTTGCCGCGGAATTCATCATCTTCGTAACCGCGGAGGTTATCGGCACCGCCGAGGGTAAAGAGGTCGTTGTACGGCATATCGCCGGTAGCAATACCGCCCATTAAGCGGACTGCAAGAACGTGGGCACGGCCGACTTTGTAGTAGAGACGGTTTTCAGCAATGAATTTGAAGTAATCGAAGTCACCGCCAATGCCGTGGCCTGCCCAGGTGCCGGTGAAGGAAAGACGTTTGCCCTTCGTCGGGTCGTAGACGTTATCACGGTTATCAAAGACGTGGGACCATGTAAGACTATTGGTACGACCAAAGTTTTTGCCAAGATAGTCCATGTCAGCAAATTTATAATCATCATAGTTTATACGATAATCATAACCGCCTTCCCAGCCAGTGTATTTCGTTTCTTTCGTTTCAAGGGTGACGAAATCGCTGACATATTCGCTGCGGACACGGCCGTAAGTAACATTATAGCCTTTCGTCCGTTTGTCGTACGATGCTACGGTATCACCTTTTTGGTTATAGTCATCGTATTCCGATTCGCGGTCGAAAATACTGAAGCCAATGGAATCACCAGCGTCGTTGAGATACGGATGAGTGTACGAGAAAATATAGTTCTTATCAGAATTGGTGTTGCCGCCAAATTCCCAGTTAATGCTGACTTTATCGCCTGTACCGCGGAGGTTTGTTTCGCTCATGCCGAGGATACCGACGAGGCCGTCCGAATCAGAGTAACCAGCACCGATGGTGATAGTCCCTGTTTTCTGTTCGACTACATCGATTTCAACGATAACGTCTTTCGGGTTGATTTTACCCGGTAAAAGGCGGACGTTGACATCTTCAAAGTAGCCTGTGTTGTACACACGTTGGATACTACGGCTTGCTGTATTTTTGTTGAAAATTTCGCCTTTTTTGAAGCGTAATTCCCGGAGAATAACTTTATTCTTCGTCTTCGTATTGCCGCGGAGCGTAATATCTTCGACGTGGGCTTCAGAAATACCGACATGTAAAATGCCTTTGTCGTCAATAGTGACTTCCGACACGCGGCTCATCATGTAGCCTGCGTTGGCAAAGGCCGTATTAATGTCTGAAATTTCTTTGCCAATAATGGCTGTATTTAAGACCGTACCAGGTGTAATATTTAAGATTTTCTGGAGGTCTGCTGTGCTAATCGATTCGTTGCCTGTAATGTCTACGCCGTTAATGACGGGATTCATTTGCACGGTGTAATTCAGGGCTGTCCCTTCAGGAACGTTCGTGAAAGCCGGTTTGACTGTCGAGAATAAGCCAGACGAACCGATGACGTTAAGGTCGTGTTTGATGTAGTCAATGTTGATAGCATCGCCTACGCGCATCGCCAAGCGCGGTAAAATCTGGGATTCAATCTGTTGATCCGGCAAGGGGCTAATAGTGACGCTCGTTGCTACGCGGTCAACATACGGTTTAATCGTGTCATCGCTCGTGACATCGCCAAAGGGGAAATATCCTTCTTGTCCGACTGGGAAGACAGCAATAGGATAATTCGGTACCGTCGAATCAACCGTAAAGGTGCCGGCATTGCCCATGACTTGGACCGGTGTGCCCGGCAAGGTCTGGACTGGGATTTGCGGTGCAGCCATCGTATCTTCAGCAGCTGCATCGGCTGCCGTACCCGTTACGGGGACTGTCGTTTCTGTGCCTTTTTCATATCCTGTTGTATCGCTCGTAGCAGCAGGTGCTGTAGCTTCGCTATTTTTCTGTTCTGCTGCAGCATGGACTTCAGCCGGTGTCTTTTCGCCGGCTTTGATAGCTGCTAATTCGTCCGGCGTTTCGTAGCCTGTCAGGCCCGATTTAGCCGCATCCATCGTCGCTTTGGTGCTGTCGTCAGCTGGTGCCGTGACGGTGGCGTTGACAGCGATTTTTTCGTCTGGTGTCGCTGCCGCTGCTGTGGAGACGCTCGTTGTGGTCTGATCGCTCGCTTGGGCTGGTTCATAGCCAGTAGCGGTGCTCGTCGTCGCTGCTGTATCATCATTTGCCCAAACGGGGCAGGTCATCATGGCACTAGTAATCATGATGGCAAGGATTCGTTTTTTCCGACTATTCATAAAAAACCTCCAATTATTTTCTCTCCGTAGCTGTGCTGCGAAGCGTATGCCGCGCATCTTGGACAGCTGCTTGTACTTGTTGGTCTGATAAGACCGGTTCTGCTGCCGGAGCTGCAGGTTCTGTCGTAGAAGTCTGATGTGGTGCTTCTGGCGCAGGCTGTGCCTGTGGCAGTGGGGCCGGTTCCGGCACAGTCTGAGCTTCGGGCATCGTGACCGTCACGGCTTGCATACTGAGCGGTGCCAAGGGAACACTGCTCTTGCCCGGCAGCGGTGGTGCCGTCTCGGTGACAGCTGTCGGCGGTGCAAGGCGCACTGTTTGTGCCGGTGGCGGCAAGGCCGTATCGACAGGACGACGCTGAGCCAAAAAGGCACTGGTGCCAATGAGGATAATCCCTAAGGCTGCCGTCACGATAGCGATGCGTTTTCCCAAGGTTCGCCGCTTTTTCTTGCGCAGATTCTTCATTTCTGCTTCGGCGAGCATGAGATTTAATTCACCTTGAATATCAGATTGACTATTGAACGAACGCTCTGCTTTTTCAAGCCATACTTTGGCAGAGCGAACGTGGTCGGCCATATATTTATCTGATTTGCCCATGGTGAGACTCCTTTCTGAACATATTCATATAGTCTGGTGAAGGCTGTCTCTTAGTACCTGGGAAAAATCAGTAAAATATAGACATTATCATTATAATACCACAGAATACGCTTTTTTTCTTGTCTATTTCTCTACTTTTTAATTATTTTTTTGTGTCATGAATAAAGCGGCTGAGCATACCGCGAATACGGCGAATGCCCCGTTTTTGCAAGCGGTACACATACGGCAGGCTAAGAGATAAATCTTTGGCAATGTGTTTTTGTTCTTTTTCTTCTAAGTACACACCGGAGAGAACGAGTTGTTCCTTTTCAGGGAGACGCTGCAACGTCTTGGCAACGTGCTCAAAGAGGAGATGCTGTCCCGTTTGCTCTTCAATGCTCATGGCCGTGTCAGGGAGTACGTCTTGCAAGGTCAAGCCGTTTTCATCTTGCTCATCTAAGGAGACGATGAGCTTTCCTTCGCTGCGCAAATAATCGACAATAGCACCGCGAATGCGATGGACTGCAAAGAGAGGAAAGGCTACGCCACGAATGTAATCATAGCGTTCGACCGCTTCAATGAGGCCGACTGTGCCTTCTTGGAGGGCATCAGCCAAGAGGTCTTCCCGCATGTGCCAGCGCAGAGCCTCTTTAAAGACTAAGGGCTGGTATTGTTCAATGAGACGGCGGCGGCTATCCATGTCACCGTCGTCTGTATAGCGTTGCCACAAGGCCTGTTCTTCTGCCGGTTCTAATAGCTTAATGTGCTGCAGAGCCTCTAAATAGGGTTGTAACATAGCACTTCCTCCTTTCTCTTAGAATGCGTACCGGTAGAGACCACCGGCAAAGTTGGCATCGTCTGACTTCCACGCATTGAGGCTGAAGCGACTACCTAAGTCATACTGCATGCCAATGCGCGTGTCGCCGTGATTGAGGCCAAAGGCCGCCGTGAGCATGAAGTCATTAAAGAGGTATTTCCCCATTTCGATGTTGTAGTAGTTACGGCTTAAATCGGTGTTTTTATCATTTAAATCGAGAGAGCCGTTCGTAACGGTCAGCATATCGAGGGACAAAGCCCGTTCGATTTCTTGGGTAATGCCCAAGCTATTGAGAGTCAAGCGAATACCGGAGCCCATGAGGTTATTTAAATCTTCTTCGTTCAGAGAGCTTTGCTGTTTACCGCCGTTGCGGAGCGTAATGAGGGAAACGATTTGCTGGCGTGTGAGCGGTGGATCAGAACGGAGAATCATGTTCATATTATCTGCTGGGCCGCGCAAGGTTAATTGTACCATATATTGGCCAACCCGGCTCTGCCCTTCTATATCCATCGTCGGAATAAAGGAATTAGAAACCGAGAAGTCCGCTTTGGCTTTAGTCAATTTAAAATTCGTATCTAAGTAATGGATCGTGCCGCGCTGAGCTTCGATGCGGCCTGACGGGGTCGGATTATTCGTCGTGCCTTTGAAGTTGACCGCCCCATTGAGCATGAGGTCATACAGAGCCGGATTATACAGGCGGACTTTGTCGCCTAAGGTAACTGTAAAATCAAGGGCAATGTCCGGCATGCCTGAGCTTTCCGCAAAGGATAAAGGCACGTCGAGGGTGGCGTTGTCAATGGAGACAAGGCCGCTAATTTTCGGGATGCCCTCTTCTCCTTCGGTGACTGTCGCATAGCCCGTCAAGGGGCCTTTGTAGTAGTCACTGTCGACGTTGAGGTGTTCCATGTCAGCAGACGCGCTGTACTGAGTCAGTTTCCACCCTTGCCAAGCAGCGTTGCCTTCAAGGGAGATATTTCCCGGATTTTTGGCACCTTTTTTATCCATCGTCCCAGACGCGTTGAGAACGACGTTGCGCCCATTGAAGACGATACTGCCGTTAATCTGGTCGAGCGGATAAGCTACGTCTTTTATCTTTACAGAGCCCCCTTGAGTCATAACAGAGCCATTGATTTTCGGGTCTGCTAAGGTACCTGTAATATTCAAAGAACCTCCAATACTGCCTGTGGCACTTTCGACATATGGCGTGAGGAACGTGAACACATCGAGGCCGGCATTGTCGAGGCGGACGGTCAAATCCATGGATTTATCAGGACGATTGCCTTGAAGAGCTTCGACAGGAATGGTGCCAGACATGCTCGCTTTGTACGGGTCGCGGGCCACATAGGCTTGGTTCACATGAATAATACCGTCTTTAATATTTAATAAGCTATAGGCATTGGTAAAGGACACGCCGTTAATAGTACCGCCGTTGAGCTGAGCCGAGACGTTCGCTTCGACATCGTCGCCAGTACCGCCTAATTCAGCAGCAAAATCGATAGGTGTTTCAATAGCAATGCCTTCTTTGCCCAGCATATCGAGCAAGACGCGAGACGGGAAATTCTTCGCTGCTACTTGGAGAGACACTGGCCCATGGAAGGCATACGTCCCCTGCGCAGCTAAGAGGCTATCGCCAGTCTGCAAGGTGAGCTGATTGACGTGGAATACGCCATCTTCTAAAGCTAAATCGAGCGGTGCCGGGTCGACGACGCGGCCATCGAGAGTAGCGTCCGTCAGTTGTCCTTTGAGGGCGAGAGTAGGATTAGACGACAAGCCATTAACCGTAAGGATGCCGTTGACTTCGCCCGTAACGTACTTGAGCGGTACATTAGCAATCTGCAAGAGGCTCGCTAAATCGCCTTTCGTCACGTCAGCGCGGCCATTCATCCAGCCTGACGACGTATTGTAAATAAAGTCACCATCATAAGAGCCGTTATGCTGATTGAAATGCAGGCCTGATAAGTGGACCACATTGCCGTCGTAATTGAAATCACCGCGCACGTCCGCCAGCGCCATGTGATTAATCGTCAAGTACGGCGCACGGAGCGTCCCTGTAGCCGTTGGCTTATCAGGCGTGCCGCCAAGGTGAGCCGTTACAGCCATGACACCTTGGCGCGGCGTTTTATTCCACGGCATCATACGTGCAATGTCGAGGTTTTCGCCGACGAAGTGTAAATCCAAAGTCTTGCCAATAGAGCCATAAACGCTGAGCGATGCATTATACGACGAAATGTCGCCATTCGTAATATAGACTGTGCCGTTGTCAAGGCGATAGTCAGCACTAATATTTTTATATAAATAGCCGCTGTACGAGCCGCTCGTCAGCTGGAACTGGCCTGTTGCCTGGAGGTTGTCGAGAGACCCTTGAACGTGGATGTCATTGTCTGCCCAGCCTGTAAAGGGCAAGTTTTCTTTGCCTACGAGAGGCAAGAGTTGTTCTACACGGACGTGATTGGTGAGGACATGCAAGTCCACTGTGCGATTGCCTAAATCGGCACTCCCAGAGACGGTATGTGTCCCTTCAGCACTGTGCCATGTAATGCCCGGTGTCTCCAAGGTCTGTCCCTGCCCTTGGAGAGAGCCGTCAATACTCGTAAAGGCCAGGCCTTGGACGGCACCATTACGGGCATTAAAAGTCACATCCCACGTCGGTGCTGTGCCGCTCACGTGGCCTGCTACATCGACTGTGCCCGATACAGGAACGGATACATAAGGCTGTATCATATCGAGAGGCAGGCCTTGGGCTGCAAAGGAAATATTTGGATTTTGGTTAGCTGCGTCGTACGTACCGCTCGCAGTAATAGTCCCGCCAGCCAGAGAGGCTGTGAAATTCGAGAGGGTTGCCACGTTATCGGCATAGGTCACATCCCAGGCGAGGGAATCTACAGTCAGGCCGTTGTACGATGTATCTTGCCCGATGACGTGGGCACTAGCATTGACACTATTATCTTGGCTATTGCCGTAAGCTGTGAAATCGGCCGATACCGTACCGAGAATCGAAATCGGCACCGACGGAATCTGGTCAAGCCCAATAGACTGGACCTTCCCTTGTACTTGATAGTTGCCGTCATTGACGTTGTACGCACCAGACAGAGCCACTGTCCCACCGGCAGCGTTCGCCTGTAAGTCTTCAATATTGAGAATATGGTCGACGTAAGATACTTGAGCTGTGGCACTATCAACGGTCAAATTATCATAGGTCAATCCTGTCGCCGAAATGGTACCGCGCCCTTGGAGGTCATTCATAGTGCCCCAGACCGTACCGTCTACACCGACCGTGCCCGTGACGGCTGCAGGAATGGCGTCGCCAAAGGCAACTATGTCGACAGACGGAGCCTTTATTTGCACGTCAAAGACAGGCGTATCTGTATTCGTTTTAATAATGCCGTTGACCGTCAGGCCTTGTCCATTGACCTTGCTGGTCACGTCATGTAAGATCACATCGTCGCCAGAGAAGGATGCATGACCTTTTACATCGCTAAGATTGTATCCCTGTATCGTCGCTGCCCCATTTTCTACATCCCCCTGGCCGGACATGGTAAAACCACGCTGGCTCTGAGACACGTAGAGTTTAATATTGCTCACGTCACCAGAGTTAATCGTCCCACCGACACTGTCAGGCAAGAAAGCATTAGCATAGACTGCGTTCACGCCGTCACTATTGATGGTAAAATTATAATGCCGATTGGACGTATAGGTCCCGGAAATAGACAAACTCTTGCCATCGACTGTGCCGCTGCCATCAATGGCTAAGGCTGGATATTTCGTAAAATCTACAGTCCCTTCGCAGTCTTTGGCCGTCACGACTTGTCCATCAGGAAGGGTTGCTTCGATGGTGCCATCATGAAAGCGCACAGGCGAACGAAAGTCAGCTTGCTGAGGCGACGTCGTCGGCTTAATCAAAGTCGTCACATTCCACGTTTGGTCGTCATTTTGCCACACATAGACGGTCGGCGTATCGACGTTGATCGAGTCGATAGCTTCTAAAATCGACTGGCCCTGAAGAACCGCTAAGGCTTTCGACGGGCTAATGAGGACAGACAGTTCTTTCCCTTCGACGACTTTTCGTCCTGCTGTATCATAAATAACCAGGTCTTCTAAGAGCACTTTCCCCGATAAGGATATATCCATCTTAGAAAAATGGAGCGTCCCATTTAGCTTGCTATTCATTGTTATCTCTACATTTTTCGCCAGTGTCTCTGTAATCATGGGCTTTTGCAACCACAACCCCGTCGCAGCAGAGCCTAAGAAGAAGACGACACAGCCTAAGGCAATCCATTTCTTTTTCACGATGAAACTCCCATTTTCTATATATACACAAAGAGAGAATTGCATATATACAATTCTCTCTTTATTCTACCTATGAAATTGAGGAAAATCAAGAAACATATCCAAATTCTTAGCCTTGCAGTGACGGATGGACTACACCGGAACGGACATCGACGCCCATGGCTTGTTCGAGGGACGCAATGCCGACGTTGTAATCGTAAAGGGCTTGAATATGATTGGTCTTTGCTTTATTTAAATTGAGTTGTGCATCGAGTACGTCGAGGTTGATGCCAACGCCAGCTTGGTAACGAACGCGGGCAATCTTGAAGCTTTCTTCAGCTTGAGCTACAGCAGTCTGGGTTGCTTCGACTTTCTGTGCTGCACTGCGGACGTTGAGGTATGCTTGTTTAACAGCGAGCTGAACGGTTTCGCGCGTTTTTTGTTCGTTTTCACGAGCAATGACGAGGTCTTGTTTTGCCGTATTGACTTTGGCTTTCGTTGCGCCGCCATCATAGAACTTAAAGGATACGCCTGCGCCGACAGACCACGTACGGTTATCGAGGCCTGGGAAGGAATCGTCACTCCAGTTATTACCGCCTGTTATAGCGACTTGCGGTTTGTCGCTTGCACCGGCAATGCCAATGTTTTCTTCAGCCTGTTGTACAGCAAGAGCTGCCTGCAAGACTTCAGGGCGATACTTCATGGCATAGTCGAGAGCTTCTTGGAGGGAAATATTGTACGTGTCAAAAGGCAACTGATGGTCCGACAAGACGAGTTTCGTCTGGAGCGGGAAGCCTAAGATGTTATTTAAATTTGCTTCGGCATTAGAGACATTGTTTTCAGCCGTTACAGCATCGGTCTTCGCATTGGCTAAGGAAACGTCCGACGTGAGAACGTCCAGTTTCGCAACGGTACCGACGTTGTACTGAGCTGTAACGTTATCTAAATGGCCTTGCAAGTTGGCAACCGATTCGTTATAGACATCGCGTAATTCTTCATAGGCTAAGAGGCCGAAGTACCCTTGGACAGCGGACAATTTCGTGGCCTGTTCAACGCGGAGGATTTCTTCTTGCGCATTGGTTTTGCCTAACTTAGCGACAGCAATATTGCCTTCTACGAGACCGCCTGTATAAATCGGAATATTGACGGAAATGCCATTCGTGAAGGAGTTACCGATTTTCGTGCCTAACTGCGTATTCGAAGAGCCGCGGCCAGCATCAAAGGAATAGCTTACAGACGGCATTTTGCCGGCTTTGGCTTCGTTAATAGCGTATTCGGCATTTTGTAAATCGTAGTGCGCTACTTTAATGTCGCGGTTGTAATCGAGTGCGAGTTGCACAGTCTTCGGCAAGGTCAAATCAACGCTTTGATTGCCTTTAACTTGGCCAATGACGAGGACTGGGTCATTCTGGTTTGCTGCATATTTCTGGACGTTCTTTGCAGACATATCCGTAATTTGCTGAGCTAATTCTTCGCGCAGTTCCGGTGTAATGTCCACAGGACGCACTTTTGGTGTGGCTGCTTCTTTGGCTGTTTTGGCAGCTTTCTTTGGCGTATCTTGTTTCGCCGTCTGTGCAGCTTGGTCTAAGTTGACCGGCACAACCGGTGCAGTCGGGCTGTCAGCCAAGACCAGAGACGTACTGAATGTACCAATCATCAAGGCCATAAGGATTCGTTTATACAAGTTCTTATTCATCTTGGGTACCCCCATCATATTCTATATAGTTCTATGCCTCTAAAAAGCATATGTTACACCATAATAATTACCACCGTCACTGCGGCTCATTGGCCGCGTAAACTGACAAAAGAGATAGACATCAGGCATGAGCTGATACTGCGCTTTGAGGCGATACCGCCAATCGTCCGGGTCATAGCCTTCAAGGGAGAGGCGGAACGGCTTATCTTCGAGGAAGTCAAAGCCTGCACCGAGATCGCCATTAACCAGGCCAAAGCGGCTCGTAAACCAGTCGCCGTGCTGACCGTATTGTAAATTGAGATTTGCGCTGTTACCAATCTGTTCGGCCCCAATAAGGGCGAATTTCTGGCCCCGGCCAACCCTAAAATTTACGTTTGCACCCGTTTCACTTTTACTTTCATTATAGAGCAAACTAGCATCTCCTTGGACGTTGATATCGCTTGGCCCGCCGAGGATTTTATTGACCTTTTCCGAAATCTGAGCCGTATTGTGCAAGGTCTTCTGAATATCGGCCTGACTCTGTGGGTCAGTGGTCATTTTTTCCATAGACTGGGCAATCGTATCAAAGCGGTCTGTAATATTCTTCATATTGGCCGCCATTTGCCGCACATTGGCTGACATTGCGCCGTCACCGTCAATATTGGCCAAGGACTGATTCATTTGCGACGTCATAGCCGCCATATTCGCTGTAATTTGCTGAATATTTCCGGCATTGGCATCGAGCATGGCACTGGTCTGGCCTGTAATGGCTTCGATATTCTGCATGGAACCGCGCATAGCTTCCTGCGTCTTCGGGTCGCCAATAACGGTATTAATATTTTCTACCATCTTATTGGCATTGCCCATGAGCTGGCTTGCACTATCCATCATATCGTCCATGGTCTTGCCTTGCGTCCCTTTGAGGGTATCGCCGTCTTTGAGGAGGCAATTTTCATCTTTCCCAGGCGTAATATTGACGAGTTTTTCCCCGAGGAGACCGTCTGTCGTAATGGCGACTTTGGAGTCCACCGGGATTTCTGTGCCTTTATCTATTTTTAATTGTACATCTACACCGTTTTTAGAAGGTGTGACCTTTTCGACTTTGCCTACGTGTACGCCGACATAGCGGACGCTGTTGCCTGCTTGGAGGCCGTTGCCGTCAGCAAATTCCGTATGTATCGTGTAGCCCGGCTTGCCAAAGATTTCGGCATGGGCCAGCATAATGATGACATACGTGAATACGAGCACGCCAACGAGAGTGACTAAGCCGACTTTTGCTTCTACGCTCCATTTCATATGTCCCGCCTTCTTTCTGGAGGAATGTCGCCGCCATGGATAAAGAGCTGTACATCCCTGTCCGTCGTGTGACGGAATTCTTCTTTTGACGCAATCAGGCGAAACGCCCCGTTTTCTAAATAAGCCAGCCTGTCTGCCACATAAAAGGCCGAGTCCATATCGTGCGTCACAATAAGGGACGTCGCTTTTAAGTGGTGCTGCATACTGACGATCAAGCGGTTAATGTCCATACAGCGGAGTGGATCCAGGCCGGCTGTGGGTTCGTCATAGAGGATAATCTGCGGATTCAGGGCAATAGCACGAGCCAGACTGACCCGTTTTTTCATGCCCCCAGATAAATCGTTAGGCATCATTTCTTCCGTCCCATCGAGGCCGACGAGATGGAGCCTGTCTTTGACGATGGCCTGTATTTCTGCTTCTGTGTACGTGCCATGCTGGCGCGGACCAAAGGCTACGTTTTCACCGACTGTCATAGAGTCAAACAAGGCAGAATACTGAAAGACCATGCCCATGTGCTGGCGCACCTTGTCGAGCTGGTCTTCGGAATAGCCTGTAATGTCTTGACCATCGACGAAAATCTTGCCGCTCGTCGGCTTTTGCAGGCCCATAATGAGCCGCAAAATCGTACTTTTCCCAGAGCCGCTGGCCCCTAAGATAGCTAAGGTTTCCCCGGCATGGACATCTAAGTCTATATGATTCAAGATTACGCGCGGCCCATAGGCAACCGTAACATCTTGGAGTTGAATCATAGGCTGCTCCTAATACAAAATAATAGATAACAAATAATTGCACACGAAAATAAAAATAATCGACATGACCACAGACCGGGTCGTCGCCTGGCCAACACCTTCGGCACCGCTTTTGGCGTGCATCCCTTCATAGCAAGCAATGAGGGCAATAATACCACCAAAGACCATGGCTTTAATCATGCCGTAGACTACATCGCTCACTGCTGTAAAGAGTTCGACAGAATTCATAAAGGTGAAGTGAGAAATGCCGGACCCTAAGATAGCGACACCATAGCCGCCGCCTGTGCCGATAATATAACCGTAAAAGGATAAGACAGGCACCATCAAGACGCAGGCAATGAAGCGCGGCACGACGAGATAGGCTACAGGATTAACAGCCATACAGCGGAGCGCGTCGATTTGTTCCGTTACTTTCATAGTCCCTAGTTCGGCTGTCATGGCCGCACCAGTCCGACCAGCAACGACAACGCCCGTCAAAATAGGCCCCAGTTCGCGGCCCATGGCGATAGAAATGACACCGCCTAAGGTCGATTGGGCACCGTAGCGCAAGAGAATATCGACAATCTGCAAGGTCATAACCATCCCGGCAAAGAGCAAGGTCAAACTGACAATAGGCAGAGAGTCGACCCCTAAATGAGCCATTTGGTACAGTGTCAATTTTCGTTGTGCTTTATGGAGCTGCCGCAAGGTTTGTCCAAATAAAATGGCAATGACCCCGACGACTTCAAAGATATGGAGCGTAAATTTCCCAATACCTTCGAGCATTCGCTGCACTATACCACTCCTCTCTCTAGAGCCAATTTATTTTACTATACCATTATTAGGCATTAAAGTAAAATCACGGACTTTTATTGTCGGCATTTTGTTAAAAAATTGTCATGCAATGTCATGAAAACTGAAATCGTCTTTTGAGTTTCCACAAATAAGATAATATCATCTTCTTTTGCAAATGGCAAGGCACGAACGAAGTAAAAAAATACTGGGAAGACAGGCTGTTCCTTTCTGTATCTTCCCAGTATCGTCTTCGCTCTTACGAATTACTGCATCGATACTAAGTCAATACCCGTGACGGCTGACTTCGTTTCGTCTGTAGTACTCGTTTGATTTTTATTGTTTTGTCCTTGGTCGTGCTGAATCATTTCATCCCCTTGGGCCGCGCTGTTTGCATCTTCACTGATGACGGCTTTGGCTTCGTTGATTTGATGATTCTTAGCCATGTATTCGTCCCGTTTTTTGGGCGTTACAACTTTAATCGTAATCTGGCCGTCCCCTAAGACGATGTACGGCGTTTGGATAGACGACTTCGGGGTCTTATCGGCTTCGTTCAGGCCTTGCTTATCCGGCTTGACGATACCTGCCGTATCTTTCACCGGTTCTTTACCGCGAATCTTTTCTTTCGGCACTTTTTCATTACTGCCGTTAATCATGCTCACGTTTTGTTCGAGGATTTCGATGACCAAATCGTTGTTCGCATCTTCCGTTTCGATTTCTTTCTTTAATTCTTGGAAATCTTTATAATGACGGAGCCGTTCAATGATTTCGTCGGTTAAGTTATACCGCTGTTTTTCAATCAAATACGGGAGCGGAATGACACCGCCGCCGCGGATTTCGAGAACCATATCACCAAGAGGCTGGTCTTTGGGCACCGTGAAGGCCATGGTCTTCACTTCGTTCGTACCGCGGAAGGGATGGAGCGTCACTTTGAAGTACACCGTATCGCCAGGGCTGACAACGACTGGTGCAGCCGACGCATCGACGATTTGAGCGGACTTCTTCGCCTGCGTTACGTCGACGTTCATCGTAATGTCGAGGACAGGATAATCGATGAATTCATTCCGTTTCAAAATATCGAGGACGTTATATAATTCATCAATGCTCTTTTCGTTGATATTATCAGCTGAATAATACATGTTATGCCGTGTAATATCATTTTCCCGTCCTTTAGACGAACGAATCGTATAAGAAATAGATGCTGTACCGCCGCCAGAACGGTCGATAGTCTTGTTAACTGTATTATAGACTGTCGTCGCTGCCAGGACCGGCGTTAATTCGTTATCTTCAATAATCTTGACGCGCTTCAGGTTATTGGCACCTGTATCGGTATCGCTCGCCTTGATGATGACCGGAATACCCGGTGCTAAATAGCCGTACGTACCGCCAATACCGGCACCGCGGTCTTGCGTAATCTTGCCGATTTCTGCGCCTACAGAGCCTAGCTTAAAGGAGCTGCTCATGTTATTGACAATTGTGAAAATATAGGCATTGTGCATGAAGTAATTAATGCTGCCTTTTTTCAGGAAAGGATGGCCAAAGGCGACGACGTGGTCGTTATCGACATACGTGACCGTACCAATGGCCCCCATTTTCATATCGCCATTGACAAAGGCTGCCGCGACGGAGCTGCCCGGTTCTAAGGGCTGGGCTACGTCATCACTGGTTGCAGAAGCCGTATCGACAGGCATGAAATTGTACTGAGGCAATTTACTCTTCATCCAGTCTGTAGAGACACCATCAAAGCCGCTGACCATGAGCGGTGTCGCAATGGGCACGAGAGACGATTCGCGCGCATTAAAAGGGCGAATTTCTTCTTTCGTCGGCACGTTCCAGAGCTTGAGCATATCTTGAATAGGCGTAATCATGCCTACACGCGAGTTGGAGAAAGACCAGCCATAAGCAACGGCACCGAGGAGCTTGCCGTTAATATAGACCGGACTGCCGCTCATACCTTGAGCAATGCCGCCGGTTTGTTCAATAAGGGGCCCAGAAAAGCGCGCTAAAATAAGGTCCCCTGATGGGCCGCTATTTTTCATAACGCCTAATATTTCCACAAGAAATGTATCGATTGTCGTGCCCTGAACGACGGTCTTCGCATAGCCCGTCATGCCGGGCTGTACTTCGCTGACGTTCATAAATTCTTGGGCATACGCAACGAGCGGCATGACTGCACAGCAGAGTGCTGTTACGCATAATTGCACGGCTTTACGCCGTAAGTTCCGTAGTGTTATCATTCGTTTTCGGATTACCCTCTTATTTCGTTTCTATGACCATGACGACCGTCCCTTGCTGGACTTTTTGGCCCGGTTGTACGAGTACTTCCTTGACGACGCCGCTTTCAGACGCGCGCGCTGCCGCCATAGGACCTACCAAGGACTGGACCGTCACGAGCACATCCCCTTCACGGACGGCCGTACCAGCCGGGATAGCTTGGACGACGGCACCATTTAAGACGCTCGTATACGATACGTCTGCAGCCAGTGCCGGTATGGCCAGCATGCTCCAAACGATGGCTAAGAGTCCCATTTTCCACATGTGTTTCATCATCATACGACCTCCTTTACAGGGAATTATAAATCATCAAAACTATCTTTTAATCTATCCATTTCATTCAGTGCTTTGCCAGCACCGTTGGCCACACACAAGAGCGGTTCATCACAAAGATACGCCGCCATACCTGTAGTCTGCGAAAGGAGGCGGTCAAAGCCGTCGAGAAGCATACCGCCGCCAGTGAGGACAATGCCGTGGTCAGCAATGTCTGCTGCTAGTTCAGGCGGTGTTTTTTCTAAAATAGAGACAATAGACTGCAAAATGGTTTGCAGCGGTTCATCTAAGGCTTTGCAGATTTCTTGGGAGTCCACATCAGTCATCATAGGCAGTCCCGTTTCGGTACTCCGTCCCCGTACGTCAGCGGTCAAGCGGCGGCCATCTGGAAGGGCTGTACCGATGAGAATTTTTACTTCTTCTGCCGTGTGATTACCTACAGCAATATGTTTGAAACGCGCTAAATACTGCTTAATCGCTTCGTCAAAAGTATTGCTGCCAATGCGCAAGGATTCGCTAATGACGACACCACTTAAGCTCAAAATAGCAATATCTGTCGTGCCGCCGCCCATGTCGACGACCATCGACCCGTTGGAGCTGGCAATGTCAAGGCCTGCACCGATGGCTGCTGCAAGTGGTTCTTCCATGACGACAGTCTTGCTGGCCCCAGCCTGCATAGCCGCTTCGATGACGGCGCGCCGTTCGACGTTGGTGACGCTCGACGGCACGCAGATGACGACGCGCGGCTTAAAGAGCAAGGGATGACCTAAAGCCTTTTTCATGAAATAGCGCAGCATGTATTCCGTCGCATCGTAATCGGCAATGACACCATTACGCATAGGATGGTACGCATGAATGTGTTTCGGTGCCCGTCCCAGCATAGCCTGTGCTTCTTTGCCGATGGCAATGACTTTATTCGTATTCGTATCGACCGCAATGACCGCTGGCTCATTGACGACAATGCCTTTTTTACGGACATAGACGATGATGTTCGCCGTCCCTAAATCGATGGCTACGTCATGAATGAACCAATGCGGTTTGCCCCAATGTTTCGTTTGTTTTCCTAAAGCGGCTGGTTCTTTGCGCTTAATTTTCTTCTTCGTCAATATTGACCCGAACAATGTCAGCACCTAGCCTTTGCAATTTCAATACATAGTGATCATAGCCGCGGTCAATGTGATATAAATGACCGACATGAGTTTCGCCGTCTGCTACGAGGCCTGCCAGTACCAATGCTGCGCCAGCACGTAAGTCTGTCGCATTGACGCGGGCACCTTTGAGCTGTTTAACCCCTTCAACGACAGCACTGCGGCCTTCAATACGGATTTTCGCACCCATGCGTTTAAATTCATCAACGTGCATGAAGCGGTTTTCAAAGACCGTTTCTGTAATGATGCTCGTGCCTTCGCAAATCGTGGTCAATGCCATAAACTGAGCCTGCATATCTGTCGGGAAGCCCGGATACGGCAAAGTTTTAATATCAGCCGGACGGAGCGGCAAGTGACCGATGACGCGGATGCCGTCGATTTCTTCTTGTACTTCTGCACCGACTTCTTTTAACTTTGCAATGAGCGGTTTTAAATGTTCAGACAAGGCGTTTTCAACGAAGACATTACCCCCTGTCATGGCTGCGCCAATCATGAAGGTCCCTGCTTCGATGCGGTCCGGAATGACCGAATGGGTTGCGCCGTGTAATTCTTTGACCCCTTCAATGCGGATGACGTTCGTACCGGCACCGCGGATGTTCGCGCCCATGCTATTGAGGTATGTCGCTAAATCGACGATTTCCGGTTCTTCAGCCGCATTTTCGAGGACCGTTTTGCCATCGGCCATAGACGCCGCCATGAGGATGTTTTCCGTTGCGCCAACACTTGGGAAATCGAGGTAAATCTGTGCCCCTTTGAGGCCATTCGGAGCGACAGCTTCAATGTTGCCGTTTTCGAGATTAATCGTTGCGCCCATGGCTTCAAAAGCTTTTAAATGTAAATCGATGGGACGGGCACCGATAGAGCAGCCGCCAGGAAGAGAAATTTGGGCTCTCCCTTTGCGCGCCAAAAGCGGCCCCATAACGAGGAACGAAGCACGCATGCGCCGTACTAAATCATACGGAGCTGCAGTGGAAGTCAATTCGCTGGCATCCATCGTCAAGGTGCCGGTTTCTGGATTTTCTATTTTTACGCCTAATGAACTGATGACATCACAGACCGTGTGTACATCGGCCAATTTCGGAATTTCTGTTAAGGTACTCTTCGTCGTCCCGAGCATGGAAGCAACGATAATAGGCAACACGGCGTTTTTAGCCCCGCTGACACGAACAGTTCCCTGTAAGGTTTTTCCACCATGAATAACAAGTTTCTCCAATTCTGGTGCCTCCTAAGTAGATTTCAATGTAGTATATGCGAAGATAAGGCTGACCTTACCTAGTTTAATAATTTTACTATCAAGTCATTGTACCATAAATAGGAGGAAACTAAAAGAGTATACAGAAAATTCTAAACAGTTCTTACAAAAAAGGGAGCCCTTGCGGACTCCCCGTAAAATGTAAGATAAATGTTATAAATGGATGCTCCATTTCGAGCTCTTGTCGAAGCGATGGAACGTGTCAATAAAGCGAATGGTACCGCTGCTGTAACGCATGACGACGGTCATCGTCCGCGCACCGCCGCCGAAATACTGGACACCGCGCAGCATAGGCGTATTCGTAATGGCTGTCGCCGAGAAAATGCAATCGTCCCCTTTGACCAAATCGTCAATGGTCAAAATCTTATTTACGTCTGTAATACCCATGTCGTAACAGCGTTGCCGTTCTTCTTCCGTATAGGGAATGAGGCGCGCCTGCATGTCACCGCCTAAGCATTTCAGCGCAGCCGCTGCCAGTACGCCTTCCGGCGCACCGCCAATACCCATGAGGACGTGTACGCCAGACCCTTCGCAACCAATGTCGACAGCTGGCGAAACGTCACCGTCTGAAATGAGCTTAATCCGTGCACCCACTTCGCGGCATTGGTCGATAATTTCTTGATGCCGTTCGCGGTCTAAAATGACGACGGTCAAATCATCAATGCTACGTTGCAACGCATCGGCTACGTTGGCTAAGTTTTCCTGTACAGCTTTGGTCAAATCAATGCGCCCTTTTGCCCGTGGGCCCACGCAAAGTTTTTCCATGTACATGTCCGGCGCGTGCAAAAGATTGCCTTTACCAGCAATAGCAATGACCGCAATAGAGCCGTCCTGCCCTTTGGCCGTAAGGTTCGTCCCTTCGAGGGGGTCTACAGCGATGTCGACAGGCGTACTGCCAGCACCGACTTTTTCGCCAATATAGAGCATTGGTGCTTCGTCCATTTCACCTTCGCCAATGACGACGGTTCCGTCAATGGGTACACTGGACAAAATGGAATGCATGCCGTCTACAGCCAGTTGGTCTGCACCGTTCTTGTCACCTTTGCCCATGAGTCTCCCTGCACGGACTGCAGCCTTTTCCGTAACGCGCGCAATTTCTACAGTTAATACGCGATTCATAATTTCGCCTCCTGTGTAGTAAGATAAAACGATATACATATTGTATAAATTCGAGAAGGCATAAAAAAAGTCCTGCTCACGCAAAGCAGGACTTTTCTCACTACCATTTCGATTTAACAATTAATACGCTGCATCACGGCCATCTGTAACTTTTTCTGTGACCACATCGTTATGTGCTGTACCAGTATGGTACGGGCTCTTTGTGTTGACAACAGCCTTATGCAATGGAATGCCTCGCTTCTGCAAAACTTCTTTTAAAATCCAGGGCTTATCGAAATCATGCCATCAACACCCATATCAAGCATCATTTCCATATCGCTTTCATTATTCACTGTCCACGGCACGACTTTCATGCCAAGTTTATGTGCTTCTTCAACATCACCCATAGAAATATCCTTAAAGTACGGTGAAATAACATCGGCACCAATGGAATGAGCTGCTTGGACAGGATTATATTTAAAGTCTTTAATATCTACACCACCAAGCCACGGACTCTTTTGGTCTCCATATTTTTCCCAAGATGACGAAGCTTGCCAAAGGGCACTTGTTGAAATATTAGGATTTAATTTCTTCATTTCAATGAGCGTCCGCCAATCAAAGGATTGCAACACCACACGGTCTTCCATGCCATATTTTTTCACAGTATCATTGAATACTTTAACAAATGTTGCCGGGTCAACATTATGCGCATATTCTGCCGTTTCCGGATTAATATGCCCAACATTAAACTGTTTGATTTGCTCTACTGTCATGGTACGAATATCATATTTTCCATCAGGAATATAGTTTCCATCTTTATCTTTCGTTAATTCGTGATTTAAAAAGGCATTATGACTCATGACAATTTTGCCATCTGCTGTCAGCTGCATATCGCATTCAATCGTCGTGGCACCCAATTCCATGGCGTAAGCATACGAATACAATGTGTTTTCCGGTCTTGCATCCCGGCCACCGCGATGAGATTCGAAGTCAAAGACATCAAAATGAACTTTAGCATCGGCTATCATCGGTGAAGCTACACTAAGTCCTGCAGATACAGCAAAGGCAACTAAACTAGCTAATACGATTTTCTTGCAATGTTTGTTCATAGGTAAAACCTCCGTAACGTAAGATTCTACCCCTTATCTGTTGGTTTACATTATATAGGATTACAGTTAGTTTTGTAAACCATGATTTATTAGCATATATAAAAATTCTGCTCACGCAAAGCAGGACTAAAAAGTATACTACATATAAAAGTTAATTTCATCTACACAGAAAAACTCTTTCCATTTAGCACAAATCATAAAAAACTGTGCTGCAATAACATCCATTAAGTTACGCAATATTCTTTCAGGAATTTGGCTTTTATTATGTGCCAACACACAGCCACCACGAGAAGTAAGCCAAACCTTTGTCGCATTAGCCGTAGGTCTTCCCTTACTAATATGAACATGTATAGGCTCGCCATTTTCATTCGACCAAAAATAAATGATATACTCACCAATCCGGAACAGGCTAGGCACAGAAAATGCCCCCCTCTTTGGCAAATTTAAAAAAGAGATGGGAATTATTTTTCAAAAATTCCTCAAAACGTTGGAGTTCAACATCACTATATCCTTCATGATACAACCATTTATAAGAAGGCAATACGCAACGGGCACTGTCAAACCCTGTATCAGTTGGGCGTTCAAAATGGACTTGTACTGTGTCAGAGCCATTTACAGGAATAATTTGGGAATGCGTAATTTCTGTACCGTCATTTAATGTCATATAAGGATACATCATATAAACCACTCCTCCATATAAAAATGACCCAACATGGTCCGCGTTACAACGTAAGAGGCCTGCCGGGTTCTATCATCATTATTGTAAATGATGTAATCGCAGATTGTCAAGAAAAAAGACCTGCTCAAATGAGCAGGTCTAATAAGGTATACTACATATAAAAGTTTATTTCATGTTTTTCGTAATGACATCGCAGTGCATGTACGGACGGAGAGCTTCTGGTACGACGACGGAGCCATCAGCTTGCTGATAGTTTTCGAGGATAGCTGCGACAGTACGGCCAACGGCAAGGCCAGAACCATTCAAGGTATGAACGTATTCCGGTTTTGCTTTCACTTCGCGACGGAAGCGGATATTGGCACGGCGTGCTTGGAAGTCTTCCGTATTGGAGCATGACGAGATTTCGCGGTATTTATCTTGTGCCGGGAACCACACTTCTACGTCGAAGGTTTTTGCTGCAGAGAAGCCAATATCGCCGGTGCAGAGGCAAACGACATGATACGGCAAGCCTAAGGCTTTCAAGATGTCTTCCGCGTTGTTCGTAAGTTTATCTAATTCGTCATAGCTTGTTTCTGGTGTGCAGAATTTAACCATTTCGACTTTATGGAACTGGTGCTGACGAATAAGACCACGTGTGTCACGGCCAGCAGAGCCTGCTTCTGCGCGGAAGCACGGTGTCATAGCTGTAAAGTAAACCGGCAATTTAGTGCCGTCAATGATTTCACCACGGTAGTAGTTCGTAAGTGGCACTTCTGCCGTCGGAATCATGTACATTTCTTCGCCTTCGACATTGAGGCGATACATGTCTTCATAGAATTTCGGAAGCTGGCCTGTACCAGTCATAGAATCACGATTGACGATGTACGGCGGAATGACTTCGGTATAACCGTCTTTAGCGTGCTGGTCGAGCATGAAGTTATAGACAGCTCGTTCGAGGCGCGCACCGGCACCAACATAGTAGTAGAAACGAGCACCTGTGACTTTAGCAGCTCGTTCAGAATCGAGGATACCGAGGTTTTCACCGACATCCCAGTGGTTGAGCGGTGTAAAATCAAAGGTCCTTTTTTCGCCCCATTTACGGACTTCCGGGTTATCGCTATCGTCTTTACCCAAGGGAACAGACGGATGGCACATGTTCGGAATCATGAGCTGAATGTCGCGCATGTCGCTTTCGACTTGTTTTACTTCTTTGTCGAGGACATCGATGTCATCGCCTAATTTTTTCATCGCAGCGATTTTGTCATCTGCATTTTCTTTATTTCGTTTGAGCTGGCTAATTTCTTTCGTAACCGTATTGCGTTCGCTCTTCATAGCTTCGACTTTTTGAATCAATTCGCGCCGTTTATCGTCAAGTTCGACAAATTTGTCTACGTCTGCGTGAGCGTTACGGTTGGCAACGTTAGCTTTTACTTCTTCTACATGTTCTCTAATAAATTTAGTATCTAACATACTAATTCGTCCTCCTCTAGTAGGTATCACAACATTTCTTTTATTATACCGTTATAGGCCTTTTTGTTCAATACCGCTGAACAAATCCCCCATATGTGCTGTCGAGTTGAGCAAGACCACGCGCCATTGTCCCTTGTCGTATTCGAGGACGTTAATGCACGTATTGTCTTGTTTAATTTGCCAGAAATGGCTCATATCGAGACCCATAATATCGCAAATAATCGCTTTATTGACTGCATCATGGGCAGCAACGAGAACGGTTTTCCCTTGGTATTTCGCAGCGTATTCATTGAAGGCATCGCGCACACGGCGGCGTACGTCTTCAAGGGATTCACCACCTGGGCCGGGCATAGTTACGTACTGAGGCAGGCTGTGCCACTGGCTAAATTCTTGAGGATATTCTGCTTCAATTTCACCGGCCAAGCAGCCTTCCCATTCGCCGTGATTGATTTCGAGCAGTCTGTCGTCTTTGAGGACTGGCAACTGATGTAAGTCGGCGCAGAATTTGCACGTCATGTACGACCGTTCGAGGGGGCTAGAAATAGCCACGTCAATAGGCGTATTTTTCAAGCCTTCAGCGACGAGATGGCCTTGCTTGAGGCCCCGTTCGCTCAAGTGCGTGTCTTCTTGGCCTTGGTAACGGCCTTCAATATTCCACTGTGTTTCGCCGTGGCGGATAAGGATAATGCGTACCATCGTTACCTCCTAGTGAATTTCGCAATGAATGAGTTTCATATCTAAAATACCGTTAATGGAGCGGAGTTTGAGCATAATATCGTTGGGAATATCGTCTTGGACGGCAATAGCCATGATATTCGTGCCCTTTTCAGTCATACGGCCAACTTGCATGCCCGTAATGTTGATGTGAGCCTGACCGAGAATAGTCGAAATCTGACCGATCATGTTCGGCTGGTCTACATGCGGTGCTAAGAGCAAATAGCCTTCCGGCGTGAAGTCGACGCGGTAGCCATCGATTTGGACAATTTTCGCTTCTGTGCCATTAAAGAGCATACCGACAACTTCGTGCGTGCCTTTCGTCGTTTTAATACGGACTGTGACGGCATCGACGAAGGTTCCTTTATCGTGGGATTTAATTTCTTTTACCGAAATATGACGGGATTTAGCGACTTCCGGTGCGTTGACGAAGTTGACCGAGTCTTGGAGAATCGGATTGAGCGCACCTTTTAAAGCAGCTGTCGTGAGGAGGCGCGTTTCTGTTTCGGCTAATTCGCCTGTATATTCGACTTGGATTTCTTTCATTGGCCCTTCTGTGAGGTAGACACCGATAATGCCCATGCGTTCGAGCAAATCAAAGTACGGATGAATGACGTTGTACACGTTCTGCGGAACAGGAGCCATATTGACGGCTGTCGGTACCGGTTCGTCGTGGAGGGCTGCCATAACGCCTTCGGCAACGTCGACGGAAACGCCGATTTGCGCTTCTACCGTAGAGGCACCGAGATGCGGTGTGATGACGACGTTATCGAGGCCAAGGAATGGGTTAATATCTTTGGTAAGCGGTTCTACTGGGAAAACATCGACAGCAGCACCAGCGACGTGGCCGCTCTTTAAGGCATCAGCTAAGGCATTGATGTCGAGGACAGCACCGCGCGAAACGTTGATGACACGAACACCGTCTTTCATTTTCGCAATTTCTTCCTTGCCAATCATGCCGCGCGTTTCCTTCGTCAGCGGCGTATGCATGGTAATGTAATCCGATGTTCTTAAAAGGGTGTCTAAATCGACCGATTCAACGCCGAGCTGTTTAAACCGTTCTTCTGGAATGTACGGGTCGTAGCCGATAGTTTTCATTTCCATCGCCTGCATGCGTTTGGCAATACGGGAACCAATGCGGCCTACACCGATGATACCAATCGTCTTATTCTGGAGCTGAATGCCTGTGAAAGTCTTGCGGTCCCAGTTGCCAGCCATTAAGGAATTGTGCGCCTGCGGAATGTGACGCGTAATGGCCATAATCATAGCGCAAGTGTGTTCTGTAGCAGCAATCGTATTAGCTGTCGGCGCATTGACGACGACAATGCCGTGATACGTTGCTTCTTTTAAGTCGATGCTATCGACACCGACACCGGCACGGCCAACAACTTTCAATTTCGTAGCCGCATCAATAACTTTTTTCGTAACATGCGTCATAGAACGGGTAATGAGGCCGTCGTATTCGCCAATGCATTCGATTAAGCCTGCTTCATCTAAATTCGTTTTAATATCGACATCATAGCCGTGTTCTCGTAATAATTCTACACCTTTGACCGAAACGTCATCACTTACTAAAATTTTCATTGTCTATACCCCTCTCCACGGAATTCCGTGTCTCTCTTAATGATTATCTTTAAATGCGTTCATAAACTCAGCTAATTTCTGGCACCCTTCGAGGGTCACTGCGTTATAGAGCGAAGCGCGGCAACCGCCAATGGAGCGATGACCTTTGATACCGATGAGGTCGTGTGCCGCAGCCTTTGCTACGAAATCAGCTTCTAATTCAGGCGTTGATAAATTGAAGGTAACATTCATGAGGCTCCGCGAATCTTTCTGCGCGTGTCCTTTATAAAAACCGTCGCTTTCATCGATAACGTCGTAAATCAATTTCGCCTTTGCTTCATTGCGTTGCTGCATGGCTGCTAGGCCGCCGTTATCTTCGAGCCAGTGCGCTACTTTATTGACAAAGTAAATGCAAAAGACTGGCGGCGTATTGTACGTCGAATCTTTATCGACGAAGGTCTTGTACTTCAGCATATTCGGCAACTCATCGTTTGCTGTCTGGAGGAAGCTATCTTTCATGATGCCCACGACGACACCGGCAGGGCCGATATTTTTTTGTGCCCCAGCATAGAGGTAATCGAAGTTACTCACATCAAAAGGATGGCTCAAGAAATCACTAGACATGTCGCAAATGATAGGAATGTCAAACTTCGGATATTGATGCCATTCTGTACCGTGGACCGTGTTATTTGCCGTCATGTATACGTAATCCGTATCAGGCTGGATATGAAAGGCTTCTTCTGTTGGAATATACGTGAAGTTATCTTGCTTACTCGATGCGATTTCGTAGACCTTACCGTAATGAGCCGCAGCCTGCATGGCTTTATCGGACCAGACCCCGGTATTGATGTAGCCGCCTTTTTTATGTAAGAAATTGGCTGCATGCATGACAAACTGCAAACTGCCGCCGCCTTGCATGAAAATGACATGATAGCCATCGGGAATGTTTAAAAGTCGTTTCAACGTCGCTACCGTATCGTCTTGCATATCTTGATAGGCTTTACTGCGGTGGCTGATTTCCACGATGCTCATGCCTGTTCCCTTGAAATCAAGGAACTCTTGTTGTACTGCTTCGAGTACTTCCAAAGGCATTGCCGATGGACCTGGATTAAAATTGTACACCCGTTTCATCTATTTCACCTCATAGAGACCAGCGCGCCGGGATACGCTTCCCTCAATTTTATAAACAAAAAACTCCCGTCCCATCAAAGGGACGAGAGTATATTTCCCGCGTTGCCACCCAACTTGCCTTTCGGCCAACTTGAACCGCGATATCGGGCGGACCCGTCAAATTCATCATTTGCTGCTCCAGAGCGGAACGCCTTAGCCACCTACTGTCTTGCACCAGCCGACAGTTCTCTGCGCGGAAGAACTAAGTTGCTTCTCTTTCATTGCATCTCTTAAATTTATGCTTATTATAAACACATGCGTCTATTCTGTCAAGACAAGTATAACGCTGTACGATGATTTTTACGCAATCTTTTCAGAAACTCTTTTATGTTTTTGGAGCATAAGGAAAACGGCATTAATTCCCATAAGAACGACTGCAGCACCGCCAAGAACGGCATATCCTGTAGGATACCAGGCACACTGCCCGTCAGGGCTATACTGCGGAAATCAGCCATAATGTAATGGAGCGGAATAAAAGCAGAAAAGACTTTCCATAAGGGAATCATGGCATGGACGGGCCAAATGTAACCAGCCAGCAAAAATGCTGGTAACGCATAGAAAACGAGGCACTGAATCATCGCGATTTGCGTGCGGAAATACATGGCAATGCAGACGGCCATATTACTGATAACTAAGGCAAAGACGGCATAGAGCACAAAGAAAGAGAAAACGCTCCCTTTAAAGGGTAAATACCACAGCGAAATGAGAACACTTAAGCCGATAGCTGCAGAAACGAGAGAAAGGATAACATAGAATAGTTCTTTCACAGCAATTGCTTGCAGCGTATGATACTGCGTGCCTTTATCGCTTTGTACGCTTGCCGCAATAGCCAGCATAATCCCAAGCTGTGCCGCGGTGAGCATGACGCCATAGAGATAAAAGAGAGCGTAACTATTCGTCGGGTTATCACTAATGCGAAGACTCATTTGTATCGGTGCAGGCGGAATATAGGTCGCGCCGTGAATGGTGTAATATTCAGCTGCTAAGACGCCATTCATCGTGCCTAAAACCGTTTGAATATCCGTGAGCGTGTAGTTTTGCTGTAACGTATTCGTATCATCTGTAATGACTGCCACAGGTGCTTGTTCATTCCGCCCTAAGTGCAAGGAAAAATCAGGCGGAACGACGACCATAACCGTGGCTTTTCTTTGGTTCAGAAGCGTTTCCCCTTCATCTTGGCTAGAAACGACGGACACGTCATACGTATGGACATCGTGTAAGGAACGAATGACTTCACGACTCGGTGCGGAGTCTTCCAAATCACAGACGACGACGGGAATATGTTCGACTACATGGCCGTTATATAAATTACCGACGAGTAAACTATAAGCCGTTGCCGCGCCTAAAAGGACGACGAAGACTAAGAGCCGTTTCGTCAATAACGTATGCCATTCTCGTTTAATGATTTACCACATGAGCAGTTTCTCCTTTCCCTATTTTCTTACGCACGAGCCACATGGCACTGCTCATCATGAGGAACGTAAAAAGCAGTAAACAGCCTACATCGCTAGCAAAAGTCGGTCCTGTACCGCGCAGCAACACATCTCGCAGTGTATTGGTGCTGTAACCAATGGGCATAATATACGACAACAACAAGCTAATAGCATCCATAAAATAGCGCGGCCAAATGGCACCGGAAAAGAGGACAGACGGCATGATGTAAAACAGGGGCAACGTAATAGTACTACTAATTTTCCGTACAGCTGTGCCGACAAATAGGGCAAAGGAAGTCATGGCAACTGCAAAGGCAGCGATAATACCGATGAGTTGTACCGACACCGTTTGCACGACAATATCAAACACACTGTATGCCAGAGCTAAACAGCCTAAGAAAATAACCGTTTCGACGAAGGTATATACACTTAATGTTGCCAGCATAATCGCTGCCCTATGGCGCGCTAAGTCATGCCGGCGGCGTAATGCCTGCAGCAATAGCCTGTTTCACTTGGACTTGCGCGCCATACGTCGCCAGGACAGGTTGAATATTTTTCATTGCTGTCCCACCGAGGAGGGTATTCGTATTATTCGTTAAGACCGCGATATTCGTCCCCTTATATTGCCCAAGGTCTTTACTAAAATCTGGTGGAATGATGACGAGTGCCTGAATTTGAGCTGCTGCCCGTGCATCTTGCCCTGTCTTTTCATCTTGCGCCGTAAAGACGACGGCAAGTTCCGGTACAGTCGATAGTTCTCGAATAACAGCTGTGCTTTCCATGCCTGTATCGAGATTGACAATCCCAATAGGTACGTGTTTTACGACGCTCGGATAGAACATGCCGCCAAACAATACAGTATAGATGAAAGGCAGGCAGACTAACACAGCTACGGTACGGCGATGGACGTGAAAGAGCTGGTATATTTCATATTGAACGTAGTGTAAAAAAGCCTTCATCTATATATCCCTCATTTCGTTACAGCTGGTAAGAGAAAGCGCATGCCTGGCCAAACATCGGGCGAATTAGTACGGACTTTTACGTCGAACGTGACAATATCTTTATCGCCTCGTTCATTCGTCGCTTTCACCGTGGTGTAATCGGCTTTACGGTTAATCATTTCAATCGTTCCCGGTACTTTTAACGCTTTATCCCGGCCTGTAATCCTCAGTTTGTCGCCAACATGATACTGGCTTAAATCCGTTTCTTTCACTTTGAAAATAACCCAGTTATCGCTGCTGTCTTGGATAGAAAAAAGCGGCGTCGTCTGGGACACTAAGCCATTTTCTTCGACGTATTTCTTCGTAATGACACCGCTAAAGGGCGCACGGATTTCCGTTTCTTTTTCCGAAACGGCAACAGCATCGATTTTCCCTTGGAGCGCTGCCATTTGCTGCCGTTGTGCGGCGACGGCTTCCGCATTGGCTTGGTTCTTTTGCTGGCTCGCTTCGGCACTAGCTACACCGGCTTGGGCTGCATCGTAAGCGGTTTGGGTGTTGTCAAGTTGGGCTTTCGCTTTATCGTACTGTTGCTGCGAAATAGCGGACTGGGCGAGCAAATCACGATACCGACCTTCATCGCGAGCCGCTAAGTCAAGAGCCGTTTTCGCTTGCACCGCTTGAGCTTTGGCACTATTGAGCTGTGCCGCTAAGACACCTTGGTCGGTCTGACTACCGGCGAGTGTCGCTTGCACTTGGGCGTATTGTGCTTATAGTGCCGCTTCGGCTTGGGTGCGGTTCGTTTCTTGTGTATCCTTGTCAATGCGCGCCAAGAGCTGCCCTTGTTGGACTGTATCCCCTTCTTTGACGTAAATCTGTACGACTCGGCCAGCAACTTTAGAATTCACTGGCGTTTCTTTCGCTTCCGCTAGGCCCCAATTTTCTTCTGGTACATTCTTTGCCAGACTCACTTGCCAGTAAAACCCACCGACAACGACGCAGACGATTAAGCCGACAATACCAATTTTAGAAATAGTACGATTCTTTTTCCACAGTGTATGAAATCTTTCTTTAATATGCTGCCTATTCATTTTGATACCTCCGATACTAAAAAATATTTTTATAGTACTTACAAAGATAAAAAGGAATCCAAGTTCAACTGAACTTGGAAGTCCCTATTTCTTAATACCATAAAAGATAATGTCCCGTAATCCTTGAATGGCTTCGCTATAGGTCAGGCCATTGTCATTCAAAAAACTTGCATCTCCTAAGGCACTGACCGTATGCTCCAAGGTATAGCGCATAATCCCTATATTGACAGGCCGATACACACCGGCATCAATGCCTGCTTGTAAAATCGCCATGAGTTCGTCGATTTTCTCTTGCTGGAACGTGCGCCACCGCTGCCACTGGTCTTCGTAGAGATACTGTAAATCTCGAAAGACAGCGTTGTTAAACGGCATAACCGTATCAGTATATAACTGAATAAGGGCTACGTTTTTTTCATCAATAGACATGTCCGGCGTAATCCGTTTTTGTTCTTCCCGATTAAAGCGTTCTATCATATACGTCACAATGTCGGCAATGAGGGCGTCCTTAGACGCTACCTTTTTATAAAGCGACGTTTTGCTCATGTGGAGCCGCCGCGTCATATCTTCCATCGTAAATTTTAAAGAATGTATTTTAATTTCTTCTAAAGCCGCAAGAATTACTTTTTCTTCCGTCATCTGCTCTTCCTCCTCGATACTGTATTTATTCTTTTCAGTGCTGTAGTAAGTATAATACAAGGATACCAAAAAAAATCAATAGTAGTACTCTTATTTTTACAAAAAAAATACTTGCTTCTAGAAAAACTCTCTAAAAGCAAGTATTCCCTATCTTTTTATTAAATCATGCATTTACTCCAGCCGCAGTTTTTGCACGTATTGCAGCCCCCTTCAAAAGCTAAGGGTTCACCGCATTGCGGGCAAAGCATGCCAGAAGCAGTCACTTTCTTTTCAGCTCTCGCTTTCACAGGCGTTTTCCTTTCTGGTACAGCACCGTGCGAAACAGAAGCCGTTTGTTTCAATTCTTTCTGTACTTCATTGTACATATCGAGGAGGGCATTGCCAACGGCCATGGGGCAGCATGAGCCACGGCTCGTATCGCCACGAGTTGCGCGGCGAACAGAATAGGACGGGCACGCGCCAGTCGAGTTGAGCTGGTCGACGATAGTGTAAATATCGATGCCTGCACGAGCACTAATAGAAATCATACGGGACAAACCAATCATGAAGTTGTTACAGCCACCAGTCGAGCCTTTGCTTAAATACGTTTCTAAGAGTGCCCCTGTTTGTGGATCAAAGAAGGCTAAGCAATGAAGACTGCCGCAGCCCGTCATGAGTTTGCGTTTCTTGCCAATAACATCGTCATCAATGCTGACGATTTCGCCTCGTTCCAGGCCCTGTCCGGCAATGGGCACTTGTGGTTCATTATCTGTATGAGTCGTCAAGATGCCGGCACGCTTGCAGCCGTCACGGAAAATAGTCAGACCTTTACAGCCTTTTTCATAGGCCAGCATGTAAAGCCGTTCTGTGTCGTTGACTGTAAAGCTATTCGGCACATTGACAGTAGAGCTAATGGACGCATCAATATGCTGTTGCCAAGCAGCCTGCATAGCAATGCGCTGTGGGTATTCGAGGGTCATAGCCGTCACGAAATACGGCGGCAACTGGCTGTCATCTTTCAAGCCGTGGGCTTTCATGTAGCCTTCGACAATAGGTGTATAGACTTTGTAATATACATCCGTACCGTGGAGGGATTCGGTCTTCCGTTCGTAGAAGTTCGCATAAATCGGTTCAATACCACCGGAAATACCGAGCATCGTCGATAACGTCCCTGTTGGGGCAATGGTCAAGAGTTGGGAGTTGCGCAAGCCGTATTCGCGCACAAGAGCTGCCGTTTCGTCTGTTGTATTGGCTTTAAAGTAAGGGGTACTCATGATTTCATCGATGTGGCACATATCGAAGGCCCCCCGTTCGTGAGCTAGTTTTGCCGACGTAGCAATAGCTGTATCGGCCATGGCCAGGCCAATATCATGACAAAAGGCAGCGGCATCAGGGCTGCCGTAGGTAATGCCCATTTTAATGAACATGTCGCCAAGACCCATAATGCCTAAGCCAATTTGCCGCCACATTTTGACGCTGTCCCGTTGTTCCTGCAACGGATGGAGGGGCAAGCCTTCATCGAGGACATCGTTAAGGGCACGTACAGCGATAGCCACGCACCGTTTAAATTCGTCAAAATCAAAGACTGCATTAGGCGTAAAGGGCTGATTGACAAATTGCGCTAAATTCATGCTACCTAAGAGACAGGAGCCGCCAGCCGGGAGCGGTTCTTCTGCACAAGGATTGACTCCGGCAAAGGCAAATTCTTTCGTATGGGCCAAGAGGTTCCACGATTTGATGCGGTCCCAGAATAATGCGCCCGGTTCGGCGTAGTCCCAGTTCGTTTCGGCAATGAGACAGAATACGTCGGCTGCATCGACCATGGATTCAATGACTTGCCCCGTTTCTTTACGCGTGTAATGGAGACGGAATTTAGAACGGCTCTGGACAGCTCGCATAAATTCATCGCTCAAGCGGATGGAAATATTGGCCTTTGTCACTTTGTCCAAATCGGTTTTTAATTTAATAAATTCCAACACATCCGGATGAGAACAGTCGATGGAAATCATGAGGGCACCGCGACGGCCATTTTGCCCAATCAATTCCGTAACGAGCGAATAAAGCGTCATAAAGGAAATAGAGCCGCTCGTTTCTTTGGCTGCGTTATTAATGCGCGCCCCTTTCGGGCTGAGTTTAGAAATATCAATGCCGCAGCCGCCGCCATAACTATAGGTTCGGGCTAATTTCCCAGCGCGGTCAAAAATACTTTCAATATTATCTTCAGGCGGTGTCATGACGTAGCAGTTCGATAAGGTAATTTTCTTCCCTTCACATTCAAGGCCGCGATTGGCTAAAATACGCCCGCCAAAGAGAAATTTCTGTTCCTTAATCAACTCTTTAACAGCTTCATCTTGGCCGCTCACACGGTCGAGCCAATGGTCAAAACTTTCGCCATTATTACAATATTTATTTGTCCAAATATCCATACCCAGCTGATTGTCTGCGCCAAGCCAGTCTTGTGGTGTCATGTCGTACCTCCTAGTTATCTTGCTTCATATGGTGCATATAAAACCCGTACCTACAATATCTAGTAGATACGGGTGATTTACAATCCATATTATAGTAGTCTCGTCAGGCTTCGTCAAGCATCATTACGAATTGGCATGATGCAAAAAGCCTGTGACTACGTTTATATATTCTTGTTTATTCGTCGCAATGCCAACAGCATGGCCGGAATGGCCAAAGACGTAAATGGCCTTGTCCTTACTTTGGCAATTATCGTACAGGCTCTTAGCTGTCTTTACCGGTACGAGCTCGTCGTCGCTGCCATGCAAGAATAAGACCGGTACCGTAATATGCTTGACCGCTTGGGCTGGTTCAATATCAGAGACGAGCTTGCGCGTGTGATAATACATGGCCCCTTGAAAGAAAGGATCTAAGACTTTATAGCCTCGAATGGTCCATTTATCGGCTTGAGCTTCACGCAATTTTTCTTGTCCTAAAGCGATAATATTCCCATAAGAACTATCGGCAACGACGAAAGAAATATTCTTGCCGTGGTCACCACCGGCATAGAGGAGGGACATAGCCGCACCGAGGGAAATGCCGTGTAAGCCGATTTGCATGTGCTCATTTTTTTCACGCAAAAATTGTATCCACGCGTCCATATCGCCTTGTTCGCTCAAGCCCCAGTCCGTATGGCTGCCGCCACTTTCGCCGTGACCGCGCAAGTCAATGAGCAAGACATTATACCCTAAATTGCGATAGATGCTGATGTAAGGCAAGCACATAGAACGATTCTGGTAGAGACCGTGCAGTAAAATAACGGTCTGGTCTGTAGGCTCGCTGTTTTCAATATACGTGCCACGCAGGCGTGTCCCATCTGGATCCGTGACCCACACTTTTTCCCAGCCCCGCTCTTCTTCCCAGTGGTCAATGACGCTCACGTCTTTGGCATGATTTTCAATGCCTAAGAGGGAATCCCACGGGGCTTCGCGAAATTCCGTGTACGCCACATTGCCAATATAACTGCCAATGGCGATGACAACGACGGCTATGACCAGGACGATTTTGATGATAAACCGCAACAATCGACGCATCCCTATTCATCTCCTCATACATGGTAAAACGTAATGACCATACTATCCGCTATGTCGAGGAAATCCGTCAAGGTCTACTCCACTCTAAGAGGCGGCTCACAAGGCATCATCAATTTTAGGTTCTCGTGCAGCGTCTACCTTTTCTTGTAAATCCTCTAATTTCGTGCCGCCCACCACTTCAACAGCTGCAATAATGGCCCCTTCGACCATGGGGCAGTCGAGGAGCTTGAGCTTCTTATCGGACAAGGCTTCGACGACCATTTCGGCCGTCATAACAGCACTACCCATATCCATAATAAAGGCTACGCCGTCATTGCTGTAAACAGCATCGACAGCATTGCTAATCTTCGTAAAGCTCGTGCCTAAGCCGCCGTCATCCATGCCGCCAGCCGGGACAATGGGCGCGTTAGGAGCCATCATTTTTGCCAGTTCTGCCGTTCCTTCTGCCGCTTTTTGGCTATGCGAAATAACTACAATTCCAACCATTTTCATACCTCCTGTAAGTTGCAAAGTAAAGGAGCCCCAAAAGGGCTCCACTACCATATTTGTTATCCTTGTACAGCTTGCTGCAAGACTTGCAGCATATAGAGCGTTGACGTTGCGCCCGGGTCTTGATGGCCAAGGCTCCGTTCGCCAATATAACTAGCCCGGCCTTTCGTCGCAATAATCGTCTTCGTGTATTCTACACCTTCTTCGGCAGCTCCTACAGCATCACCTAAGGCATCGGCCAAGGATTGGCCGCTCGTTAGGCCTGCATCTAACGCTTCTAAGGCCGGTACCCATGCATCGAGCATGGTCTTTTCACCAGTCGTCGCTTTGCCACGGGATTTGATGCCTTCTACGCCAGCACCTAAAACCTTTACTAAGGCTGCGCCGTCTAAGGTATCGAGGCCCTTCGCAGCCATACCGGCTTTCATGAAGAACGTACCGTATAAGGCACCGGACGCACCACCCACTTTGGAGACGAGCTGCATGCCAGCAGTCTTTAAAATAGTACCAATATCTTTACCAGCCAAAGACGGCAACTTTTCTTCGACAGCTGCAAAGCCGCGAGCTAAATTAATGCCGTGGTCGCCGTCAGCAATTTCATTATCTAGTTCCGTTAAATAGTCTTTTTCACTTTCCATTTTCTTTGCCATTGCCTGTAATATATCCAGCAAGGCTGCACTATCTATTGCTTCCATTCGTTAAAACTCCTTTATTTTTTCCATGCCAGCGTATCGGCTGCAGCATTGTATAAAGCTTTCGTTTCGTCATCGAGACGGAGAATGGTAATCGAGAACCCAGCCATTTCGATGGACGTCACGTAATTGCCAACCATGGTATCATAAATTTTCACGCCATGCGATGCGAGAAAATCGTGGACATAATTGTTAATAATATATAATTCCATCAACGGTGTAGCACCCATGCCATTTACGAGAACGACAACTTCGTGGCCTTTGTAGTCGAGGTCATCCATGATTTTATCTAAGAGCATTTCCGCAATTTCGTTAGCACTCTTTAATTTTTCCCGATGGGTCCCCGGTTCGCCGTGAATGCCAATACCAATTTCCATTTCGTCGTCGTTGAGCGTAAAGCCCGGTTTACCTGCAGCCGGAACGGTGCACGGTTCAATGGCCATGCCCATAGTCCGTACATTGGCAATGACCTTTTCGGCAACAGCTTTGACATCTTCCAAAGAACCGCCTGCTTCTGCTTTAGCACCGGCAATTTTATGGACGAAAATCGTGCCAGCTACGCCGCGGCGGCCTGTCGTATACAAGCTGTCTTTAACGGCTACATCGTCATTGACGACAACATAATCGGCTTTAATCCCTTCATCAGCAGCCAGTTCGATGGCCATTTCAAAATTCATGACATCGCCTTGGTAATTCTTGACGACGCAGAGCACGCCTTCGTCTGTAGCTACGGCTTTCATGCCTTCTAAAATCGCATCCGGTGCAGGCGACGTGAAGACCGTCCCAGCTACAGCTGCATCAAGCATGCCTATACCGACGTAGCCAGCATGAGCTGGTTCATGGCCAGAGCCGCCGCCGCTGACGAGTGCAACTTTGCCTTGCTTCTTGTCTTTGCGGACGACAACTGTATAGTCATCGAGTTTTGCCAACTTCTGCGGTGCTGATTTCACGAGTCCCAAAATCATTTCTTCTTCGACGTTGTTCACGTCATTAATCAGTTTTTTCATGTAATTCCCTCCTTAAATAGGTATGTCTAAAAGTAAAGCGATTCATTTTACTTAAGTATAACAATTCTCTTCATATAATTCAACGGACCAATAAAATATCCCTTGTTTCTCGTATAAGAAGACAAGGGATTCGTATTTTACTTGGAATGATTCTTTTCTTTTTCTTCTAAAATAAATTTATCATAATCTGATACAAAGGCTTTATCCTGAATAATACGATACTTCTCAAACTCCGTTTCTGCGTGAATACGAGCAATTTCAGCACTCACTTTTCCTGCATCTTGAAGCATGCCATACTCAAACATTTCTATAAATCGATCTAGCCGAATTTCCCAATCATGCATCGTCAAGGGAATCTTGCTTCATATTTAGATTCTGCAAAATCTAAATATGAAGCAACCATGCGATTGAGCTGTATCAATTCATCATGACTTAAATAATTTTTAGCAATCGTTACATCTGATTTTTTGATTTTTCCATTAGGAGCATCTTGCCATGATGTAAGTCCCATATGTTTTTTAGTGCTGTCAGCACGTTCTACAATAAGTTCTGCATCCGTATGTCCAGACACAGCAAAATGCATCTTATTTTGGACTGTACCATAAAATCTTCTTGTTGCTTTGGCATCCTTATCATAATCCACAGCAGTAGCATATAAATCCGTAATTTTTTGGTAGAATTTGCGTTCACTCGCACGAATTTCCCGTACTCGTTCCAGTTGTTCTTCAAAATATTTATCGGTTAAATACGTCCCTCGTTTAAGTCGGTCATCGTCCATGACCCAGCCTTTGATAGTGAATTCTTCAGCAATTTCATTAACCCATTTGCGGAATTGCACAGCTCGTTCAGAATTTACTTTAAAGCCAACAGCAATAATCATCTGTAAATTGTAATGACTAACTAACCGATTCACTTGTCGTGTACCTTCAGTTTGAACTATCCGGAATTTCCGGATAGTTGAATGTTCATTTAATTCTGCATCCTTGTAAATTTTCTTTATATGCTCACTAATAGTTCGTACATCAACATCATACAAGTAAGCCATCATCCGTTGCGTTAACCAAATATTTTCATCTTCATATCGTAGTTCAATGCTATTTTCTTGTTCTCCTACAGAAGCAATATAGGTTAAATATTCTGCTGCTGAACTGCGAATAGATATTTGCTTTTTATCACTCATGTTCCGTCTCTCCATTACTATGATTTTATATCCGTATCGTACCACAGAGAATGCAAATTCGTAAAGCAATTAATGCTATACCAAGATTTTCCAGACAGTGTCTGGAAAATCTTGGCACACAAAAAATCCCTTCGCATTTCTGCAAAGGGATTCAGTATTACACGTCTTCACGCAAGACGACTTGGTCACAATCATCCGTTTCTTTGAGCTGCACAGAAATATCTTCGCGCCGCGACGTGGGCACGTTTTTGCCAACGTAATCGGCCCGGATGGGCAATTCCCGATGGCCCCGGTCGACGAGGACAGCGAGCTCAATGAATTGAGGCCGTCCCATTTCCATAATGGCATTGAGAGCCGAGCGGACCGTCCGTCCTGTGTAGAGTACATCATCGACGAGGACAACGATTTTATTATCCGCATCAAATTGTTTGGCACTGGCCCCGATTTGGTTAATCGTACTTTTTTTGTCATCGTCGCGATAGGCCGAAATATCGAGGTCAAAAACGGGCACGCCTTTACCTTCAATAGCTGCTAACTCCGTAGCCAAGCGTTTCGCTAAGGGCACGCCCCGCGTATGGATACCGACGAGAACCGTTCTATCAAGGCCTTTATTGCGTTCAATAATTTCATGGGCAATACGGCGAATGGCCCGGCCCATGGCTTTTTCGTCCATCAAGATATGTTTATCGTTCCACATAGGCACCTCACTCGCGCCGCGCGTCCGCTTCTTGCAAGCATGCTTCAAAGTCTGCCGGAGCCGGTGCTTCAAAATGCATAGCCTGCCCTGTAATGGGATGAACCAAATCCAAGCAATGAGAATGAAGGGCTTGGCCGACAATAGGGAAATCATCCTTCTTATAGCCGTACAAGGGGTCGTTGACGACAGGATGATGAATATAGGCCATGTGCACGCGGATTTGGTGGGTGCGGCCTGTTTCGAGCTTACATTCAATCCACGTATAGTCGCCGTATCGCTTGAGGACACGGAAATGGGTCACTGCTTCGCGGCCGCCTTTAAAGGTGACGGCCATTTTAATTCTATCTTTCGGGTCTCGGCCAATGGGAGCATCGACGAGACCTTTATCTTCGACAATATTGCCGTGGACTAAGGCCCAATAGGTCCGTTTCGCACTGTGTGCTTTGATTTGTGCAGCCAGTCCCTTATGAGCTTCGTCCGTTTTAGCGGCAACCATGACACCAGATGTATCTTTATCTAAGCGATGGACAATGCCAGGACGAATGACGCCATTAATGCCGGATAATTCACCTTGGCAATGATAGAGTAAGGCATTGACTAAGGTGCCGTGGTAATTACCGGCTGCTGGATGGACGACCATACCGCGGGCCTTATTAATGACAATAATATCTTTATCTTCATAGACAATGTCTAAGGGAATGTTTTCAGCTGTTGCCGTCAATTCTTCCTGCATTTCCACTTGCACACGAATCGTTTCACCCTCATTAAGGCGGCGATTGGCTTTTACTTTACCGGCAGCCATCGCTGCTTGTCCTTTTTCAATCAACCCTTGGGCAAAACTTCGCGAAATGTCCAAGGTCTCTGCTAAATAAACATCTAGCCGCTTCCCTGCATCTTCACTTGTAGTTACGAGTATCTTTTCTTCCATACGAGTCCTCACGAATCTGAAATATGAGTCCAGCTATACCAAAGAAGCAAGCATACGCCGACGACGATACCGATGTCGGCAACATTGAATACCGGCCAGACCCGAAAATCAAAGAAATCTGTTACGGCACCGCGCAGGCCCCGGTCAACGGCATTACCTAAGGCTCCGCCTAAGAGCATACCGACACCGAGCTGGACGAAAGGGTGCGTAGGAATTTTATGGCGGCATAGGCCGTATATAAGGAATAAGATAAGGGCAATGACCAAAAAAAGCCACCGTTGATTTTCTAAAATCCCAAAGGCTGCACCGCGATTTAAAATATAGGTTATATGAAAAAATCCCGGAATGACCGGAATGGATTCATGAAGCATCATAGCCTCGCGAATATACCATTTACTTCCCTGATCCAGGAGTACGGTCACGAGGGCAATACATAATACGGGCACGACATGTCTCCTCTTTCTTGCGTGTTGTATTGTCTGTTGCAATGCTTTTATCCTATCACAGAACTTTCTAACATGCAAATAAAAAAAAGGAGACATATTCATGTCTCCTTTTTTTATGGTATCAATGCTATTATTCAGCAGAAATAGCACCTGTAGGACATACGGATTCGCAAGAGCCGCAGTCGATGCAGCTATCAGTTACAACGTATTTTGTGTCGCCTTCTTCAATGGCTTCAACCGGACAAGCAGAAGCACAAGCACCGCATTTTACGCATTCGTCGGAAATAACATGCATGTTTTTTCACCTCCAACACTCATTCTATTTCGGGGTCTATCGCCCTTCGTCTTTCTCATTATTGCACGAAATATTAAAAATGTCAATGCATACCGAATCGGTAACAATATAGGTATTTACTGGGTTTTTGAGGTGTACCCCAAAAAAGTTATAATTTTTTCTTCTAAAAAATCATTTTCCCTTCGGGTAATGAACACGGTTTTCATTTATTTGTATTCATCCAATTAAAATGAATATTCATTTTCAGTTTTATCAATACCATAAAATCTTAACTGCATAAGAAAAGAGCCAGCGAGGGGAGCTGACTCTTTTCTAGCTAAGATACCATCGGGGGAAGACGATACCTTAATCACCAAGTCTCGAGATAGGGGTGTTCGAGGGGTATAGGAACAACTCGAAGACCTGATGAGTCGTAGATGATCTTTTCTACATCTTTATAATAACAGATTATGAAGAAAAGTAAATTCCTTGAATCATAAAATTAAAGCAAATTTTCTAATTTATCCATGATTTTTTTGCATTTATTTTTATTACAATTAGCATAATTCTAAGGGATACGGTATAATATGGGTATATGAAGAGTAAAACGAACGAAGGAGACTTTTTCATGATTGATAAACCTCGTATTTTAATTGTAGAAGACGAAAAACATATTGCCCGCTTCATGCAAATGGAGCTGGAACACGAAGGCTATCGCTGTACTATTGAATACGACGGCGGTCGGGCCTTGGACCGCGTCGGTCAGGAGCATTTCGACTTAGTGCTCTTAGATTTCATGCTGCCCGATATGACCGGTGCCGTCGTCTGTGAACGGTTGCGTGAAATTTCTTCTGTCCCCATTATGATTGTATCAGCTAAAGATGATGTCAATGCGAAAGTAGAATGCCTCGACTTAGGTGCTGACGATTACTTGACGAAACCCTTTAACAGTAAGGAACTATTCGCCCGTATTCGCGTCCTCTTGCGTACGAAAGAAGATCCCCATGTCACTACGACCTTACATTTACAAGACATTACGCTCTACTTAGACCGCCACGAAGTACGCGTCAACGGCAAATTGGTCGTCTTGACGAAAAAGGAATTCGACTTCCTCGCCTATTTAGTGCGCCACAAAAACTGCGTCGTCTCGAAAGAGCAAATCCTCGAAGACGTGTGGGGCTACGAATACTTAGGGAATACGAATGTCATTGAAGTATTCGTCCGGTATGTGCGTAACAAAATCGGCGACCGTCAGCAAGATAGACAGTATATTCGCACCGTCCGCGGAGTAGGCTATGTGGCTCACGAAGATTAATACGATTTTTTCCAAAGTCATTCTGCTCTACTCGTCCATCGTCTTTGCAACGCTCCTCTTAGTATCGCTCATCATTTTGACGGGCCTCCATTACAGCATGAAAACGTCGACAGAAGAAGATTTAAAGCACAGCGCAGCCGAAACGCTCGCCTATTTAAATGATGCCCAGACCGTCGATACGACTATCTTTATTCGCGCTAATATTCCGATGTATGTAACGCTGCAAATCTACAATAGTGCAGGCAACCTCATCCTCGACAATGGCCCGGCCTATGCCGTCAAGAACCACAGCGACCGCACGATTGACGAGGCCATTCGCACGAATACAGCCTTGCCTATCGCCATGCAAGGCGATACAGAAGCAGGGTACGCCTATTATACACGCTGGACCAGCCCGGCTGGTGCTGTCTATTACTTACGATTTTTCCATCATCCTGGGAAAGAAAATATTTTTTTGACCTTACTCACAGGAGAACTGGCCTTTATTATGCTGGGCAGCTTAATTTTGACTATTGTCCTGGGCATGTATGTTATGCGTAAATCGATGGCCCCATTACAGCATATTAGTGCTACAATGAATGATATGGAAGTGACGAACTTAGGCAACCGCATTACCTTGTCTAATCACAAGAATGAAGTCCATGACGTCGCCGTCAGTATTAACCAGGCCTTAGACCGCATCGAATATGGCTATAAACGGCAACAGCAATTTGTTAGCGATGCGTCTCATGAACTGCGCACGCCCATTACAGTCATTGCGGGCTATGCAGACTTGCTCGACCGATGGGGCAAAAATGACCCGGCCATTACAGACGAAAGTTTGGCAGCTATTAAAAGCGAAACGAACTACATGAAGGATTTAATTGAAAGGCTTCTTTTTTTTGCCAGAAATAATAACGGCACGTTGTCACAGCACTTTACGCTCTTTGATACAGCACCACTGCTCCAAGAGCTATATGCAGAAATGACCTTAATCGACAAAGACCACCAGATTTGCTTAGGTACAAATGATTCTGTCATGCTCTATGCCGAACCAGGCAGTATTAAGCAAATGCTTCGCGTCTTCGTCGATAATGCCTTAAAATACACGCCTAAAGGGGGCAGTATTACCCTCTCGTGTAAAGCCACTGCAACGAAGGTTGCCTATACGGTCGCCGATACAGGCATTGGCATCCCCAAAGCGGACCAAGCGCGGGTCTTTGAACGGTTCTATCGCGTCGATTCGTCTCGGACGAAAGAAACTGGCGGTTCTGGCCTTGGTCTTTCCATTGCCAAACGCATTGCCAAAGCAAACCACGCTGACATTATGATGCACAGTGAAGAGCACGTAGGCACGACGATTACAGTCACCTTCCCATTACCTACAGAAACCGAAGATATAGATTGAATATAGAGGAGGTATGTATCATGAAATACACCTGTGTCGCGGCGGCACTTCTCCCACATCCGCCCATTATGCTGCCGGAAATTGGCGGCACTGAATTACAAAAAATCGAAAAGACGGTCACGTCCGTTACAGCCGCAACGGAAATGATGGCCGCCTTATATCCTGATACAGTCGTAGTGATTTCACCTCATAATTACGTCTTTCCTGATGGCGCAGCTATTTTCCCGGAACCAGTCATAACAGGGAATCTCGGCGATTTTGGCTATCCTGAATTGACCATGACATGCCATACAGATATGACGTTGGCCCAAGAAATCATGAACGAAGCAAAAGATAAAACGCCGCTCTACGCCATTGACCACGATTGGGCTAATACGTACGGTCATCCTTTAAAGGTCGACCAAGGGTCCTTCGTGCCTTTATATTACTTGCGAAAAGCCGGATTTACGGGGCCTGTAGTCCTCTTAGCACCGCGCTTTGATGATTACAAGTCCATGACCGTCTTAGGGGATATCGTCGTCACCGCAGCAACGCGCATAGGACGGCGTATTGCCGTCATTGCATCAGGCGACTTATCACACCGCTTACTCCCTGGTTCGCCCAATGGGTACACGCCCAAAGGAGAAGTCTTTGACCGCACGATTATGACGGCCCGACAAAAGCCAGCTCGAAGCCATGCCGTCGTCCCTTATTGACGAAGCAGGCATGTGCGGCTTACCGTCAGTGTATTTTCTCTTTGGAGTCTTACAGCATATAAAACCAGCTATGCCAATTTATTCGTATGAAGGGCCTTTCGGCGTTGGCTATGGTGTCGCCCTCTATGTCAATGACGGCGACGAAACGGCCGCACCGCAGCCGACAAGGCACGATATTCGCGTCGATTTAGCGCGGCAAAGCATTTCCTTCTATTTACAGCACCATACGGTCATGTCGGTCCCGAAAGACACGCCAGAAGACTTATTAGAAAATAAAGCCGGTGCCTTTGTATCCCTTCATAAAGGCAGCAATCTCCGCGGTTGTATTGACACGTTCTTGCCGATGCAGTTCAATGAAGCCAGTGAAATCATTCATAACGCCGTCTCAGCAGCTACACGGGACCCGCGTTTCTATCCACTGAAACCAGAAGAATTAAAAGGTCTTTCTATTTCTGTCGATATCCTCGGCACACCGGAACCAGTCTCGTCGACAGACGAATTAGACCCGAAAAAATACGGTGTCATCGTCATGAGCCACGCCCAAACAGGCCTGCTCTTACCAGATTTGGAAGGCGTTTATACAGTGCAGCAGCAACTGGCTATTGCCAAAGAAAAAGCAGGCATTGGACGACATCATTGCCGTATCGCCCCAGGACAGTCTGGCCGTTGCCGTACGCGCTACAATGACGGCGGTACACTCTATACCGTGTCTTACGGAGCCTGCGCGACCTTAGCCTTAGACCCCATCGCAAAGAAACCGCTTCAACGTTTTCACCCAGGCAGGATGATTCTCTCCGTAGGCTCGTGGGGCTGCAATCTGTCTTGTGCGTTCTGTCAAAACTGGCAAATCGCCCAAGCCCAGCCGCCAACGCAATACGTCTCGCCAGACGACTTGACGCGCCTGTCCTTGGCCAACGAGGTTACGGCAATATAGGCGTTGCCTTTACGTATAATGAACCGCTCTTATCGTACGAATACATCATGGATACGGCCCCTTTACTGCGCGCACAAGATTTAGCAATGATCATGGTCTCCAATGGTTATATAGAAGAAGAACCGCTCCGGACACTTCTCCCCTACATTGATGCCTAGAACATTGACCTCAAAGGGCCCGATGCCTTTTATCACACCATTTACGGCGGTACACGGGCGCCGGTCGAACGGACTATTGCCCTGGCAGCAGCGGTCTCGCACGTCGAAGTGACGACGCTCATCGTTCCCGGCTATAACGACACAGCTGAATCCATGACGACAGAAGCGAAATGGCTAGCATCCATTCGTCCAGACATTCCCCTTCACATTACGCGCTATTTCCCGCAGTACAAGATGACGGCTCCGCCTACACCGCTTGCAACATTACAAGAATTAGCCGCTATTACCCAGAAATATTTAATCTATGTGTACATCGGCATTGTATAATGACAAATTTCCATATCTTCTCGTATCTTTCATCTTGAACAAAAAAACAGGCATGATATAATTCTACTTGTTAGTATTGAAATTAATTAATGAAGTGGAGAAGATACTCATGTCATTAAAAGAATTTACCTTTAGTATTGGCGATCAACAACAGACCGTCATGTTACCAGAAGAACATATTTCTGACGTCATGGAAGGAAAAGACATTCCTCCTGTCGATGTCAAAGAAGCAACGATTAACTGCATGCGCCACCCTATTGGCAGTGCGCCGCTCCAAGAAAAAGTCCAAAAAGGCGATAAAGTTTGCCTCGTCGTTGCTGACGTTACACGGACATGGAATAAATCGAGCCAGTTCCTCGTCTACATTATTGACGAATTAAACTTAGCCGGTGTTCCTGACGACGACATTTACATCGTCTTCGCTCAAGGCTCCCACCGTCCGCAGACTCTGGAAGAAGACGAAGTCGTTTGCGGTAAAGAAGTCTTACAGCGCGTCAAGACCTATCAGCACAGCTGCACAGACCCGACCCTCGTCGATATGGGCAAAACCTCGATGGGTACGCCGTTACTCTTAAATAAACGCGTCGTTGATGCAGATAAAGTCATCCTCGTCGACGGCATTACAACCCACCTCTTCGCCGGTTTTGGCGGTGGCCGTAAATTGATTCTCCCGGGCGTTGCTGGGTACGATACAATTCAGAAAAACCATTGCCACGCCTTAGCAGAACAAGTTGGCGGCGGCGTCAATCCGCACACTCGTCCCCTCCTCATCGACCACAACCCATTAAATGACGACATGGTCGAAGCTTGCAAAAAAATTAATCCGTGCTTCCTCGTTCACTCCATCATCAACGCAGACGGCGAAATCTGCGAAATGGTCGGCGGTGACTGGTACGAAGCTTGGCGTAAAGGCACAGAAGATACGCTCAACATTCAGCGCGTACCGATGAAACAAAAAACAGATGTCGTCTTCGCTTGCGCTGGCGGCTATCCGAGCGATGTCAGCCTCTACCAAGGCAGTAAATGCTATGACCCGGCTGAAATGGCTGTTAAAGAAGGCGGTATCGTCATTGCTATCATGGAAGCGCGGGACATTAAAGAACCGGCTGCTTACATGGACAGCTTCAAATACGACACGATGGAAGAAATGGAAGCAGCTCTTCGCGCTAAATTTACGATTCCTTTCTTCGTTGCATACAACCTTTTCTGCTTGGCTCATCGCAACACGGTTATCTTAGTAACGTTACCGCGTAACTTCTTGGACATTCGCCGTACAGGCCAGATTCCTGTTGCGACTGTTCAAGAAGCATGGGATATTGCACAGCAGAAATTAAAAGAACAAGGCAAAGATAAAGATTACACCATCAACATTATGCCGCACTGCACGAAAATCGTTCCAGTATTGCAGAAATAAAGTAATCAGTAACAAAAAATGGCTCTCCCTAAGGAGAGCCATTTTTTGTTATATTCGCTTATGTTCCATCATATAGGGGTAGTCTTTTTACGCCCGTTGCGCTAGCTCCCGGTTTAAGTAAAAAGACTACCCCTATATGGCCCCTAAGCTAGCACGCAAATAGCATAAAAAAATGGTCTTATTCTCTGAAGTGCTCCATTATTTCGCATATATTTACGGTATACTAAAGAAAATAGGCGCAGTCTATCACAACGAAAAGGAGCGATACTCATGATTAAAGTCACGCGCATGGACAATCCTTGGGGCGGCAAAGGGTACTGCCTCATCAAAGAATTTCTTAATGAACAACAAATGAACGAAAAAATCAATCTCTTTGCAGAAGTTACCCTAAAGCCCGGCTGTTCCCTGGGATACCATGAACACATAGGAGAAAGTGAAACCTACTACGTACTGCAAGGCACAGCAGCCTATAATGACAGCGGTACTATGAGGACAATCGTCAAAGGCGACACGATTTACGTCCACAATAACGGCCATTCTATCGACAATATTGGCAAAGAAGACCTAATTTTCATGGCTCTCATCATTCGTGACTAACTCGTTGCAAAAATAGCATAATCTTTTTCTAATTTCTACATGACATTTGTGAAATGACATGCTATAATATAGTCAAGAAATGCTTAAGCATTCGTTGAAAGAAGGTGAGTCCAGTGGACATAGAAAAAGTAGAGCACGCAGCCGGTGGCAAAGGCTACATCCTCAAAAAACAGCTTCTCACCCAAGAACAGTTAATGGGTAAGAACGGGATGTTTGCAGAAGTAACATGGAAACCGGGATGTTCCTTGGGCTACCATGTTCATCAAGGCAACGCAGAAGCCTATTATATCTTATCCGGTGAGGGAATTTACGACGATAACGGCACAGTCCGAACCGTCAAAGCAGGCGATGTCACTTATACACCGAGCGGAAAAGGTCACGGCTTAGAAAACAAGGGCCCAAATGATTTAGTTTTCGTTGCGTTGATTATCAATAATTGATTATTTACAACTGCATAGTGTCGAAAGGATTTCATATCGTAGTATTCTCAGTTCGTTTATCTAAGAGTACATGTAATCGCGAAAGATAATTTAAGTGCATCGAACTTTTCGATTGAATGTTAGAAATGGAAGTCTTCCGTCTCATCATTACTTGTATTTCTTGAAATTACACTGTATGCATGCAAACAATACGGAATATAAGGAACGAACAAGAACAAGCAAAGAGAGGTCAAAGAAAACTGAACCAATCACAAGATGACGTAAAATCCTTACAACAAAACCCAGGAGTCTCGTAAGACCATATGTAGCGTGGTGGACGAGATTCCTGGGTTTTTATTGTATCTATGACGATATTTCGTTTACTCTACTCTATTACTGTACTTCAATGCGATGGCTTTCTTCGACTTTCTTCGGGTCAGCTTTCGGCATGGTGACGGTCAAGACACCATCTTTAAAGGCAGCTTTAATGCCATCTTTATCTATGTTGTGGACGACGAACTGACGACGGAACAAAGCGGATGTACGTTCTTTACGGACGTAATTTTTCTTTTCATCTTTTTCGTCCTTCTGTTCTTCGTGTTTAGCCGACAAGGTTAATACATCATCTTTATAGGTAACATTGACATCTTCTTTGGTGACACCTGGTAAATCTGTAACTAATTCATAGGCATCGCCTTTATCTTCAATATCGACTTTAGGCACTGTGAAATCTCCTTCTACAGGTTGAGCAAAACTATTAAAGAAACTATCAAAAACGTTATCCGGGAAAAAGGGAGCATTATCATTTACAATAGGGAATAAGCTTTTCATAAGTCATTATCTTCTTCCTTTATAAAACAATTATATTATATACCGTAAATTTGATTCTTATTCTTAAAATCACTGAATATCAATGGTCTGGCTTTGTGGTGCCGGTTGTGCAGCCATTTTCGGCATGTCAACAGTTAAGACACCATCTTTGAAGGTAGCTTTAATGCCATCTTTTTGGATGTCATCGACGACGAACTGACGGCAGAAGGAGCTGGTCATGCGTTCTTTGTGGATGTAGTTTTTCTGGTCGTCTTGTTCGTCCTTGCTTTCTTCGTGCGAAGCAGACAAGATCAACACATCGTTATCATAAGTCAAGTTAATATCTTCTTTGGCAACGCCCGGTAAATCAGCTTTTAATTCATAGGCATTCCCTTTATCTTCAATATCTACTTTCGGCATGTTCATGGGAGCAAAGCCATGTAAGAAATTGTCAAACATCGAATCAGCATTGAAAACATCATTGGCACTTACAACTGGAAATAAATTTTTCATCATCATAAAAACCCTCTTTCAAAATTTATTAACATTGTATGTACCAGGAAGGTTTGCTTATTTGACTTTTTCGTTTGTCTTTCTGTAACCTCTTCCTGATTACGGCTATACTATAGTCCCGTTTTTACGATATGTCAAGACTTTTATTTGACTTTTTGACTATTTTATTTTTGACTTTCTAAACTAGCCGTTTTGCTTTATACTAACTATATATTCTTATAGAAAGAAGGAATTCATATGAAATTGATGGTCACTGGCATTGGCGGCGTGGGCGGCTACATTGCCTCTGTGCTCTGCGCCAATTACAATGACATTACCTTAGTGGCTCGCAAGGCCCGCAAAAAAGCCTTAGAAACGAAAGGCCTCGTCGTATATAGTGATTTCTTTGGCGACCACACGGCTCATCCGGCTGTGACGGATACACCGGCGACAGCTGGTATTCAAGACATGATTTTTGTATGCGTAAAAAACTACTCACTCCGCGATGCCTTGACGGCTGTGCTGCCGTGCATTGGCAAATATACAATCGTCGTCCTTATTTTGAATGGTGTCGACCATTTTGCTGTAGCACAGCAAATCCTGACGAAAGGGCAACTCGTCGACTCAGCTATTTATATTACGTCTTCTTCTGATGAAGACTATGCTATTCATCAAGCCGGGAAGTTTACGCGCGTCGTCTTAGGCGGGCCGAATACGCAGGCCCTCCGCAAAGCCTATGAAGTACTCAATCATCCTGGGATTACGTGCCAAGTGGCGTCTGATATTCAGGCTGAATTATGGAATAAATATATTTTAAACTGTGCTTATAACGTCACGACGGCCTATTATGAATGCACCATTGGCGAAGTCGTAGACGATGCTGCAAGACGGCAAGAGTTTTATGCCCTCCTCCAAGAAGCGTACGCTGTTGGCAAGGCCTTAGGCGTGCACTTAGCCAGCGACGTAGTCGATACGATTTACGGACGCATTCTGCGGCAAGATTCTAAGCAGACGACGAGTTCCTTAGCGATGGATGTCATGGCCGGTCACCAGAGCGAATTAGAAACGTTCAGCGGCTATTTAGTTCGTACAGCCAAAGAACTCGGTGTCGCTACGCCGCTTTCAACGAAGTATTACGAAGCCCTCTTAGCACGGACGCGTCAAGGCCAGCTTTCCCTCTTGTCCAGTAATACGTAACATTTGCCTTATATTGACTTTTTTGAATAGGCGTATCTCCAAATTGTATACATCTATTTTTAAAAATCCACTCATTTTGTCACCATTTTTCGGAAAAGACTACTAGTTATGTGTTCTTTTTCACAAGAGCAGTGCTTTTTAGCCTGTGTCTGAAGATTGTTTCTTTTGTCACAAAGATTCCTTAAAATTCCGAAATCAGATAGCAAAACCCATTCTTCTACGGCATGGGTTTTGCTTTTTAATTGCGATTTTCTCATTATTTTATTTTCTTCTTGTTATGCCATGACAGCAGATATACCTATTCCCTTTATCTATGATTCTACAATAAGTCTTTACATTTTTCTTGAATTTTTTATACTTTATCCTTTATATATACTGAAATTCTACGTATATGCTTAAAAAACTTTCGTTTACTTTCTTTTTATACTATGCACAAGAAATATTTACAGAAGTTCATTTCTATTCCTTGACGTTATAGCTTTTTCGTGATACTATTCTACTTGATAATTCAGTATGAAGTTCAAGACCACTGGAATTGCATTTGAAAAATGTATTCAAAATCTTGGAATTCTTTGAATTCCATATCGAATGGGACCGGCTCTCCTTACATTCATGCTTCAATAGAATGCGAGCAGTGCCACGCCAATTCGATTGAAGTATGAACAAAATTAGGAGGTTGGATTCGACAATGAAGAAAGTGAAAATTATCACAGCGGCTGAAGCAGCAAACTTAGTCAAAGATAACGACACATTAACATCTATTGGTTTCGTTGCCTGCGGTCATTGCGAAGCATTAACAAAAGCCTTAGAAAAACGGTTCCTCGAAACAGGGAGCCCGAAAAACTTAACCTATATTTACGCAGCATCTCAGGGCAACCGCAAAGGTCATGGCGGTGAACATTTAGCTCATGAAGGTCTCGTAAAACGTGCTATCTTAGGTCACTGGCAGACTGTTCCGGCAATGGCTAAACTTGCTAACGAAAATAAAATCGAAGCATATAACTGCGCACAAGGTACGTTGTGTCATTTATTCCGTGCTATTGCAGGCCACAAAATGGGCGTTCTTACAGATATCGGCCTCGAAACCTTCCTTGACCCCCGTCAAGAAGGCGGCAAATTAAACGACGTTACGAAAGAAGACATCGTTAAACTCGTCAACTTCGAAGGTAAAGAACAGCTCTACTATCCGACATTCCCCATTAACGTTGCATTCCTCCGCGGCACCTACGCTGACGAAGTTGGTAACGTTACATGCGAACAGGAAGTTGGCCCGCTCGAAACAACCTCCGTTGCACAAGCTGTTCATAACAGCGGCGGTATCGTCATCGTTCAGGTTAAGAAAGTCGTTGCTCACGGCTCTGTTGACCCGCGCCTCGTTAAAATCCCTGGCATTTATGTTGACTACGTTGTCGAAGCTGACCCAGAAGATCATGAACTCGCATTCGGCTGTGCTGATGACCCAACCTTAACGGGTGAACGTCGTGCTCCGGAAGGAGAAGCTTCTGGCGAACTTTCTCCGCTCGATGCAAAGAAAATCATTGGCCGTCGCGGTGCTCTTGCACTTCCTGAAAACGCTGTCGTTAACCTCGGCGTTGGTGCTCCTGAATACGTTGCAACCGTTGCTAGTGAAGAAGGCATTGCTGATGAAATGACCTTGACCGTCGAAAATGGTGCCATCGGTGGCGTTCCTCAAGGCGGCCCGCTCTTCGGCTCCACTCGTAACCCGGAAGCATTAATTGACCATACATACCAGTTCGACTTCTATGATGGTGCTGGTCTTGACATCGCATATCTTGGTCTTGCACAGTGCGATGAAAAAGGTAACATCAACGTTTCCAAATTCGGTACAAATATTGCCGGCTGCGGCGGTTTCCCGAACATTTCCCAGCAGACTCCGGTCGTTTACTTCTGCGGTACCTTCACTGCTAAAGGCCTCAAAACAGAAGTTAAAGACGGCAAACTCCACATTACACAAGAAGGTAAAAACGTTAAATTCGTCAAGAAAGTCGACCAGATTACATTCAACGGTTCTTTCGCTGCTCGTAACGGCAAGAAAGTCTTCTACGTTACAGAACGCTGCGTATTCCAGTTAACGGAACACGGCTTGAAATTAATCGAAGTTGCTCCTGGCATTGACGTTGAAAAAGATATCTTAGCTCACATGGACTTCAAACCGGAAATTGCTAGCGACCTCAAAGAAATGGACGCTCGTATCTTCCAAGAAGGCCTGATGGGTTTAAAAAAATAAATCATTACTGTAAGAAGTAGTTTTTCAAAAGGAGACATAGTACATTATGAAACCGATGAGATTACATCACGTAGGTATCGTTCTTCCTACTCTTCAAAAAGCACATGACTTCATTCAGGCTAACGGCCTTGAAATCGCATACGCTGGCTATGTTAAAGCATACCATGCACATTTGATTTTCACGAAACGCAGCCCGTACAACTCGCCGATTGAAATGATTATCCCGACTGAAGGGGTTCTCACGAAATTCAACCACGGCAAAGGCGGCATCGCTCATATCGCGTTTGAAGTAGAAGACGTAGAAGCTGTTCGTCAGGAAATGGAAAAAGAATGCCCGGGCTGCATGCTCGAACAAAAAGCTGTTGAAGGCACACCGGACATTATCGTTAACTTCCGTCGTCCGAGCACGAACCAAGGCATCCTCGTTGAATACGTTCAGACTGTTGGCAAACTCGAAGGTACAGATGTTAACCCGTTTGAATCCCTCGGCGAAGCTGGCGAATTACATGACACATGGCATCCGATGCGTCTGCACCATGTCGGCATCGTTCTTCCGTCCATGGAAAAAGCGCATGAATTCCTCAAAACGAACGGTCTTGAAGTCGACTATGCAGGTTTCGTAAATGCATACCATGCACACTTAGTCTTCACCAAAAAAGACGAAAACGATTCCAGCCCGATTGAAATGATTATGCCGACTGAAGGCGTTCTCACGAAATTCAACGACGGCAAAGGCGGCATCGCTCACATCGCATTCGAAGTAGAAGACGTTGAAGCTGTTCGTCAGCATATGGAAAAAGAATGCCCAGGCTGCATGCTCGAACAGAAAGCTGTTCAAGGCACAGACGACATTATCGTTAACTTCCGTCGTCCGAGCACGAACCAAGGCATCCTCGTTGAATATGTTCAGACCAATGCTCCAATCAACCGCAGCAACCCGAACCCGTTCCCGGATTTAAATAAATAATTTCCAGTAATACTAGCAAGGCATACGGACTTATACGTAGGGGTAACGTATTTCCCCTACGCTGTAAGTCACTAAGGAGGTTTACCATGTACACATTGGGAATCGATGTTGGTTCCTCATCATCGAAAGCAGTTATTTTAGAAGATGGTAAAAAGATTTATCGTCATCGCGTCGTCCAAATCGGCACCGGTTCTTCTGGCCCGGATAAAGTTCTGGAAGAAGTCTTTAGAGATACAGGTTTGACTACAGACGGTATGGCTAACATCATTGCTACTGGCTACGGCCGGTTCAATGTCAAATGTGCTAAAGGCGAAATCAGTGAAATTACGTGTCATGCCAAAGGGGCATTATTCGAAGTTCCTGATACGACATGTATCTTAGATATTGGCGGCCAAGACGTTAAGGCCATTAAATTAAACCAGCAAGGCATTGTTATGCAGTTCGCTATGAACGATAAATGCGCCGCTGGTACAGGCCGTTTCCTCGACGTCATGTCCAAAGTCCTCGAAATCCCAATGTCGGAAATGGGCGATTGGTACTTCAAATCGAAACATCCTGCTAAAGTAAGTAGTACATGTACTGTTTTCGCAGAATCGGAAGTTATTTCCCTTCTGTCGAAAAACGTTCCTAAAGAAGATATTGTCGCTGGCGTACATCAATCCATTGCAAGCAAAGCTTGCGCCTTAGTACGTCGCGTCGGAGTCGGCAAGAACTTGACGATGACTGGCGGCGGTTCTCGTGACCCCGGTGTTGTCGACGCTGTCTCCAAAGAATTAGGCATTCCAGTGCAAGTAGCTCCCCATCCTCAGGTTGTAGGCGCCTTAGGAGCTGCTTTACTAGCTTATGAAAAAATCAATAAATAAGTAAGTTTTCATTTCACATCACTAAAGGAGAGATAATGATGAGTGAAGAAAAAACAGTAGATCTTGAAAGCATGTCCGCCATGCAGGCTTGTGGCTACGTCTTAGGCAAAGTTGATAAAGACGCCATTAAAGCTAAAAAAGAAGGTAAATTAGTTGCTTGGTCCGCATCCGTTGCGCCTCCAGAATTCTTTACAGCTATGGATATTGCTGTTGTATTCCCGGAAACACACGCTGCAGGTATTGGTGCACGTCATGGTGCTCCGACAGTCCTCGAAGCTGCTGAAAACAAAGGTTACAACCAAGACATCTGTTCCTACTGCCGTGTAAACATGGGCTATACGGAATTCATGAAACAAACAGTAGACAACAACGGTGAAGAACCGGACGCATTCAAAGATTCCCCGGCTTCCCGTATTCCTCTTCCTGATATCGTCATCACTTGCAACAACATTTGCAACACCTTGCTCAAATGGTACGAAAACCTTGCTAAAGAATTGAACATCCCTTGCATCACAATCGACGTTCCGTTCAACCATGAATATCCTGTAAATCGCCACTCCAAACAGTACATCGTTGGCGAATTCAAACAGGCTATTAAACAAATCGAAGATTTAACTGGCAAAAAATTTGACTATGATAAATTCTTCGAAGTTCAGAAACAGACACAGCGCAACATCGCTGCTTGGAACAAAATTGCTACATACCTCACTTTGAAACCGTCTCCATTAAATGGTTTCGACCTCTTCAACTTCATGGGTCTTGCTGTAGCAGCTCGTACTCTTCCTGAAACTGAAATCGTCTTCAAAAAAGAAATTGAAGAATTAGACGCTAAAGTTGCAGAAAAGAAATGGGCTTTCGGCGACAACGAAAAATCCCGTGTAACTTGGGAAGGTATCGCTGTTTGGATTGCTTTGGGCCATACGTTCAAAGAACTCAAAAACCACGGTGCATTAATGACTGGTTCTGCTTATCCTGGCATGTGGGATCTCTCCTACGAACCGGGCAACCTCGAATCCATGGCAGAAGCTTATACCCGTACATACATCAACTGTTGCCTCGAACAGCGCGGTGCTGTTCTTGAAAACGTTGTTAGCAGCGGTAAATGCGACGGCTTGATTATGCATCAGAACCGTTCCTGCAAAAACATGTCCCTCCTCAATGATGAAGGCGGCAAACGTATTCAGAAAAACCTTGGCGTTCCGTACGTTATCTTCGACGGTGACCAGACTGACCCGCGGAACTTCTCTGCAGCTCAGTTCGATACACGTGTAGAAGCTTTATGCGAAACAATGGCAGAAAAGAAAGCTGAAGGAGGAAACCAGTAATGAGCCAGATTGATGAACTTATTAGCAAATTTCAGGAAGTATCCAACCATCCTAAAAAAACTATCTTAGCAGCTAAAGCTGCTGGTAAAAAAGTAGTCGGCATGATGCCGTACTACGCTCCGGAAGAAATCGTCTACGCTGCAGGTGCTCTTCCTGTAGGCATGTTCGGTGCACAGAACAAAGAAGTTTCTGCTGCTCGTGCATTCTTACCTCCTTTCGCTTGTTCTTTGATGCAAGTAGACATGGAATTACAGCTCGACGGCACATATGACTGCCTCGACAGCGTTATCTTCTCCGTTCCTTGCGATACGCTCCGTTGCATGAGCCAGAAATGGCATGGTAAAGCTCCGGTTATCGTCTTCACACAGCCGCAGAACCGTAAAATCGAAGCTACGTTGCCGTTCTTAAAAGCTGAATATGAACATGTTAAAGCAGAACTCGAAAAGAACCTTGGCGTAGAAATCTCTGAACTCGCTATTCAAGAAGCTATCAACGTTTACAACGAAAACCGTAAAGTTATGCGTGAATTCGTTGACGTAGCTGCTCAGTATCCGCAGATTTTCACACCGGTAAAACGTCATGACGTTATCAAAGCTCGTTGGTTCATGGACAAAGCTGAACATACAAAACTCGTTCGTGAATTAATCGACGCTGTTAAAGCTACTCCGGTTGAACCTTGGAAAGGCAAAAAAGTTATCCTCACTGGTATCATGGCTGAACCGGATGAATTCCTCGATATCTTCCAGGAATTCGGCATCGCTGTTGTCGCTGATGACCTCGCTCAAGAATCCCGTCAGTTCCGTACAGACGTTCCGCAGGGTATCGATGCTCTCGAACAGCTCGCTAAACAGTGGCAAGACTTCGATGGCTGCCCGCTCGCTATGAACGTTGAAAAACCGCGTGGACAGATGCTCATTGACATGACGAAAAAATACGGTGCAGATGCTGTTGTTGTTTGCATGTTCCGTTTCTGCGACCCAGAAGAATTTGACTTCCCGATTTACAAAACTGAATTCGAAGAAGCTGGCGTTCGTTATACAACTGTTGACGTTGATATCGAATCCCCGTCGTTCGAACAAGTTCGTACTCGTATCCAAGCATTCGCTGAAATGCTCAGCATGTAAGATACAAGGAAGACCTTCATTCCCTTGCATTAGACGTTCATGGGGATGCGCTGCATGACGCCATCCCCCATGGCGTTTAAGATATAAATAGTTGATACAAACTAGGAGGAATTACATCATGGATTTTAAACTTACCGAATTACAGCAAGACATTGCTAAATTGGCTAAAGATTTCGCTGAAAAAGAATTAGCTCCTACTGTCAAAGAACGTGACGAAAAAGCAATTTTCGACCGCGCTATCCTCGACAAAATGGGCACTCTTGGCCTTCTCGGTATTCCTTGGGGCGAAGAAGATGGCGGCGTTGGTGCTGACTTCCTTTCCCTCGCAGTTGCTTGCGAAGAAGTTGCTAAAGTCGATCCTTCCATCGCTTTGAGCTTCGAAGTTCACACAATGCTCTGCTCCTGGCCGATTTGGAAATTCGGTACTGCTGAACAGAAAGCTAAATTCTTAAAACCGTTAGCTGAAGGCACAAAACTCGGCGCATTCGGCTTAACAGAACCGAACGCTGGTACAGATGCTTTGAACGGCTCCACAACAGCTACGAAAAACGAAGATGGCACATACACATTAAACGGCTCTAAAGTCTTCAACACCAACGGTGGCGAAGCTGACGTTACTGTCGTATTTGCAGCTACAGACAAATCCAAAGGCGCTAAAGGCATGACTGCTTTCATCGTTGAAAAAGGTACTCCTGGCTTCACATACGGCAAAGAAGAAAGCAAAATGGGTATCCGTGCTTCCGTACAGCGCGAACTCGTTTTCCAGAACGTAGTTGTTCCTGCTGAAAACGTACTCGGCAAAGAAGGCGACGGCTTCAAAATCGCTATGATGACTCTCGACGGCGGCCGTGTTGGCGTTGGCGCACAGGCTCTCGGCATTGCTGAAGGTGCTTACAACCACGCTGTACAGTACGCTAAAGAACGTGTACAGTTCGGCAAACCTATCGCTACGAAACAGGCTATTGCTTTCATGCTCGCTGACATGAAACTCAAAATCGAAACAGCTCGCCTCGCTGTATACAAAGCAGCTTGGATGATGGGCCAGCCGGATGTTAAATCCTACTCCATGGCTGCTTCCATCGCTAAAAAATATGCTTCCGATATCGCTATGGAAGTTACAACAGACGCTGTTCAGGTATTCGGCGGCTACGGCTTCACTCGTGATTATCCGGTAGAACGCTACATGCGTGATGCTAAGATCACTCAGATCTACGAAGGCACAAACCAGGTACAGCAGATGATTATCTCTGGCTCCATCCTCAGATAATATCGGCTCACCTCAGCCATATAAAAAAGAGATTCCTTTATAAGGAATCTCTTTTTTGCGTTTTTAAGGCCTTTTTAAATTGATTGGATACGTTTATATAAGGGCAGCTTTGCTAAGTGTCTGAGCGCGAATAAGGCCGTAATACCGATAAGTATACCCGTCCCGACACCGGCTACGGCGAGGACTGGCAAATAGAGCATGACTTTGGCATTAACCACGACGAGGGACGCCACGATGACTTGGCCGAGATTGTGGAAAATACCGCCTGCAGCACTGACACCGATTAAGCTAAATTTACCCGTCTTCATGAGGATTGCCATAGCACTAAAACTGAGGACAGCACCGGCTAAACTGTACCAAAAAGCGTTTATTCCGCCACCTAAGGCCGCAGCGAGGATAAGGCGGACACCTAGTATTAAGGCAACGTCTCGCTTCCTTCTGAGGGCATATAGGGCAATAACGGTGATTAAATTCGCCAGCCCTAGCTTGGCTCCCGGCGCGATAAAGGGCACGGGCAGCATGCCTTCAACGATATATAAGACGAGCGATTGGGCCACAAAAAGGCCTAAAACGATGATGCGAAAGGTTTTATTCATAGCCACTCCCCTATCTGGCCGGAATAATGTCCGGCTCTTCATTTCCTTCGGCCTTCACTTCGACCATGACTTTATGGGGCAGGCAAATAACGCTTTCACCGGGCCGCGAAATAAAGCCTTCTTGGATGCAAATTTTATCAGGACAATCAGCTTCGGTAATGCCGATTGCTTGGTCTTTGACGACGATGACATTATAGCCGCCGTCAGTTCCTTGGACGGTCAGCGAATCAATGCCACCATGACTGGATAAGGGAATTTCTTTCACCGTCTTGCCATCGATTGTGACGACAGCTACCGTCCCTTGTCCATCCTGCTTGGCACCACTTAAGAAAAAGATTCCTTCTGGTATACACGATAAGACCAGGAGTATAGCAATAAGGACTATATCCCATTTTTTAATCATATAAGACTCCTTTTCATCTATTCCAATAGATACATTATACCAAACTTTTCTAGTCGTAAAAACTAAAAATAGAGTATAATAAACTAAAAACGTGAAAAGGAGCTTGACCATGAAACCATATATGATGCCTTTAACCGTCCTTGTGCTCTGCGGGCTCTTCCTCAGCGGGTGCGGCAATACGACAACAACGCAAGATACTCCGCCTACGCAAACCCAAACGGTGAAAACACCACCGCAAATTTCGCCACAATCGAAAGAATGGGCTGATAAGGGCCTTGCGGCATACCAAGAATATAACTATCAGGAGGCTATTGCGAATTACAATAAAGCCATTGAAATCGATCCGAATAACTACAATGCCTTATCCGGTGAAGGCGTAGCTCTCGCCATGCGCGGCAATGCAAATGGTAAAAAAGCCGACGTAGCTGCCGGTATTGACCTCATAAAAAAGGCCTTAGAGCTTGCGCCAGACGACGTAGCGTCTTTCTATAATCTAGCCCTTGCCTATAAAATCAATGGCCAATATGATGAATCTATCGAATGGTTCCAAAAAGTTATTGCCAAAGACCCAAACAATACGTGGAGCTACTACGGTATTGCCACGATTTACGGCGACCAAGGCGATGCAGCCCATGCCGTAGAATATCTCCAGAAGGCAGCGAAACTGGATAAAGCAAACGTCCTTGACGCAGCACGGACGCAATCCCATTTCGACAAGGTCCGTAGTGACGCCGCTTTTCAGGCTCTCGTCAATTCATAAAAGATAGCAAAAAAGACTCGATACAGTTGTACCGAGTCTTTTCGTCTATTACATCGTTTCTTCTGCAATTTCACATAAAATATGGCCAATCATGATGTGCATTTCCTGTGTCCGTGCCGTTACTTTAGACGGTACAGCGAGGCACACATCGCAAAGGTCAGCCATTTTGCCGCCACCGAAACCAGTGAAGCCAATGACAGCCATATCGTGTTTCCGCGCTTCTTCAATAGCTGCGACGACGTTCTTACTATTACCAGACGTAGAAATGCCAACGAGAATATCTCCTGCATTTCCTAAACCTTGGACTTGACGGCTAAAGACCGTATCATAGCCATAGTCATTGGCAACAGCCGTTAAAATGGACGTATCGACAGTGAGTGCCATGGCCGCATAGGCACGGCGTTCTTTTTGGAAACGGCCGACAATTTCTGCCGCTAAGTGCTGGGCATCAGCAGCACTGCCGCCGTTACCGCAAAAAAGTATTTTATTACCTTTCAATAAGGCTTCGCGAATCATCAAGCCTGCCCGTTCAATGTCAGGCTCTAAGGCTTTCGTCGCTTCTAAGACAGCTAAATGGTCAGCCATACGATTTGTAATTAATTCCATAGTTCTATCCTCCTTTACTGTGGACAGGAGCCGTCATCGACGATGCGGATTTCGCCGCTGTGCGGATGAATGACCATGCCGTAAATAGTAATGTCTTTGGGCAAATACGGATTCTGCCGTAATGCCTTCACGGACTGACGGACTGCGTCATCGACATGTTGAATTGGGTCGGCCCAAGCCTGTAATTTCGGTCGGATTTCTTCGATTTTTGCGCTGTCTACGCCAGCTTCTGCCATGTGCTTGCACAGGCTGTCTGCTGTCGTCTTGAGCATACCGCAATCGTCGTGACCCATGACGATGATGTCATGTACGTGCAGTTCATACACAGCTACCATGAGACTACCAATGACGCTGTCAAATTCATCATACGCCGTATTGCCGGCCACTTTAATGATTTTTGCTTCGCCGCGGCGCAGGCCCATTGCCGGTTCGAGGAAATCGAGGAGCCGCGTATCCATACACGTTAGGACCGCCAAATTCCGCTGAGGATATTTACTGACATCCGTCTTGCCGTGCAATAAATGAGACGCTACGAATTCGTGATTTGCTTCTGTAATATCTTTAAGTAATGCCGCCATGGAAACCTCCTATTGTTCAACTGCTTCCATTAATTTCTTCGCTTTAATATATTCGTCCATACTGATGGCAACTTTCCGCCCTTCACGCATAGCGAGGACGACGGTCTGCGGTTTGTGAACTACGTCGCCAGCGGCAAAGATGCCGGCTTTGCTTGTCATGCCGTAGGGCACGTTGTGTGACGTAATATAGCCGTCTTCGTTGGCGTCAATGCCGAGCGCATCAATGACCGGTTTTTCCGGTTTATTGCCAATAGCGGCGATGATTTTATTCGCCGGGACGACGCAAAATTCGCCAGTCGGCACCATCGTCGCATCTTCGAGGATTTCTTGCTTTTCGTATTTCAAGCCTTCTACCTTGTCCGTACCGACGACAGCTTTAGGAGCCGAATAAAACTGGAAGGTTACACCGTCTTCTTTTGCTTCTTCATATTCAGAAGGCAAGCATTTCATATTCTTTTCGCCGCGGCGGTAGACGATTTTTACGTCTGCCCCTAAGCGAATGGCTGTACGTGCCGCATCAATAGCGACGTTGCCAGCACCGACGACGATGACGTGGTCTCCATTTTGAATGGGAAGACGAGCAATATCTGCGTCACCGAGCTGTACGTCTTCAACCATTTTTAGGAACGATTCGGCTCCAACCACACCGGGAATCGCGTCATTTTCAATACCTAAGCTCCATTCATCAAGCGTTCCAACGCCGAGGAAAATAGCATCGAACCCATCATCAATGATGTCTTGAATCGTCCGTTCTACGCCGATTTTCGTATTGTACTGCATATGAACGCCCATTTTTTCGAGAGCTTCTACTTCGCGGTACACATATTCCTTATGAAGACGGAATGTTGGGATACCGTACGTTAACGTGCCGCCAGGATAAGCCTGCATTTCATAGACCGTCACGTCATAATCGCGCGCCGCCAAGGTCCGCGCTGCAGCAAGACCAGCAGGACCGCTGCCAACGATAGCGACAGTGCCGCTTTTACGCGTGCTTTTATGAAGGGGCATAAAGCCCGTATCAAGAGCCATATCGGCAACAAACCGTTCGAGTTTGCCAATTTCAATATGTTGTCCCCGTTTTGCTAAGACGCAGTGCCCTTCGCACTGCTTTTCACGAGGGCAAATCCGTCCGCACAGAGCCGGTAAATCACTATGATTGTAAATATGCGTTGCCGCTTCACCGACGTTACCAGCCACTAAGGCATGAATGAATTGGGGAATTTCATTCTCAATAGGACAGCCTTTGCGGCACTGTGGTACTTTGCAGTTGAGACACCGTTTTGCTTCTGCAACCGCTTCGGGGAAGGTATAATCTCTATCGTGTTGTGGTTCTTCATGAAATGATGCCAACGGGTTCTGGAGTTCAGCCATTTCGCGACCAGCCTTCTTTCTATAGAAACTGTATGACAGTAAATTGGTATAAAAAAATGGTGCGCCCAAGATGACTCGAACATCCGACACGCAGTTTAGGAAACTGCTGCTCTATCCAGCTGAGCTATGAGCGCACATGATTTAATACTAAATAATAATATCATAATTTATGTAAAAAAGAAAGAATCAAAAGGCATCCCATTCCGCAAATCGTGTATTCATCCGCGTCTTTTTGACACTCTTTTTTTCGTTCTCTTGAGCCGAAGTAAAAGGCATCTTTCCGGCGGCAATCGTCCGTTTATAAAAGAGCTCAATCGCTTCGTCTTCACGCAGGCCTAGGCGGTGAAAAATGGCGACCGCTTCAGCTCTCGTCTTTTCATCCATTACGTTTCATCCTTTCGTTGTTCATGCCGCAGTGCTGCAGCCTGATTAATCCCATCAAGCGTATCCATATGCCACACGGCATAGAGCATAGACCGCAATAATACCGTAACTAAAACGGCCCCTGTACCTTCACCTAAGGACATATTGCCGTGAATCGGCACGTCGTATTCATCAATGCCGCACATCCGCAAGGCCACAGCCATGCCCGACTCACGAGACACGTGCGACGGCAAGGCGACAGCCGCAACAGCAGGCTTTAACTGGACAGCACAAGCCAAGGCCACAGCCGTAATAAAGCCATCTATATAAAAGGGCATATGCTGGTCGGCACAGGCCATCATGGCACCGCACAGGGCAACTAAATCAAAGCCGCCTACATAGCGCAGTGCATCTGCTGCAGAGTGGATGTTGTTGCTATATCTGTTGAGGGCCTCCTCCACGACGGCTCGTTTATGAAGTAATAGCTTGTAATTCTTAGCTGCTGAGCCGTAGCCTACAAGGAAGGTACTCCCTTTAGGGGCAATGGCTGAGAGGACTGCAGCGGATGTCGTCGTATTGCCAATGCCCATTTCGCCAAAGGAAAGGAAATTATGACCAGCCCGTTTTGCTAAATGCACCCGTTCTGCGCCGATTGCCAAAGCTGCTTTATACTCCCGGAGAGACATGGCCGGTTCTTTAGCAAAATCCTTCGTACCACGGGCAATCTTGCGGTGTACGCCAACACTATCGGGACTATCGATGCCGACATCGACGACTTCATAGGGAATGCCATTGCAACGGCAAAAGCACGTCACTGCCGACGTACCATCTACCATATGCTTGCTCTGCATATACGTAATATCTGCGAGCTGCGCCACTACGCCTGACCGGACAACGCCGTTATCGGCAGCAAAAATAATATGCTTCGGTGAAAAGGTTTCCTCTAACTTCCCCCAAGCTAACAAGGTCTTTTTCGCATGGTCTTCTAATAAGCCTAAACTGCCCGGTGGTTTTGCTAAATTATGCAGTACATGAGCTACCGTTTCTTCGTATGTCATAGCCGTCCTCCTTACGATGTGACTGTATTGTACCACAATCACAGCCCCTCGCCTAGTATAGGCCAGAAATCGCGTGAATTATACGTAGTACGTCTTGAAAAATCGCCGTTTTTATGTCAAAATAAAACAATACTTCAGGGAGGTGGCTAAATGTCTACCATTAAAGATATTGCACGAGAAGCAGGCGTGTCCATTGCCACTGTTTCTATCGTGCTGAATGGGAAAGGTCAAGAACGGAAAATTTCAAAAGAAACGCAGGTTCGCATTCAGCAGATTGCCCGCAAACTCAACTACGTGCCCAATCAGTCGGCCAAAAAGTTGCGAGCTGCTGCCAAAGACAGTTACGCCATTGCATTTTATTGGGCCAGTGATTTCCGTATTAATTACTTGGCTCGTATTACCTTAGGGATTCAAAAAGAAATTATACAACAAAAGAAAGTTGTCCATTTAACAGTTGTTCCCTACAAAGTCGACCATTTACAAAAACAAATGGAAACGACACAAAACGAATTCTTCAACGGTATCATCATTGCTAACATGTCGAATAAAGACATGGAATACTTAGAACAAAGCTCTATTTCCTGTCCAGTCGTCCTCTTTAACCGAGAATCACAGAAATACAGCAGCGTCACGATGGATAACTATAAAGTCGGTGAAAGCGTAGCCCAGCACTTCTTAGCTAAAGGCATTTACGATGCGGGCGTGCTCACGCATGACGAATCGTTCCCCATTATGCGCCAATGGATGCAAGGCTTCCTCAACGCCTTTGCTGCAGCAGGTCATCCCATTCCGGACGAACAGGTCTGGCTCTGCGGCACAGACTCGTCTAGTGCCATTGAAAAAACCAAAGAAATTCATGCAGCCAAGGCTATGCCCAAAGCCATGTTCTGTATTTCTGACGTCTTAGCACACGGTATGCTCTATGCGTGCCATGAGTTAGGCGTATCCATCCCGCAAGACACAGAAGTCTTTACGGTCGGTGTAAATATGGCAGAAATCAACGATTATTCTATTCCATCTTTATCGCGTATCGATATTCCCATGGGTGAAATTGGTGAAAATTGCCTCAATTTGCTCGTCGATTTAATCGAAAAGAAAGAATCGTCACCAACGGTTCGCTACGTAGACGGTATCAAAATCATCGCTCAGTCTTCGCCAACTAAATAATGTATATAGTAAAGGCCCCCATGAAATATATCATGGGGGCTCCGTGTTATGCTGTGTACTTATTCATCATCTGCTGTCGGTTCGATTTCTACATCTCTTGAAGGGTTGCCTATTCCTTTCGTCGGTGTCCCAAAGACATTTCTAAACCCGTGATTCACTTCTACTAGAGGATTAGGATCAAATGGATCTTTATATGGCCGATACAGCGTATCGTACTTCCAGGTCTGATGATGTTCCTGCAATGCTTGGCAATACGCCGATTGGGTTAACCTAGTCTGTACATTATTAAAATAAAAAGCCTTCTCCCAAATCGTCTGGGTCGTCGGCCTGCGCCGCATCATTTCCCGTGCAAAGGCTTTCTTACAGAAATCTACAAAACTATGTACAACTTGCGGACTCTGTATGCGGAAATGCGTCAATAAATGCACATGGTTAGGCATAACAGAATGTGCTTCTACGATGACCGTACCTTGCAACTGATGAATGTCTTCTAAAACATCCATCACGGCCTCTCCCCATGGCGAGGGATACCACATGTTTTTGTCTCCATTCCAACGAATCCGGCCTAATGTTGTTTGTAAATCATACGTTGAAATAGTAATGAATCGCATGTACGGGTTAGATTTCCATAACTCCCATGTAGTTCCTCCAGTATAACGTTTTTTGATGTTCATTGAGCACCAACTTTCTAAAAAAAATATAATAATAAATTAAAAATACGTTTCTTCATATTAAAAATTATACCGTAAAACTACAATTTTGACCTCTATTTGTATTGCATAAGGTTTATTTTAATAATTTAGTGATATAATTCACGTTCTCTTGTTTATCCTTTATAATTAGATTGTAAACATCTTATTTACTATCAAATTCCGTTCTTTTTACGTGATATACAGACTATTATTACTGTTTTAACATAGGTTATTGATTACAATTTCCTTAAATGGCCATTGCACTTTTATCATAGGTAAATAGAATATTTCCATATTCTATTTTATTATATATTAAAACTAACTTTTTTCGCGTATTTTCGTTAGAATATTAAGTTTCCTTTTTCGCTAAAATTTTGAAATTTTCATTTTATTTCCCTTTTCTGAGATGAAACTGAAGAAATAACTAGTACATAAATAGGATTGCGAACCAAAAATGACAGCTTGCGTAGGATTATAGCATCACAAATACAAAGAGAAGGCTCTATACATTTCTGTATAGAGCCTTCTCAATCTTGGTGCGGTCGACTGGACTTGAACCAGCACGAACTTGCGTTCACTACCCCCTCAAAGTAGCGCGTCTGCCATTCCGCCACGACCGCATGTATAAAGTATTGAATTTTTTGGTGCTCAGGGACGGAATTGAACCGCCGACACGGGGATTTTCAGTCCCCTGCTCTACCGACTGAGCTACCTGACCAAATATGGCGACCCCGATCAGATTTGAACTGACGATCTTCGCCGTGACAGGGCGACATGTTAAACCGCTACACCACGGGGCCATTTCTCATATTTCCTCGTTCAAGGATTTCTCAGTGCCTCGAACAAGAAATATAATACCACGAAGTTTGGAGTTTGGCAAGTACTTTTTCAAACTTTTTTCGATTTTTTTCAACTTTTTTTCGGCCAATGTAAAATCCTTGATAGTGACAATTTTTCTCTAGGTAATCTGCCCTGTTTGATGTATAATATTGGCGGTACACAAGTATTTACATTCTCTTTACAGGAAGGTTACATTCAATGTCTAACTTAACTCCCCCACTTCTGCAACATCCGTTGCTCCAGAAGATACTTGCACACAAACGGCAGATTTTTTCGTTCATCTGTCTCTATCTAATTCTCTACGCACTGTGCATGCAGTGGCAGTTTTTGTTTTCCCTCGGCATGGGACCGGACAATGTCATGAACATGACGTACGGCTTAATGCCCTCAGTCCTCTCGGTCGTCGTCTCGCTCGCCTTATATTGGCACAAGCTAAGTTGGTCGGCCATTGTGCCGCCAGCCATTGTAGGCCTCGGCTGGATTATTACAGGGCCCTATCTTACATATATAACATTAATGACGAAAAACACGATTTACTTAAACAACGTATATGATATATATGTAGGCTTGTATGCATTTTCTATTCTCTTTTGTTTGAACATGATTTTGCGGCAGTTTTTACCGTCCTTGCTCCGTTCATTCATCATGACGATTGCCCAGTTTGCAGCGTTCTTCATCATTGCCTTGCAGTGGGTATACTTCTTCTTATATCAATCGTCGATTACAACATCTGGAGCACTGCTCATCGTTCAGACTGGCCCAGCGGAAACGTGGGAGTTCTTCGGTTCTCTCGGTACAGCCAAGGTAGCGGCTATTGCGGCCTTCGTAGTCATCGTCTTAGCCGGATTATTTGCGATTAATCATTTCCAAAAAGGCTTGCCGACGACGCCAGTATATCGCAAATTGTTGCCCCTCTTGTCGCTCCTGGTTATCATGCCTTCGGCCTATGCCTTAGGCGATGCCATTTTGCCCGATGCCTTCCCGATTCGGACGTTCTTAGACACACGGGATTACATGCAGCGTTCTGCGTTGTATGCTCAGAACCACACAGAGAAATTCAACAACCTCCAGGCTATCCAGTTAAATCCGGCAAATTATCCGAACACGGTCATCGTCGTCATTGGCGAGTCCGAAACGCGTACGTTGATGAACGCCTACAACCCAAACCACGTACAAAATACGCCGTGGCTGACGTCGATGAAGGAAAATCCTGACTTCACACTCTTCACGAATGCTTACTCTTGCGTTTGGTACACCGTGCCTGTCTTAGAGCACGCCTTAACGGAATCGAATTTCTATAACAATAAAGAGTTCAACCAATCGATTTCCATCATTGATATGGCGAAAAAGGCCGGCTATAAGACCTATTGGTTCAGTAACCAAGGCTCTGTAGGCGTTGCTGACACGCCCATTAGTCTCGTCGCCCATACAGCAGATGTATCGGAATGGGTGGACCAAGATTTAAAAGAATCGACGTATGACGGGGCCTTGCTCCAATTCTTGAAAAAAGTCAATCCAAACGAAAAGAACTTCGTCGTCCTCCACATCATGGGCAGCCATATTGAGTACCGCAACCGCTATCCTGATGAGTTCCAGAAGTTTAATGACGACACAGTCAATCAAGAAAAAGATTTCGATAATACAGTCTTGTACACAGACTGGTTCTTATCGCAGGTCTATGATTATGCAAAGCAAAATCTTCACTTAGATGCGATGATTTACTTCTCGGATCATGGCAGCGACCCGTCTGTAGGCCGTCGTCCTGACGGAGCCAGCTTTACAGTCCTCCGAATTCCTATGTTTGCCTATTTATCGCCAGAATACCAAGAACGTAATCCTGAAGTCGTCCAGGCCGTGAAAGCGAATAAAGATAAATACTTTACAAACGACTTAGAATACGAATTTATTTGCGGTATTTTAAACATGCAGTCGCCAAACTACGACCCGACGTACAGCATTGCGTCGTCGAAGTGGAAAATGGAACGGAAAGACTTAGTCACGCGCTTTGGCCAGACAAGCCTCTTAGAAGACAAAGACTATTAGTGTAACATACAAAAAAGGCTATTACCTTGTTGGTAGTAGCCTTTTTCTTGTCTGTATATATTACATGTTTTTAGCGCGAAGGTCTGCTAAGATTTCGTGGACTCGTGCAACAGCTTTATCGACAGGGACGACTTCTACATCGCCTGTACGACGGACTTTGATTTCTACAGTTTGGTCGTTTTTCGTAGCTTTACCGATGACGACTTGAATAGGATAGCCGATTAAGTCAGCATCGTTAAATTTAACGCCAGCTCGTTCGTTACGATCATCTAAGATGATTTCTTTCGAGTCTTTCGAAAGGTCATTGTAAATGGTCATCGCGTAGTTGACCAGTTCTTCATCACGCGTATTAATAGGAATGACAGCGACTTCGTACGGTGCAATAGCAACAGGCCACATGATACCTTTATCATCGTGGAACTGTTCAATCGCTGCAGCCATGGTCCGCGTTACGCCAACACCATAGCAGCCCATGACGAAAGGCTGGGCTTTACCGTTTTTGTCGAGGAATGTCGCATGGAGAGCTTCGGAATATTTTGTGCCCAGGCCAAAGACCTGACCGACTTCAATGCCTTGGGTCAGTTTGACAGCAGCACCGCATTCTGGGCAGCAGTCATGTTCTGTAATGAGGCGAATCGTAGCGACTGTTACGTCTTTGAAATCACGAGACGGCGTAACGTTTTTATAATGGTAGCCTGGTTTATTTGCACCAGTAATGCCGTTATATACGCCCATAGCCGTTTCATCGACGATGATTGTAAAGTGTTCGTCTTGCGCTTTTGCATTGAGCGGGCTCATGTAGCCAGGAGCGAGGCCGTATTTCGTCATTAATTCATCGCTAGCCGGTTCAACGTCGTTACCGCCGACAATATTCTGCACAGCTACATCGTTGACTTCGTGGTCGCCGCGTACCATGCAGAGGACGAGTTTGCCGTCAATATCGAAAGCAACGGCTTTGATGGTCTTTTCAATAGGAACGTTAGCAAATTTCACTAAATCATCGATAGTTGCGCAATGCGGTGTTTCGATGAGTTCCATGTCTTGTAACGGTTCAGCTGGTGCGTCCAATTTCTTTGGCGTTGCTTTTTCGACGTTTGCTGCAAAGCCGCATTCTGTACAAATGACGACATCAGCTTCGCCAGAATTAGCAAGGGCCATGAATTCATGGCTGTAGTTACCGCCAATCTGACCGGAATCAGCCAGAACAGGACGATAGTTAAGGCCGCAACGGTCAAAGATTTTTTCGTATGCTTTGTACATCGTATCGTAACTCTTAATCATGCCTTCTCTATCGACATCGAAAGAGTAGCCGTCTTTCATGACAAATTCGCGGCTCCGCATCAAGCCAAAACGAGGACGGATTTCATCACGATATTTATTCTGTATCTGATAGAGCGTAACCGGTAACTGTTTGTACGACCGAAGTTCATTGCGGACTAAGGTCGTAATCAATTCTTCGTGTGTCGGTGCCAAGCAGTAGTCATTGTCATGACGGTCTTTTAATTTGAACATTTCCTGACCGTATACTTCCCAGCGGCCCGATTCTTTCCAGATTTCAGACGGCTGCACAATGGGCATCATAATTTCTTGGGCCCCTGTGGCATCCATTTCTTCACGAACAATATTTTCGATTTTCAGGACAACGCGCCGACCTAAGGGCAAGAACGAATAAAAGCCTGCTGAATTTTTTCGTAACATGCCGGCTTTGAGCATATACTTATGACTTGCTACATCTGCTTCTGCCGGGTCATCACGCAGCGTAGGGCAATACAATTTTGAAGCTAACATTTCCTAACCTCCTCAAAGTAGAAGAAAAGACAATCGCCTTTTCTTCTTATTGTATACTGGCTCGTAGGTCCGCGTCAAATAAAAGTTATTCCCCTAACAAGAAGCCATCTTTTAATGGGTCGTGCGGGTCGACTAAGAACGTATTAAAGCCCGTAATGGAGGCTGAGCCTGTAATGCGTGGAATGATTGCTTTATAGCCGCTAGGCATGTCTACTGTACGAGCTACTTCACCTTTAAACTTCGTGCCGCTAATGCTTTCGTAAATAATGTGTTCACCAACGGCTAATTCACCTTTTGCATAGAGTGTAGCTACTTTCGCACTCGTCCCAGTACCGCATGGAGAGCGGTCAATAGAGCCTTCGCCAAAGACGACGACATTTTGATACGTTGCATCCGGGCTTTTTGCAGGGCCATACATTTCCACTAAGTCCACGCTCTTAATATAAGGCAAGGTCGGATGCTGTACCTGGACTTGCGCATTGACAACATGGAGTACTTCCATACCGATTTTAGAAATCTTCGGTCCGTCAATGGGATTAATATCAATGCCCACTTCAGCAGCCGGAAAAATGGCAAAGAAACTGCCACCAAAGGAAATATCACAGTGAATGGTTTTCTGTAATTCCGGCACATAGACAGCAACGTTTTCTTTATACAAGAATGCAGGGACATTTTCAAAAGAAACAGATTCTACTTCGTATTCATTGCGCATATGGACCGTACCGTGGACGAGGCCTGCCGGCGCATCTTGCACGACTTGAATGTCTCTTGCCCCTTTAGGCACATCAATCCAGCCACATTCGACAGCAGCGGTCATGGCAGCAATCGTATTATGACCGCACATATTGAGATAGCCTCCTGTGTCCATAAAAATAATACCGTAATCAGCTTCTGGATGGACTGGTTCACAGAGGAACGCACCAAACATATCCTGATGTCCTCGTGGTTCATGCATAATAGCTTTCCGCAGGTCGTCTGCGTACGTTTCTAAGTATTCCTTTTTTTCGGCCATAGTCTTGCCGGGAAACTTAAGCACACCACCGATAATGATGCGCGCTGCTTCGCCAGCCGTATGTGAGTCTACAGCCGTAAGCATTCTCGAAAATTTCATCTAACTCCCTCCATTCCCTCGTATGTATCCCCTTTAGTGCCTTTGTTTCCTTGGTCAATCATCAATGTGTTTTGACGCAAATTTCTTTAACACCAGTTCCGTCAAGTACTGCGCAGTCCCTTCAATGCCAAGAACACTGCTGTTAATGAGCAAATCGTTATGGTGAAAATCACCTGGCAAGTAATGGGCGTACTTCAGTTGGTATGCATCGCGCGCTTTGTCGACATCACGAATCATAGATTTTGCTGCGGCTTCATCCATTTGCAACCGTTCTACGCAATTTTTAAGCCGTTCTTTATAGGGCGCATAAATGAAGATACGAAGTACGTTTTTCGTGCACCGCAACGTGTAATCAGAACACCTGCCGACGATGATACAGGATTTAGCATCAGCTAAGTCTAAAATAATTTTCCGCTGTTCTAAAAAGAGTTCATCTTGTTTCTTCGCTTCGCCGTGGCCCAAGGGAAAGCACATATTCCAAAAGCGATTTTTCTGCGCCGTTTCTTCCAGGTCGCTCGCAATAGAAAGGGACATGTGCAATTTAGCGGCTGCCGCTTCGATGATGTCGCGGTCATAAAATTCTACGTTTAGGCTTTCTGCCATTTCGCGCGCAATCGGTCGGCCCATACTGCCGAATTGACGGTTAATGGTAACAACGAATTTTTCCATACGCCACGCCTCCTTACGATAAGAAGCGCGCTAAGAAATTCTGCGCCCGTGTAGTCTTGGGATGGGTAAAAAATTCTTGCGGTGTCGTATCTTCCTGGACTTTACTATCAGCCATAAAAATAATCCGATTCGATACGTCACGGGCAAAAGCCATTTCATGTGTCACAATGACCATGGCCATGCCTTTATCAGCCAAGCGTTTCATGACATCGAGGACGCCGCCAACCAATTCTGGGTCGAGAGCTGATGTCGGTTCATCAAAGAGGATCATCTTCGGCTGCATCGCCAAGGTTCTGGCAATAGCCACGCGCTGTTGCTGGCCCCCTGAAAGCATATCCGGCATTTTTTCCGCTTTATCAGCCATATCTACTTCTTTGAGCATTTCCATGGCAATATCGTGGGCATCGTGCTTCTTCATGTGCTTGACACATTGGAGAGCAAGCATAACGTTATCGACGACTGTCCGCAAAGGGAATAAGTTAAAATGCTGAAAGACCATAGACACTTCTTCACGCATTTTACGAATATCATAGTCGTGTGCCAAAATGCTGTTGCCACGGTATAAAATATCACCGCCTGTAGGCATTTCGAGGAGATTTAAACAACGGAGGAAGGTACTTTTCCCTGCACCAGACGGACCTAAGATGCACGTGACTTCATCTTTCAAATCGATGTTTATATCATTTAAGACGAGGTTATCGCCATATTGTTTCTTTAAATGTTCTACTTTCATCATTTTGCATCCACTCCCATCCGTTGTTCAAAGACATTGATAATAAAGGTTAAGACTGAAATGAGGATTAAATAGAAGGTTGCCAAAATCGTATAACTTTCGACAAATTCAAAAGTTGATGATGCGTACTGCCCGGCTTGGTACGTCATTTCAGCAACGCCGATAATGGTTAAAATCGATGTATCTTTGACGGTAATAATGAACTGATTTCCCAAGGCCGGTAAACTCGTCTTAAAGGCCATAGGGAAAATCAATTTAAAGACGATTTGTGCTTTCGTCATGCCTAAAGAAAGGCCAGCTTCCCATTGTCCTTTCGGGACTTCTAATATAGCACCGCGCACGATTTCTGAAATATATGCGCCTGCATTAAGGGAAATACAAATGATACCGGCTGCTTCGTGGCTCAAATGAATGCCAAACATTTTCGGCAAGACGAAGTAAATGTATAAGGCCTGTACGAGGACTGGTGTACTGCGAATGATCCAGACATAAAAGGCCCCAATATTTTGTAAAAAGCGGATGTGCCGTGCGCGTACAAAGCCGACGCACAAGCCTACGATGTACCCAATGATAATACTGCTAATGGAAATGATGATGGTCCACATCATCCCTTTGGTAATGACACTAACAATCGTGCCGACGTTGTCCCAGCTGAACATAGCCTATCCCCCCCTAAAAAACTATCCCCGTAAAATACTCTACGGGGATGAATTGTACTACTAAACATTAAGCCATTTATCTTCGAGTTTCTTAATCGTGCCGTCATCCTGTAATTCTTTCAACGCTTTATCCAGTTCTGCTTTATATGGACTATTCTTTGGTAAGGCAAAGCCATCAGGCAGTTTCCCTGTTTCATCACCCATAAGTTGTAAGTTTGCGTCAGGATGTTTCTTAATATAGTACGCTACATTTGGTTTATCCTGCATGAGCGCATCGGCTTTCCCTTGTTCTACTTCAAGATATGCCGCAGCAATCTGTGGGAAGACGACGATTTCAGAATCTTTGAAGTGTTCTGTTACGTATTTATGAGAGGCTGTGCCTTTTTCAACGGCAATTTTTTTGCCTTTCAGCTGATCCGGACTCGTAATGCCAGAATCTTTTCGTACAGCAAACTGCAGCCCTGCTTGTGCATATGGTTCCGTAAAGTCCATCTTCTGTTTCCGTTCATCAGTGATGCAAACCTGGCCCATGCCAAGGTCGTAATCGCCGTTAGCAACGGACATGAACATGTTGTCGTATTCCGTCGGTGTAATTTGATAGGTAAAGCCTAATTTCTTCGAAAGGGCATCTAGTAAATCTTCATCAAATCCCTGTAATTTCCCATCTTCCCCTTTAAATGAGAACGGAGCAAAAATACCAGTAGCAACTTTTAATTCTTTCCCTTTTAAACTCTGACCACCATCACTACTGCCAGTCGTACTCGAACCGCAGCCAGCTAAGGCAGAAACAGCAAGGACAGCACCTAATCCTACGAAAATCGCTTTTTTAATCTTACTATTAGTAAACATCATAACCATGCACCCCTCTCATTCCATTAGCTTCATAAAATATAAAAAAATATAAAAAAACAATGGCATTTAGAACATCTATAAACGCCATTGTTTATAAGCTAACATATGAAATTTCTTTACTTTTTTCTTCGATGTGTATATACTACATCAAGTATTTGCGAATTACAAGTAATATAATTATAAAATTATATTTTATTTTTGGATTTCTTAATTTTTGAAGTTATATTTGCGTTAGGACAAAATTATAGTAAGGAATGAATAGCCCCATCGAGGACTTCCGTTGCTCCTAAGACGATAGGACCATACCCTTCGTCTAAGAGACAGCGAGAATGAATAAAGCCACCTGGTTCCTCCGGATAGAGGGCCGTTTCGTACATTGCACCTAAGGCAGAAACGATTTTCACTAATCCTACGTGCGGCGCAAAGGGCCGAGATGCATCTTCGTAGATAGTACACTGCTGCGGCCTATCAGGCCTTGCTAACAGGGCTTCTCGTATGTCTTGGACAATGGTATCAGCTACGGCATGTGCAGCCCGAATGGCGCGAGCAGACGTGCTCATACCACGGCAAAAAGTCACGTGGATATGCAGTATATAATCTGTTGCCTTCGGTGTACCGCCTTGATCAAACTGCACGTGCTCATCCAAATACCCTGCAGAGGAGCCAATATTACTCGGCTCTATACCTGCTGTATCGACACCGGTTACCATGACTGTGACATGCTGCAACAACCGCGTTATGCCTTCGCCAAGAGAGCCTTCTTCTTTGGCAGCAATCGGAAAAAAATCTAAGTTACTATGGACAAGGCGATGGTGCTGGTCTGGCGGAATGAGTTGTACCGTTACCGCAGAGATTAGGTTCTCATCATAGGTATGCTTTGCACCAATGTCACGCCGTATATAGAGCGTGTTTTCGGCGAAAGCCGTCACCTCACCCCACGGTATCGCAGAAATAGGGTAAGCTGCAATGCCGAGACGCTGCCGTATCGTTTCAGGCCCTTGCACAGGTCTTGCCTGCGCTGGTAAGCCCATTTTATACCGCAATAAACCAACTGCTTTGCGTGCATCATCATCAGTGATGGTATTGTCACCAACCACACACGATTCGTAGCCACAGGCATGCTTATTCACATCGAGAATAGTGCCGACGTAGGGATTCGTACAAACGAGCCGTCCTTGAAGGCCAATATAGCTCAAGGCAATCGTCGGAATCTGCCGTTCGCCTAGCTCACGCAACACTTCCACAAAGTCTACATGGTGATTTCCCCAGCCGTCAATGGCCACGATGGCACCATCCAGCCCCAGGGCTTCTGCGAGGGCACCGGTTCGCTTAGCCGTCTCGATTTTATCATCATACCGCTCAGCTACACCGTGGACGATGACGCCGCAAAAGTCGATGTCTTGTTCTCCTAAGAGCCGCCGTGTCAACGGGCACTGATAATGGTGGAGCGTAGTCAGTTTCGTACTCGGTCCTAGTCCCATACACAGCACCTCCTCCGATTATACGTTGTGTCTGTATTCGTACGGCAAGACTTTCAAGGCATTATAGCTAGGGCAATCGCGAACCCATTCCAGGGAATCTTTGAGAATAGCCATTTGCATAGGAATATTATTCGGTTCGCCAGCGTTAGAACCAATCGGTACATGAGGAGCTGTAATGCGCGGAGCCCCTTGCTGACGGGCAATAGGCGGCAAGGCAGCAATGACACAACAACTCATACCTTCTGCTTCACAGCATCGTGTCACAATAGTCGCCGACCGATGGCACGTACCGCAGCCGCCTGTACAAAGGACGACATCTACACCTTGGGCTTTTAATTTTTTGGCAATTTCCGGGCCTGTTTCATTGCGGAATTTTTCGACATTGCCGCCGCCACCCATGAAGGTATACGTTTCTGGTGCAAGGGAGCCAATGAACCCTTCTTTGACGAGTTCACGCAAGCGGTCAATAGGGAACATGGCATTAACATCTTTATTAATATCAGAGTTATCAAAACCTCCATGAGTAACCATGAGTTCCGAAGACGGCGTATCGGCTTCAATCGTGCGATACGTAAAATCACCAGATGTATTAAAGGGGACTTGACTCTTTTTGTGAATGCCCCCAGCCGTAATAAAGGCGACTTTGCATTCACTCAAAGGTTTCTTCAATTCCGTAAAAACAGGTTTCGGTGTGACCGGTACAAATATTTCAGAACGCATTCCTGCGACAGTTGTTAAGCTCATACTAAAGACCTCCTCATGACTTTTCCATAGGACTTAAATAAAATTCTGCATCTTGTCCTACAGCTAAGGGTACATTCGTAAATATCCAGCGCCGCGGTACAGCAATTGTGCCGAGGTCATCACCGACCAGGACTTTCACAGCCGTGTCATTGACTTCAACGAGTTTCCCACCGACGAGGGAGGGCATCATAGCGGCATCATGACGCAGCGGATAATAGTCGTAATCTAAGGGATTATCTACGATTTGCATATAACTAAAGTAAAACTGTACCTGTGCTCCCGGCAAGGCAGTTTTCATGGCATCTAGTACAGGGTCCACATGGAGGACGCCGAGACGGCCGTTGAGATTGATTTTAATATCATCTGCCGTCCGTGCCGTCACGACACCGCCCATGCGCACCGGGTTCAGCTGGTAATCAAGCTGCGCCATTAGTGGAGCGTTCCTTTATCGAGCAAATCCGTCGGCGGGAGCCCAACGAGTTTGTTATTAGCATTGATAACATCGTTATTCCATTTCTTTTCAGCCGGTAAAATTTCTACACCAGCCATTTTATTTTTCAGCATTTGAATAGCTCGCATAGCAACGGCCGGGGTTACACAAGAGCAACCGGCAACGTCGTTTTCAAAGCCGCCTTGATCCATATTTTCTTCTACCATGGCATCGGCATACTGATTGCCCACAACGAGCTGGCCCTGATAGGCACAGAACGATACGCCGACGACAGGAATGCCCCGTTTCCCAGCTTGACCGATATGCTGTATGAAATCGATGTGGTTGTTGCCAAAGCCTTCAGTCGTAATAATGCAGCCGTCCACATCGAGACTTTCTAGGAGCGAGCCAAGTCGTTCAGAAACCCAAAGTTTTTCATCATTAACCTGAGGCGAACCGACGAAGACGACACCAATTAAATCGAGTTCTGTATCTTTTGCCAATCCTTCTACTAAAGGTTCACGAATGTAATGACGGGTCATTTCTTTCGTTGCTGGCCCAATGCAAGTGAGTGCATGAATAGCACCGTCACGAACTTGGTTCGGTGTCATTACAATCGGCACGTTGCCAAGGTCAACGTTTTTCTGACCACCAATGACACCACACGGTTCAGTCGGGCAAAGGATATTATCATGCATGGCCCCTTGGCCCATAATTTCTTTGATCAAGACGACACGAGGATTCCCTTTACGACGGAGGTCTTCGCATGTTTCTTCACGGACGACTTCACCTTCATAGGTCTTCAATTCATTGCGGACAGCTTGGATAATATAATCTTCGCATTTATGGGCAGCAAACGGGCCTGGACGAGTCATGCCGGTTTTGCTCTTAATGACAGCATGGCAGCGAATAATGAGGTCTCCTGGGTCAGCGCAGCCAGGATGGCCGAAGTACATTTTTTCATCTAAGAACCCTTCAGATGAGCCAAATTCATGAATCTGTACGCCATCTTCGTCAACACCTGTCAGCATGAAGACGACACCGTCGGCGACTTTCGTCACGCCTTCACCAAGTTCACCTTCGACCTTCGTTGCAATAGGGCAAACATCCATAATTGTATCGGTATATACATGGCGTTGATTCGGGTAAATAATATCGATGGACATGTCGACGCAAAGAGGGTCTTCTTTGATGGCTTCTTTGACAATGGCCCCATCGATGAATATTTTACCGTTTTCAATGGCTGTATGGTCACTGATTTCAGCATCTGTAATTTTGATGTGTTGTTTAAGGAGTGTACGAATGACTTTTTTCTGGCCCTTCGTCGTATCAACTGGTGCAGCTGGTACACTAGGAAGTCCTACACCAGCCAAAGCTCCGACTGGAATATCTAAGGATAATCCTTCGAGTTTGGCAATATCCACATGAATGGTCCCACCTGCAACGGGTGCTGCCGGTGCTGCTGTCGAAGTAGTCGGCGCAGCCGGAGCTTCCGTTTTAGGCTCTGCAATAGCATTGACTTTATCTAGTTCACTCGCTTTGACCGGTGTCAACGCTTCTACATCTTCTAAGAGTGTACTCCCTAAGACTTGTTCAATCGTCAAGCCATCATCACTTAGGGTCAATAAGCCAGCGTCGACCATGTCCTCAAATAAGGTCGGGTCTTCTAAATCATCAGCCCCAATGACAGTCCCTTTCGTACGACGGCAACAAAATACTGCCGGATCTTTTAAGTGTTTTTCTAATGTATCTTTTGTCATGGACATAGTACGTCACTCCCCCTGAAATGTATTAATAGTTATATATAAATACTAATATTACCGATGTAATCGACGGATTAATTTGTGATTTACTGCACGTAACGCTCCGTCTGTACAATGATAGACCGGTAAATGCATCTTTGGCGCACACGACATGACCGTGTTCGTACAATCCATGCAATTACTAATGAGCACCCCTTCTGCTCCAGCCTTTTTAATGGCCATTACCTTTTCCACTTGCCCTGGACAATGGCCCGGATTATCACATTTTAAAATGCCTCGTTTCGTCATGTGTGCTTGTTTGCAAAATTCTACATCGACTACTTTTGAGCCCATCGAATCAGCAATTTGCTGTAACCGTTTCTGGTCACCGCCGCACGCACAAACGAGAAGGCCAATTTTTTCTGGCCCGTGCATAAATTCTTCTGTTGCAATGATGCCGCCAGTCGTCTTGACAATCGGTGCATCTAAGGTCGTCCGATGTCCCATAAAAGGGCCATCCATAATCAGTTCCCCGTAGTCTGACTGGAGACCGCCTGCTTCAGCTAAGACATTCCGTACCATCTTCCCAAGAGGTACATTATGAAAGGTCTGAATCAGTTGGCCTTCGACTTTCCCGGCAACAGTTAAGTCCTTATCAATAAAAGGCTTTTTGTGGTCTACTGCTTCTTCAATGCGGCACAGGGACTCGGAATTGATGACAATCGCATTCGCTGCGTGCGGTTTATGTTCTAGTGGCAACAGGGTTCCTGTAACTTCGTGGACGACAGCCCGGCTATCGCCAACAGGATACATATTCGGCAGTAAATGTAACGTAATGGCATCATCATCCATTACCTGTTGCAACGCGCGAATGGCATCGCCGTGGGTAGCCTTAATGGCAATGACCCCTTTGTCAACATGAACGAGTTGCATGACGATTTCGAGGCCTCGCAGTAACTGTTTCGGATTCCGTTCAATAGCCTTAATGTTATGCCCCAGAATAGGTTCACATTCTGCCGCATTAGCAATGACGATGCCGCCAGTCTCTAAGGTCGTATTGAGCTTAGCATAGGTCGGAAATCCTGCACCGCCTAAGCCGACAATGCCTGCTTCTTTGATTAAGCCGAGCGGTGTTGCAGCCGTTAAGGGAATATATCCCTCATGCTGCACCGGGTCTGCACCAATGCGGATTTCTCTGTCATTCACAGCTAAGACCGTGCCATCAATACTTGAAAAAATATTGCTCCCTAGAGCATCATCAGGTTGTTTCGCGATGCACGCACCGCGTTTTACAACAGCACCAGGACGTACGCACGGAATGGATGGTGCTCCTTTATGTTGTTGTAACGGAAAGACAAATACTTCTTTCACCTTTCATTCACCTCCTGCTTGCTCCCTTGAGCTTGCCTATATCTTACGAGTTTGACCGCATGAAGAAAACAGGACAACTTGACGAAAGGTTGACGTCAAGTTGAAAAATTATAGGAAAACAAGAATATATATAGTTTTCACTACGTATAACGTATGATACAATAAGGTTTATACAGGATATTTTTATATTTTTAGTTAATATAAAAATTTTAGGAAGGATTTGAATTTTCCTATGGAAAATTATGGATTAGCTCTAAAAAAACTAATAAAATTCACAAAGTCAAAATCAAAATATATTGCTGCCTATATTGGTTACGACGTTTCGTATATTAGCAAATGGAGCCATGGCAGTAAATTACCGTCATCACGAGCAATTGAACGCATCAATGACGACTTAGGCGCATACTTTGCTACAGCCATTATGCGGCAAGAAACATTTACGGACTGTTGCACGGCCTTTTCTTTAGAAACGACACCAGACGAATTGCCCTCTGCCCTAAGTCAGTACTTAAGTAATGCCTACCGCGCCTCGCTTCAACAAAAGCAGCAACCTATGGCAGAAACAAAATCTGCTGTCCGCATCATTACAGGCCAGCACAATATGGCTCAATTCTTTGCCGATACGATTGAACCGCAGTTGCACAGCCAAACGAAGCCCCAAGAATGGCTCATTAGCAGCGAATTTTGTACGCTCTACGATGCTAATTTCTGGGGCTTTATGGACAAGGCGGCACCGACGGCTCCCGTTTCGATTCATGTCGGCCTCGATATGGTTAGATTACAACGGGAACCGCAATATATAACCTATTTGTACCGTATTTTAAACGCTCATTTGTCGTGGGAATTTACCTTTTATAATATAGAAGAAATGGACGATGCCCACATTATCGTCGTCAAAGACATGTTTGCCCTCCACTATGGCCTCATGAAAGGACAGAGCTTCTTATTCTGCACCTATATTGATTCACTCCCAGCAGTGCAATCACTCTATGAAAAGGTCAGCCTGCCTAAAACGACGCTCCATCCCTTAATGGCACCGCTCGCTTCGCCATGGAATACAGGTACATCGCGGACGAGCTTCTATACGACGCGGGACTTTTTCTTCTTCCTGACCAATGGCATTGAATACTTATTACCATCGTCTGTTTTCCAAGATATTATGGCCCATGGACCAGCTGAAAAGATATTCGCCATTGAACGGCTCCGTATTACGTGGGCAGAACTCCTGGACAAAGCCCATATCGATATGGTCGTACCGACTTCGTCCCTCTTGCGGTACATTGAATCAGGACATATCGATTTAACCGAAATTCAATACACCATGAGTCCTGCTGAACGGTTAGCCCATATTGATTCGGCCTTAGCTATTATTAAAAAGAATCCGGCCATTACCATTGGCCTGCTGGACATGACCTCTAATGAGTTAGATGCAGGCGAATTAAACATTTCTTTCTATTCTAATATGCGCACGGGATTCTTCAAAAAAAATCCCCTCTATACACCAGAAGGGCTGCAGCCGTTCTACGGTATCTTAAACGATATGCTCCATCAACTTATGTTACGCCATTTCCAGCAGCTCAAAGACTCACCACAGTACTACCATTACACGGAGCCAGAACTAGAAGAAAAATATACCCAATACAAACCGCTTGTAGAAAAACTATTAGCTATCCACCAGTAATCCTCTTTTCATATAGTTACATATATAGTATATTATATGTGTAACTATATGGGGGAGTACGGGTTCTGGTGTGCCCTCTGGTCTTCAAAACCAGTATGAGGAGTTAAGAGCTTCTTAGGTAGGTTCGATTCCTACACTTTCCCGCCAACTCCTTATGATTAATAGCTAAATAACACTAATTAACTAAGAAAAATATAATGGTGCATTGTGTTCTAACTGTATACAATGATGTCGAAGCTAGTATTCCCCATATATTTTCAAGTGAATAATAGCACAAAGATAAGGAGAAAATACCTATGAATGTACCTAGAAACCCTTCTAAAAAGCGAACAAAAAAACGTTGGTTTATGCTCTTTCTACTCTTCATTTTGACAGCCATTAACTATTTGGACCGCACGAATATGGCCGTTGCCGCACCGAGTATGAGTGCTGAACTCGGCTTTAGTGCGTCGACGATGGGCCTCCTCTTTTCGGCTTTCTCTTGGGCTTACGGCCTCATGCAGATTCCCGGCGGCTGGTTCATTGAACGCGTCGGTTCTCGTATTGCCTACACAGTCTCTCTCTTCTTATGGTCATTATTTACAGTTCTCGTAGGCTTTACGCATCATTTCCAGACCTTATTCGGTCTCCGCTTTGCTATCGGCATGGCGGAAGCACCGGCCTTTCCGACCAATAGCCGTGTCGTTGCGACGTGGTTTCCTAGTCACGAACGGGCAACAGCCACCTCCATCTATACAGCTGGCGAATTCATTGGCCTTGCCTTTTTAACACCTGTTTTATTCTGGATTCTCGATACCTATGGCTGGCATGAAATCTTCCACGTCACAGGGATTATTGGTATCATTGCCTGCGTCTTCTGGTATTTCCTCTATCGCGACCCAGGCGAATGCAGCGGTGTCAATACATCTGAATTAGAATACATTCAAGCTGGCGGTGGCCTTGCCGTCAATGCGCCGAAGAAAGAAAAAGTTACACTCGCGCAAGTTACGGAATTATTCAAACATCGCCAGCTCCTCGGCATTTACTTAGGTCAATTTGCCAATACGAGTACGATGTTCTTCTTCCTCACGTGGTTCCCGACGTATCTCGTCATGGCGAAAAATCTCCCTCTCTTAAAAGCAGGGATTTACGCTGTTATTCCTTATATTGGCGCCCTTTTTGGCGTGCTCCTCGGCGGTTACTGGTCGGACCAGATGTTAAAAAGCGGTGCATCTCTTTCGAAAGCACGGAAAACGCCGATTATTTGCGGCCTCATTTGCTCTATGACTATTATGGGGGCGAACTACGTTGATTCCCTCAATGCTGTTATTTCTATTATGACTATTGCCTTCTTTGGCCAAGGTATGGCAGCTATCATTTGGAGTACTGTCGGTGATATTGCACCAGCTAAATCCGTCGGTCTTGCTGGCGGCGTCTTCAACTTCATGGGTAACATGGCCGGTATCATTACGCCAATCGTCATCGGTATCATCGTCGATATGACAGGAACTTTCGTCGGCACTATGGTCTTCGTCAGTGCCATTGCCGCTATCGGTGTTTGCTCCCTTCTCTTCCTCGTCGGCGACATTCACCGTATTGAATCAAAAGCCTAATCTCATACCCATCCATATACAAAAAAGAGATGTCTTCGGACATCTCTTTTTTGTATTGCAATATAAGATTACATCGTCTGGCTGCTGCCGCGCTGCCAGCGGGATAAGACGAAGTTACGGAAGCGGTCGACAACAGGCAAAATATTCGCTTGCTTTTGAATGGCCATGAATAGATAGCGCCGCTCAAAGGAGTCGGCAATAGGAATACGGTCGAGATTATAACAGCGAAGCGTATAGAAATCAGGAATAACAGCGACACCGTACCCAGCTGCAACGAACCCAGCCATAGCATTATCTTCTTCCATATGGCAGACTACACGCGGGTGGGCATCGGCTTTCTCCATAATGTTTGAAATCATCGTATACAGGCCACTGCTCTTATTAAACGAAATAAACGGATACGGCTCTAGCTCTTTCAGCGATACGGAGCCACGATTACTAAGGGGATGTCCTTTCGGCACAGCGACGACGAGTTCTTCTTCAGCAATAGGATAAAAGACTAACTCACTTTCGTTTTGTACAGACGAGCAGAAAATAACATCGAGCTTATCTTCTTTCAAATTGCGAATGAGGGTCGTCGTCGTCCCTTGATGAAAGTCAAAGGAAATGTTTTCATTACCTGGAATATGCTGGAACTGCGTAATCATTTCCGGCACGAGCGTATAGCCCATGGTATAGACGAAGCCTAAAGAAATCGTCCCTTGGTCTGGCCGCGTATAGGCTTTCATGACGTCGACACCTTTATCGAGCTCTGCTAGGGAATGCTTGACGTAAGGCAAAAAGATGTGGCCGTATTTCGTCAAGAAAATATTGCGACCCCGTTTTTCAAAGAGCTGAATACCTAATTCCTTTTCTAATTCCCGAATGGCTCGATTCAAACTAGGCTCGGTAATAAAAAGTTCTTCTGCAGCACGACGATAATGTTCTGTCTCTGCTAAAGTAATGAAGTATTGAAGTTGACGTAAGTTCATAATGATCTCCTCTTTTATGCTTTTATAGCATATATGTAACGTATTTCTCTTACTATTATCATTTTTACTATTAATTCAAACAAATTTTTCTATTATTTTTCTACAAGGTGCAACGTTTCACATGCAGTTGAATAGTTCGTATATCCAATACAAAATTGGCTTAATAGAGCCATTTTTAGCATTTCCTTAACTACGATAGTTGTCCTTTACTCATAGAAAGACCTGCTTTGTATGCCTTCATTGTATCACATTTAATAGTTTTTTTTAACTAATTTTATCATTTTTAGGAAATTGTGCTATTAGTTTTTCTTTTGTATACTGTCCATGAAACGAAGAGATTAGTTGGTTTTTTCACAAGATAAAACGTAAGAGATTGAAGGAGGAAGAACGTTCAATGAATCAGAAGTTCCCACACATTTTTGAACCATTGACGGTTAAACGCACGACTTTTAGAAATCGCATTATTATGCCCCCTATGGGTTCGAACTTAGCAACTTTCACTGGTGAAGTTTCGGAAGAAATGAAGAACTACTACGGCCTGCGCGCTCGCGGCGGCACAGCTCTCATTACGGTCGAAAACGCTTGTATTGATTACCCCCTCGCAACGAACGGCACGAAACAGCTCCGCATCGACGGCAAGCAGTTCATGCCTGGCTTATATGAATTGACAGAACGGATTCATAAATACGGTGCTCTCGCATCGATTCAGCTCAACCACGCTGGTGCTTCTGCATACCCAGAACGCCTTGCTGGTCTCCAATCCGTTTCGTCCTCTTCTGTACCATCGAAAGCAGGAAATCCCGCACCTCGTCCTTTAACAAAGCAGGAAATCTTGAACATCGTGCAGAAGTATGCAGAAGCAGCTGAACGAGCTATCCAAGCTGGTTTCGATATGGTCGAAATCCATGGTGGCCATTCGTATTTGCTCGACCAGTTCCTCTCGCCCCTTTACAACAAACGGACAGATGAATTTGGCGGCTCTTACGAAAACCGCGCTCGCTTCGCTCGCCTCGTTGTCGAAGCAGTTCGCGAAAAAGTCGGTCGTTGGGTTCCTATTTCCTTCCGTATTTCTGCTGACGAATTCATCGAAGGCGGCAATACCCTCGACGATACGTTAAAATTATTGGAATACATTCAGCCAGAAGTCGATATCATCAACGTTTCCGCAGCTGTGAATGATTTCATTCAGTACCAGATTGATAAATGTGATTTACCAGACGGCTGGAGAGCTTATCTTTCTCAAGCAGTTAAAGAAAAGTTTGGCAAACCGGTCATCATTTCCGGTAACTTCCGTAACCCTCAAGTTGCTGAAGACACGATTGCTGCTGGTAAAACAGACCTTATCGCTATTGGCCGCGGCTTAATCGCAGATCCGGATTGGGTTCGTAAAGCACAGCTCGGCAACGTGGCTTGCATCCGTAAATGCATTAGCTGCAACATCGGCTGCGCAGACCATCGTATTGCTAAATCCCAGCCAATCCGCTGTACTGTCAACCCGAACGTTACAGGCGGCGAAGGCTACAAGAAGACGAAAGTCACGAAAGACATTCACGTTGTCGTCATCGGCGGTGGTACAGCCGGTCTTGAAACGGCTTGCACTGCTGCAGAAGTAGGCTGTCGTGTTACCCTTCTCGAACGGGAAGGCGAAGTTGGCGGTCTTGCTCGCAAAATTGCTCGTTTCCCTGAAAAGAGCCGTATCGAAGATTTCCCGGCATACCTTGAAAACCGGGCTAAACATCTCCCAAACTTAACGATAAAATTAAACACGACAGCAACGAAAGAAATGCTCTCTGAATTAAAACCGGACATTCTCTACGCTGCTACAGGCTCTAAACCGATGTTACCGCCGATTGAAGGTCTGAAAGAATTAACAGACGTCGAAGGCACGAACATCAAATCCATCTACGGTTTCATGGATAACATCCCGTACTTTGAACAGAACGCAGAAGGCAAAAAAGTCGTCATTATCGGCTGCGGCGCCGTTGGCCTTGACGTAGCAGAATTCTTCACGCTCCGTAAAGCTGACGTTGCTATGATCGAAATGATGCCGTCCTTCGGTAAAGATGCAGATATCGTTTCCAAATCGACATTCAAAGAATTATTTAAAAAACATCCAGTCGATATGCATCTTGGCACAGCACTGCAAAAAGTTTGCCCAGACAAATTTATTGCAGCTCATAACGGCGTTTCTGCTGAATATCCTTTCGACTATGGCTTCATCTGCATGGGCCTCGTTCCGGATATTCCGAAAGATAACCCGTTCCAGACTTATGCCGAAGAACAAGGCATTCCGTTCTGCAATCTTGGCAACAGCAAGAAAACGGGCCAGATTATTCATGGCACAGAAGATGGCCGCAACATTATCGCAACAATCGATATGATTGGCGGATTTGATGACTAATTCTTAGTCACGAAAGCAAGATATACCCACTCGACCTAGCCCCACACTAGGTCGAGTGAATATATACCATGATGCTTGTGCGCACTATGCCAAGCAAAGTGAAAATTTACACAATACATTATTTACACAATTTAGGAGGATTCTATCATGGGTAAAATCGCAGTTACAGAACGTGTTACAGGACATACCGAATTAATCGGCTTAATCGCATATCCGATTCGTCACAGCATGTCCCCGACAATGCACAACGAAGCATTCAAAAAATTAGGCTTAGACTATGTGTATGTTTGCTTTGAAGTAGACAACTCCACTCTCGAAGATACAGTAAAAGGCCTTCGCGCCATGAAAGTTCGCGGCTGGAACGTTTCCATGCCGAATAAAGGGCCGATTACGCAGTACCTCGATAAATTAACACCAGTTGCTGAAATCGTCGGTGCTTGCAACACTGTCGTTAACGACAACGGCGTCTTGACGGGTACGATTACAGACGGCACAGGCGCTATGCAGGCCCTCAAAGCAGAAGGCGTTGAATATGTCGGCAAAAAAATGACTGTTATCGGTGCTGGCGGCGCTGCTACAGCTATTCAGGTTCAGGCTGCTCTCGACGGCGTTCGTGAACTCACCATCTTCAACCAGAAAGACGCTTTCTTTGAAAAAGCTGAAGAAACAGTTAAAAAACTCCGCGAAAAAACAGATTGCGTCGTTAACCTCTATGACCTCGCAGACCATGCAAAACTCAAATCCGAACTCGATAGCTCTGACATCTACATCGACTCCACATCTTGCGGCATGAAACCGCTCGAAGGCGTTGTCGCTATTCCTGACAAATCTTACCTCCGTCCGGACCTCGTCGTTATGGATACAGTTTATGCTCCGCGCGAAACAGAACTCCTCAAATGGGCTACAGAAGTTGGTTGCAAAAACTTCAACGGTCTCGGCATGATGTTATACCAAGGTGCTGCTGCATTCAAACTTTGGACTGGCAAAGATATGCCTGTTGATTTCATCCGCGACGTATTGTTCTAAGATTCCCCCACACAATTTCATATTAAAGGAGAACTATTCATGGAACAACACAAATCGTACAAACCGCTTTGCCTGAGCATGTACCTCAACTATTTTGTACATGGTATTGGCGTATTGATTTTGGCACAGAACATGGATGCCCTGGCACAACGCTGGGGCTCCATTGCTGACGTAGCGTGGGTTATTTCCATGCTCGGCATTGGCCGTCTTATTGTCCTCTTTGTCTCTGGTAAATTATCCGATAAATATGGCCGGAAACCCTTCGTCCTCTTGGGTATGGTAACGTATATCGCCTTCTTTGCAGGCATTCTCCTCAGCCCGACATCGACAGTAGCGTGCGTCTTCGGTATTCTCGCCGGGATTGCAAACTCCTTCCTCGATGCTGGTACGTACCCGGCTCTTATCGAAGCAAACCCGAACAGTGCTAGTACGGCAACGGTTTTAATCAAAGCCTTTGTCTCTGCTGGTCAGTTCGTCTTGCCGCTCTTTATCGGTATTCTTCTTTCCATGCACTTATGGTACGGCTGGTCCTTCATCGTAGCTGGTGTGATTTTACTCTTAAACATCCCGCTCATCATGAAATTCTCCTTCCCGTCCATGAATCCTGTACAGGAAGCAAAAGAAGAAGGCCTCAGTGCTGCCGCTGCTACATGGGTACCGAAATCCAAATGGTATCTCGAAGGCATTTGCTTCGTTATTTACGGCTACATTTCGCAGGCTACGTTCTATCTCATTAGCCAGTGGCTCACGAAATACGGTGTCGCTGTTGCTCAGATGACCGATATGGCAGCTCGTTCCTTAATCAGCTACTACTCCATCGGTTCCTTAGCTTGCGTCTTCTTTACGGCATTCATTACGAAAAAAGGCGTGCGCACTATTACGCTCCTCGTGGCTTACACCTTCATTTCGACGATTGCTATTGGCGCGCTCTACTTCATGCCATCGAGCACACTCGCTCCGGCATTGTCCTTCATCGTTGGTTTCTCCGCAGCTGGCGGCGTTATGCAGCTCGGCCTCGTTATGATGACGGAAATGTTCCCGAAAGGCAAAGGAACTATGACTGGTATTTTCTACACGACTGGTTCTATCGCATCCTTCACCATTCCGGTTATTACGGGCTACATGGCAGACAGCGGTATCAACAGCATTATGGGCCTCGACGCAGCTATCGCTCTCGTTGGCTTCATCATTGCAATCATCATCTATGTCCGTTACAATAGTGTTATGAAAGACAAACCTGCAGCTTAATTTACGTCTAGGAGGAAACATATTATGGTAAAAATCGGCAATGTTGCCTTAGATAACGGCATGCCTAAAATTTGCGTTCCTATCGTTGGCCGTACAGTTGACGAATTAGTACAGGAATGCCAGTACTTACAAGATAAAATCTATGACGTCGTTGAACTTCGCATCGACTTCTTAAAAGACGTTACAAGCCTCGACGCTATTGGCGAAGCTCTCACAGCCGTTCGTAAAGAACTCCCGAACAGCGCGCTTCTCTACACGTTCCGTACGAAAGAAGAAGGCGGCGAATTAGAAGTTCCGGAAGATTACTACTTCGAACTCATTCAATACGCTATTAAAACGGGTAAAGTCGACACTATCGACCTCGAATACTTCCGTAACCGCGACAAAATTGCGGAAACGATTAAAATCGCGAAAGAAAACGGCGTAACTGTTGTCATGAGTAACCATGACTTCGACAAAACACCGTCTTATGATGAAATTTCTGAACGCCTTATTGGCATGAAAAAACTCGGCGCAGACGTAGCCAAACTCGCTTGCATGCCGAACTCTGCAAAAGACGTATTAACGCTCCTCAGTGCTACAGAAAACGTCAAATCCCAGTACCCAAATGAACCGATTATCACCATGTCTATGGGTAAACTCGGTGCCATCAGCCGTATTTCCGGCGAAATCTTTGGCTCTGCCCTCACTTTCGGCTCTGCAAAAAAAGCATCCGCTCCGGGCCAGCTCGAAGTTGGTACATTGCAGATGATTCTCCGCGCTCTTCACTAAAAATTACTGCGAGTGCAGCATGAAGGGGAAGGTACTTTTGCGCTTAGTTATAACGATTGTACAACATCGACTAAATCATCTAATACTTCGTCAATATGTTTATTATTCTTGACGACTTTATCTGCTGCCGCGCGATAAAGAGCAATGCGTTTGTCGTATAAATCATAGACTTTCTGCTTCCCATCTTTTAAAAGGGGCCGTGTCGAAACGTCTACGTCTGTAACGATATCGTCTGGCGCGCGGTCAATGAAGATAATCGTCCCTGTCGTTTTGAAGGCATCAATATTTTCATGACGTATAACGACACCGCCACCACAGGCAACGACGATACCTTCTTTTTGTGCGAGCGCTTTACTCGAACGAATTTCGGCTTCGCGGAAGCAATCTTCGCTGACAGCGAATAATTCTTTAATGGTCTTACCTTCTTGTTCCACAATGAAATCATCAACATCGATAAAAGGGCGGTCTAGGCACTGTGCTAGTGCTTTGCCAAAGGTTGTTTTGCCACTGCCGGGCATACCGATAATGATGATATTCTGTGTATTATTCATAATAATGTTCCATCTCCTTAGCAATTTGTTCAATAACGGAAGAATCGATTTTTTGATTCCGCCAAATTTCTTCTGATTCAATCGCTTGGGCAACGAGCATGAACATGCCGTTCAAGGTTTTCGCGCCGTGTTTTTCAGCGTATTGAAGCATTTTTGTATCTTTCGGGTTGTAAATGAGGTCAACGACGGCTGGGAAACGAGCTGCTACTTCTTCTGTAATAGGCGATGCATCCATTTTCGGGAACATCCCTACTGGCGTACAGTTAACGAGGACATCATTTTTTCCTTTCAGTACATCTAAATCGTGATAATTAATGAGCTGTGCGTCCGTACCTTTTGAAAATGCATCGAATTCTGGTTTCGTATGGGGATGACGGGAGACGACGGTAATACTGGCTGCATTGTGGTCTGCAAGGTACTGAATAATAGCACGGGCGGAACCGCCTGTACCAAGGACGACGTAATGTTTATTTTTCACAGCAATGCCCGCGTGGTCTAAGGAACGACCGAATCCGCCGTAATCTGTATTGTAACCGAAGCTGCCTTCTGGCGTCACATGAATCGTATTGACGGCACCAATAGTCCGTGCTTCTGGTGAAATATCTGTTAAGAAAGGCATGACATCGAGTTTGTACGGAATGGTAACGTTCATACCGGTGTAATGTTCATTGTTGAGCCGTTCTAATTCACTACCGACGTGGTTGCGGTCCATTTCGAGGATACCGTATTGGTGCTTATCTGATTCGTTAATGATACGGAAGAATTTTTCGTGGATTGCTGGTGAACAACTATGTCCTAATTTCGCGCCTATTACTCCTAATTTCATCGGTAAATCCCCCTTTATCTGCTGGATAATTTCCTAAGACTTTAAAATATTTACAGTGTTTTTTCAGCATCGTCAGCATTTGGGCCACTGCTGGGTCGTGTAAACTGCCCATAACATCGATGTGAAAGAAATATTCAAACGGTTTGCCTTTAATAGGCCGTGATTCGAGGTGCGTCATATTCATACCGGCATAAAAGAAATGGCCGAGTACGTGATAGAGCGCGCCTGGTTCGTGATTGACTGTAATGACGATGGTAAGCTTATCTGTCCCGGGCCGTTCTTCCGTCTCCGCTGCGATGACACAAAAGCGCGTAAAGTTCGTCGTATTGTCGTTAATGTGCGAGACAATCACGTCAAGTCCGTATAATTCGCCAGCCCGTGTATTGGCAATAGCCGCCCAGTGAGGGTTCTGCGATTTCCCTACGTGTTGGGCACTTTGGGAAGTGCTAAAATACGGGTGGAGTTTCCAGTTGCTGTGATGCTTGAGAAACTCCCGGCATTGTGCCAGGCCTTGCGGATGGGAAAAGACTTCCGTAATGTCTTCTTCTTTCGTCCCTGGGAGAACTAAGAGATTATGCTCAATACGGACGTACTGTTCGCCAACAATGACACAATCGTAACGGTGAATCAAATCATACACTTCTGTAATGCCGCCAGTGGAAGAATTTTCAATAGGTAAGACGCCGTATTTCCGTTGTCCTGACGCGACAGCTTGGACGACGTCTTCAAACTGGCTGTAATACTGTCCTTCTATGGCCTTTCCCGCAAAGGCTGCGTGCATAGCTTCATCGCTATAAGAGCCAGGTGTGCCAAAACACGCGACGAGCGTATAGTCATCTGCCATGGCCTCACCGCCCTTGCTGCGTCGTCTGCCATACATCTAAGATGGCCCAAGCCGTGGCTGCTTCGATGACCGGTACAGCGCGTTGGACGATGCACGGGTCGTGACGGCCTTTGACGAGGAGTGTACAATTTTCTTTTGTATCTGTATCAATAGTCTGTTGTTCTTGACTAATGGAAGCAGTCGGTTTAATGGCAACGCGGAAGACGATAGGCATACCGTTCGTAATGCCGCCGTTAATACCGCCGTTGTGATTGTTTCGTGTCTTGACCTGTCCTTCTTCGTCGTAGTAGAACGAGTCATTTGCCATCGAACCTTTCATGGAAGCGAGGCCAAAGCCATCGCCAAATTCAATGCCTTTTGTCGCCGGGACGGAAAAGATCATGTGGGAAATAACGCTTTCGACGGAATCGAAGAAAGGATTCCCAAGGCCAGCTGGGAGGCCTATAGCCATGGCTTCAATAATACCGCCCACAGAATCGACATTTTCTTTTGCTGTAATAATCCGTTCTACCATGGTCTGGGCTTTACTCTTATCGAGGGTCGGTACCGTATCCTTTTTTAATCCTTCCAAGGTCGTAACTGTTTCCCCTAAAGGATTAAACGGCGTATCTTTGACATCGGCAATCTGTAAAATATGGGAGCCAATGGTAACGCCACGGTCTTCTAAAATCTGTGCGGCAATAGCACCGGCAAAGACGAGCGGTGCTGTAATACGGCCAGAGAAGTGACCACCACCACGATAATCATTAAAGCCGTCGTAGCGAATCTTTCCGGTATAATCAGCATGGCCAGGCCGCATCATGTGCCGTAACTGGCTGTAGTCTTTTGACCGTTGATCTTTATTTTTAATGACACAACAGAGCGGCGCCCCTGTCGTATATTCATTAAAGATACCGCTTTGTACTTCAAAGGCATCTTTTTCACTGCGTGCCGTAGAAATCGCATCTTTACCGGGAGCACGGCGAGCCATTTCCTGACGAACTGCGTCAAAGTCGATTTTTACGCCTACTGGGAGGCCGTCGAGAACGATGCCAATACCTACGCCGTGGGATTCGCCGAAAATCGTCATCGTTACGGCATGTCCAAAAATATTACTCATCTTTTATCATCCTTCTTTCTGGCAAATGCCGCCGAGTGTTACAAAATCTTCCCAGAATGTAGGGTACGATTTCCGTACACATTCTGCGCCTTCTATAGTCAAAGGGCCAGTGCAGCACTGCGATGCAATGCCAAGAGCCATAGCGATGCGGTGGTCATTCCAGCCGCTGACGACACCACCAGTGAGCCGCGGTACGCCATTAATCAATAGCCCTTCTGGTTCTTCTTGAATATCTGCACCTAATTTATTGAGCTCTACGGCCATCGCATGGAGGCGATCGCATTCTTTGAGACGAACGCGGCCAGCATGAATGATGTGGGTTACGCCAGAGCTGACTGCGGCGAGAGCTGTGAGCATCGGTACGAGGTCTGGGCAATCTTCTACGTCAATAGCTTGCCCGTGCAGTGCCGACGGCCGCGCTTCGATGTAATCATTTTCTACGAGTTTGCCGCCCATACTGCGGAGAATATCGATGATGGCTTCATCGCCTTGCGAAGAATTCCGCCGTAGGCCTGTGCAACGAACAGGCTGTCCCATGAGACCAGCGGCGAGCCAAAAGGCTACTTGCGAATAGTCTCCTTCAACGGAAAAGTTCCCTGTTTTATATTTCTGATTGCCTGGAATGCGGTACGAGCCGTCCCATTCTTTTTCAATCGTAATGCCGTGCTGGGCTAAGCAATCGAGGGTAATATTGACGTAACTTGCCGATTCGAGAGGTGTCGTACTCCGCAAGAGAGAATCGCCATTAAGGAGAGGCAGTGTCATGAGGAGGCCTGTAAAGAACTGGGAGCTTACGTTACCGGGAAGGGCGTACTTTTCAGGTTTAAGCGTCCCATTGACAGTCAAGGGTAAGGCCTTTTCTCCCATTTCGTAGTGCACGCCTTGTTCTTCAAACATCTTATAATAAGGAGTTAAGGGTCGATCCGCCAGTCTGCCGCGACCAACAAAGGTTACGGTATTGCCACTAGCAATGCCAACGGGAATCAAAAAGCGTAGTGTCGAGCCCGATTCACCGGCATCGGCAAGGACGTCCTTCCCTTGTGGCGAAAGGCCGCCGTGTACGCGATAGGCGACGCGGCCTCGCGGTTCCGACTGGATTTCTTCTATTTTCGCACCCAGTGCGCGAAGGATATTGCACGTCGCTTCAATGTCTTGAGACGGTGAAATATTATCGACAATACTTTCCCCTTCGGCCAAGGCGGCACATATTAAATCACGATGGCCTATGCTTTTCGATGACGGCACTTGTACCGTACCGTGGAGCTGCGTAGGCGTTAAGACTACATTCATAAGGATTCTCTCTTTCTTCGGATATACTTCGGTAATTCCTCTGGTTTAATGCTAAGTAATTTGCCATTACCAATAGATTTTAAAATAATCAAGGTCATGTGGTTGCCACGCATTTTTTTATCATGCACCATATAGGGTAATAAATCTTCGGCTGTGGCATCGACTTCTACGGGCAGGCCATATTGCTGTAAAACTTTGCGAAGCCGTGCGGTCGTACCTGCTTCAGTGAGCCCCATCGACTCGGTCATAGCCGTGAGCATGGACATGCCGGCAGCAACGCCTTCGCCGTGCGTGTAATGACCGTAGCCATAAAATCGTTCAATCGCATGGCCAATGGTGTGACCAAAGTTTAAAATCATGCGTTCTCCTAAATCGTATTCATCGCGTTCGACAACATAGGCTTTCGTCTTGCAGCACCGCAAGATGATTTCTTCCCAGTGGTCAAAAATCGTTTCATCATTGAGCTGTTCTAAGAGGTCGAATAATTCACCGTCGCGAATACAGCCGTACTTAATGACTTCGCCGAGACCATCGTGGATGAATCGTTTCGGCAAGGTCTTTAGTAATTCCGGGTCAATGAGAACTCCTTTTGGCTGATAAAAGGCACCAGCTTGGTTCTTGCCACTCGGTAAGTCGATACCGACTTTGCCGCCGACACTACTATCGACTTGGGCAATAATAGTCGTCGGAATCTGGATAAAAGCAATGCCTCTAAGGAAGGTTGCCGCTGCAAAGCCGCCGAGGTCGCCAACGACGCCGCCGCCAAAGGTAATGACTGCATCACCGCGGGTAATGCCGGCATCAGACATTTGCTGATAAAGCCAAGCCAGTTGGTCCATGTTTTTACTCTGTTCCCCTGCAGGAACGATCATACGGCGTACAATGAACCCAGCGTCTCGTAAGGACTGTTCGAGTGTATCTCCATAAAGGGCATCAACAGATGTATCCGTAATAACGGCCAGCGTCTTAGCTTTCGTCAAGGTGCAAACGTAATCGCCAGCTCGTTGTAACAGGCCCTTTTCAATGGGAATATCATAGGAATATTTTCCTAAATTAATGTGTATGCGTTTCATGAATGAGTTCCCTTCTCCGTGTTGTAGCTTGTTCTAAGTATTTCGTCATGCCTGCTGCATCATCGGCAGCAAGCATGTGTTTAAAACTATCGAGTGCTTGTTGGAAGCGTTCGATTTCATATAATAAATTGTCTTTATTAGACATAAATAATGTCGTCCACATCGGGGCATTAATGTCAGCGACGCGTGTGCCGTCACGGAAGCTCCCGGCAACGAAGTATTTCGTATGGCCGCTCATGGCTTCACTATTGACGAGAGATGTCGCCAGTACGTGGGGCAAGCTGCTCGTATAGGCAATGAGTTTATCATGCTCTATCGGCGTGACTTCGACGACGTGGGCACACCCAAGAGCTAAAGCTAAGTGACGAACAAGGTCGATGTTTTCCGGCTTATTTCGTTCGTCTGGTACGATGATGTAATTAGCCTTGTTGAAAATCTCAGCTTGAGCCATATCATAGCCACTGCCTTCACGGCCTGCCATAGGATGACCGGAAATAAAGTCGATACCTTTGGGCAAGGTATCGAGAATATCTTCGGCCATATGACCTTTTATGCCGGCAACGTCTGTTAAAATGACATCTTCTTTAAAGAAAGGTACTCCTTCTTCGATGCTAGCTAAAATCGCTTTGGCCGGCATACAGAAGATAATCAAATCGGCTTTCTTTAGCACTTCTGTACTCGTCGTCAGCGCCGTATCGATGACGCCGTCTGCTTTCGCTTTAGCTAAGGTCTCTGTATTTTGGTCGATACCTATAATATGTTTCGCCCCAATCTTACGTAACCCTTTAGCATACGAGCCACCAATGAGGCCAAGACCAAAGATGCCTATCGTTTTCTCTCTAAAAAAATCGCTATCCATTATTTCCCCCAAGTAGTAATTATAGTGTGCGTCCTACAATCGGCGCGAGTTGCCGTAAGGACTGCATAAGTGTTGTAAACATTTGTGGTGTAATCGATTGAGCACCGTCGCACCAGGCTTTGTCCGGGTTGTTGTGGACTTCCACCATGACACCATCAGCACCGACGGCAATGGCCGCTTTCGCTAAGGCTTCGACCATCCACCGTTTCCCTGCAGCGTGGCTTGGGTCGACGATGACCGGCAAGTGGCTGAGTTTTTTCACAGCGAGGACGGCACTTAAATCGAGTGTATTTCGTGTGTACGTTTCAAAGGTGCGAATACCGCGCTCGCAAAGGATGACGTTGTGATTGCCTTCAGACATAATGTATTCCGCCGACATGAGCCATTCTTCAATGGTCGCGCACAAGCCGCGTTTGAGCAAAATCGGTTTATGGAGCTTGCCGACAGCTTTGAGCAAATCAAAGTTTTGCATGTTCCGCGCGCCGATTTGGATAATATCGACGTTATCATCGAGGAAAGCATCAATTTTATCAGCTGACATAATTTCCGTAACGACTGGGAGACCGACCGTTTTACCAGCCTTGCAGAGCATGTCGAGACCTTTATTACCGAGACCTTGGAAAGAGTATGGCGACGTGCGCGGTTTGAAAGCACCGCCGCGAAGCATCGTAGCACCAGCAGCTTTAATGTCCTGTGCCACTTCTGTAATCTGTTCCGGTGTTTCTACGGAACAAGGACCGGCAATGACGGCTAATTTCTTGCCGCCAATCGTCGTATTGCCGACGGTGATGACCGTGTCTTCTGGATGAAAGGCCCGGCTCGCTCGTTTATACGGCTCTTCGACACGGATGACATCATCGACGTATTCGTAGCCAAGGAGCTGGTCTCTGTCGATGACAGCCGTGTTGCCTACCAGACCGAGGATGGTCTTGCGCACGCCTTTACTAATATCGACTTGCAGCCCTTTGGCTTTAATATCTCGCAGTAATTGGTCTACCCACGCTTGTGGGGCATTCGGTTTCAAAACGATAATCATGGTCAGGTCTCCTTTGCGTAAAAAAAGGAGCAAGCTCTTCATGAGCCTGCTCCTGTCTCGTCAATGCAATATGAACAGTGGCTTCTGTCCGTCGCTCCTAACAAGCAATCGGTCCAGTTCGTTGAAGTATTCTCATGGGGTGATGCATGTGGAATTTGTCGTAGCAAAAATAGCCAGCGCTAAAATAAAAGTAGCCCCAGCTAAAGTATGTAAAGACATATTCCATTACATGCTGCATATGAGATGTGTTCAACATAACTTCTGTTCTCCTTTGTCGTAGTTTCAAAAATTGCTTGTACTTATTCTACTCCTTCACAAAGTTGTTTGTCAAGGGTAAATTTTTCTTTAAACTTTAAACGTTTAACTTAAAAAATTTCCATATTTACAAAATTCTCGTTATGCTATACAATCAAACCAGTTTAACTTCAGCTACAACTATACACTCAAGGAGGACAACATTTTATGGATATGCAAATCGAATTCATCCGCCGCCTGCCGTCTCCGCAAGAGCTAATGGCGGAATTCCCTAGTGACGACAAGGTTCGTCAAATCAAAAAAGAACGGGACGAAGCAATTAAAAATATCATCATCGGCAAAGACGACCGCTTTCTCCTCGTCATCGGTCCGTGCTCAGCAGACAATGAAAAAGCCGTACTCGATTACATTCACCGCCTCGTACCGGTGCAAGAGAAAGTGAAAGATAAAATTTTCATTATTCCCCGTGTCTATACGAGCAAACCCCGGACCATCGGCATTGGCTACAAAGGCATGCTCCACCAGCCCGACCCGGAAGGTAAAGAAAACCTCCTCGACGGCATCATTGCTGTGCGCAACATGAACACGCGCATCATCAAAGAAACAGGCTTCACATGCGCCGAAGAAATTCTCTACCCCGAAATGTATCGCTACGTATCGGACCTTATGTCCTACGCAGCCGTCGGTGCGCGCTCTGTCGAAGACCAGCTCCACCGCATGATTGCCAGTGGTGTCGGTATTCCTGTGGGTATGAAAAATCCGACGAGCGGTGACATTCCGGTCATGCTCAACTCTATCGAAGCCGCCCAGCATTCGCAAGAATTTCTCTTCCGCGGCTGGGAAGTACGGACCAAAGGCAACCCTTTGGCTCATGCCATTCTGCGCGGCTTCGTCGATCAATTCGGCAACAGCCAGCCTAACTACCATTACGAAAACATTCAGCGTCTCCTCGATGCATACAACAAACGGGATCTTGTCAATCCGGCTCTCGTCGTCGATACGAACCATGCCAACTCGGGCAAAAAATATCTCGAACAAATCCGCATTGCCAAAGACGTTATGCAAAGCCGCCGCTTAAACCCGGACATTCATACCCTCGTCAAAGGCCTCATGATTGAAAGCTACCTCGTCGACGGCAACCAAAAAATCAGTGAAGGCACGTATGGCAAATCCATTACGGACCCGTGCCTTGGCTGGGAAAAAACAGAACGCCTCATCCTCGACCTTGCCGACATGGCCTAAGGCAGGCAATAAAAAAGCAGTCACTCCCTAAGAGATGACTGCTTTTTGCATATCTTGTTAAAAATTGTTGACCAGCGTGTAGCCTTTGCCAGTAAGGAACGCTTCGATTTCCGGTTCCGTAATCTTCATGATGGCAACTGGCGTTGCAGCCTGACGATTGTACGAAATGTACAAGTAGTTGATGTTCACATTGGCTGCTTCCAAATCATCTAAAATCTTGTCGAGACTCCCTGGCGTATCAGCCATATCAATAGCTACGACCTGATCCAGACGGCATTGATAGCCTGCATCCTGCAATGCTTGCAGTGCTTCTTGCGGGGTCGGTACGATGATGCGGATAATACCGTATTCAGCACTATCATTGGAGACCATGGTGTACATGTTGATATTGGCTTTGGCTAAGACTGAGGTCAAGCGATGTAGAGCGCCTTTCTTGTTTTCTGCAAAAACGGAGACTTGGTTTAACATAAGGGCATACTTCCTTTCTAGAAAAGCTGGCTTAAAAATTTATTGTTGCCATTGTATACTAGGTGAAAGTATTTTGTCAAGAACCGATTTTTTCTCTCAATACTCCAAACAAGGATTGCAAAAAATGATATGCTCCTCTTTCTGCGGCTCTTATTCTCCTTATACTTTAAAACAAATTATTTTATTTTATAATTATTTTTACTATTACAATGGGAAGTCACAACTTGCTAAATATGGTAGCATAGCGTATAATACAAAAAAGAGGAACAGCTTGGTGGTGCACTGGCTCTCCTCTCAAACTAAACTAACTTGAAGAGGAGCCGTGCTACGCATGGCTTTTTTTCATGCGTGCAACGAATTCTAGTTTACACTATTTCCGTCTGCATTCTGAAATGATTAGAACCACTAAGGTGGCAAAAGCAATCATCAGCGTTAATGCTTCAAATACACTCATTCTAATCACCTCCTATCAAGGAGGAAAAGTCAGTTACACCAAGACTGTCCCAGGTGAGGAAACTCACCAGGAGTAATAGTATACGAGATTATGCCACAAAAAGCAAACATATAACAACAAATGCCGCTTCTCTGATGAGAAACGGCATTTAATTTTTTCTACTTTTACCAGCACGGCGGCACAGAACTATTGACGACGCGGAACGTATAGCCGTTATCTTTAAGGAGCTTAATAATTTGCGGCAACGCTTCGACTGTCGCTTCATGACCTGACGCATCGTGCATTAAGACGACGAGATGAGAATTTAAATAGGGCCGTAATTGGAGCTGCTTACGAAGATTATCGACGGCTTGCTGCGGCGTTTTTGCTGTGCCGTCAGCATCACCGGTCAAGGCATTCCAACCGACTTCTAAGTAGCCAATCTGCTGGAGAGCCGACCAAAAAGCGGGCGTAAAATGACCAGACGTGCCACCGGGAGCACGGGAAATAATAGGTCGCACGCCAATGGCATTGTAAATCAACTCTTCAGTCTGGAGCAGTTCATGCGTATACGCTTCCGGTGACGCATAGACTTTCTTATAATCATGACTGTACGAATGAATGCCGATGGCATTTCCTGACTGGTAAATCGCTTTGACTACGTCTGGATAGCGTTCTACATTTTGGCCAACAAGAAAGAAGGTTGCGTGAATCTGTTCTTCTTTTAAAATAGACAAGATTTTCATCGTATTTGCTTCATTTGGGCCATCATCAAAGGTTAAGTACGCCACGTGGTCGCCGTAATAATAGGCGCGTTTGCCACCATATGACGTTGGCAAGCCTTTGTCCTGACGCTGTTTCGTCGTGTATTTGTCATATACAGGGCGGTAATCGTTGACATCTGGCAATGAGAAATCATCGCCAATAAAGGCTACGTCAGGTGCCGTTTCCTCAGGCTCTTGCGGCTGGGCTGCAGCAAAAGGATGAAACTCTTCTGCTACAGCAGCATTATAATGGTGCAAGAACATGCCTGCAACGCCCAAGATGAGTACGACCAGCCAGCCGAGGATAATTTTTTTGTTTCCTTGTTTCATGGTGCTTAAATTTGTGTTCCCTTCGTATTTCCGTAATACACGTACTGGCGAATCGAGCAAGTTTCCCGATAGCCGTCGGCTAAGACACTAGCCGTTAAATTGAAATCTTCTAAATCATCAAGAAGGGCTTCTGTCATCCGATGCTGTACTGCATTATAGCCTGTGCAGAAAAGGACTTTCACACATTGCGTACCGCGGAACATGCCGCGCGGATGTTTGATCAATTTCGCTAAGAGTACCGGTGTTACTACTGCGCCAGGGGCTCGGTCCATAATGACCGATGCCGTTTCGATGCCTTCGACCTTTTCCGGGATAAGGGCATTGCCGAGCATTTGTAAATTGAGGACACCAATGACCATATCGCAGTCATTAGGCAAGGGCACGTCATCAGGCTGGGGGGCCTTGAGCCATTTATGCTTTGATTCGTCACATTCGACGAGGATGTACCAAGCCGGATGGCGTTGTTTGAGTTTATCAATGGTCTGTGGGTCTAAGCCGATATATCTATCTTTATCGTCTAAGCCTTTAAACCAAGCCGGGACATGGCCTTCAGCAATACGGGACGCACAAAAGTCTTCGCCTTTAGCAAAATCATCGGTGCAAATGACGTCAAATGGTTCGACATTATCGACCCGTTCGCTGTCCATGGGGACCGTACTGCTCACCATTATCGGTAAATTACTGCTATGACCGTATGTTCCTAACCGTTCGAGAACTGTCGTCTTACCGCCAGCTCCGACAATGACTGTAATTCCAGGGCGTAACAACCGGCGCCACCGTTTATCTTCAAACATAATACAGCCTCCTTATTTTCCTTCTAATTGACGACTATGGCCTTTCCAAGCTTTCTTAATAAGGTCCCGCATCATTTCCAGCGTCAGCTTGCGCCGTTCTGCTTCCGAGCACGGGCCAAAATTACCAAATTCCAATTCTTCACTTGCCAAATGAGCCACGTTTTCTCGTACAGAAAGACCTTTTTCCGTCAATTCTGCACTGGCATTTTCAGCAATCGCCGCCATGCCGGGACGACCGCCAACGGTGACGACCCAAGCATCTTCAGAGCATGATACAGCACCAATTAAATACGGTTCATCTGTAGGCAAAGCGCGGCATGCTTTATACGCTGTAAAAACTACTTCTTTGGCAATATTAATGGAGCGAATCATTTCACGCATAGGCGGGCAAGACAGATAATCTTGCAAATCCATGCGCCCTTTATCTTGTAATTCTACATCTACATGGAGGGACAATAAAATCGGTAAGAGCACGGAAAATGGTTCTTTCGCCGCAATGACACCACCAATCGTCCCAGCTTGTAATACCATTTTATCTTGAATGTCGTTGATGCACTGGCTAATCGCACCGCCAGCCAAGGCTTTTACTAAAGGAGATTTGGCGACAGCCGACAATTTCGTCAACGCGCCGATAGAAATTTCATCGCCCCTGTCTTCTACGCCTTGGAGCCCTACTTTCGATAAATCAATGGCTACATCATAATGTTCTTTTCTATATTTCAATCCTTGCGAGCCTGCAAGTAATACTGCTGACGGCTCGTTTTTGTATAACCGGTATGCTTGTTCCGGACTCTCAGGAACGATGACCGAATCGCTAGTAATCATCGAGCCTCTCTCCTTTCGTCACCGCCCTTTGGCTCTGGCCTCCTTAATAGGAGGGCGCTTCATATCGAGCAAAAAGGACCCGTTATTGCTTTCTAAAATACGATCTACTACGGCATCTACGCCGAGACTATCACATAAGGCTACTTCGTTTTTATAAAGCAGGACAGGCATCAGTAAATTTACTACGGTGCCATCATGCATGGTCATTTCCCCTAGCTCCCCTTCAAACTGCACCATGACGACACCACTGAGTTTTGTCATAGGCGAAAAAGGTTCGCTCTGTTCCCCATTGGGCAAGACAAAGCCATAAGACATCCAAATATGATGAACATGAGGAAAGCGGCCGAGCTCCATTAAGAGCCAAATAGGCCACGCTCCGCTATCATCGAGCGTCATCTGGCGAAAAGGCCACGTTGACGAGAGCATAAGACATAATTCGCTATACACTTCCCGTTGCTGCGTCGCATCACCCGTTGGATAGGTCATGGGAATAGCACTCATGCCCATGGTATGGAGCAAATAAAAGGGCTCTTCCACGGTCGGATAGAGCAATTCCACATCAATAGGCAAAGGATTGGCCGAAATATCACGGAAGACCTTCCATTGACGACGCGGAAATAAGCGGTGAAAATAAGCCTGCACGTCACTGCTGTAATCACGATGAATGAGGGCCATCGGTTTTGCATCTGTCATCGAGAAAAAACGAGGTAACATCACTTGCTGTCTGCCAATACTCATCGTATCACTCCTCACTTAGTGCTATTCTTGTATTATAGCATAAATAGGGCATGACGACACGTGCGAATCACAAACTACCAGAGCTGTTCCCCTAAGATAATGCCTATCCAGCAGCAAATAAACGCACCAATGACATTAAGTCCACCATAGAGAAAAGCAAAAGTCATTTCACCAGAACGAACAAAGGTCAGGAGTTCCATGTTAAATGTCGAAAAAGTCGTAAAGCCCCCTAAAATCCCAGTAACAGCAAATAATTTAACCGCTCCCGGAAGAGATGTGTGGGCTGCAAAATACATCATGAGCAAACTAATAAAAAAGGAACCAATCGTATTCACTAAGACCGTACCGTATGGGAAAATAATGCCGCCGTGCAAATTGGCAAAGACCGTCACCAAATAACGCAACACTGCACCGACACCGCCGCCAATGGCTACGGCCACTATGTTTTGTATCATCTAAAGACCTCCTTTAGTCTCTACTGTTACAGTATATCAGCCTCAAGATGTAAAATCTACTATTCTCGACGCTTCTTTTCTTGTAAAACGAAAGGAGGTATAGTACAATTACATTGATAACTAGTCTAAGATTACCAGTTCTGCTATTCTCACATACCACAAAGGGATGACAATTATGAAAACTCGTTGCATCGAATTGAGCCAATTTGAATCGGAATTGCTGTGGGCCTTCATGTGCCAACCGAAAAGCTTGCCCATTTCCGCCGGTCTGTGCCGCGTCATTTATCGCCGTCTTACCGGACAGCCTGCCTTTGCGCGTAGTACCGTCACTGTCTATGCTACGCCGATTGGTTCTACTGCTATGGTCGGAAAATGAGGTATTATGCAAAAAAAAGAACCTTAATGATATGTACCCCCTTTACTGGACACACCAGTTAAAGGGGGTACTTTTTATGA
>OIXX01000034.1_pt1 | contig 105916 bp, 74 predicted proteins | sample 1588161 | NCBI WGS metagenome assembly OIXX01 (sample SAMN03283274) | human gut metagenome | biome: human-associated habitat; material: feces | host: Homo sapiens | place: Peru | collected 2012 | reverse complement strand
GAAACGGCGGTCGACGAAACTGGAGAGGAGGTATTACGAGCTCCTGTGCGAATTGGAGAGAGCGCTCCCGCAAACTGCCTCTTGACAACTTATAGGAGCGTCGGTTTTGTTGGCAAAAAACGCCGTGTGCTCGGCGGTCTCAGAATTTGCCGCATACTTCCGAAAAGCCGCCTGCGAGCACCGTGCTCGCAGGCGGCTTTTGCTTACGTTGCGCAACAAAGACGCTTGTTTTGTCCAATAGCTAGGCTCTACTTGACCTCGATGAGCTCGTACTCGCTCGTACCCAGGCCGATCTTCTCGGCATGCGCGATGCACGCGCGCCAATCGGTGTCGGGATGCGTGATGCAGAAGGGGTCACGCGCCTGCTCGCCCTCCAGATGCTCGTGATTGTGCTCCATCTTGGCCGCGCTGTCAGTGAGCTCGGTGTTGGGCAGCGGCTCGGATGCCATGACGGCATCAGCGCAGGCCTGGTCGATGGCGACCGGGTCGAAGCTCGCGAACATGCCGATATCGTTGACGATGGGCGTGTCGTTTTCGGGATGGCAATCGCAGTTGGGGCTGATATCCATGGCAAGCGAAATATGGAAGCTGGGGCGGCCGTCGACAACGGCCTTCGTATACTCGGCGATCTTGTAGTTGAGCACGTCGGCCGCGGCGTCATAGCCGGGCTTGATGGCGTCCTGGTTGCACACGCCGATGCAGCGGCCACAGCCCACGCAGCGATCGTGGTCGATGGCAGCCACGTGCACCGTGCGAGTAGCGCCGCTGGCAAGTTCGCGCTCGCGGGTGTCGTCGAACGAGATAGCGTTGTGCGCGCAGATCTTTTCGCAGGCACGGCAGCCAACACAGTGCTCGGTCGCGACGTTCGGCTTGCCGGCGGCATGCTGCTCCATCTTGCCGGCACGGCTGCCGCCTCCCATGCCCAGGTTCTTCATGGCGCCGCCAAAACCGGCCTGCTCATGGCCCTTAAAGTGGGTGAGGCTAATCACGATATCGGCATCCATGAGCGCCTGACCGATCTTTGCCTCGTGCACGTACTCGCCGCCCTCGACCGGAACGAGCGCCTCGTCGGTGCCCTTGAGTCCGTCGGCGATGATGATCTGGCAACCCGTGGCATACGGGGTAAAGCCGTTCTGGTAGGCGGTGTCGATGTGCTCGAGCGCGTTTTTGCGGCTGCCGACATAAAGCGTGTTGCAGTCGGTGAGGAAGGGCTTGCCGCCCAGCTCCTTGACAACATCCGCTACGGCGCGGGCATAGTTGGGGCGCAAAAAGCTCAGGTTGCCCAGCTCGCCAAAGTGAATCTTTATAGCGACGAACTTGTTCTCAAAGTCGATCTGCTCGATACCGGCGCGACGGATGAGGCGCTTGAGCTTGTCGAGCTGGCTCTCGCGAGCATGCGTGCGCAGGTTGGTGAAGTACACCTTAGCGGGCGCCGCGGGTGCAGTTGCGGTCATAGATCTATCCCCTCGGTCTATATGGCGTTACAGACATAAGGGGATGGTACCCGTTGAAGTAGGGTCAAAGTCAAGCGCAACACCGAGGTGCTCATTGGGGACGTACTTAAATGACTGAAACTACTCATTGGGGACAGACTTAAATGAGTACCGCTAGGGACGCTCTTTCGCCACCCGCCACCCGGCAGTTGGGGACGTTCCCTTTCTGCCGGCAGTTGGGGACAGTCCTTGCCAGCCCGGCCGGCGAGCCGGCGAATCGGCAAAGACCGTCTCCGATGACTAGTCGTTTAAGAACGTCCCCGATGACTACTCTTGGACTTTGAGGGCCTCGGCCAGGCTCACGCGCTTGATAGAGCGCGTGTGTAGCAGCGCCACGACCAGGTAGGTCGCAAAGCCCATGCCCACGCACGCCGCCATGGACCAAGCTGGCACGTAGATCTCGATATTGCCGTTGTAGGCGAGCAGCATCGAGCGGAAGATGGCCGTGAGCGAGCCAATAATGACCGGCAGGCTCAGCACGAGCGACGCCGCCACGCACAGCGTGATCGAGCGGATGTACAGATGCGAGATCTCGCTATCTCGATAGCCAAAGACCTTCATGTAGCTGATCGACCGGGCGCTATGGTCGATAACGGCCTTGGTCAGCAGGTACATAAACAGCAGGAAGATAAACACCGCGAGCCCGACCATCATGCCGATCATTTTGCTCATCATGTCTATAAACTGGTCACCCACGGCGCGCATGTCGTCGGGCGTGGTGTCGCCGGCAAAGTAACGAGCATCGAGGTCGAGCTTCTTGTCGCTCACATAGCCGTTAAAGTAGGTGGCGTCATTGCCGAACAGCTCGTTAAAGTCGTCGATGCTCATATAGATATTCATGTCCGACTTGGAGCCCCAAGTGGCGTCCTTGCCCGTGTACTCCAGCGAATAGTCCTTGCCCTCGTACTTGTCGCCGAGCGTGACCTTCTGCCCCTCGCTCCAGCCAAACTTGTCGAGCAAGCCACCGCCAAAGACAACGCGCCCATCGCCGACGTTGAGGTCTTTCCAATAGCGCGAGTTGGGCGAGATGCCGTAGACGGAAATCGTCTCCTGCCCATTACCATCGCCGCGGTCGTATTGCAGCTGGTAAACAGCGTATTTCTCGGCCTGTGCGATTGCGCCCGCGCCGTTGTCGGTCGTATTGACCGGATGGATATCATCGTTGTCAGTGTCGATCTTAGAGGCCTTGTCGATCAGGCCGATAGCCTCGTCGCGGTTGCAGCCGAGGGCATCGGCAAGGTCATCGAGGCGCGCATAAAGCGCATCCTGCGCTGCGGCCAGGCTCTCGGCAGACGGAGATGCGGTCGCGGCATCGGCTGCTGCCCGTGCGGCATCGGCCGCGTCATCGAGCTCGTCGCTGGCATCCTGGACGGCGGAGAGCAACGCACCGTCCACCGACTGCAAGCACTCGAGCGCCGCCCACCGCCCGCGCTCCTCGGCGGTGCCTTTGAGCTCTAGCGGGGCCTTGAGCGTGTACTGATGTTCGGCGACCAGGCTCGTCTCCAGGTTGTCCGCATAGTGCGTCATCGTGGGCAGAATCGCCAGGCCAAAGAGCAAAAGTAGCGACCCAAACGCGATGCCCACGAAAAGCGTGGCGAAGTTGCCCAGGTTGCGCAGGAAGACGCGCAGGCGAAAGCGGGACACAAAACCCATGCGTTCCGGCAGCTGCAGACCGCGCTTAGTACCCGACTTGCCGCTCGCCTCGTGGCGAAGGAACTGCAACGGCGTCTTGCCCATCTTGTGAAGCAGGCCCCCGAGCGTAATGAGGATGAGTGCAGCGGCGGGAACCACGGCACACTTGACGAAGATTTCCCAGCTCCAGTACACCTGGAAGGGCGGCAGGCTGTACGAGCCGTAATAGAGGCTGCGCATGGGCTCGGTAAAGAACGCAACGCCGAGCGCGGTGCCCAATAGCGCCGCGACCACGCCTACGATGGCGGGAAGCGCAAGGTAGTGCAGTACGATCTCGCGTCGACGATAGCCGCTAGCGAGCAGCGTGCCGATGATGGCGCTCTCTTCCTCGATGGTGGCATCGGTAAGGACCACAAAGACAAACGCCATAATCACGATGATGATGTCGAGCAACGTCGTCCACATCATAGAGTCGCCGTCCACGTCGTCGCGCGCATAGCCAATGCCCTGGTTGGAATCGGCATCGATAAGATCGTCAACGCGTGCATCGGCATCTGCCAGCGCCTCGACCATATCCTGTTCGGCATCGGTACGGTCCGCGGTGGAGAGGTCACGGTCGTTAAAGGTAAAGGAGTACGTATAGGCGGGCGCGCCGCCGGCATCCTCGAGCGCGGCAAAACCGGCGTCGGTGACCTCAGCGACGCCATACGTAATGGTGTTCACCGTAAAGTCAGAATTGTTGAGGAACAATGCCTGGCTATCAGGCTGCGTCATGATGCCGCAGATGGTATAGGTGCGACCCTCGAGCTCGATCCTATCGCCCACGGCGAGGTCATTGTTGGTGGCAAAAACGCGGTCGATGGCCACCTCGTCGTCCGCCTTGGGCTGCCTACCTTCGCAGTAGGATGCGATATCGACCTTGGTGCGGTGCGCATAGGTGCGCAGCGTGCGCTTGGTACCATCGTCGCCGGCGGTCTTTTTGATGAGGGCATCGATGGAGAAATTCTTGTAGAGTGTGACGCCACCGACGTCCTCCGCCGCGTCTTCGGCAGCCTTGAGCTGCTCGTCGGTGGCCTCGAAGGAGGTAGTCACGCGGCCGTCCTCAATCGTGTAGTCGTCGCGCATGTCGTCGATAAGGCAGCCGATGGAATGCGCCGCGAGCAAAAAACCCGACGTGAGGGCGATGCTTCCGCACATAAGCAAAAAGATGCCCAGGTACTTGCCGATATTGCGGCGCAGCTCGCGCGGGAGACGTTTTGCAAGAGGTGCCATGGCGTCGCCTACCAATCGAGCTCGGCGGCCGCGACGGGCGACTCATTGAGCTCGTCCTCGACGATGCGGCCGTCGCGCAGGCGCAGCACGCGGTTGGCCATGCGAGCTATGGCGGCATTGTGCGTGACGATGATGATGGTGCAGCCGTAGGCGCGGTTGACATCCTCCATGAGCTGCAGGATTTCCTTGGACGTCTTATAGTCGAGCGCGCCCGTGGGCTCGTCGCACAGCAGCAGACCCGGGTTTTTGACGAGGGCGCGGCCGATGGCACAGCGCTGCTGCTGGCCGCCCGAGACCTGGCGCGGGAACTTGTTGCGGTGCTCGTAGAGGCCCAGCGAACGCAGCAGGTCGTCGACATTGAGCGGGTTTTTGGACAGGTGCGCCGTGACCTCGATGTTCTCCTTGATGGTGAGATCGGGCACCAGGTTGTAGAACTGGAAGACAAAGCCCAGTTCGCGGCGTCGGTATTCGCCCAGGTCTCCGGCCTTGAGCACGGTAAGGTCGCAGCCGTCCACCAGAATAGAGCCGGCGTCGGCATCCTCCAAGCCGCCAATGAGGTTGAGGAAGGTCGACTTGCCCGAGCCCGAAGGCCCCAGCATGACGCAGATCTCGCCGCGGTTGATGGACGCATCGATGCCGTCGAGCACCGTCAGGCGCGCATCACCGTCGCCGTAGTGCTTTTTGAGATCCTTAACCTGGACGTAGGCTTTCTGCGTTGCCATGGTAGCCCCCATTGTTAGCCTGCTGCCACTTTTATAGGATTATAGTAAACCTAGGTGAACTATTCTTGGGCGAGAGTGGGGATTTGTTTCAAGACTAGTCGTTGGGGACGTTCTTAAACGACTAGCTGTTGGGGACACTCTTTCGCCACCCGGCAGCTGGGGACAGTCCCTAACTGCCGGCAGGAAAGGAACGTCCCCAAAGGCCGGCATTATTGGGACAGTCTTTGCCAACCCGACCGGCAGACCGGCGAATCGGCAAAGACTGTCCCCGATGGCTAGTCGTTTAAGAACGTCCCCAATGGCTAGGCGGTTAGGCGCGGGATTTATTGTGGGCAAGTGCCAGGCCCGCGGCAGTGATGGCGGCGGCAAAGAGCACCGTGATGCCCAGGTCGCAGGCGATGTCGCCCAACACGGCAGACGTCAGGTCCGAGGCAAGCGCCTTGTTGATCGCGTCGTTCACCCAATATGTCGGCACAAAGTGCGCCACGGTCTGCACGGCCGAGCCCATGAGCGACAGCGGCATCCAGGCGCCGCCCAAAAACGTCATGAGCAAGCCAAGCAGGTTGCCCACACCGTTGAGCAGCTCCTCGCGCGCACCCAGGCTCGAAAGGGCAAAGCCAACGGCCAGCGGCGTGCACGCCAGGGCAAACGTTGCCGCCAGCGCCAGGCACACGCGACCCACGCCGACCTCGGCGACCGCGCCGGCAAAGCCCACGACGCCCATCATGCTCGACACAAGCCAAATACAGACGGAGAGCACGGCGGCGGCCGCGAACACGGCAAGCGAACGCTGGCGCTCGGAGATTGGGCCGGCATCCATACGACGCACGCGCTCGGGCTTGTTCATGCCCGAAAGCACCAGCCCCACCGACACGATGACCGACGAGATAATCGCGTACGCACCAAAGTTGAAATACGTCTCGAGTGTGGCAGCGGCAGTCGAGTCGACCTTGACCCGCTCAATCCCGACCTCGGCGCGCTTGGCGGCCGCATGCTCGGCCGCCTTGGCAACGCCACCGTTGGAGGCAGCGGGCTCAAGCGCCGCCGCGGCGCCCGCGAGCGAGATCCACCGCGAGGCCTCGGCAGACGAAAGCGCCGCCGCCATGGTGCCGGAGCCGTAGGTCACGTCGAGCTTGGGCAGGGCCTCCCCCGCACGGGCGGCCGCGATCAGGTCGTCCTCAAACCCCTCCGGGATAAAGAACACGCAATCGGCGTGGCCCTTGGCGCCGTTGCTCTTGGAGAGCGCGTCCGCAAGGTCGTAGCTGTCGTCGCCGACGCCCGTGACCAGGTTAAAGCGTGAGCCCAAATGCTTGGTAAGCGCACGCGAAAGATCGCTGTCGTCGCGGTCGACCACAATCACGTTGGCATCGTAGGGCTTGTACTCGGTGAGCTGCGACGAGTTCGAGCCCACCGATGCCGCGAGAAACACACCCAACAGTGAAATAAACACCGTATAGATGAGCAGGTAGAGCGGGTGCGCGAGCGCCATGCGAAGCGCAGTCTTAAAGGTGCTCATAGCGGCTCCTTCCAAAGATTAGCGATGCGGCGGTGACAAACACCAGGGCCATGAGGACCAGCGCGCCGGCACGAACGGTAAAGGGTCCCAGATCCTCAAAGAAATACAGACGGTTGAACATATCGCAGATGAGCTTGACAGGATTGAGCCAGCACTCGGCCGGGCAGGCGCGGGCGACGTCGTCGGCAAGTCCCATCGCCGGCACGCCGTAGAGGCCGGCGAACAGGGCGCACGTGGTGGCAAAGCCCGCGAGGATGCCCGACTTGGACGCCTTGCCACCCTTAACGGGCAGCGTGCCCACAAAGAGCCCCAAGCCCGTCGCGGCTAGCGCGGACACAGCGCCGCCTACCAGGCACAGCCCCTCGCGCCCGCCAAAGCCGACACCGACCACCAGGCGCACGTAGCCGATTGCGACCGCCATCGAGGCAAAGGAGACCAGCCACGAGCCGACAAAGATGCCAGCCAGCGACGCCGTCTTGGAAAGGCCACCCACGCAGCGACGCGTGCCGAGGCCGGACAGATTGGGCTGCAAATCGACGACGCTCAAGGCGGCAAAGTCGGCAGACATCATCGCGACCAGGCCAAAGAGCGCGAAATAGTAGATGGTCGCAGCGTCGGGCGTGGTGCGCGTAAGGCTCACGCGGCGGGTGCCGCCCTCGAGCGATAGGGCGCGCGCAACCACCTCCGGATCGGCGAGCGCCGCCGGGTTGTCCTGGGCAATCTGGCGCATGAGCTCGGCATTTTGCGTATACGAGCTTGCCACCGTCTCCAGAATGCTGCGGTCAGTGAGCACCGACGTCGCACGCGAGCTGTCATAACTCGAAAGCAACGTGAGCCTGGGTGCGCCCGCATCGTCGACCGTATAGATGCCCGCGACCTCGCCGGCCTTGAGTGCTTTGCGCGCGGCTGCCAAGCCTTTGTACTCGCTCACATCGAGCAGCTGGTCGCCACCTTCCTTGGCAAGCGACGTCGCAACGTCCTTAAAGGTCGAAGCGTCCCAGGCCTCGTCCGCCACGACGGCAACCGGCACCGGGTCGATCTTACCGTCGGAGCTGAGGTTCACAAACATAAACATAAACATCGTGGAAAGCGCGATGGGAAAGACCGCGCTCCAGATCCATGTACTCGGCCGACGCAGCAGCGTCTTGACCGTAATGATAATGGTGTTGAACATGACTGCCCCCTAGTCGCGCAGCTCGCGGCCGGTGATCTCGAGAAACACGTCGTTGAGGGTCGGCGGCTCGCTCCACACGCGGCCGAGCGCCACGTCGGCGGCGCGCAACGTGTCCAGGATATCGACCAAGTTGTGTGGGCTCGCTTCGCAGGTGCAGACGAGCTCGCCGTCGGACAGCTCAACCGAAAGCACGTGCTCGAGGGCGCGCAGTCGCTCGACCGTGGCGGGCTCGACGGCGCCGACCTCGACGGTCACGCGCTCGCCCATCTGAATCATGCGCTTGAGCTCGTCGTTGGTGCCCTGCGCCAGCACGCGCCCGCCGTCCATGATCATGATGCGGCTGCAGATTTGCTCGACTTCCTCCATGTAATGGCTGGTATACACCACCGTGGCGCCCTCGTCGCGCAGGCGGCAGATGCCCTTCAGGATGGCGTTGCGGCTCTGCGGGTCGACTGCCACCGTGGGCTCGTCAAAAAAGATGAGCTCGGGCTTGTGCGCGATGCCGCAGGCAATATTGAGTCGGCGCGCCAGGCCGCCCGAGAGCTTGCCGGGGCGAAACTTGGCAAAGTCGCCCAGCCCGACAAAGTCGATCGCCTCGTCCACCAGCGCGCGGCGGCGCTTGCGGTCGCTGACGTAAAGGCTGCAGAAATAGTCGATGTTCTCGCGCACCGTGAGCTCGTTGAACACCGCAACTTGCTGCGGGACCACGCCGATGCGACGCTTGAGGTTATATCGCGTGGGCGTCATGGGCTCGCCGAACAGCTCGATGGTGCCTTTGTCGTAGGCGAGCAGCTGCAAAATGCAGTTGATGGACGTGGTCTTGCCCGAGCCGTTGGGGCCCAGCAGGCCAAAGATCTCGCCGGGAGCAATGCTCAGGTTAAAGTGGTCGAGCGCGATAAGATCGTCATAGCGCTTGACGAGGTTTTCGACGTGGACGATGTCTGTCATGAGGCAGCCCTTCTGTCGGTCGTGGTCTGGTACGGCTGCATCATCGCAGGAGCGGGCGGCGCGCACCAGTGAGCTTTGTCACGAGTGTGGGGGTCTTGGTCGTGCGGCCTGCCGGCGCCCCCGCTTTGCCGCGCGGGAGGAATGTCACAGTTGTGCAGGCGGCCCCTCCACCACGCGCGGCTTCGCGTACAATACCCGTATGAACAGGCTTTTCGACAAATCGATCGTGCTAGCGTGCTGCATTGCGGCCGCCGTGGGCCTTGCTGTGAACGTTCGCCTGGTCGCGGCGTTTTGCCTGGGCGTTATTGCCACCTCGCTGGCCGAGGTCGCACAGGGAAACCGCGCCCGCCGTGCGAGCGAGGCCGTGAGCTACGCTTACATCATCGTGGCCGTCTTCGTGCCGCCGTTTGTGCCGTTTGCGCCCCTCGCCCTCTATGACATCGCGCGACGCGTGCGCCGTGAGCGCGCCTGGGTCGCACTGGGCATTGGCGCCACCTTTGTCTTTGTGCTCGTCGCGGACCTTCGCACCGACGCGCTCACCGCCCGAACGCTCCTGCTGACTGCCATCCTTTCGATTGCCGCCACCTTGCTATCGCTACGCACCGCCCAGCTGGAGCGCGAGCAGCAGCGCATGCGCCGTACCCGCGATGAGCTGCAGGAACGAGCCCTCGTGCTCGAAGCGCGCAACCGCGATCTTGCCGACCGCCAGGACTACGAAGTCGAGCTCGCGACACTCGCCGAACGCGCCCGCATCGCGCGCGAGATCCACGATAACGTCGGGCACCAGCTCACGCGCGCCTCACTGCAAGCCGAAGCCTTGCGCGTCATCCACGCCGACGAGCCCGGCGTCGCCGCCGATTTCGCCGACGTTAAACGCACGGTTGACGAGGCGCTCCAGCTTGTGCGCACCAGCGTCCACGCGCTCAACGACAACGCCGTCGACCTTTCCGTGCAGCTCGAACGCATTGTTGAAGGCGCGCGCTCGGACGGCGGCCCGCAGATTGAGCTTGAAGTTATGACCGAACATGCGCCCGCAAACGTCGCGAACTGCTTTGCGGCGGTCCTGCGCGAGGCGCTCTCCAACACCATGCGCCACGCTTGCGCCCATGCTGTCACCGTACGTTGCATGGAGCATCCGTCGTTTTACCAGCTCATCGTTACCGACGATGGCGCGGGCGGGGCCCAAGCAAGCGGCCGCGGCGCCGCGGAGGGCATGGGGCTCGCCTCCATGCGCGAGCGCATCGAGGCACTTGGCGGCACCTTCACCGCCGGTCCGCGTGCCGGCGCCGGCGGCTGGCGCGTGTTTGCCACCGTTCCCAAACCGCAAGGAGATGAGGGCCGGTGAGGCTCATCATTGTCGACGACGACCGCTTGGTGGTCGATTCGCTCAAGATTATCTTAGGTGCCCAGCCGCAAATCGAGGTGGTGGGTACCGGCGCCAACGGCAACGACGCGGTTTCGCTCTATGCCGAGCACGCACCCGATATCGCACTGCTCGACATTCAGATGCCGGGGCGCGACGGCCTTTCGGCGGCACGCGAAATCCTTGAGCGCGACCCTGCGGCGCACGTGATGTTTCTGACGACATTCTCGGATGACGAGTACATTGTGTCGGCGCTCAAACTGGGTGCCCGCGGCTATCTGATCAAAACCGATGTCGCCGCTATTCCGCCAGCGTTGGCGCAGGTCATGGACGGCAAACGCGTGCTCGAGGGTAAGGCAATCGAGGACATCGACTTTGACGGAACGGGCGTCGAGGCGGGCACGACCCGCCGACCCGCCGCCTTTGCCAGCCTGACCGACCGCGAGTTCGAAGTCGCCGAGCTCATCGCCCGTGGCCTCGACAACAAGGAGATCGCTGCCACGGCATACATGGGCGAAGGCACCGTGCGCAACCACATCAGCTCGATCCTGGCCAAAATGGGCCTGCGCAACCGCACGCAGATCGCCATCGCCTACCTGCGGGGATAATTACCCAATGGCCGGCACTCCGACGTAGCAAAATGGCTGCTACCGATTTAATGCCATTTCAAAACTATGCCGGATTACTACGACGAATCGCTCACCTTCGACCACGGTAAAATGCGCGCTTGCAAAACCGCAGGTAGAACGCTTGCAATAATTAGGAAAATGCAGTCATGGTCGGGAATGTCGAATTCATCGTAGTAAACCGGCATAGTTTTGTTCGTGGCAGCCAAACCGCGCGGGGCCGGCGGGGCATTTTTGCCCCACCGGCCCTGTTCCAGCTCTATACCAGTGCTACTCCGGCTTGGTTTCTACCGTGGTAGTCTTGTCCGCCGCAACTGGGGTACGGGCGGTGTCCATAGTCAGGCAGTGCTTGGGGCAGCTCTCGATGCACTCGCCGCACACCACGCAGGCATACGGGTCAATCGACCACGTTCCGCCCTTGCGATCGACCGCGAGTGCGCCCGCCGGGCAGCGACGCGCGCACATGCCGCAGCAGATGCACACGTCCATGTCGTTGACGATGTGCCCGCGCAAGCGCTTGGGCGCCGTCAGCTTCTCCTGTGGATAGCACACCGTGACCGGCTGCTTGACCATAGAACCCAAGGCCGTCTTGGCAAATGTCAGCAAACTCATGCCGCGCCTACCTTTCCGTGCAGCTAATGCAGAGGTCGATGGTCAGGATAATCATGGGAACGTTGGCAAGGAGCACGCCTTGCAGCGCATGCGTCAGACCCGCCAGGTTTTGCGACGTCGGCGTGCGCACGCGAAAGCGGTCCAGGTTCTTATCAGCAGAACCGCGGGCTCGTAACTCATAACATGCAGCAACTCACGGTCGGCGCCGACCTGGGCAAACGGGCTTTGCGTCGAGGCGGACGCCAGCACCACAAAGCTTGCGGCGAGCGTCACCATAAAAGCGCACAGCAGCGTGTTGGAGCCCAACACAAAGATGCCGCCGCCCACGATGGTAAAGATGAGCGCGCGCCATGTAGGTATCGTCCATGGTGTTTACGCTGGCGGGGGCCTTGCGCAGCAGCTTGGCAACGTCGTAGAAGGGCTGCAGCAGGCGCGGGCCCACGCGGCCCTGCATACGGGCCGAAAGTTTGCGGTCAATGCCGTCAATCAGGCCGCCCACAAGCGGCGCCAGCAAGGCAAACGCCACGGTGCCAATAAAAATGCCCACGACGCCCGAACCTTCGAAGTACTTGCCGCGCAACACCGAGGGCACGCTCATGGCAAGTCTCTCGAGCCCAATCCATACGCAGCACAGCAGCGCAAACAAGATAATGCTGCAGCACACGACGCTGCCCGCGGGGCCAATACGCTTCTCGCCAAGAGCGTCCTCCAGGTACCAATTGCGCTTTTCGGTCTTCACCTCGTGTCCCATCGAGCCGCGGAAATGGCGGTAATTGTCGGTTCCCACACCCGAAAGATATACGTTGACGTGTGGTTTGTTGCTCACGCGGAATGAAGTCAGCAGTACCACGGCGATAAACGTCACGATAACCACCATCAGATACATGGCGTCCTTGCCAAAAACGTGCGGCTCACGGCCAAACACCATGTCCAGGTAAGGCGACACCAGGCCGCTCGAGATGAGCGGGAAGGCCACACAGCACAACACCAGCAACGCAGCGATGGTGTTGAGCGCCATCCATTCGGTCTTATGGACATTGCCCTCCACGTTTTCGGCCGTAGAATCCACGCCCGAAAGCTTGGCAAGCCACTTGCCCCAGAAGAAGAACGTCGCGGCCGAGCCAAAGGCGAGCACCATGATCATGAGCACATTGCCGGTCTGCGCGAACGCCACCAGGGCGCCCCACTTGGACACGAGCATGCCAAACGGCGCCACGAACATGCCCATGATGCCCAGCATCATCAGACGCGTCAGGCGCGGCATGCGGCTGAACATACCGTCCATATCCTCGATATTGCGGCTGCCGATATGATGCTCGGCCGTGCCCACGCACAGGAACAGCAGCGACTTGGCCACCGTGTGGAACAGGATCAGGAAGATGGCCGCCCATACGGCCTCGGGCGGCCGACACCCAAGCAGGCACTGATGAGGCCCAGGTTGGAAATGTTGGAGTACGCGAGCACGCGTTTGGCGTTGCTCTGTGAGATCGCCATAAGGGCGGCGAGCAAAAACGTGATGGCACCCACACTCGTGACCAAAAAGCCGGTCACGGGATAGATGGCATAGAGCGGGCTCAGCTTGACCATCAGGAACACGCCGGCTTTGACCATGGTTGACGAGTGCAGCAGGGCACTCGTGGGCGTGGGGGCAACCATGGCACCGAGCAGCCAAGTGTGGAACGGCATCTGTGCGGCCTTGGTGAGTGCGGCGAGCGACAGCAGAACGACCGGCATCACCAGCAGCGCGGACTGCGCGGTTCCGGCGCCGGAAAGCTCGATCATGCCCGAGATGGTCAGCGGCATGCCGCTGACGTGCAGGAACATGAGTCCGGCCAAAAACGTGATACCGCCCAGCATGTTGAGGATGATCTGGATAAAGGCGTTCTTGATGGCCTCGGGCGTGCGCGTGTAGCCAATCATGAGGAACGAGCACACGGTGGTGATTTCCCAACCGCAGAATAGCCACTCCAGGTTATCGCTCGTCACGATGACGAACATGGCCAAGAGGAACAGGAACATGAGCGCCAGGAACTGCGGGCGACGGTCGGACGCGGTCTGTCCGCGCTGCGCTGCCTCGTGCTCATCGTGGGCCTGGAAGTCCTTCATGTAGCCCAGAGCGTACACGCAGATCAGGCTGCCGACGATACCGACGGCAAGCACCATGATCACACTCATGTAGTCCAGGTAGAGCGGGGTGGCGGTGACGACCTCGGCCGCGGGCAACGTCATGGCCGCAAAGGCAACCGAGCCCACCATCTGCACCACGCCGAGCACCGTGGCGAGCGTACTCTTAAATTTGCGCGCGTTGTACAGGATGACGGCGCACAGGATCACATCGATGGCGGAGCTGATGATCGAGAGCATGCGCGAGGTGCCCGGTGCCACCTCGAAGCTCTGCGGGCCCGCGCAAAAGAATAAACGGCGACTACAACTGTCACCGGCATAATAATGCCGGAACCTATAAGACCCACCACATCGCGGGCGCGGTCACTGCGCGCGAGCAGCATGCCCAGCGCCGGTACCAGCGGAAACAGGGTAAGGAAATACAGCAATGTCATGCCATCACTTCCCCATGCAAAAACGCTGTAATTCTTTAACCTTATAGCTCAATTGAGGAGTAGCGGCGGCGGGTTTTCGGCCAACTGGGGAGTTTTAGGCGTACGGGGTAGGGGCACGTCCGCTCTGGAGTAGAGAGGCGACGCTCCCCCTATCGCAGCAACGGGCGCACGGTCCACTGCGCGCAGCTTATTAACCACGTTGGAGGATGTTCCAGTAGGCTCGCGGCGGTCCAAAAAGTTGGCGCGGCAAGAAAAATGCGCCCCCGTGGACGCACCCTCTTGCTACTCTGCCTGCTTAACGCGCGGCTTGCGACCGCGCGGCTTATCGATAAGCGCGTCGGAGCCGCCATCGCGATACTGACGACACCAAGCCTTGACCGAAGACTCACTGGGAATCTTGTGCTTGATCATGGCCTCGCGAACCGTCAGGCCGTTTTCCAGTCGATCCTTTACCACGGCGAGCTTGACGTCGTACGAATACGTGCGGTGACGTGAGCCCGCGTTGAGCACGGCGTCGGCACCGCCCACGGCATATGCGCGAGCCCACTGACGAGCCGTGGCCTGGGGAATGCCGAGCTCCGCGGCGAGGGCACGATGACCGACCCCCTCTTGGAGGACCTCGACGGCGCGCTGCCTAACCTCGGGCGCATGCGTGCGAGTCCTTGTTGCCTCTGACATACCTGCCACTTCTTAGCCTTAACCGTTAATCTGCTTTCTTACGTGCATGCTAGATAGTAGCATTTTGCCGTTTGCGCGTAGCAGTTAATTGAAAATCGCAATTTCGCTATCTGGGCATTTAGAGCAATTTGCGGATATTGTTTAGCATTTATTTACGCTGGTGGTTAGCGCACGGCTGAATGGCGAAAGCCTGTCGACTAAATTGGCGCCCGTTTAGCAGTTCCATGCTGGAGGGGTAATTATTAACCCCTCGTCAGTCCGCACCCAACTTGTCAGCTTTTCACTTGCTTTCCACTTGCTTTCCACTTGACTTTTCAGCTTTCCACCTTAGGTGGCAAGTTAAGCGGAAAGCTGGAAAGCTAGTGAGAAGCGGAAACACCTTCCTCCGACGGCGGATGGACAGTTAGTTCAGATACGTATTTTTTGACGGCGCCGAAGCTGCACCCCGGCCCCCCTGAGAGGACCCGCCGGCGATCATTCGCATGTAAATCGAGTCCATTCGGCCACCAAATCGTAGTTTTGGGCTGCTTATTGCTTCAAAACATGCGTCAGGAGCGTCTACCGGGGTCTGGATTTATACGTATTTGAACTAACTGTCCAGAGGGGGCGTCAAGCGAGTCCGCACAAGCAAGAAAAAAAGGGGGGGGCGGTAACTGGATGGTTGCCGCCCCCCTTCTCGAGGTCAGTTGGTCCCGGAGCCGTGCTGAATGCCCTCCGTATTGATGCGCGCCAGCGTGTACGTCACGTAGTCGGAGTTCGCATAGCCATCGAGGTTGCTGGCGTTGACCGGCTTGTCGTCGACACCGTTGCCGGTCATGCGTGCCGTAAGCACCAAGCGGTAGTTTGCATAGGTCTGCCCAGCCTTCTCAACATCGGTGTTCACCTTAACGCGGAAGGCATGCTTAAAGGCAAGGCTATTGCCGTCGCGCGTGGCGAACGTGCCGCCAGTCCCCTTGCTATCAGTAAATACGTAGTTCTTGCCATCGGCGCTCAAAGAGCCGTTGGCCAACTTGTCGCTACCGAGCACCGTAATGTAGCTTGAGATGTTATCGACCGCAGCATAACTGCCATCATTCTGGCGTTTCTCCAAGCTCAGCGTGTACTTCACCGTGCTGGCGTTGGAGATCATGGCCTCGGCGCCCGCGAGCTTGGAGAAATCATACGTCCCCACCAGAGCGATCTCGCCGTCGGTGGACTTGAGGTCATCGATGTTGATGCCCAGCTGCGACTTCTTTGAAGCTTCGAGCGCAATAGTCGATGAGCCCACATCCATGCGGTAGTATCCAGCGCGGCCATCATTGTATGCCGAGTTGCTACTGGTGCTGAGCGTGTCAGCATGCGTAGAGAGGTACGCACGGTAGTTTGGCTTTGTGTACTTATCTTTGCCGCTATTCTGCGAAGCGATAATACCAGCCTGGCACGCGGGGTCCGTCATGGTTAGAGTCGCATTCATGGTGATGGTGAACTTGCCGCCATGACTCTCGGCAATCTCGCGAATGCCAGAGAGATCGATGGCCTTGCCACTAGCATCGGCAAGCACAAGCGACATGTCGCCGCCCGTTGCAGACCAGTCTTTGGCAGCAATCGCCGGCGTTTCCGTCGTGCCGGCATCAGTCCACTTAGAACCATCCCACGTGTAGTAGCTGTTCCCCACCATCACGTAGAACGAATACGTGCCCTGGGTTCCAGTCGGGTAGCCATGCGCGCCCGCGGCGCTGCTGCCCTGGTAGTTCACGAGCGAAGAATCCAGCTGGTAGTACAGCGCATCGGTAGTCGTATATTCCTGCTCGCCAAACGTGACGGTGTCGTCCACATCCATATCCAGCCGATAGGTCGTTCCTCTCACGGCCATCTGGTTGGTGCCCGATTTGTTGTCCACCAAATTATGCTGGAAGTTCGTGGCAACGCTATACGTCGAGGCGGTGTTCTCGTGCGAGTCCTTCGTCTCATCTTTATTACGAAGCGTGTAGTTAAGATGCGTGTTCACGCTTGTCTTAACCGATGTACCGGTATATCCGTTGACGCTGGCCGAGCCCTTTGGCGTGCGAACAACAAGATAGAAGCTCTCACTCTTGGGCTGCTCGCCGGCCTTCTTCTTGGGGACCGTCAAGCTGTAGAACGGTTTCTTATCCGTATCGGTCTTTACGCGGTAGTAGTCGCTGCCTATCTTCACGCCAGCAATACCGGCTAGTTCGGCTTCGGTCTTCTCACCCTTCTCCTTATTTGTCAGCTTAACCCACGTTCCGTTGTCCACTTCCTTCGCCTGCGCGCCCATGGTCTCGCTGAGCCACTGCTCCGTATAGGGGTTTCCGCTGGAGTCCACAAAGTCCGTGAGCGCAACCGATGCGCCCGATCCGTCTTCGGACACTGTGTAGTGATATTCCTTATTATCGTGCGCCGTGTCCACGAGCGTCAGCTGTGTGCCCGCGGGCAACGCCCCGTTTGTACCGCCAAACTCAATGCGCTTGTTAAGCGGCCTCATGTCGCCGCCGCTCGCCAGGTGCGTATTCCATCCATACTCCGTCTCCTGGGCATACGCCTTGTTGTATGTCCAGGTAAGATAGCCCGTCATGGTTTCGCCACTGCTAATGAGTACGTGCTTGTCATACTTGCTGCGGTAGTCGGCGCTGTTGAAATTCGAGCCCTCGGAATACGTTGCCGTAAAGTTGATCTCGAGCACGCGCTTAACGATGATGGGCACCATAACCCTGTATTTCTGGCCGGCCTCGGTAAAGGTGACAGTAAGCAGGTTGAAGCGGTTCTTTCCGTTATCCCAGTTGGAGTTGGCGCTGATCGACAAAGAAGAACCGCTGCCCTTAACGTCGAGCGCCCTATCGGCGACGTTGTCCTGCTTTACAAAGACACCGTTCTCGTTGAGCTGGAACACGTCGACCGTTGCCGAAACGTGCGTTTGTTTATCTGTGTTCAGGCGCACCGCGTCCGAATAGCCGCCGTTGGTAACAATGTTGAGATAGTCCTTAACGGTATCCGAGTCGTTGCCCGAAAGAACAAGGACGTCGGGGTTGGCATTCGACTTTGTAGCATCCGTGTCATTGTTTGCATTGAACTTACCGGCACTTGAGGCCAAGTAGTTCGAGGTGTTTTGATAGGCGCCATCTTTATCGATGCCGCCGATGTTGGTGTAGGTGTAGCGGCCGGTGACATTCTTCCCCGCTTCGTCCTGGATAGTCGATGCACCAGAAACGTTCACACCGTCACCGAACAGATAGCGATCGGTTGCGTCGTTGTCGGAGGAACGCACCGCCAGCGTGCTCACCGGACTCGTAGTCACGTAGGGCGAAACAGCTGCAGTCGTGCTGTCGGCCGCATCAGCGCCGTACAGCGTTTTGCTCGTTCCCGACTCAGTATGCGTGTCATTAGTAAGCGTGTCATTATAGTCGCCAAACGCGATATACGACTTCTTGTTTACGTCGGCGACGGCGCTGTCATTGAAATACTTAATCGGTTTTTGAGCCGCAGAATTGTCAGACCGATCCTTAAGTATGATATCGACGCCCGCGGCGTAGAGGCCTTTGAAGTCAACCGCATACTGCGCGGTATCGCCCAACAAGAAGCCCTGACCGCCCGGCTGCTTAAAATCGTTTTCGCGAATTAGAACGTTAGCAATCTTAATTGTGCCGGAAGCGGCACCGACAATGCCACCGGAATGATTTCTCAGGTTTCCATCACTATGGTTCCACGTTGAATTAAGCGTTCCGAACGAGCAGTTCCGCACGGTCGTATTCGTAACGATAACATTGGTTGCACCCTGGCCTTGGCAGTTTCCAAGGATGCCGCCACAACGAGCGCCATCAAATTGCACGCCATCGACAGTGATATTGTTGACACTCAGCGTGTTTCCATTTGATGTTGCCCCCACAAGGCCACCAGCATGCTCGGTTACGCCCATGCGAATCTTTTCAACCGTACAGGAATTAAGTGTCACGTTATTTCCTGTCGATCCAATAATGCCTCCCGTGCTTGTGGCATACGAATTGACAGTATTTTCCGCCGCGTGCAAAGAGCCAAAGTAAGTGGGCGCTTCTTCCGAGGCCTGATTGGTTGATGTCACCTTAACGCGATTAATATTAGAAGCATAGGTTACCGTGCGCCCCGCAATTCCGCCCACGCCAAGCGCCTTGTGGTTAACACCAAGGGACACATCTTTGATCGTTGCCACCTGGCTCGCATTTTCGCCCTGCCCGGTATTCACGACTAGAGCACCTCCCGTAAGGCCGAAGATGCCTCCAGCAGTGCTGCCCGTATCCTGCGAATCGCCTGCCTTCTCAACAACGTAAATAGTCGAACTATCGGCAACGGTTTTATCTTTCGACACCCACATGCCGCAGGTGCCCGAATTGATATATCCTACAAATCCGCCAGCATTTGAACGTGCGCTAACGGCGATTCCACTGTATGAGCAGTCATAAAGCTGCACCGGAGAGGATGTTCCTCCGTAATTCACAATCGAACCGTTGGCGCCATCGGTACTGCGCGCCATAAGGCCGGCACTTCCGATGAGGCCACCGGCCATGCAACCTCCGGCTACGGTACTGCTAGAAATGACCACTTTTTTGAACACGCCATAGGTGACCCCGCCAGAACCTCCCTGGTTTGCAGTTGAGCCCGCAAGGCAGCCAGCCCCCACCCAACCGCTTTTTGTATTGCTCGTCGACTTGGATTGCTCTTTCCCACTCAAAGATACATAGGCAAGCGATATATTGCAGTCGTTGAAGTTGAGATTGTTTACGTTTGCGTTGCCATTTGCTTCGATGCTTCCTTTATTGAATGTACTCGAGTAGAACTTGATAGTGCTGAACAGGCCGCCTACGCCCGCCACACAGTAGTCGTCATCCACGTATTCGCGCGTGTTGTTCGACACTTTGATTGTTGCGCCGTTGCCGCTGACAGTGGCGATACCAGGAGTAATGAAATCTTTATCATTGACCTTTTTGTCGGTCGCACATGCATTTGAGTAATAGCGGCCCGAAAGACCCAAGAAACCCGAGCCATAATCCCTCATGTCATAGGTCACGCCCTGCTCAAACTTCAGATCCATACCGCAAACGCCCATCGCGCACACACAGCCCGTGCGCCAATCGGTTGCATATTTCTTCACCAAATAGGGCGAATTAACATCTTCTCCGTCTCGGCCGTCTAATGCGCCTTGGTATGCCTGGTTACCCGGCGCCTTAAGGTCGTCATTGATCGAGATCTCGAAATCGCCCGCCGCAACATCGGCAGGCTTTCCAACCGCAGTGTAGCTCGCGTTGCGAACCTTACCATACCGCTCATTTCCGAACTTGTATCCCGTTGAGGGAATATCACCATGGACGCTACTGCCCTCATATGCATGCGACCCGCGATACGTGCCTTTGCCGCCTTCCGCCACATCGGTGTGAGCAGCACCAGCGCCCGCGCCGCTATTGATGATGGCAGACAGCACGAGCAGGCCCTGTGAATCTTTGACTGTGGTTTGCGGAGCATTGTTGTTTTGCCGACTGACATTCCAGCTGTATTTCTTATACGTATCGACTGTGGTAACGCAGCCGGTGTCGTTCACGTTGAGCTCGTTAATCTTGTAGTTAGCGTCACCGTTTTCAACCTTACAGCCCTCGCTAAAGGCATAGCCATCAATCACGCGACCAACGTAAGGGTTGTCGTACAGTCGGAAGTTACCCGTTCCAAGGCCCTGCGATTTGTTGCTGACTCCAGCTCGCCAAGATGCCCCCGACATCTTGCGGAAAATCACACCGCCGCCCGCAATGGCACCAACGTACCCGCCGATGGGAACAAGATGCGGCTTAGTTCCGCCACCGGCAACCGTAAAGCCGGTTGTGGGGTTATCGGCCGTTGTCCCATTCACGACCGCACCATCGATAATGTTGTCACCGCCAAGGATACAGCCGATAACGCCACCAAAAAACGCCGTCGGAACGCCGTCGGAATCCTTGGCAGAATAAGTAATAGTCGCCTGCGCGTTCACATAGTTGATGTTGAGGCTGCGCACAACGCTGCCGTAGCTATAGGGAATAAGGCCGCGAAGCGAACCCTTGTTATTCTCTATCTTAATGGTTGCGTTTTTATGATCACTGCCAAGGTTACCAACGATGACGCCCCTAAACGGGTTGGCCCTATTTCCAAAACCGCCAAACGATGCACCGTCGAGAGTAATCGTATTGCCCTCAGCAGGCTCGATGCTGTAATACGCGCTCTGCATATAGCGGTGCATGGTTTCGTCGCTCAGCGTCGATGTGGAATCGGTCGACGCGTCTCCGGTCTTCTTCTCCCATTTATTATTGGTACCGTTCGCCTGCTTGTAGACGTACGTAACCTCATTGTTGGTCGAGTGATCGCTGCTGCGGCGAGTGCAGAGTCTACCCTGGTCGGCGACAATGGTGACCTCCCAGCCATCAAGCGCCGTCATGTTATTAATGTAGTTGGCAATGGCATTCATCTCCGCCGCGTTTGTGACGGAATAAGGATCGCCGTAGGTACCACATCCCGTTACCAGCTTTGGAATGCGCTGGTTGACCCTAATTTCGTGGTACTGAACGCCAGGCTCGTCGGCTTTTCCCTTATAAACATAAGGAAGGAAGTCACCAAACACGGGGGCATCGACATTCGCCGTCTTATCCCCAGCCTTCACCAAGCCATTAGGGGTGTCATACGTCGCTTCGTCGTAATACCAAAGCTGCTTGCCGGAGTATTCCTTACCCTTTGCATCGATTTCGCTTCCGTACGTCACCATTCCGGCATTGGCATCGGCCTTAGTAAAGGTGTAATCCGCAGAGCCCGTGCCCGTACTTTTGTAGCCAAAGCTCTCCAGCAGGCTCGCATGGGTGAAAATCGTATTGCCATTTTGGCTGGGCAAGCTGATTCGCTCAAACTTTGCCGTCACCTGATCGGCCTCACTGCCTACACCAAGCTTTCCGAACAGTGACGTAGCCGCCTTGGTGCCACTCGTGTACCCAGTAGTCTTGATGTTCTTCGCGTTCAGGCTCACGTACTTCTGCATCTCGTTGATGAGCAGAGGCATATAGGCGTTAGCGTCCGTGGCGCTGCTGGCGCCGTCGACAATCAGATTGTTGAGCGTAAGGCCGTCGATTGAGATCTTTCTAATCGTGGTGCCCTTACTACCGATGGACCCATACACGTAGCGGCACACGAGTGCGCCCGATGAGCTTCCGTCCGCGCCAATAGCGTCATCAGAGCTCTTTCCGTCATTGATAACGGGCCCAACAGTACCACCCAAAGTGGCACTATTTACCGTGAGATCGCCGTTTGCCACCGTTCGAAAAAGACCGCAGTGCATGTTCTCGTGCTGGGTGGCATCAGAGTTTAGCTTGTTGCCATTCTGCTCGGCCTTGATCTTGGAGTAATAGAAGGTGATGGCCGCATTATTAACCGTCACGTTTCCGATCGGTTGAGTAGGATAGTAGCTGTAGCCGGCCAAATCGATTGTGCCGGTTATGGTTATGGAACCATCAAGCCCTGTCGTACCATCGGGAACGATTGTCGAACGAATACCGGCGGGAGCATAGCAGAAAGCAGACCATAAGATCAGCTTGTCCGCTGTATTGATTTGGCCGCCGCTAAAGCCGCCTGCACACTTATCATAGGCTCTGTCGAGGTTGTAGAAGTAGCGGGTATTGCCGTTCGTTTTGTGACTTTGGCCGAAAGTCGAGCGGTTCCGGTAGCTGTTGTCATGTGTGGCATCGCCGTCCATGTTAAGCTTGTCATTCTGCGTGTGCAGAGAAACGACCGTGTTCCAGTCGGCGTCCATGAGTTTGCTGCCTTTGTTTGGTTTTACACCGCTGCCAACCCATTCATCGAAAGACGTTACACCCGGCGCAACGATGGACCCCTCGCCGATGGGCACCCTATAGGCGGTCCCCCAATAAGCCCTGTCCTCCAAGTACAGACCTATGTAGTTCTCGACGCCATATGTCGTCTTATTATCCACCTTGCAGCCACGACAAACCAGAACGCCGAGCGTCTGGGCGACGTCTGCATGAATGGTTGTGCCCGAGAGATCGATGGCGTAGTTGTTGATAATCCAGTGACCACTGGCTGCGTATACGAGGCCGCCGACCTCGGTAGAGTCGTTTGCAGTTACAGTCGTGTCGTTAGAAGTTTTGAGGGCATAGGTGCTGTCGCTGTTGTTCACGTCAGTATTGCCAATGGTAACGGTAGTTTTGCCCCAGCTGTAGCCCAAAAGGCCACCGGTGCCCTTGAGCGCATCACCGTTCCTACCGACTTTCATCTTGAACGCGCTGAACGAAAGGCCCGAAATGTTCACGTACTTATCAGCTGAGCCGACTATTTCCCCTGCATTGTAGGTACTCTGTGCGATGCAGCCGATAAGACCGCCGATCTGGGCGATCTTGCCGCCGGCGCAATCGCCGGTTTTGATTTCGCCGCCGACTTCGAGGCCCGTAACATTGAATGTCGAAGCATAGTCGCCCACATAGCCGACGGCGCCGCCAACGCGCATATTGCCGTTAAGCGTTTTAACTGTAGCGATGGTCGCTTGGGCCTTGCTGTTACCCTGAAGCGTAACCGTGGAAGCTGCCGACACGCTGCCTGCAATTCCACCAATGTTCGCATCGTTGGCGAACGTATCATCGCATGCGATATTCGTCTTGCACGTTACACCAGACAGCGTCAGACCACCCGCAACGGTACCCGCAAGCGATCCGGCATCAATGCCCACGCCGTTATCGAACTTCATTGAGCCAGCGATGGTGACGTTGGAGATGGTTGCACCGTTAACGGCCGCGAACAAGCCCAGACGGCCGTGGCGGTAGATTTTGCCGTTGCCGGCACTGATGTCGTCGGCGCCCAGAGGGGCGTTCCCGCGCTTGCCGCACGCCTCGCCGACGGCAAGGTTGATTGTGCCGCCACCGTTCAACGTTCCCGAGAAAACTTGCGAGCCGCCTGCACGATCCTGCGTGAAACCCGTCAGGCCCGTGCCCGTGAGATCAATAGTGTCGTTCACCGTAATGGTCGAGGACTGTAGGCCATTCAGATTATTTTCGGCAACGCCGTTAACCATCGAGTAGTAGCCGTTGGTTTGCCAAGTAATCGCAAGCTTGGCGAAATCCTCAGCTGTGGTTAGGGCGTAGGCACCGTTGGTCTGCGCCAACGATGCCGGCAAGGTCAGCTTGTGAGTGCTGGGATCAAGCGTAATAAAACTATCGCCCAGGCGAATAACCTCGCCGTAGGTCGCGATGTCATCCGTCTTCGAGGCCTTGTTGCTGCGCTTGTAGGTCCAACCCGTAGTGCCTTCGTCGGCTACGTTGCCGTTAGAGCCATCGCCGATAGCAAAGATCAGAGCGTTATTGTTCTCGTATACAAGCTGGCCCGTCGTGGCGTTCTCGGCAAAACTTGCGCCCGACAGGTCCGTGATGCCGCTGAACTTGATTACGGCATTCCATGCGGAGCCCGCAATGCCAGCGGCACGATTCTTTACTGCGCCACCAATGGCCTTATCACTCGTAAGCGTAAAGTCACGCACGTCGAGCGCGTTGCGCGTGTCGACAACGCCCGCGGCGCCACCGAACTTTCCGGTATCCGTTCGCGCCGAAGCGTCTCCCTTGCACGCAACCGTCACGCCGTTAAGCACGACAGCAACAGGTTGCGAGTTGGGATTCGCACTATCGCCAACATAGCCAACAACGCCGCCTGCGTCGGACAGCTCGCTCGCAAGGTCAAACGCAATTGAGCACGTTTTCTTATCTGCATCCTTTTCAACAACAAGGGCGCGCAAAACGTCAACGTCGCCCGCTTTCGTCGCGAACACCTTGCCGACAAGACCGCCGTAGCTGCCGCTAACACCGCCACCTTTTCCTGAGGCGAGTTTGCTCTTGTACGCCCCGCCTTGCACCACGATGTCGCCAGTAGAAATATCCGCCACGCCAAAGAGGGCGCCGGCGCGCTGCGACGCACCAAGTGTCACAAGGTCGCCTAGATCGAACATGTTGGGCTTAACGGTAAATCCCCGCGCAAAGCTTACGTCGCCGATAACGCCGCCAGAACAAGCGCTGTCCTCATCGCCAACGCCGCGCGCCGGTTTAATTGTTGCGTCATCAACAATGGTGAGCGTGAGGTTGGCTGCCTTACCGATAAGACCGCCGCTGGCAGTCTTGCCTTTGACGCTAAAGCCAGAAAGGTCAATGTTGTTGTTAATGGCAACGGTCGCGCCGTTGCCACAGACGCCGATAAGTCCGCCAGCGCTTGCACCGTCCTTGGTCGTCTGGATAGTCGGGTCCCCACTGTAAGTGCCCGGAAGCGTTAGCTTCTCAACGGAAAGAGACGCAGCATCTGCAAGAGTATTCACAAGCAGGCCAGCATTATCGGTTTTAGATTGGATATTAATGGCAAGGGTTTCGTTGCCTTTCGCCGCATAGTTCACGTCGAGTCGGAGTTCTCCCGACACGGAACCCAAAAGCGGCGAAGACAGGGTGGCCGCAGTGATGTCAACTGCCAGCTTATGGTCCCCGCCGTTAATCGTCGTCGCAACAACGGGATCGCTGGTCGTGCCCTCCCAAGTGAGCGCAAGCGTCATATCCGTGGACAGCTCAACATTATTAAACAGGGGCCTATTTAAAACGATAGGAGAGGTCCCCAAGTCAAAGCTCCCCTTAAAAGGCGTGTTCGGGGCACCAAGGCCCAAGAAGGAAAGGGGCTTACCGTCCGCGGCCGTCACCGTGTTGCATAGATTGAGACCAGATCCCGTCGCGCCGCCCTTCGTGAGAGCCGCATCCTGGTAAATGGTGGGATCGGCGTTGGAGAGCTTAATCAAATCCTCGCTGGTCCCAATGGTGACTTTGGTTACCTTATCGCCTTCGACAGTAACATTGGCATCGCCAATAGCGCCTTTCAGCTTATCAACCGTGCTGTACTCATACGTGGCATCTGCCTGCGAGGCGGCACCTGCGTCCGCGTCATTCGTCTGCTCTTCGTCGGTGGTACCGTCATCGGCGGCCGCATCATCTTGGGATACGTCGCCTTCCGTCGGGACATCGCCACTGCCGGCTCCATCGGTCGCGGAATCCTGCGACTCGCCGGCGTTGGTTGAGCCGTTGCCGCCCTCGGTAGTGCCCGCGTCGGCGCCCGGGGTCGCCGCGGTGTCATCAGATGCAGCCTGGTCGGCATCTTCCAAAGCGTCGGCAACGGCATCCTGTACGGAGCGCGCCGTGTTGCCCGCGGCACGCGCGGCAGAGACAGACGCTTCCACAACGGCGTCGAGCTCTTGCGCGAACACCTCTGTGGAAGGCGCGAGCGCCTGGAAAATCATAATCGCAGTCAGGCATGCGGTTGTTATGCGCTTTGCCGTTCTCATCTGGTCCTACCTCGTTCTATCTCATGCCCCGTACGGGGCCTCAAAAGCTATGATTGCGACTTGTTCTACGCAGCCTTGCACTCTACAACGATGTCGCCCCAGTTGCCGGGTGCATCCTTCGCACGGTAGAAGGTAATAATCTCCGACCCGGGAGCCATGATGAACGTAACCGTCCTTCCCTTTACCTCTGCGCCGGAGTGATTCGTCGCAAAAAACGGATCAAGCTCAACCTGGTTGCCCCATGCAACCGTGATTTTTGTTGGAGCACCCGTAACCGTCACGCGATAGTTGTAGGCGTCAAAGTTTTCAATGTCAGCGTTCTGGTCAACCCACTCGCCCGAAACGCCCGAGGCCGCTACCTCCGCACGCTCGGCGGGCGCAATCTTGGCCGCGAGCCATTTAAGATTGGTTCCGGGACTGTTGGGGCCAACCTGGGCCTTGACCGTGAAGAATGCCTTGTTGAGGTCTTTTTTGGCAAACGTAACCGTATAGGTATACATAGTTGCCTTGTTGGCAGGAAAGGAAAGGCGCGCCGTGCCGTCTGTCGCCAGCGCGGGCGCACCGCTAACACTCCAACCACCCGTCGTGCCCGTCGCCGTCACCCTCAGGGTCGCGTTAACGTCTTTATCGTTAACCTTGTTCTTGTCGCCCAGCAGATAGTTGTAAATGCGGAAGGTAAAGGAGCAAGTTTCCCCACTCGTGTCGGCGATGACGCTTCGGACGGCAATGTCCCCGTCATTCAGCGCCTCGCTCGTGTAGCCCGTGAGCATATCCGAGGCAAACAGTGCCTGCGACGTGCCCGAAACGGCAACCGACTTAAGGAAGTCGCCCGCCAAAAAGGCCGTGTAGGTAAGGTAGGTGCCCGCCACAATCGCGACGGCGCATAGCAGCACCGCAACCGCCCATAGGCGCTTGCGCGCTTTAGAAGTAGGGGTCGCCGACTCCGCGCAGCAAGGCTCTGCCTTAGAATCATCTACCTGCGCAAAGTGCTTGCCAACAGGCCTCGCGATTTCATTTTGCTCATTCTCGTCTTTTCGCATCTGGCGCCCCTCCCTTCCTACTTATTGGTTGCCGCTCGTGCCGCGAGCAATTAGGTAGACCATGTCGGTCTCTTTGACGTTTGAAACCTTTTGGGTGCCGTCCGCGCTGCGCACAATGCCTGGATTCCACGTACATTCGATAATGAAGTTTGTGGCGTCGTTGGCTTTCTTGCCATCCCAGCCGTCCAGATCGCCTTGTTCGAACTTGTGATAACGGTAGAGCGGGCGGGCGTTTTTCTGGACATTCGTGTACGAGCCGTACGTTGGATCGTTTGACGCAAGCTCTTTAGCCAACGCATTTGTCTCGTCCGCCGAGTTGATAAAAGCGAACTCAATCGGCTTGCCCGTCATGCTCCATGAGTAGGGGCGGTTGAGCCCGTCGATGCCTACCACATCGCCCTTCGCGGTCGGCGGATTGTTAACCGTCACACGGTACACATTGATGGTTAGCCCCGTGATATTCGTGGTATTTGCCACCTGCAGCTCAAACGGCTGACCGCCAGCGCCGGGACTATTGGCGCTCTGCACGCAAAACGCGCGCCGGACGGTCACCGTGCCGTCTTGGTTCGTCTTATCGCCGCGCGACTCGTCATACGAAATCTCGATGGGCTCAATGCTCGTCTGGTTGGGACCCAGCACCTTGAGCTGTGCCGGCGTTTGGATCTTGCCCACCGTAGACAGACTTTTGCTGTGCACAAACCACGAAAGCGACAAGCCGATGATAAGAACGATTGCCGCCAAGAGCACTAAGACCGCAAGGGCCTGTGCGCGATGGTTTTCTATCCAATTGCGGGCGTCGCCGAGGCGTGTTTGCATAGTACTCATGAGCTCACGCCCTCCTGAGCGCTCAGTCTAAGTTGGATGTATTCGACCTTGTTGCCAATCTCCTCGTCCGCGTTGTTGTACAGCGCCGAGCAAATGGCGGCATTGGTGGAGGTCATGCTGGCAGAAACATCAGGAGCGTTGGCGGCTTGCGTGCCATTTGCCTCGCCGTAAAAGAAGGTCGTTTTATTCGCGTTCACATCACGCTGCAGAGCTGCGTAGTCAGACCTCTCGTCACCCACCGCCGCAAACAGATTCTTGTAGTAATTCGTGTTGCCCGTAAGAACGAAGTTCTGGAAGTACTCCGGCCATACCCAGTACAGGTCGACGGTGACGGCCTTGTTCGTTTCATCCCCGCCTTCGCAAAATTTGCTCTTGGGAATCTTGATCTGGCTATTAGCCACGCGTCCCGAGTAGTACCCATCTCTGTCGCAGCTCGTAAAGAACAGTACATGGCCCTTAACCAAGCCAAGGATCGTTTGCGCATCCTGCGACAGTTTTTTCCCGTCCTCAACAGCCCCATCAACGCCCGCGACCTTAAGCACGCGCGACAAGTTAATCGTGACCCCGTTCAGGTCATTCACCAGCGGCGTCACCGTAAACGAAATCTTGCCGCGCGCACCCGGATACAGAGAGCCAGCGGTCTTGTTGTTGAGGTTGCTCGACTCGGTTACGTCCATCGAATCGGCGATGTTAAAGGTAGTACCGGTGCCCTCATCGTATACGCCCTTGGTTCCTGTATCGGTCGTAATGGTGTATCGATCCGCCTTCGCCCCGATCGTGCTCCCCGTGGCGCTCACCCGATTGTTCGCGGCAAACCAGGCCAGACACGCAAAGATAGCGACGATGGCGGCCAGCACAAACAGACCACTCACCAGGAAATCCTTCCAGAAATCCTTGAGGGTCCGCACGTGCTCGTCGGCAGCTTGGCGGTACTCGGCCGCTGTCTTGTGCCGCTGGAGCTCGCTATGTCGGTCCATGCCACTCATTGCTTACGTTTGCCCTGCTAACCGGGCGTGCCATCCTTTCGGCTTGGTCGTGCTCAATCCATTGCTCGCAGGTAGAGAATTCAGGCAGAATACAACACCGTACGATAAGGTAAAAGAATAGCATTGACCTGCGGTTTGTTCCATAACGCAAGCCATAATGATGTCTTAAAGATAACAAGCAGCGGCCTATCCCCCTTGCACCACCCCTTTGCGCCAAAAACCGGGGTGGGGCCCGTTGTTCTTGCAGGCCCCACCCCGGTCGATGGTCTGTGTGCGCAAGGACGCAGTCGGGCCAGGCGGACCCGTGCCACCGCCCCGCCTGGCCGCGATGTTCAACTACAGCTCGTCGGCCGCGTGATATGCCGTGCGAATGGCGCTCGCAATGTCGGCGGTGCGCTCGCCCGAGCAGTCGCCCACGCAGGTCACGGGCACTGTCACGCCATCCAGGTCAAACGCGTTGGCCTTGGAGCCCACGGCCATCACCACGTAATCGCAGGCGATCTTCACCGGCTCCTCGGCGCCGCCCTCGGTGGTGCGCACGGCCACAATCGCGGCGTCGACAGCATTGAGGTCCTCGGCCGTAGCGGCGTGGTTGAGCTCGATCTTCACGCCCAGACCGGACAGGATCTATGTAATGAATCGAAGCGATGACTTCATCCTCACGAGTGATGGTGACAACTGTAGACGAAGGATTTCCCTGAACGTTTTCATCGGCTCCTTCGTTCTCCCGCGTAGAAAGAGACACAGCGGTCTTGCTCTTGCGTCTGCAACGCTTGACGCATCATCCGATTTAACAACGGCGGATATGGGCTCAACTGGAACCTTTTCCGCTAAGGCGATCGTCGCGCCCGAAAGCGTCATTGCAGCGCACAAACCTGCGGTCACCACGGCCTTAATCCTCATTTTGCTGTATGGCATACGGTCTCCCATCTCCCATGGCACAAAGCGTTGTCCGTGCTCTTATGCTTCGGAGCGGACCCCCATATCGCCTTGTCAATCGATAAGCCACCTTCTACCTGCAGCTTTAATGTCATTCATACACGGGACGCTCGTTCCGGGGGCCCGTCGCATCCCCAGAAGCCGCCCTCTTAACAGAAACGGCCGCCTTCCGTGGTGGAAAGCGGCCTTAAAAGCAAGCTCGATGCAATGGTTTGGGCTACACCTGCTGTAGCGCCTGCGCGCCCAGAGCGATAGCGCCAAGGACCCCCTGGTTGCCGTCACAGGCGGGCGGGACAATATAGGAGTCGATATCGTCCAGCTCAGGCGTGGTGATGTAGCCGTTGTTGAGCTCAAGCACCTTGGCACGAACGCGGGCCATCAGCTTGGGCGCATGGTCCGGGACGCCGCCGCCCAAGATGATGCGCTGGGGCGACGCCACGTACAGGTAGTTGAGGATGCCCTGGGCGATGTAGGTGCCCTCGAGCTCGAGAAAGCCCTCATCGTCCGCCATATCGGACGCCCGCTCGACACCGTAGCGCTTCACCACGGCGGGTCCGGCGGCGAGCCCCTCGAAGCAGCTGTCATGCGTGGGGCAGACGCACTCGAAGTCTTGGTCCCCCGGCACGCGCGGCAACGTGATGTGGCCGGCCTCGGGGTGCAACATGCCGTGGATCAGCTGGCCGCCCGCGTAGATGCCGGCGCCGATACCGGTGCCGACGGTGATGTACATGGCGGAGTTCAGCCCCTTGGCGGCACCGTACATGACCTCGCCCAGGCACGCGCCGTTAACGTCGGTATCGTATCCGCAAGGCACGCCTAGGCCGCGGCGCATGGCGCCCAGGAAATCGTAGTTGCGCCAGGCCAGCTTGGGCGTCTGCAAGATGTGCCCGTACGTGGGAGAGGACGGGTTGACGCCCGTGGGGCCAAACGCCGCAATGCCCAGGGCGGAGATGCCCTTGTCCGCAAACCACTCGATCATGGCAGGCGCGGTCTGCTCCGGATCCTGCGTTGGGATACTCGCTCGCTCCACTATGGTCCCGTCGGCGCATCCGCACGCCATCACCATCTTGGTGCCGCCCGCCTCGATCGCGCCGATGAGCTGGCAATCGTCGGCCTGCCGGCCCGCGGCCTGCTCGCTTGCGACCGAAGCGCTTGCAATTGGCTCGTTCATGATTGACCCTTCTCTCAAAGCACAGCGCTTTGACGCCGTGCGCTATGCCTCAATATACACGGTTGCAAACTTGCAGTGACCAAGCGGCTTAAGCTTGACTTCGCACCCGTTGACCTCCACGTCGCCGGAACGCTGCTCTCGCAGGTTGCACAAGTACGCCTGCTTGACCGGCGTGGCAAAGCGCAGCGTAGCCGTGGCATCTCCCTGGTTAAGGCCGCAGAACAGACGCACCACGACGCCAGGCATATCCGAGTCATCCGGCGCTTTCAGCGCAGAAACAACGGCAGTGCCCTCAAGCTCAAACAGAGATGCGGTGGCGGGCCCGTCTCCATAGATGCGAGGCTCGGAGAAGATCAATCGTCCGTTGAGGAACTCGGCGTATTCGTAAAGCTCAAGCTCTCCGTCATAACTGCGCGCGAGCTGGGCAACGCCTCCCTGGTCCACGGAACCCGTGAAGGTGCAGAACCCGAGCTTGTACGTCATGGACTTGATCAGCTGGGCGTCCGGCGTCTCCATAGTGCGCTCGCCCGAGGCGCGGCCCGGACGGTACAGCAGGTTCTCGCGACCCATAAAGCCGTATGCACGGAAGACGGTAAGTCGAATCTGGTTGCCCTGCTCGCCCACAACCTCGTACTCGCGCACGCCCAGCGGGAGCACCGCCAGACCGCGCTCGCCATTGGAAAGCGCCACGTAGCTCTGCGTTGGCTCGATGGGTACACTGGGTTCCTGCCAGGTTTCCATGTTCTGTCGCCAGTTGGCCGGCAACGAGTCCTCCTGGTCCTCGCCCATCTCATGTCCCTGCGCGGCGGCGAGCGACGCGTTGTAGAGAGCCATATCCTGCTTGTGCACGTTATCGCGGCAGATAGCGCCAAACTGCTGGTCCGCATAGTTCACGTTGGTGGCCATCTGGGCATCGAACAGGATGCACAGACGATGCGATCCCACGGTATTGTCCACATGCAGCTCCACATCGATAACGCGCGAGCCGCGGCGAAGGCCGACGGTCAGCGTCGCGGGCAGCTTGGTGGAGCACACTCCTTGGGCGCGCTCCTCGAGCGTCGCGGGCACCGTCATGGTGTGGGCAATAGTCGCGGTCGCGTAGATATCGCTTGCAGCGAGCTCAACCTGTGGTGCGGGTCCGTCACAAGAGCGCACCACCAGGTCCTGACGGGGCGGCGAGTAGTTAAAGGAGTCGCCATCGTCGCCGTTCTCCTCCAGAACCGCCTGGTTATCGTAGACGTATCCGGTCGCCTTCTCCTCCACGCGCAGCGAGCCGTCAGCGTTGACGCTCACGCGATAGAACTCGTTCTCAAGGGCGGTGTCGCGCTCAAGCGAGACCATGTCGTTTGCCGTGCTGCCGTCGAGCACCATGCGGTACTGGGCGTAGCCAAGCGCGGGCACCTGGTGGGCATCGATCGCAATGGTGACCTCGAGCACCTGCTGGGGAATGTAGAGCTTGGCGCTGGGGTCAAGACGGATGGTCTGCGACAGCACGTAGTCCGTAAGATCGCGGCTCTGGAGCACGGTGTAGGCAACGGGCTCGCCCGCCTGGTCGACGATTGAGAAATCGCCGCCAGGAATGTACATCTTCTTGATAATCACACCGGACCTGGACTGCGGCAGCGTGTTGAACACGGTGAAGGTCATGGGGGCGTCGCCAGAATCGACGCTGGTAGCGATCATGCGGCCGTGCAGCTCGACAAGCGAGGTGGCAATATCGCGAGCCTGCTTGTAGCGCAGATAGACGTCCTCGTTCACGGCGTCGGCGATGCAGGAGCCGATGGAATCGTGCGCGGCGTTCTCAAACAGCAGCTTCCAGATAGCGTCAACGGCGTCGCGCGGGTAGTCGTTGCCCAGGCTGCGCGACAGGGTCAGCAGCGGCTCGAGCACGTTAACCACGTAATTTTGGATCTCCGTGTTAAGAGCCTTGAGGTCGGAGCGACTGGACCAGATGCTGCGGTGGATACGCATGTGCTTTGCGTTTAGCAGCTCGCCCGTCACCTCCTCCAGCTCAATGCCATCTCGTTCGATGGCGGCGCGAGTGGCCTCAAGGTATTCCGGAAGGCTGCTCATGCAATACGTGTTCTCCGGATCGTAGGCATTACGCTGCTCAAGAAGCTCGGGCAGGTTAGGACGCACGGGTGCCTGGTCAAAACCGCAGGGGAAGTAGACATTCTCCGTCACGTGGCGCGGCGCCAGCTTATCCAGCACCTGCTGATGCCACCATGCATCATTCTCCTGCTGGTCCTCGGGCATATTGCCGCCGATGTAGTAGCCGGTGGGCATCTGGGTGGCGAATACGGTGGAGCCGTCGTCGCCTCGCCAGGTGTAGTTGAGGTTTTCCGCCATATCGTTGGAGACGCCGCGCCAGAACAGGGTGCTATCGATGCCCGCCTCGCGATAGATCTGGGGCATGTTGCCCGCCTGGCCAAAGGAGTCGGGCATATAGCCCACGTTCATGTAGGGGCCAATCTCCTCGCAGCGGCGCATACCGTAGGTAAGGTTGCGGACGATGCTCTCGCCCGAGATGATCATTTGGTCGGTCTGGGTGTACCACGGCCCGATAATCAGGCGGCCATCGGCAACCAGCTTGCGGATGCGATCCTCGTCCTGGGGTCGCCAGGCAAGGTAATCGTCCAAAAGCGATGCCTGACCGTCGAGCATCCAGGTCTTGAATGCGGGCTTGCTCTCAAGCACGTCCAGCACGTCTGCCAAATCGCGCATAAGGTACACCTTGGAACGGGACGTGGTGAAGTACCACTCGCGATCCCAATGGCTATGGGGGACAACATGGATGGTCTTTCCCATGGGTGCTTCCACCTTTCAATACTCTGCCGCCGACCCACTCCAACTTGCGGGACTGGCGCCTGCCGCAGGGGCTACGATGCTAGAAAAAGCCCCGCCCGGCGGTATGCACGAGCGGGGCCAAAGGAAGGGCGTTACTCGAAGGAAATCTCGATCTCATCGATGTCGACGTCGGAGGAGTCTGCCTCGGTATCAACGTTGAAGTCGACCAGAAGCGGAGCTACGACGCCGATGAACAGGGCGCCTGCCAGCAGGCCGACCAGGTATGCCCAGCCGTTGGTCATGGTGATGAAGCCATACATGCCACCAAGCGGCGGAATCACGGCGTCAGCGCCAAGCAGGGCGGCGATACCAGCGCCCAGGGCAGCACCGATGACGTTCACGGGGATGAGGCGGGAGGCCTTGACCAGGGTGAAGGGAATGGCGCCCTCGGTGATGCCGATGAAGCCCATGACCCAGTTACCGGTAGCGGACTCGCGGAGGCTCTGGGAGAAGCGGTTGCGGCGAACCACGGTAGCGATCGCGTAGCCCAGCGGCGGGATGCAGATAGCGCAGTTGATAAAGACATTGGCGGTGTAGATGCCCTCGGCGAGCAGAACGTTACCAGCCATCCAAGCAGCCTTGTTAACCGGGCCGCCCATGTCAAAGCCGATCATAGCGCCAAGAATAACCGCCATGAGAACCTTGTTGGTGCCGCTGGTGCACATGTCACGCAGCCACGCGATCACGCCCTCGTTGATAGCAGCGAGCGGAGTGGCCAGCAAAACAGCGATCAGGGCAACGGTGAGCGTGGACAGGAAGGGCAGGATGACCAGAGGCATGGTCTGTTGGAACGCCTCGGGGAGCTTGATGTTCTTCAGCGCCCACTTGACCAGGTAGCCAGCGATGAACGCATAAAGAACGGCGCCCAGAAAACCTGCCTTGGTGCTGGTAGCGATAGCACCCGCGACAAAACCGGCGCCGATGGCGGGCTTGTCGGCGATGGAGTAGGCGATGAACGCGGCGAGCACGGTGTTGACCATGCCGATGCCCGTCCAACCAACCTGCTGGACCTGGTACAGGAAGCCCAGGAAGCCGGTGAGGTCCTCGGTGAGGCTGGGGGTACCCATAGCGAGGGCGATGAGCTGTGGGATGGCAACTACCAGCGAGGAGCCGATGATGAGCGGCAGCATGTAGCCAATACCGGTCATCAGATGACCCTTGATCTCAGAGAAGAACTTCTTCATTCTTCTTCCTCCTTTATTATTTCCTTGCCTCTACGGCAGCGGCACACTTCTTGAGCACGGCCTCGGGAGCCTTGATGCACATGTTGATATCGATACGGATAACGGGCTTTCCCTCAAAGCGATCCATGCCCTGGATTTTCTGATCAGACGCGATCAGGACAAAGTCGGCCGCCTTGGCCTCCTCGGCCGTCACCGCGTTGATCTGGCCCATGGACCCCTGCTGTTCGATCTTGACGTCCCAGCCAAGGCCCTCGCCCGCCTTCATAAGCGCTTTTGCCGCCATGGGCGTGTGGGCAAGGCCTGCCGGGCAGGCGGAAACACCAACCACCTTCATGTCATTCACACTCCTTTTCAATGTGCTCCATCACAATCGACACCACGTCTTCAGCCCTCTCGGCCGTGGCCACCGCGTTTTTGAACTCGTCCTCTAACAGGCACGTCGCGAGGGCGGATAGGAGCTTTAGGTGCTCTTCCCCACCGTTTGCATCCGGCGCCATAAGAACAAACAGGTGCTGGACGGGCTGATCGTCCATGGTCTGCCACTCAAGCGGGGCAGCCGTGCGCACATAGAACATCGCCGCCCGCTCGATAGCCGGGCACTTGGTGTGAGGTATGGCGTAGCCATCCATAAGTCCGGTCGCCACCTCGCGCTCTCGCTCCAGGAGGCCCTGATAGGCCCCGTCCGCCGAAGCGATGCCCAGGCTCTGCGCCTTATCCGCCACAGTGCGGAAGACATCCTCCGCACATGACGCGCCCAGACCGAGGAGAACCTGGTCTTGCGTGAACACTCTATCCATCGCATCTCCTTCCTGACGACACCCATCATGCAGCCGCAAGCGACGGCGCTCAACCTTGCTGATTTCCGTCTTTCAGCGGAAATGGAAGAATGGGAAAGGCACCTGATTTCCACTTGTCGCGGAAATGGAAATCAGCAAGAATAGCCATCTTTCCGCATGCATACGGAAAAGCCTTGGGTAGGACTTGCTGGCGACCATGGCGCACAATGTAATAACCGCACGCAATGAAATGCTGGGCGCGCCACATGCGTAAGGAGGGTCTTTAGAGTTGTTTGGTCAAAAACGTCTTGACGCAATCTTTGAGGCGGTTCGCCATTCCACATTTGCCCCCGCAGCACGCTTGGCAAAGATGCACGGCATCACAGACCGCACGGTGCGCAGCGATATAGCCCGCATCAACAGCGCGCTTGAGAACCACGGCGCCTATATAGACATCAAGCGCGGCCAGGGTTACCACCTGGTTGTGCAAGACGCCGATCTCTACGAGGACTTTATCGCGTCAACTCGCGAACACGGCAACGACGAACCCGATTTGTCCAGCACGGATGACCGCATCCGCTTCTTGCTCAACGCCCTGCTTATGGCGAATGACTACCAAAGCTATGATCAGCTTGCGGATATCATCTACGTGGGCGAAAACACCTTGCAGAACTATATTCGCCAGATCAAGGACATCCTGGCAGAATACGACCTCGCCCTCCTGGTAAAACCAGGCTTTGGCGTCAAGGTCCTGGGCCGGGAGGATGATCACCGTCGTTGCTTCATGGACCGCGTGGTGGTTCGCAACATGCGCTCATACGTCAAGGGGTTCTCGGATGCGGAGACAAGGCTTTTCCCGGATATTGACCTCGACGTCCTCGAGCACATAGTACGCAGCCACATCGAGCATTCCGAGATCGTTACAACCGACTATGGATTCAAAAACCTGCTGATGCACTCCGCCCTTATGGTAAGCCGTATCATGCACGGATACCCCGTTGAAACCAGCGAGGACGCCGAAGCGAGCTCTCGCGTGTCCCTCTTTCTTGAAGGAACCTGTCGAGACCTTGAACGGGAATTTGGCATTTCAGTCTGCAAGGCAGAGCGCGGTTACCTGCTGCTGCACATCCTTTCCAATACAAACCTCGATCGCTCGGGCATAGACAACCAGCTCTTCCGCGGCGACGTCGACGCCCTTCTAGAAATTGTCGCCCAAAACTACGGCTTCGACCTAAGGGACGATCACGAGCTTAAGCGGAACCTCTTGCAGCATCTAAGCTCCACGTTCTCAAGTAAGGACCTTAAGATCATCAAGAAAAACCCGTTGCTCAACACCATTCGCTCCAGCTTTCCGCTGGCGTTTGAGATCGCCCTGACGAGCACCAGTAAAGTATTCGACACGGAACCCTATACGCTTTCCGAGGATGAGGTTGGCTACGTCGCGCTGCATATAGGAGCGGCCATCGAGCGCCGCACGCCCCAGAACAGGCCCCTGCACAAGGTGATCCTTGTCTGCGGATCGGGCAACTCCATCGCCAGCATGCTGGAGAGCCGTCTGCTCACCTACTTTGGGGACCGCATAAGCATCGCCCGCAGCATCTCGTATCGAGAGTTCTGCGAACTGGACAGCGCCGATCTTGAGGACACGGCATTTGTGGCGACCACTGTCCCCATCGAGAACTGCCCCCTTCCGCGCGTGCTCGTGGACTTTAGCCTGAGCGCGCAGGACACCGAAACCATCTCGCGCATGCTCAACGGCATAGAAAAGCAGGCGACATCGCTTGTGGGCGCATTTTTTGACCCCGAGCTTTTCTGCCGCTTCACCGATCCCGCTGGAAAGGGCGAGGTGCTGGAAAGGCTCTGCGACATGCTACAGGACCAGGGTATCACCGATGAAACCTTCTTGTCCTCCGTCCTTGAGCGCGAGGCGCTCTCCGACACCACCATGGACCCGATATTCGCCATCCCCCACTCGCTCAGCCCCAGCAGCACCAAGACCAAAGTGGCGGTGGCGCTGCTCGACCAGCCCCTTGACTGGAATGCCGGCTCCAAAGAGGTGCGCATTGTCTTCTTGCTTGCCGTGCAGGCAGGCGACCGCGCAAACATTGAACATCTCTACGACCTGCTGCTAAGCATTACCAACGACCGTCGTCTGCAGCATGACATTCTTGCCTCGCAGGACTTTACAGACTTTGTCGCCATTCTTGATCGCAAGGCTCAGGAGCACGCATAGGCCCACTGCCAAAAATGGGCTTCCTGCGCGTGCAGGTGTCGAAAAACTCCTGCACGCGCGAACCACGTTTTTGGCAGCCCACGCGCACGAACAGAGATTTTGGCAGCGGACCCGGAACTGCGGACGATTTCCTGTACACCGCGACCCTCTCCACCAGGCGACCACGTAGCCGCACGCGAGCCTGTGCTCGTCGGGCGTGAGCCATCCGAGGGCCTGCGAGATCCCGCCGGAGCGGAACCAACGGAGCCTCGCGTCCAGCTCGGCCATGAACTCCTCGGCGGCGACGCCCCTCCAGTCCCTCGAGTAGAAGAACTCGCTCTTGAGCGTGCCGAAGAAGCCCTCCACCCGCACGTTGTTGCTGCTCCTGCGGGACATGCCCCTGGCGAGCCCGTGACGCAGGCATATCGCTATCCACCCCAGCCAGCGCTGGTGGGCGCCGCGGGTGTGAGGCGCGGTGTGCGCCCCCGCCCCGAGGCCAAGTTCGTCGAGCGTGAGGCCGTGCGCGACGGCCGCACCGCGTGGATTGAGGAGTGGCGGGCCACGGTGTTCATACCGTCCGTGGGCAGCAGGTCATGCTCGACGCCGACCTCGCTCGGTAATACGAAGTAGAAACGAAGAATCTCAACCGCGCCGCCACACGCAACGCCGACAGATTCCCCGAGGACTTCCGCTTTCAACTGACCAAAGAGGAGGACGAGTCTTTGAGGTGCCAAATTGGAACCTCAAAGACCGTGGAGGGCCGTGGCGGGCGGCGCTGCCTTTGCCTCGTCTTAACCTCATCTTAGCCTCATTTGAGGTGAAGGTGAGGCTAAGGATGCATGTAGGCTCGTCGAGCACCCTTAACGTGCCCTCGTTAGAGCCGGCGGCCTATCCCCCTTGCACCACCCCCTTGCACCAAAAAACCGGGATGGGGCCCGTTGTTCTTTCAGGCCCCACCCCGGTCGATGGTCTATGTGCGCTGGGTCGCAGCCGGGCCAGGCGGATCCGTGCTACCGCCCCGCCCGGTCGCGATGTTTACCTACAGCTCGTTGGCCGCGTGATACGCCGAGCGAATGGCGCTCGCGATGTCGGCGGTGCGCTCGCCCGAGCAATCGCCCACGCAGGTCACCGGCACCGTCACGCCGTCCAGGTCGAACGCGTTGGCCTTGGAGCCCACGGCCATCACCACGTAATCGCAGGCGATCTTCACCGGCTCCTCGGCGCCGTCCTCGGTGGTGCGCACGGCCTCCACGCCCTCGTCGGTAATGGCGGTCAGGCGGGTCCTCACGTGCTGCTCCACGTTGTGCTCTGCAAAATCGCTCATAATCAGCGGCAGAATGGTCTCGGACTCGCCCGCGGCAATCTTGTCGAGCATCTCGACGATCGCCACCTCGCAGCCGTGCTGCAGCAGATACTCGGCAGTCTCGGTGCCCACAAGACCACCGCCAATGACGGCGACGCGCCCGCTGAACTCCACCTTGCCGGCCAGCACGTCCCAGCTCGAGACGACCTTCTCCGAATCGGCACCCGGAACGGGAATGACCACGTCGTGCGCGCCCACGGCCACAATCGCGGCGTCGGCGGCGTTGAGGTCCTCAGCGGTAGCGGCATGGTTGAGCTCGACCTTCACGCCCAGGCCAGGCAGAATCTTCTCGTAGTACTCGACCGAGCGCATGATCTCGTCCTTGCGCGGAGGCGCAGCCGCCAGCACAATCTGGCCGCCCAGATGATTGCTCGCCTCGTAGACGGTCACATCGTAGCCGCGCTTGGCCGCCACGCGTGCGGCCTCCAGGCCGGCGATACCGCCGCCCACCACGGCGATCTTCTTGTCGCCCTCGCCTGGCTTAATGGCGATAGTCGCCTCGTCGCCGTTCTCGGCATTAAGCACGCACGAGATGTACTTGCGGTTTTGAATCGCATCGACGCAACCCTTGTTGCAGTTGAGGCACTCGCGGATAGGCTCACCCGTGGCGGCCTTCAGCGCAATGTCGGGGTCGCACATGAGCGAACGGCCATAGGCGATGATGTCGGCCGCGCCGTCTTCCAGGATCTTCTCGCCGGCCTCGACCGAAACCACGCGGCCGACGGTTGCCACCGGCACGGAGACCAGGGCCTTAACGCGCTCGGCCACGGGCAGCGTCCAGTTGTAGGGCATGGCGCCCATGGGCGGAATGGTGTCGCCCATGTTGCCGGTGTGGTTGGCCTGTGCAACCTGGATCATGTCGATGCCCGCGCCCTCGAGCAGCTTGGCAAACTCGCAGGCCTCGTCGGGCTGCAGGCCACCCTTGCCGCGCGGCGTGCCGTCGGGGTTCTCCATGATCACGGGGAGCTTGTACTCCACCATCAGTTGCGGCGCAGCCTCCTTAATGGCAGCGACGACCTCCAGCGCGTAGCGAACGCGGTTCTCGAACGAGCCGCCGTACTCGTCGGTGCGCTGGTTGAGGATGGCCGAGCACAGCGAACCTACCAGGCGGTCGCCGTGGACCTCGATGGCGTCGATGCCGGCCTGCTGCGCGCGAGCGGCCGAGGCGGCGATGGCCTCCTTGATCTGGGTGAGCTGCTCCACACTCGCCTCGTTCACAAAGTGCTGCATGTCGTGGTGCAGCTTGGCGTATGCCTGCTTGCGGATCTCGTTGGACTCGGCCATCTTGGCGGCAAAGGTCTCCTCGTCACCGGCGGCCTTGGCCTCCTGCGCGGCCTTGGCGGCAACCATGGAGCCCATGACCATGCGGCCGACACCGGGCACGTCGTACTCGGGGTGGAACAGCTGCAGCGCGACCTTGGCACCGTGCTTGTGGACGGTATCGGCTAGCGCCTTAAACGTGGGGATCTGGGCGTCGGTCGCCAGCTTGGGCGTGGGGCTCGCGGTCATGACGGGAGCGACGTCGCCAATGACGATGTAGCTCACGCCGCCACGGGCCAGGCGCTCGTAAAAGGCCAGGCTGCGCTCGCCGATGGAACCGTCGCGCTCCTCGTAGCCAGTGGTCAGCGGCGGGAACATAATGCGGTTCTTGAGCTCAAGGGGGCCAACCGTAATGGGCTGAAGCAGCTTGGATGCAGGTGCGGTCATGGACATTCCTCTCTTGTAGGCGCGGCGGCGATGGTGCCGCGTAGTTGTCTAGAGGATATGGCATGGGGGCACAGCGGCACAACGGAAATCGGCGGATAGCAGGTAGCGGCAGGTAGATGGGGTGGGGTGGCCCGTCGGCTTATCTCAATCTGTAACAGTTAGGGCCACTTTTGGCCTCCACCTGTTACAGATCGAGACAAACCAACCCGGCCCGCTAGAACATCTAAATCTGTAACAGTTACCCGGCAAAATCCGTCCCTCGTGTCACAGATTCAGATAAACGGAGCCCGGCTGCCGAAAAATCTCGTTCCGTAACATCTATCGGCCAAAAACGGGCCCACGTGTTACAGATCAAGACATTCCCCTCAGCCCATCCTCAACAATCTCAATCCGTAACATCTAGGCCCGCTTTTGACCCCTACCCGTTACAGATTGAGATTTTGTTTGAGATTTGCCGAGGAACTATATCCACGCGTCATCGAAGCCACTGCGACAGAGGTGCGACATTACTGCGACAGAGGTGCGACATTACTGCGACAGAGGTGCGAAATAGATCGACCACCTTACCTTATCGTGTAGAACTGTTTTGGGTCGTTATGGGATGAGCCGTGCCATTCGAGCAGCCCGTCTTCCTCAATTAACTTACCAAGCACCCGGCTTGCTGTGCGGCGATTTCTCCCGATGTGCGCTGCAAGCTCCCTTGCTGTCACCCTTCCGTTCGCAAAGGCCAGCCTGACGGCGGCGAGCTCATACTCCCCCAATGAGGCGATCACCTCCGGTGATACCTTGTCCTCGAGAGCCTCGCTTCTCCTTACGGTTCTGGCAACGATATTGTTCTCAAGCGTTAGCTGAACCCTTGCCCCATCAGGTTCCGTGTAGACCGGATCATTGAGCAGAGAGTTTTGCATCTCGGTATAAATGCGCTTGACGCCCTCGTTTAGCTCCCGAACCCAACCAAATTCAACCAGCGTGCGCGCGATGCGTGGGTTGCGCGAGTAACGAGTGGTCCTCATGTTGTCGAGCGTCACGATATTGGGAAGCGCGCCTGGACTGATGATTTCCAAACGGTCGTCGAACATCGAGACCCGGATGTAGTCGCCGCGGAACGAGTAGTCGCGATGTGTCACCGCGTTGACCAAGCCCTCGAACCAGGCGAACTCAGGATACTCAGGCACGGTCTGGAATTTCCCGTCGGGCCCCAGGAACTGAAATTCGCGGAGCATGCTCGAGATGAGTTCGTAGGCGTCTTGGATCACCTTAGGCAGCGGCCCACAGAAGCTTCGTTCTTTCGTGATGTTGAGACGCTCGCCCGTCTCCATTTTGACGCCGTCGTAGCGCAGGACACGGACTCGCGCCTGTGGCATCATCGCGGATGGATCCAGCGCGAATAGCAGGGCTCCAGCAACGGTCAGCTTTCCGTCACGCATAAAACGACGACTTCTAAGGACCTGCTCGTCGGAAACTTCGGTTCCAAGAATCCCTTTGTAGCGATCAAGCACTTCATGGTCCACGTCATCTAGGGAGGAATCCTCGACAAGCTCGTCCTCGAAGATTCTCTGCCCCTTATCGTACTCGAGGGCAAATACCTGTTCGCGGCTGAGCCTCACGCTCTTGTCGTCCTGCCGCAAGAAAACCTCGCCGTCGCTCACGCGAGCAACAGAGTGGTTGGTCGAGGCATCGATGTCCAAAACGAGAACGAAGTCCTCCTCGCCCGAAGAATTGACCACGGGGATTCGGTCTTTGCGGACAATAGGGGTTGGCGTGCAAGTCGTGAGCGCAGCGCGCTCGAATTTCTCAATGTCGCGCGCGCCGTTACGCTTGAAGCCCGTTACCTCACCATTATCCTCGATACCGATAACGAGCTTGCCTCCCGCCGAGTTGGCGAATGCACTAATATGCTTCGCAATCTCCTTGTCATCCTTGCGGGCGCTCTTTCGATCGAAGTACTGATTCTCCCTGAGAGTGGAAAATAGAATCACATCGTTTGTCGCGATGGGTTGTTGCATTGCCGCCTCCTTACATGGCTCCATAAAGAAGTGTAAGTCAAAGGCATCGTATAGACGGCCCCTACATAGCGGCCCCCTTTATTGTTTTTAAGACGTCACTGTTTCTAGTTAAGGATCGTTAAGGGTCGTCGCAGCTCCTTCCAATTGGAGTCTATCAATCGACAAGTCAATCCATCCGGCCCGTGATTATCGATAGCCCGTCCGCCTCATATAATAAAAAAGAGTCAAGATTCACTCATAAAGGAGAGCAACAACAAAATCTCAACCTGTAACAGCTACTCGGCAAAACCCGTCCCTCGTGTTACAGATTTAGACAAACGGGACCCAACCCACCGGTGTATCTCGATCTGTAACACCTAGCCGCCCAAATCGGGTCTAGGTGTTACGGATCGAGATTTTGTTTGAGAGGCCGAGAGTTAGACCGAAAACGCGGTCCTCAGATAACAAAAAAGCTCGCCGGCTAGGCCGACGAGCTGTAAGTTCTTGGTCGCGGGGGCAGGATTTGAACCTACGACCTCCGGGTTATGAGCCCGGCGAGCTACCAGACTGCTCCACCCCGCAATGTCTGGGCGCCTCATGTGCGCAAGAAAGAATATTAAGCGGGAGTTCGGTAAACGGCAAGGAAAATCTCGTAGAGCATAATTCCTTCATATTTAAACCCTCAGCCAGTATCACCGTCAACGGATCACAGCCGAGCGGCGCCGGCGTCGCGTATACAATGGTGCGCGTCCTTTTATGCCAACACCGGGAGTAGACATGCTGCTCGCTATCGATATGGGAAACACGCAGACGGCCATGGGCCTGTTTGACGGAGACGAGCTGGTGCAGTCGTGGCGTATGCCCACCGACCGCTCCTATACCGCCGACGAGATCCACGTGCGCTTGATGGGCTTCTTTAAGATGTACGACCTCTCGCTCGGCGCGGTCGATGCGATCGCCTTTGCCGGCGTGGTGCCGCAGCTCTCGCGCGAGTGGCGCGCCGTGGCCGACCGCATCGCGGCAGACGCCATCGTCATTGGGCCGCAGACGGCCGCCGTGACCAAGCTGCGCGCGGCACGACCCCAGGCCGTGGGCGCCGACCGCGTGGCCAACGCCGTCGCGGCCGAGACCTTCTACGGCGCCCCGGCAATCGTGGTGGACTTTGGCACCGCGACCAATATCGACGTTATCGACGGGGACGGCTATTACATTGGTGGAGCGATCGCACCGGGCATCCGCATCTCCATGGACGCGCTTGCCGCCCGTGCCGCCAAACTCGCCAGCGTTCCGCTCGAGACGCCCGAGCACGCCATCGGCCGCGACACCGAGGAATGCATCAAAGTTGGCGCCGTGACGGGCGCCGCCGCCATGGCCGAGGGCCTGATCGCACGCATGAAGCGCGAGCTGGGCCGCGATGACGCAACCGTCATCGCCACGGGCGGCCTCGCCGGCATCGTCGCCGATTCGACCGACGCCTTCGACGTGGTCGATGGACAACTCACCATTAGGGGCATATGCGAAATCTACCGTCGCATGCAGGAGCTGGCGTAGGACGGGAGCAGAGCACAGCGCGAGCGGCGAAGCAGACAACGCGGCATCTCTATTCCTCAAAAACGAAAATAATTCAGTTTTGAGGAATAGGCCTTTCTGCTACGCCTCGCTGCACAACCATCTCGCCAGGTCCACGACCTGCACCCCATCGCGATCCGTTGTCTCGTGATGCGTGCGGGCGAGAATCATCTTGGGGTACGCGTCGCCAATGCTCAGCAGTGGTGAAATCTCGCGTTCAAATGTCTTATCCGAGCTGATGTCGTCGCTCACCTGAATGTAGAGCTTCTCGCTGCGCTTGATTGCCACAAAGTCTATTTCCTTTTTATAGAGCACACCGACGTATACCTCATATCCGCGGCGCAGCAGCTCGATGGCCACCATGTTCTCGTACACGCGACCCCAGTCCATATCGCGTGTACCGAGCAGTGCGTATTTGAACGCGTGGTCTGCCAGGTAATACTTCTCGCCGCTCTTAAGGTATTTCTTGCCGCGAATGTCATATCGACGAACTTTATAGAAGGCAAACGCATCGCACAGGTACCCCATGTACGCACCGACCGTCTTGTTCGTTATCTTTAGCCCATCCACGTTCAAAACATCCGTAATGTTGCGTGCCGACGTTATGTTGGAGACGTTGCCCATCATGTAATCGGCAATGCGCAGCAGCGCCCATTCGTTTCTCACGTTATGCCGCTGCACGATATCTCTCACAATGAGCGTCTTAAAGACGCTGGAGAGATATTGATAGCGCTGCTCCTGCAGTGGATAAGGGTAAGAGCCAGACATACCGCCGGTTCTCGCGTACTCATCGAAGTCGCGGTCGACCTCGCCGTCGTCGCCATAGAGACGATACTCCTCAAACGAGAATGGAAAAACCTCGATCTCGAACGTACGCCCCGTAAAGAGCGTCGACAGGTCGCTCGACAGCAAAAAGGCGTTCGATCCGGTAATGAAAATGTCGTACTGCTCGGATGCATGGAGGCTGTTGATCGCGCGTTCAAAACCGTCGCACATCTGAACCTCATCGATAAGCAGGAAGTTTTGCTTGCCGGACACTCGATGCTCTTTTACATAGGCGAGCAGGGCATGATATTCGAGCAGGCCCTCGAACTCGTCAAGGTTGTAATTGATATGGATGACATTCGGATTGGACAGATTTGCCTCCACGTAATCGCGGAGAGCCTCGAGCAATTTTGACTTACCGCTACGGCGAATGCCCGTTATGACCTTGATATCCGGCACGCCAATAAGGCTCGTCAATGTGTCCATATACGATGCTCTATTGATGAGTTTCATTGGCGGCCTCCTCGCGGTCTTTTATCGCTATTCCTCAAAAACGAAAAATTTTCAGTTTTGAGGAATAGGCTCTGTAACGAATATACCTCGCAAAAGACCGAGCTGGCTTAATCCTATTCCTCAAAATCGAAAAATTTTCGTTTTTGAGGAATAGTGCGCTGGCAATCCATTCCCCAAACAAGCGAAGCCCTCCCCGGCGCAAGCCGAGGAGAGCTTCTGTTGTCATCGTTATCTTTGAGCGCGGACATCTCTCGTTACAGCCCGCGAATGTGCACGGCCTCGGGCGGAAACTCTTGCTCGCCGGCGTCGGTCTTAATGGTCGCGCGACCCCAGATGTCCAGGCCCGCAAACACACCGACCGCAAGCGGCAAACCGTTGGGCGACACCGCCGCGACCTGACGGCCCAGCAGTGGCACCATGTCAAAGTACTCACCCAGCACCGGGGCCAGCGGGCCGGCAGCGCCCTGTGATGTGTTGGCGGCAATCGCCCAGGCGTCAACGCGAGCGAGCATCGCCTCGGCCAGTGCCTCGGCCAGTGCCTCGTCGGCCATATCCACGCCGAGCTCGCCTAGCGCCGCACGCTCAACATCCACCGTCACCGCGGCAAACATGCCCGCGGCACCGGCACCGCCGTTGACGGCGACGCGCGCGAGCGACGTCTCAAACGCAGGCGCGCCGCACACGATGTCACTCGGCCACCGGATGCCCACTTTGCCGGCAAGCCCCAGGCCCGGCGTTGCGGCCGTGCCCGCGAGCGCGTCCATCATGCCCATTGCGGCCACAAACGGCAGGCCGTGGAAGGCGTGCATGTTCACATCGGGGCGCACGACCAGCGAAAACGTCAGTGATGCATCGCCCGCGCTCCACGCGCACCAGCCCGCGGACATGCCCTCGCGGCCCGCGTCACGCGCCGCGTCGAGCTCGGTACCGGCGGCAACAGCATTCATCTCGATCATCTACATACGCCCCAATTCGCCCACGATATGGCCCACGCGATCCTCGGGCTCCTTGACCTCGACGCCGTTGTAGCGGAAGAACCGCGCCGGGTCGTGCATCAGGTCCTCGAGTGGCACCAGCACAAAGTCCCGCTCGCCAATGAGCGGATGCGGCAGGCGCAGTTTCTTGCCGCCGTGGGTCTCGCCGTCCATCCACAGCAGGTCCAAGTCGATGGTGCGCGGGCCGTTTGCCTTGGCCTTTTTGGAGCGGTCGCGGCCCAGCTCGGCCTCGATCTTCATGAGCTCGTCAAGCAGCACCAGCGGCGCCAGCTCGGTCTTGATCTCGATGATGGCGTTAGCAAACGCGTCCTGGCGCGTCTCGTAAGCCGGCTCGCTCTCGTAGATGCGCGAGCAGTTGGACACACAGGTGAGCGGAATCTCGGCAATCATGTTGCGCGCGGCGCGGATGTTGTCGCAACGATGCCCCAGGTTGGAACCCACAGCCACAAACGCACGGCGCGGTTGCGGCTCGGCGACAGCCCAGTAACCGTTCAGGAACTGCGCAAAGCCAGCGACGTCGTGCACGCGCACGATGTTGGCGCCGGCCTGGATGGCGCCCAGGCACACACCAAACGTGGCGGCATCGCGCGCGGCGGCCTGGGTCACGCCCGAGACGGCGCCCACAAAGCGCTTGCGCGACACGGCGCACATGAGCGGATAGCCCAGCGACGCCATCTTGGCGGTCTCGCGCTGGATGACGATGTCTTCGTTGGCCGTCTTGCCAAAGCCCGGGCCGGGATCGATGCAGATACGGTCGCGCGACACGCCAGCATGGATGAGTGTGCGGGCCTGGTCGGACAGAAAGCCCATGACGCGGCGCATGATGGGCGCAGAATCGGGCAGGGTAAAGCGGCGGAGCTGCGAGGTGGGCACATAGGCTTCCTCACGGCGGGCACTGCGGCGCATCATGGCGGCCAGGTGGTCACTGGGCTCTGGTGCGGCTTCGGTAGCTGCGGGCACGGTCTCGGGCGCAGCGTCGGCAGGGGCAGCCTGCTCGGCAGCCGGTGCCTCTGGCTCGGACTCGGGCGCGGGCTCCGATTCGCCAAGCGGCAGCGAGGGCTGTACCACACCGCCCGGAAGCTTGGCTTCAACCTTGGGCTCGCCCAGCAACTTGCCGCGACGGCGACGGGCCGGCTTCTCGGCCTCGCGCGCGGCCTCGACCGCCGCTTCGCGTGCCTTCTCGGCAACAAACGCCGCAGCCGAGGTATCGAGCTGCACCGTCGCGTGCGTGCGCGCGGGTGCGGCGACCTCGCCGGCGTGCATTACGATGACGCCGCAGGTGCTCGTCTTAACGAACTCAACCATCTTGGGATCGGTGAAGCCCGTCACGTCGTTGACGATCGAAGCACCGCAGCGCACTGCCGCCTTGGCAACCGCCACATGACGCGTATCGATCGAGACGATGGCGCCCTCTTTGGCGAGCGCGCGCACGACGGGCAGCACGCGACGCGCCTCCTCGTCGGGGTTGACCGGGGTAAAGCCGGGACGCGTTGACTCGCCGCCCACGTCGATGATGTCGGCGCCGGCATCGAGCATCGCCAGGCCGTACTCGATAGCGGCATCCTGGTCAAAGTGCTCACCGCCGTCGCTAAACGAATCGGGCGTCACGTTGAGGACGCCCATGATGCGCGGACGGTCAAAGCTGAGCTCGTACTTTCCGCACCGCCATGTCTTGCTGTCGTTCGCCATGAACATCCTCCTAAAATGCCCGCGCCGCCGCGCTCGGGCGCAGGCGTCGGGGTCGCTTTGTAATCAGTTTTTCTATTGTATCCGCGCGCGCGGGCTAGAACGCAAACGCGGCCGCAATGTCGCAAGAAATCAGCAGGTCGGCATTTGCATCCTGATCGGTGGGCGCCAAATTGCAAATGGCCAGCGCATCGCCAGTAAAGTAACGCGTGAGGCCCGCCGCCGGATACACCACGAGCGAGGTCCCGCCCACAACGAGGGCGTCGGCTGCGGCGATAGCAGCAACGGCGCCGGTAAGCACGCGCTCATCGAGCGGTTCTTCGTAGAGGACCACATCGGGTTTGATGCGGCCGCCGCACGCAGGGCACACGGGCACGCCCGCGGCATCCTCGTGCTCGCGCGCGCAAATCCATTCGGCGCTGTAGACCGCGCCGCACGTCTGGCAGATATTGCGGTGGACCGAGCCATGCAGCTCAAACACGTGCCGTGAACCAGCCGCCTGATGCAGGCCATCGATGTTTTGCGTCACCACGGCGTCGAGCTTGCCAGCACGCTCCAGCCCCGCCAGCTTGGCGTGGCAGTGATTGGGCTTGGCGCCCAGCGCGATCATCTTGGTCCGGTAGAAGTCGAAAAACTCCGCCGGATGCGCCTCGTAGAAGCTGTGCGAGAGCATAGTCTCGGGCGGATAGGAAAACCGCTGGTGATACAGACCGTCCACGCTGCGGAAATCGGGAATGCCGCTTGCCGTGGAAACGCCCGCACCGCCAAAGAAGACCATGTGGCTATGGGTTTCGAACAGTTCCACCAGCGCGGCGGAGGCCTGTTTGGGGTCCGATATTGCCTGCGTCATATATGTCCTCCGTACGCGTCTCCGGGACGGCGGCGTTCGCGCTATCACTCGCGGACTCCGCCCCGCCCCTGTTGCGCTAATCTTAAGCCTGCCAACCCCGTCGAAAGGACACCATGTCTCAGACTTACACGTTCGCCTCGTGGAACGTCAACGGCCTGCGCGCCGTGCTCAAAAAAGACCCGAGCTTTATCCAGATCGCACAGGAGCTCAATGTCGATATCCTGGCGCTGCAAGAGACCAAGCTGCAGGAGGGCCAGGTCGATATCGATCTGCCCGGCTATCACCAAACCTGGAGCTACGCCCAGCGCAAGGGCTACTCAGGCACCGCGGTCTTTAGCCGCAAGGAACCGCTGCGCGTGCTGCGCGCCGATGCACTGCTGCCCTACGCCGGCGAGGGCGAGGCGGCCGAGCTCGTCGCCCAAGCCGCAACCGAGGGCCGCGTCTGCGCGCTCGAGTTCGACAAGTTCTGGTTTGTCGACGTCTATACGCCCAACGCCCAAAACGAGCTCGCGCGCATCGACGTGCGCATGGCCTGGGACGATGCCTATCGCGGCTTTTTGAACGCGCTTGAGCGCGAAACCGGTAAGCCCGTCGTAACCTGCGGCGACTTTAACGTGGCTCACGAGGAGATCGACCTTAAGAACCCCAAGTCCAACCGCGGCAACGCTGGCTTTTCGGACGAGGAGCGCGGCAAGTTTACCGAGCTGCTCGACGCCGGTTTTACCGACACCTGGCGCGCGGCCAATCCGGACGTCGAGGGCGTCTATAGCTGGTGGAGCTACCGCTTTAATGCCCGCAAGAACAACGCAGGCTGGCGCATCGACTACTTCCTGGTAAGCGACGCAATCGCCGGCAACGTGCGCGACACCGGCATCCGCGGCGACATCTTCGGCAGCGACCACTGCCCCGTCACCCTCGCCCTGGAGCTCTAGCTCAACTGATCCCCCGGGGACAGAGGAAAACAGATCATGTGACTCCTCTCCCTCTCCCCCTATAAGTTGCGGTGAAATAGTTCCCGTTTGGGCAGCAAATAGCCAAAAACGAGAACTATTCCACCGCAAGTTCGTGAGGGAACGCGAAATGCCTTACAGCCCGTATTTCACGACGACTCGGGTTATCCGGCGGCACCAGGGCTTGTACAGGGCGGCCAAAAACACACAGGTCGCGAGTCCGTGCGTGATGTCGAACGGCACCGCCGTAGCAAGACGCGCGACAGCGCCTGCCCAGGTGAGCGGCTGCACAAAACCGATGACGTCGTAGGCGTTGATCACGACGCCATACAGCAAGCCCGAGGCAAAGCCGTACGCCATCAGCGCCGGCATGCGCACGGTTCCATCCGCACGGTCGAACGCACCCGCATGCGCCAGCGCACCGCCAACATAGCCAACCAGGCCCCAGGCATACATCTGCCATGGCGTCCACATGCCCTGTCCAAAAAAGAAATTGCTGGTCAGCGCCGCCAGTGCACCGACCATAAAACCATTGCGGCGGCCAAGTGTCGCACCCGCGATAATGGCGATGGCGCTCACCGGCTTAAAATCGGGAATGGGCCCAAACAGGATGCGGCCCGCCGCAGCCAGCGCCGCCAACACCAGCGTGGGCATAATCTGGCGCAGGCCTGGACGTGATGTCTCATAGCCCGCAAAGAACAGCGCGAGCACGAGCGCCACCACACCCAGCATGGCAAGCGCCGCCTGTTCAACGCCCGTCAGCAACGCCGCAGTCATCACTGCCGGCACCGCCAGGAGCAGCGGAATCTCCATTTTTGTGAGTAGGCGCGCGACGCGATGATCCGTCATCCCATCACGCCCTATAGAACACGTTGTCGGCAAAGAAATCTGCCGGAGGCTCCATGCAGGCGATCTCGCCGTCGAACATCATGGCGACGTCGTCGGACACCTGCTCGGCAAAGTCTAAGTCGTGCGTGGCAATGACGACGGTACCGCCGGCCTGCGCATGCTCGCGCAGGGCTCGGGCGATGATGCGGCGGCTCTCCAGGTCCAAGCCCTTCGTGGGCTCGTCAAGCAGCAGCAGCTCGGGGCCAATCAACAGCAGCTTTGCCAACGCAAGCAGCTGGCGCTGACCGCCCGAAAGATCGTACGGGTGACGCGCCTCCAAGCCCGCCAGGCCCAGGCGCGCTGTCTGCTCCTGTGCTGCGGCCTCGCCGTATCCGCAGGCCGAAGCCCATTCCATCAGCTCGTCGCGCACCGTTTCGGCGACCAGCAATGCCTTGGGATTCTGTGTCAGCAGCGCCGCCGAAGCCGTCCCACGCACCATGCGGCCACGCTGCAGCTTAGCCGTCTTGGCCAGCACCGAGAGCATCGTCGACTTGCCGCAGCCGTTTCCGCCCGCGACCGCATGCACCGCGCCGGCTGAAAACGTCACATCGAGCCCACGCAGCACCCAACCGCCCGTGCGATCGTAGCGAAACCAGCCCTCGCGAATAGCTGCCGCCGCACTCGTTGCCGCCCCCTGCGCGGGCCGACAAGAGTCCAAAGCCAAAAGTCCCTCGCGACTACCCAAACTCGCCAGGTCAACCACATCTCTCACGCGACCGCCCTCAATCCGGTACGCACACGTCGCATACTCGAGCATCGGCCGCGGTTGATGCGTAGCCACAACAACCGTGCAGCCCAGCTCACGGTTCACGCGAAACAGCGCGTGCAGAAAATTCTTCTCGGCAACGGGATCGAGCTGAGACGTGGGCTCGTCGAGTAGCAGCACACGCGGACGCAGCGCCAGGACGGCGGCAAGCGACAGCAGCTGCTTGCGGCCACCCGAAAGCGTATCGGTATCGCGATGAAGCCAGTCCTCCAGACCAAAGAAATAGCTGGTCTCGGCAACACGGCGGCGCATCTCGTCACGCGACACGCCCAGATTCTCTAGGCCAAACGCCATCTCGTGCCACACGGTCTCGCACACAATCTGGTTCTCGGGATCCTGGAACACGTAGCCCACGCGCTCCGCAGACGCGCGCACGTCCATGTCGGCAACGTTCTCGCCCAGCACGAGCAGTTCGCCAGCGCACTCGCCCACCGGAGCGATCTCGGGCTTGAGTAGCGACAGCAGCGTCGACTTACCCGATCCGGTACCGCCAACAAGCAGCGCAAATGCACCTTGGGGAACAGACCAGTCGAGCCCCTCGAGCACCGCAGCATCAGCCCCGGGGTAGGCGAAGCTCAGGCTCCGCACCTCAATCGCCGGCATATCCGGGCCGCACGCCGCACCCGGCACCGGGCCCCTATCCAACCGAGCCATCAGCCAAACCTCTTCTCATCGATCGCATGCAACACGCAGGGCAGCACCATCCAGGCAGCGTACACGACATAGCCCAGCCACGGCGCCGGCACCGATAGTTGCGGGTAAAACGAATACTGCGCCTCCGCGGTCCATGCCACTGCTGCCGCGGCCACACCAAACACCGCAAGTCCAACCAGCGCGGCAGCGTCGCCGCACGCCAGCCGATACCGCGCGTACGTCGTGCGACGAGTCGCGGCGCCCCACCCGCGCGAGCGCATGGCGTCCGCGCGCTCAAGCGAATCTTCCATGCCCCAACCCATCAAAACGGTCGACGCCCGCAGGCGCGATCGCACGGGATCGGCGGGCGCACGCCCCGGTACATCGATCGCGTCCTGCACCGCCAGCACCGTGCGGCCGCGGCGCAAAAACTGTGGGATAAGTCGCATGCACATCGAGATCATGAGCGCGATCACCGGAGCGGCGCTGCCCAAAAGCGCAAGCACCTTGTCGTAGCCAAGCATCGACGCCGCGGCCTCAAACCACAGCACGCTCGCCACAAACAGCCCACCCATGCACAGGCCGTACATCATGCTCTCAAGATACACCGCACGCATGCCAATACGAAACAGCTCCGTCGAGCCCGAGGCGCTAAACAGCGGATTGAGCACCGCGATGATCAAAATCACCGGCAGCTGCCAGCGAAGCGCCCCCAACGTGCGCGCAGCACCGCGCGTCGCAAACCCATACGCCAACCCGCCCGCAAGCGACAGCGCGATCAGCACCGGTTGCATCGAGAACATGGTGAGCCCCAACGTCAGCACCATGTAGAGCGCCGGCACCGCCGGATGCGACGTCGAAAATGCCGCGACGGGCTCGGCGCCCAATTTCCCTCGCATGATATCCACGGGCACCCCATCCCTCGCTCAAACGCCAACGCCGCAGCGCCGCCGCCATACACAACCAGCGCAAACACCATGCTGGCGGCAGCGGCATCGACCGTCGCGCATCAATCGTTACGCGCTCATCATATGCCTGCGGTATCATATTGCGCCGTGTATCGTTTCCAAACACACGTCTCTATAACGTAACAGGAGATCACATGGACGCAACCGCAATTATCCTCGCCGCCGGCGAGGGCACCCGCATGAAGTCGAACCACTGCAAGGTTTCGCACAAGATCCTGGGCAAGCCTATGGTTCAGTGGATCGTCGACGCCACCATCAAGGCCGGCTGCAGCCGCGTCGTGGTCGTCATCGGTAGCCACGCCGACGAGATGCGCGCCCTCATCGATGGTGCCTACGCCAACAGCGCCACCAAGGTCGAATGCGTCGAGCAGACCGAGCGCCTGGGCACCGGCCATGCCGTCAAGGTCGCGCTCGAGGCCTGCGGCATCACGCAAGGCCCCGTCGTCGTGCTCAACGGCGACCTGCCGCTCATCACCGCCGACACCGTCGCCAAGTTCGCGCAGACCGTCGCCACCGGCGAGCTCGCCTGCACCGTCATGACCATGACCCCGCCCGATCCTTTTGGCTACGGCCGCATCAAGCTGGGCGCCGATGGTCAGATCGAGCGCATCATCGAGCAGAAGGACTGCACGTCCGAGCAGGCCGCCACGCTGCTGGAGTGCAACGCCGGCTGCTACGCCTTCGACGGCGCGCAGCTCGCCGCCCACATTAACGAGATCGGCAACGACAACGCGCAGTCCGAGTACTACCTGCCCGACATGCTCGAAATCCTCAAGGGTCACGGCCAGACGGTCTCCATCTTCCACTGTGACGACTACCGCGACGGCCTGGGCGTCAACAGCCGCATCCAGCTCGCGCAGCTCACCGCCATCGCGCGCGACCGCATCAACGAGCACTGGATGGCCGAGGGCGTTACCTTCATCGACCCCGCGCAGGCTTGGATCGGCCCCGACGCCGTCATCGGCCGAGACACCATCGTGTGGCCGCAGACGCATCTGATCGGTCACGTCATCGTTGGCGAAGAGTGCCAGCTCGGCCCCAACAGTCGCCTCACCGACACCACTGTCGGCAGCGGCTGCATCATCGATGAGACCATCGCCATCGAGGCCGTCATCGAGAACGGCGTCGACTGCGGCCCGCGCGCCTACCTGCGCCCGGGCACCCACATGCTCGATGGATCCAAGGCTGGCACGCACGTGGAAATCAAAAAGTCCACGATCGGCGAGGGCTCCAAGGTGCCGCACCTATCCTACATCGGCGACACCACCATGGGCTCCGGCGTCAACGTGGGCGCAGGCTCCATCACCTGCAACTACGATGGCGTGCACAAGCACAAGACCGTCATCGGCAAGGACGCCTTCATTGGCTCCGACACCATGATGGTCGCGCCCGCCCAGATTGGCGACGGAGCACTCGTGGCCGCCGGCTCCGTCATCACCGAGCCGGTCCCGGCCGACGCACTCGGTCTGGGCCGCGCCCGTCAGGTAAACATTGAGGGCTGGGCCGCCGATTATCGCCGCCGCCTGCACGAGGACGACGAGGTATAACGTTTTACCAAGCACAAAAGGAGCTGTTCCCATGGGGACGGCTCCTTTTTCTATTGTGACCTGCGCGACCGGATGAGTGGTCGGTTCGTGTCCGTTGACGGTAAAGACATTATCAAGACCTGATAAACCCCGCCGCGCGGTTACAATGCAACAAGGCATCTATATGGCATTCGATATAAAGGAGAAGGGTAATGCCGATTAATGATCCCGAGAAGTCGGAGAATATGCGCAAGTCCATCCGCGTGTATTCCGGTTCCTCCAACCGTCCCCTCGCTCAGAAGATCGCTGAGTACCTTGGGGTCGAGCTTTCGGGCCTTACGCTAAAGCAGTTCGCCAACGGTGAGATTTACGCCCGCTACGACGAGACCGTCCGCGGCGCCGACGTCTTCCTGATTCAGTCCGTGGCCGGCGGCAACGTCAACGACATGCTCATGGAGCTGCTCATCGCCACCGACGCTGCCAAGCGTGCATCCGCCCGCTCCATCACCGCCGTTATCACCCACTACGGCTATGCCCGCCAGGACCGCAAGGCCGGCCCGCGCGAACCCATCACCGCCCGCCTCGTCGCCAATCTGCTCGAGCGCGCCGGTGTCAACCGCATCATCACCCTCGACCTGCACCAGGGTCAGATCCAGGGCTTCTTCGATATCCCGGTTAACCACCTGTCCGCACTGCCGCTGTTTGGCCAGTACTACAACAACATGCACTTTGACACCGACAACCTGGTTGTCGTCTCCCCCGACGTGGGTCGCGCCAAGGCCGCCAAGAAGCTGTCCGACATGCTCGGCTGCAGCCTCGCTATCGCCCACAAGGGTCGTCCGCGCCACAACGCCGCCGAGGTCATGGGCATCATCGGTGATATCGAGGGCAAGACCTGCATCATCAACGACGACATGATCGACACCGCGGGCACCCTGTGCGCCAACGTCAAGGAGCTCAAAGCCATGGGCGCCGGCGACATCTACGTATGCGCCACCCACGGCATCTTCTCCGGTCCGGCCATCGAGCGTCTGAACGATGCCCCCATCGTCGAGTGCCTCGTCACCGACGCCATTCCCGTCGAGGTCGGCGGCAAGATCAAGACCATCTCGGTCGCCGAGGAGTTTGCTCAGGCCATCTCCGCCGTTTACCACGAGGAGCCCGTCTCCACGCTCGTCGGCGGCGACTTCGCGCTGTAATCCAGCGTGCATCGCATCATCTTTGGTGTTTTTAAAGGGGCCGGAAGCGAGCTTCCGGCCCCTTTTCTATTCCTCGCCAACCCGCCCTGGACAGTTAGTTCAGATACGTATTTTTTAAAGCTCCAAAGGACCGTTCGGAGCCTTCTGAGCTCCCCGACGGATGCCACGCCGTCCAAAGCTCATCGTTTTCGAGTACAACCGCCGCATGTTTACCCTCAAATCGCCCTTAAAGGCCCTTAGAAACGCCTCGAACGCCCGCCGCCTTATACGTATCTGAACTAACTGTCCAGTAGCTATCGTCAGCCTTCGCGGCAGAGCTCAATTTTCTGCAATCCCCTCGACCGATTCCACCGATTTCTTAACACCCGACCGTTCATGGCGCGCAGCACCCCGCTGAGCGAAAAGAACGGCATGGCAGTCGCGTTTCGCCAGCGGCTTAGTACCTTGTAACTATGACCACCGTGATTTCACATTTCTCCGCCCTCCGCGCAATTCGCCGCGCACGACGGGCATACTCCGCCCTTCCTTGGGACTCCATCGACGGCGGACAGCAGGCGCAAGCTCTAGCCGGCTGCATTCCCAATAATGACGCGGTAGACTTTAGCGCGCTTTCGATCCTCGACGCCTGGAATGAAGACGATTCCGAACCGCTTGATCTTCTCATTTCAAACGAAGACAACAGGCGTCCCGACAAGCGAATCCGCCAGCACATTCTCTCCGCTCCGCTACCTGAAAGTGCAATTATGCACGTCGAGGCCGACATCTACGCAACGTCTCCTGCCATGACGGCCATGCTTTGTTCCAAAAATGAATCGGTCGCCAAAACCTTGATGCTCCTTATGGAGCTGCTCGGAACCTACTCCCTTCCGCCCGAGGCAACCTACCCCATCGCCTATGACGATATGTGGCCCAAGGCCGACGACTTCGAAGCGATGGGCGATCTTGATTGTCAGGGCAGCCAACCGGCACCCGAAGGACAAGCCGAAACCCGTTACGAACAGGCACACTACAAATGCGAACCTGCTACAACCATCGAAGATCTCGAGGCAATCGCACGGTTCGCCAAAAGCAGCTCCTATGCCTCGTTTCGCACGGCCGTTAAACTCGCCCGCACCGGATCCGCATCCCCAGCGGAGTCCTTAATGTTTGCCGTCCTAGGCGCGCCCATGCGTTTTGGCGGTTTCGGATGTTGCAGCCTGCCCATGGGAGGCCTGCTACTCAACTATAGAATCGACTTCGATACCCTTGCGGTCAACATGTCCTCGGGCATCCCCTACGCCATCTGCGACTTATATTGCCCGGCCGCCGGAGTCGACAACGAATACAACGGAATTGGACATGAGCTTCAAAATGCTCGCATTCACGACGGCAATCGAAATAATGGCCTCAAGGCCATGGGCATCCACGTCCTAGTTATCAATCGCGACCAAATGAAAGACCTTGTTGCACTCGAAGCCTTCGCCCAAACGATGCATCGACTCGCAGGAGTCCGATTCCGCTATCGCATCAAGGGTTATCGCAAGCGTCAAGCCGCTTGGCTCAACGCCCTGCGGGCTGGAATCGGCCTCGCGCCGGTCTAAAAACCGGATTGCACACTTACTGCCGAGCAAGGGCGGACAGTTGGTTCAGATACGTATAAATGGACACATCAGATTGAGCCGTTTTGCCGTCAACTCTGTGCAATTCGCCCTGTTCGATAATAAAACAGACTTCAAAACAGCACTATACCGACCAGTTGGAGCGACCGACCAGCACTACGGCATCGAATCGAGCACTTCAATAGCTCGTGTTTTATACGTATCTGAACAAACTGCCCACCTGGGCTTCTGGCGGCCGCCCAAACGCCACCAAACAGCCTCGATCGCCCTCCATTTGACAGCTGTAACGGGGTCGCTCACCATAGCAGACGACAAATCGACGAAAGGAAGCACATGGCAGCTGCACAGCCGCTCAAGATTCGCATGGTTGCTGGGCTTGGCAACCCGGGCGAGGAATACGCCGAGACCCGCCACAACGCTGGCTTCAAAGCAATCGACGAGCTAGCCCGTCAGGCCGGCGTCACGTACTGGAAAAACCAGGCCGGCGCCGAGATCGCGCTCATCAACATCAACGATGCCGAGGAAGAGGGCGGTAAGCGCCAGATTGTGCTGGTCAAGCCGCAGTCGTACATGAATACCTCGGGCGGTCCCATCTCCAAGCTCTGCCGCGAGTACAAGATCAAGGCCGAGGAGCTGCTCGTAATCCACGACGAGCTCGATATTCCCGCCAGCGACGTACGTGTTAAGGTGGGCGGCGGCCATGCTGGCCACAACGGCCTGCGTTCCATCATCGACAAGATGGGCAGCCGCGACTTCAGCCGTATCCGCACCGGCATCGGCAACCCTCCCGGCAAGATGGCCGTCGCCGACTACGTGCTTAAACAGCTGCGCGCCCGCGAGGCCGAGGATTTCCATGACACCTGCGTCCGCGCGGCCGACGCCGCGGGTCTCGCCATCGTGCACGGCGTGGTCTATGCCCGCGACCATGTCAACGGTGCCGCCTCCGTCAACGGCAAGCACTAAAACCTACCAAAAAGGGACAGGTTTATTTTGGCAGGTTTTACCTGTGGAAACGCCGCGGCAGCCGCGACGTAATAAACCCTGCGTCGCCCTACATATGCAGCGCTCTAAAGGGGGCCGGCCTCATCACAACCCGAGGCCGGCCCCTTTTGCCGTTTTGCCTGATAAAACCTACCAAAATAAACCTGTCCCTTTTTGGTAGGTCACTTTTCCCAACGGCCGAAGATACACGTAAACAGCATGTCCATGAGGGTATAATTTGCACCGTATGTCTGCACAACGCCTGTGCGCGTACGGTTTTATTCGGGCTACCGTCCATTTCCGTGGAGGCACGGTTCGGCGGCCCTAACAAGAGAGGGGTTCTATGTATAAGATCCTGGAGAAGACGCAGTTCTCGGAGAAGGTGTTCAAGTTCCGCATCGAGGCACCCGCTATCGCCAAACATGCGCACGCTGGACAGTTCCTCATGGTTCGCGCCAACGAGACAGGCGAGCGTGTCCCGTTTACCCTGGCCGGCTGGAACGAAGACGAGGGCTGGGTCGAGTTCATCTTCATGGTAATCGGCAAGACCACCGAGATGCTTTCCACCTACGAGGCCGGCGAGTCGTTGCGTGACGTCGTGGGCCCGCTGGGCGCTCCCACCGAGATGGCCGAGGGCCCCTGCGCCGTCATTGGCGGCGGCGTCGGCCTGGCAATTGCCTTCCCAGTCGCCAAGCACCTGGTCGAGACCGGCCACGAGGTGCATGCCATCATGGGCGCCCGCACCAAGGACCTCCTGCTCATGGAGGACCAGTTCCGCGAGCTCCTCGACGAGGACCACATCCATATCACCACCGACGACGGCTCCTACGGCGAGCAGGGCGTTGTCACCGCTCCGCTGGAGCGCCTGCTGCAGGACAAGGCCGTGAGCCAGGTCTTCTGCGTCGGCCCCGTTCCGATGATGAAGTTCTCGACCCTCACCGCCCAGAAGTACGACACGCCCATCACCGCGTCGCTCAACCCCATCATGGTTGACGGCACCGGTATGTGCGGCTGCTGCCGCGTCGAGGTGGGCGGCGTGACCAAGTTCGCTTGCGTCGACGGCCCCGACTTCGATGCCACCCTGGTCGACTGGGATGACCTTCGTGCCCGCCAGGCCGCTTACCGTTCCGAAGAGGGCGAGTCCCTCAAGGCCTATGAGGAAAAGAGCTGCGCATGCCACTAGTTAACGGTCGTTTCGTTGCCGATATGAAGTCGCCCCGCACCCCCGATAACGAGGAGCCGGCTGCCGAGCGCGCCTGCGACTTCCGCCCCGTCGACAAGGGCTTCACCGAGGAGATGGCGCTGGCCGAGGCCGAGCGCTGCCTCAACTGCAAGAAGCCGTTCTGTGTCGAGGGCTGCCCCGTCAACATCAATATCCCCCGCTTTATCGAGCAGATCCGCGCGAAAGACTTCGGCGGCGCTCTCGATACCATCCGCGAGGACTCCATGCTTCCCGCCATCTGCGGCCGCGTCTGCCCGCAGGAGAACCAGTGCGAGGGCAGGTGCATCCGTGGCAAGAAGTCCGAGCCCGTGGCCATCGGCCAGCTCGAGCGCTTCCTGGGTGACCGCCCCGAGCTCGCCTCCACACCCAAGATGGCCCCCAAGAACGGCAAGAAGGTCGCCGTCGTCGGCTCCGGCCCGTCCGGCATCACCTGCGCCGGCGAGCTCGCCCGCAACGGCTTTGACGTCACCGTCTTCGAAGCCTTCTTCACCGGCGGCGGTGTGCTGGTCTACGGCATCCCCGAGTTCCGTCTGCCCAAGGCGGTCGTCAAGCGCGAGATCGACGGCCTGGAGGACATGGGCGTCAAGTTTAAGTACAACTCCGTCGTAGGCAACATGGCCACGGCCGAGGAGCTGTTCGAGCAGGGCTTCGACGCCATCTACGTGGCGACTGGCGCTGGCCTGCCCAAGTTCCTCAACGTCCCCGGCGAGAACCTGCCCAACGTCTTCTTCGCCAACGAGTACCTCACCCGCGTGAACCTGATGAAGGCCAACAAGTTCCCCGAGTACGACACCCCCACTAAGCACGGCAAGAACGTTGTCGTCTTTGGTGGCGGCAACGTGGCTATGGACGCCGTCCGTACCGCCAAGCGTCTGGGCGCTGAGCATGCCATCATCGCCTACCGTCGTACCGAGGACGAGATGCCCTGCCGTCGCGCCGAGCTGCACCATGCTAAGGCCGAGGGCGTCGAGGTCCTGCCGCTCGTTTCCCCGCTCGAGTTTGTCGCTGGCGAGGACGGCTCCGTGTGCGCCGTCAAGGTCCAGAAGATGGAGCTCGGCGAGCCCGACGAGTCCGGCCGCCGTCGCCCGGTGCCCATCGAGGGCGCCATCGAGGAGATCCCCTGCGACGTCGCGATCTCGGCTATCGGCACCAACGCCAACCCCTTCGCTGCCAAGATCGGCGGCAAGATGGAGCTCAACAAGTGGGGCTACATCGTCGCTGACGAGGAGACCGGCCAGACCACCGATCCCCGCATCTGGGCCGGCGGCGACATCGTCACCGGTGCCGCTACGGTCATTCTGGCGATGGGCGCCGGCAAGAAGGCCGCCGCTTCCATCACCAAGAGCCTGCTGGGCGAGTAATCACCTACAGCGCTAGCCACCAAACGGCAAAGTCCCCGTCGAGCACACGCCCGGCGGGGACTTTTTCTATGCCGGCCGCCCAAACCATCACGATGGGGACAGGCACCTTTGTGGTGGTCTGGAACTTGGGCCGAGCGGTTTGTCTTGATCTATAACATTTAGAACCTGTTGAGCGCCGTAGCTGTTACAAATCAAGACATTGCGCCGGCGGCCGAGCGGCTTGTCTCAATCTGTAACAGGTAGAGCCGATTTTCCCGGCTAGCTGTTACAGATCGAGATTTTGCTGAGGCCGAGGATGGGAACCGCCGCCGGACCTAGCGCTTGCGACGCTTGGCCGCAGCTACACCCGCCGCGATGACCGTGGCGCCGGCAATACCCAGGGCAGTGACTATCATCGCGGTGTCGTCACCCGTCTTGGCAAGCCCAGCGACACCGGACTTCCTGCCGTCCTTGTCCTTGCCCTTGGACTTGTGCGTTGTCACCGTAGTCGTGGTTGAGGTCGATCCGCCTGTAGCAGCCCCGGCGCCGCCGGGCGTCGGCTGGGGCTCCGGCTTCGGCTCAGGCTTCGGCTCGGGTTTCGGCTCAGGCTGTGGCTCGGGATCTGTTCCCGGCCCGGGCTCCGGCGCATCCGTCACCGTAATCGTAATGTTCAGACGCTCGGAATACTCGCTGTACGACATGCCAGGGCGCTGTGCCGCAATGCGCACGTACATGTTGTGGTCGAGCACAATGGGGTCGGTATACTGCACACGGCCATCATCACGGCAGGGACAGGTGTCGTTCGTGGTGTACCAAATCGTCGCGCCATCCTCGGCCGAAAGCTCCAGCTTCGTACCCTTGGGCACCGTAATGTAGTTCTCCTTGGGCGACCACGAACCAAACGTAGTGCCGCCGATCGTCGCCACCGGGCGCGCCGGGCGCACGGCCTCGGCAGACACGCGCACATCAACTTGCTTGGACAGCGCCGTACCATCCACCGTCGCCGTTAGCGTAGTCAGCCCGGGGAGGGACCCGTGCAGCACAAAAGTCGCCGCGCCATCCTCGCCCGTCACGGCCTGGGCAGAATCGACAGAGCAGATAGCCGTAGACTCCAACCCAACACTAACCTTGGGGCCCGCGAACGGTTTACCGTCCTTGTCGGTTACGTGCGCCACCAGCTCAAAGCCATCGCCTTCGAGCATGGTCACCGCCTGCTCCACATTAAGTTTGAGCTTGTCGGCTCGCACACCCACGACAAGTTCGCCGCTCGCCCAATGTGGCATTGCCGTACCCGCATAGTTGCGAGCACCGTCGAGCTCAAACGCCACCGGCGAGCCCGCCTCACACGCATCGGCATAGCTAATACGCAGCACGCGCGACAGCGGCTTGCCATTGGGATCGTCCTGTTTGTCGAGCCACGTATACGTCACGTCGCCCAAGCCCTGCGCGCCCAATGCGACCAGGGCATCGTCGCTCGCATCCATATACTGCGCAAACTCAACCTCGATGCAATCGGTATAGGCATGGGCCGAAGCCACCTCGGGCGCCGCCGTCGACACCAAGCCAATGTTCACCTCAGTCTGAATCGGCGGCACGCGCAGCCAAGCCGAACGCGCCTCCTCATACCCGTCCTTGGTCACGCGCACCTGATACCAGCCGGTCGGCGTATTCCAGTTGTAAGCACCGTCCGCACCCGTCGCAAGCGGATTGTCCTGCTCATACTCCTCGGCATCCCAACGAACCGCATTGGTACCGGCCGCATCGTCGGCGCTCCACAGCTCAACCGTCGCGCCTTCAACCGTATTGGACAGCAGGCCCTCGTACACCACGCCCGCAGGGTCGGGTGCAGCCTTGGCAGCCACATTGCGATAACGCGCCTCGAAGATCGACTGCATCTTCTCGTCCGAGATCAAGCCGTCCTTGTTGGCCTTGTAGACCTCGGTATCGGTCAGCTCGCCCCAGTTGACCGTAATACGATTCTGACACGCGCGCTCCACCTGCTCGCAGGCAACATCGTAGGCGCATTCGGCATTGGTCAGCTTAATCGCGCGCTCCGAACCTACGCTGGTCGAAGCCGCGTCATAGGCAGCGCCCACCACGGTACCCGCCGAACCGGCCGTCAGCACGCCGGCGATTGTCATAATGGAGCCCACCGCCACATCGGTGCTGTCGTGGCAGAGCTGGCGATACAGCAGATCCTCAAACGCACGCGCCTTCTCCATGGCGTCACGCAGCGCGTAAATGCACTTCCAGTCGTCCTCGGTCTTCTCGGGCTTGGCAAGCAAGCGTGTATGCTGAAGCTCATAGCCCTCGCGCTCGCCCTTCACCTTCTGCATACGGACGTTCACGTTCTCCCAGTTCTTGCTGGCATCGTTCACGCCATACAAGCCGGTAAAGATGCCAATACCCTGGGTCGCCGCGGGAAACACCTGTCCCGCTGCCTTCCACGCGTCCTTCTTAAAGACCTGTCCGAACATCTCGCACTCGATCTTGTAGCTCTTGAGTGAACGGATCGTACGGATGAGCTTCATATGGGCGCTGACGTCACCGTTACGCTTCCAGGCCATAAGCCAGCCGCGAATCGTGGAGTTATTGAGGCTATGGACTACGTTCCAGTTGTCGTACAGGTCGTCCAAAATGTCGCACTGCATGGCGATTGAGTTAAACAGCAGCGCCTGGTTTTTGTTGTTATTGGAGTTCTCGATAAACTCGGACTCGATGTAAGCGGTCTCGTCGCCATCGGGCGCGGCGACCTTAAAGCCCTTGACGGTATCGTCGTCAGCCGCCTTGTAGCTGAGCGAGCTGCCGAGCGCCTGGCCCAGGTCATCAAACCCAGCCGTTGATTGACCCTTGTACTCGCTGGCCTTAATACCCGCGCATTTGTTGAGCGCCGCTGTGGTCGCTTCGTTCCAGCTGCCATATTGGTTGAGCCGGCCAATACCCATCGACTGGCCTACCAGATCCTCGGCCTGCTGGGCAATAAACTCCGCTCGCGATGCATGGTCGACGAGCTCCTTGATGGCGGCCGCATCCGCAGCGTTCGCGCCCTGGGCTGCTGCGAGTTCCTGATACCAATCCTCGCTGGTGCCGTAAGCATCCTCAAAGATCATCTTGTCCACATTGACGCCATAGCTGTCGCCCTGCTGGGTCAGCAGCGCCGACGACCCGCCGACCGCGGCCTTGAGCTCAGCCGCAAACTGCGCGGCCTCGTCGTTGCCAGCACCATCACCCTCGCCGTCGCTGGCGGCAGGGGCGCGACGAGCCTTACGGGCAGCTCCACCTTGGACTTCGTCCTCTTTACCGTCCTTATCCTCCTCGGCAAACGCATCGGCGACCATCTGGTCAATCGCGTCGTTAAAGGCCTCGTCGACATCATTAAACGAGTTGTCCATCATATACTCGTGCCACTGCTGCACGGCATTCGAGAACTCCTGTTGGCGCTCCTCGGCCGCGGCGGAATGCTTTTTGGCCGAAGCGTTGGCGTCAAAACTCAGCATGGTCATAAGCTGAGCATTGGAGATGCGGTAGGTCTGCGGCATAAAGATCTGCTCAAAGTTGCCGCAGTTCACATAGGTCGAGTCGTTTGCCTTGTTGAACTCATCGAGCAGTTTGAGATAGCCCTCGTCCACATACTCCGCCACATAGCGAACACGGGTGCCTTCGCGCGACTTTTGAGTCAGAGGAATCGTCACCGTCTTGCCATCCACGCAGTCCACGTACAGGTCGAGCGTGTCGGCGGCCTCTTCGTTTCCTACCTCGAGCGTGATATCGAACGTCCAGTAGGCGTTCTTCTTTTGCGGCAGATGATGGAAGGTCCACAGACTCTTGCCGGTGTCCTTGCCATCCTTGACCAGGTTTTGCGTACCGCCACGATACGTCACATCAAAGTTCCAGACCGAAGCACCCGGAACATAGCGCACATAATTGCGAGCCGTCACCTCTGCGGCAGCGGCGGCGACATTGGTCGAGCCCACGCGCGCCTCGAGCGTCACACGCTCGGCGGCAAGCGTATCCTGCGGCAGGTCGTATTCAATCTTGGCACGGCCGAGTTTATTGGTCTTGCCGGTGTACTTTGCAGCCGACGAGCCCGTCCCCACGGTGAGCTGCACGCTCTTGCCCGGCGCTGCATAAACGTAGGCCACATTGCCCAGCAGGCTGTGAACGTCGGTGTTGTCGACCTCGATGCGCGATCCGCTAACCTCGAGTGTGGTGCTTCCCAGCGGCAATGTCACCTCGCCCAGCGTAATGAGCGGCGAGATGGCATAGGTGCCCGCGGCCTTAGGCTTAAAGCGCACAAACACATCGGCGCCCGCACTCTTCTTCATATCGAGAACGAGGTTGTCGCCCTCCCAAGTTGTGCCAGCCCACATGGCATCGGAGCTGGCGCCGGCTTCGCGAGCGCCTGCGGACACATCCTCGACGGCATCCTTGGCCAGCGGAATCTCAATCTTGGCAGCCTGGCTGTCCTTGAGCTCGTAATGAATGCGCAGCTCGGTCTCCACGCCGGTAACTGCGGGCGACTCGGCAATAACCGAGCCCGCCGTCAGCCCGCGCTCGGCACGATAGGTCTCCACGTCAAACGCGGGAACGTCGAGCGTCACATCGAGCTGCTTGCCGTCCTCGATCTTCACCTGTTTTTGCGCGATATGCTTACCCACGGTCAGTCCCAGGCGGCTAAACGTGGAATAGCTCGTCGCTTGGATGTCGTAGCTCGTCTTGTTAAAGGCGACGATAGTGTACGAACCGGCCTTAAGGCGCGGCGTCTCGGCCTTCATGATAGGCGTGGTGCCATCGTCTTCGTAACCCATCAGATAGGTGACACCGTCGGCAACTAGCTTGCCGTCGGACGTACGGAACACCAGCACGCGGTTGGCTCCCTGGTAGTCGCCCTTGGTCGTGACCGTCGCCGTGCCCCAAGGCTTCAAGTCGATATCGACCTTGCCGGCCGAAGGCTTCACCGTCGCCGTCGCCCCACCCAGCTTGAGGCTGTCTTTGGGCACGAGCGTTATCTCCAGATCCTGGTCCGCGTCGGCAATGGCCTGCGACACCACGAGCGCTGTACCCTGGATACGGTAGTCGTTTTCCTTGTCGCCCTTGGCAGGTTTGAGCGTCTTGCCGCCGTTCTTCACCGTCAGATCGATGTTAACGAGACTATCGAGCTCAATGCGTTCGGTCTTATCCTGGCCTACGACCGGTTCGAGATAGGCCACATTGAGTTCAATCGCGCGCGAAGTCGGAATCTTGGTAAAGTCCTCCGCCTTAATCTCTCCGATATTCCATGTGCCCGTCATCTGGTCGCCCGGGCGCGCCAGCACCATGTCATAGTAACCGCTGAGCGAAATGCGCAGGGTGGCTGCTGTCTTGGAGAGAGCGTCCGCTGTAAAGCTGCCGTCATCGCCAACCGGCAACGGCGTGGACTGCCCCGCCTGCACGAGTACGGCCGCCGCGCCCTGGGGAAGTTTGCCCGTGATCTGGGCGTCCTCGCCCACCCACTCAAACGTGTAGGCAGGCTTCGAGGAATCGACGGAGTCCTTGCGATCGGCCACGGCATTGGCAAGCTTTTTGACCATCGAGGGGTTGCCAGCCGAATCGGTCGCATAGGCATAGATGGTCTGGCCTTCACTAAAGGGAATCGCATACGTTACGCCATCGATTGTCACGCGCTCATTATAGTCGCCCGGATAGCCCGCCTCACCAAACTGAAGATCGGGGTTCATCACGCGCAGGGCAACGGCATTATGGTTCGTCTCGTTTCCGTATCTCGTGTTCTCAAAAGCTCCCCACTCTATCATTTCCACGCTTTTGGGTAGCACAATCTCTTTGCCGGCAATCGCAGGATCAAGAGAGGCGAACGCGTGCGCTCCGATATATTTAACGCCGTCGCCGATCGTCACCGACGACACATGCGAGCACCCGTCAAAGGCATTGCGCTCAATCCGCTCCACCGTGCCCGGCACATTGATCTGCGTAAAGGTGAGCACTGTTGTGTCCGAGACATAGAACTGTGGCACGCCGCAATAGGCGAATGCAAGATAGTCGATAGTTTTGACCGAAGGCGGCAGCGTTGCCACCACCTTGTCGTCAAGTTGTTCACATTCCTTAAAGGCCTGCTCGGGAATCGTGGTAAAGGCCGCGTTGTTGGGCCAGGTTACCGTTTGGAGCGTCTTGCTTTTGTAGAATGCATAGCTCTTGAGCTCCTCGACCGAATCGGGCAGTGCGATCTCTTTGATGCTGCTGCCGCCCAAGCCTCCAACCGAGCGGACATGCGAATTAGGGGCGAAGGTGATCGATGTGAGCGCAGCGCTTCCCATACCCGTAAGGCTTACGACATTTTTGTCGTCGATGGTCGAGGGCACCTCCAACGTGGTAATGCCCGCGTCGCCATACTCGATAGAAATTTCGTTGGTGAGGCTATCAGTCGAGAAGTAGTACTGCGCGGGGGTCTGCTCGCCGGCCACGTAGCCATCGTCGTATTCGTCCTTTACGCCCGTGGCGCCCTTCGAGGTCATCCAGAGCCCAAGATCCTCATTCCAGGTTGCTTCGGCTTCGGCGGTCTCCTCCTGCTTCTGCTGTTCGGCGAGCTCCTTGCCCTCGACAAGATCGGTGGCAAGCGTACCCGCAGGTGTGCTCTCGGTCTGCCCGGCGCCCGTCAGGCCCGCCGCCGATGCAATCTCGGAGGCCGGGGGCGTAGAGGTGTCACCGGTATCGAGCACCGTGGGGTCGGCAGCGCCGGCATCGGGCGCGGGGTCGGCAGAAGCAGAGTCTGACGTTTGGGCGTCAGCCGAATCGGCGGGAGCGGCGTCGGCTGCTTGGCCGTTATCCGTCTGCACAAAAGTGCCGTCGGTGGTGAGGGTCTCGGCAAACGCGCCCGCGGGCAACGAGCCCGTCACCATGGTGAGGGTCACCGCGGCAACGGTCAGGCGGCGGCAAAGCGCTCGAACAGTAGTCCACCTCATGGTCGTTCCTTTCCTGCAAACCAAAAGTCATCCAGCGTAATCGTCGTCCAAAAACAAAGCGAACGGTAGGTTCATATATACGAACCTACCGTTCTACCTGCGCAAACCGCCACAAAGGAGACAGGCACCTTTGTGGCGGTTCTGGACTTGGCCGGCCAGTTTGTCTCGATCTGTAACAGTTAGAGGTCAAATTCCCCGCTTGGTGTTACAGATCGAGACATTAGATTGGCGGCCATTCGGTTCATCTAAATCTGTAACATCTAGGGCCGTTTTGGGCAGTTTGGTGTTACAGATTGAGATTTTGCTAAATCCGAGAATGGACGCTGCCACCAAAAACCTAGCGCTTGCGGCGCTTGGTCGCGGCGATGCCGGCGGCGGCAACGGTTGCGCCGGCGATACCCAGGGCGGTGACCGTCAATGCGGTGGTATCCCCCGTGGTAGCCAGGACAGCATCGCCCTTCTTGGCCTGCGTGGTTTTCTCAACCGTCTTGGTCGTGGCTGTTGTCGTGGCCGGCTTGGCCGCGGGTTTGGTCTCGGGCTTCACTTCGGGCTTGGTCTCGGGCTTAACCTCAGGCTGCGGTGTCGGCTTGGGATCCGGCGTAGGCTGCGAATCGGGAGTCGGCGTGGCTTCAGGCGTAAAGGTCAGATCGGTGTTGAGCCACAGGGTGTAGATCCAGCCGCTCTCGGGATCAACTACACTCGCTTCGCCCATCTGGTAGCCGCACTCCTGGCCGTTGATCACCAGCTTGGTGTCGGGCGTAAAGTAGAAGCCGCGCGCGGGCTTGAGGTAGATACCGTAGCGATAGGTCACGCCAGGCTTAATGACGTCGATGTGGTTCGTGATGTTCTGATCCCAGAACTTCTGAGAGTTCACTTCGCTGCCATCGCTGCCCATCCAGTACTCACACTGAGGAAGGGAGTTGGAGCCCGTCGGAACACTCGCCGTAAAGACCGGCTTATCGCCCGCCTTAAAGGTGGTCGTGGCGCCATTAATCTCGATAACGTCGATGGCGCGCCATTCGTCGATTGGCTGCTCGCACAGCATATTGTCAGCGTTTGGGGCGAAGACGCCGTTGACGGTCTTGATGTGGTGCGCCCAATGGCCGTTGACGTTCATATTGCAGTCATCGGCCACGGTATTGTCGCCCTTGAGCCTCAGCTCAACGGAGTACATGTAGAACTTGCCCTCCTCGAAGTGGTCAATCTTCTTCATGCCCGGCTTGTACTCTGCGGGATCGGAATACCAGAAGGCGACGGGTACCGACTCCCCGGATTCCATATTGAGCTCCATTTCCTCCCAGCACTCGTAGGCGATCTCGTACTTGTCGGCATCGGCAGCGGGGATCGTCGCGGTCGCGCGCGGCGCCTCGCCGGGCGCGTAGTCGGTCTTCACGTCGTTGACGTTTAGATTCTCAAGAGCTTCGTTTTCCGACGAAGCAGGCATCGTAATTGTTTTAATAGCAGGGACATACAGGAATTCTCCGCTTAGACTCGACTTTACGGTTTCCCCGTTTACGGTAACAACGGTTTCATCGCTGAAGGAATATCCGTCTTTTGGCTTCAGCATAAGAGAATACACGTACTCTTTCCCGCTTTTAAACTTTGTAATAGTCGGCAGGGAACCATGTGAGCCGTTATCGGAATACCAGGCAGCAACGGGTTCGTTGTTTTCAAATTCCTGCCAGCATTCATAAGCGATTTCGTATTTATCTGCATCGTAGTTAGGGACACCTGCCGTCGCCTGCGGACCAGTATCCAGCTGCCAATTGAAGTTCGTATTCTAAACATTGGCAAAGGAGATGGATTCCGATTCTGATTCCGCTGCCGGGATAACAAGGCACGCCCTCTCGTAGACATGGGTGCGGGTGTAGTAGTCATCCCGGATCTCGTTAATAGTGGGTTTCCCGGTCGCCTCGGTATCTCCTTTAAAGGCGTCGTCCGGATCACCGATGATGATATTCCCGGGCTCTGTACCCGTATACGTAAGCTTGGATCCATCATAGGTGGTCGTCATCTTGGACTTATTCTCCTTGTACTCCGTAAAGTACTTCTGCTCCTCCTTCTGTCTCTGAATCTTGCTGATATCCAGGGTAAGCGTTGTTTTATTGCTCGCACTGTCATACGCCGCATGGACGATCAAGTCCCCCAGGCCGATAAAAGTCAAAGCGCTACCATCGAGAGCAGACTGGTCTCCATCTACAAGGGCAATCCCCTTCACATACTCAATCGTTTCTTCTTTCTTGATGTCGGTGTAATTGTTCCGCACCGTAATATTGACCCTAACGTCGCTGCCGCCAACAACATCGGTCACACCGCAGGGCATGATGGCGTCATTCGCCGGCGTGGCGGCGTTGTCGCTGGGAGTATTTTGTTCAGCGGGTGCCGCATCGTTGGATTCATCGGTGGCGCCAGTCGGGGCCGTCTGCTGAGGCTCAACGGTGACTTGCGCCGCCGGAGCAGCATCGATTGCAGGCGCGGTCGAAGCAGCTGGTGCGGTCGTTGCAGCCGCATCCTCCGCAACCGCCGGCGTCACCGGAGCCGCGGCAACCTCGTCCATCCCAGCGGCGGAATCGGCGCATTCCGTCGCCAGCGCCACGCTCGGCAGCAGCAACTGGCCGACCATAAGCGCGCACGCGCCAGCGCAAGCGATTTTGGCACCCACACAACGCCAGGTACCGTGAGCCAACGAGCAGGTACGCTCGCGCTGGGTTTGCTTTTCAAAGTGGCTTCCGTACATAACGGCCTCCTTGGTCGTAGGGGCATACCACCGCAAAGGCGCCTGTCCCCTTTGCGGTGGTTCCGTACCACCAAGATGCGCCAAATGACTCCGTACGCCTAGGTTCATAGATGCGAACCTAGGCCTCTACCTGCGGTTTAATTCAATATGATTTCGTTGTCGCCACACGCGTCCCAGGGACGCTACAATCGAGGACACAATCATTCGTCCATCCAAAGGACCGTCCTTGAACCTGAGCAAGCCTAAAATCAACGCGCTTCTGGCACTCGCGCTCTTCACCTTCGCCTTCCTTGCCGCCGAGTTTCGATTCGACATCAATGTCGGGCTGCTCACCGGTGCCGAACGCGTTGTGACCGCACAGGGCTTTATTCTGGGCGCGAGCGTACTCGGCTTTATCGGATACGCGCCGCTGCTCGGGCTCGCACAGCGCAAAGGCCACTCACTGGCAGCCGCCAACGCCGCTGTTCCCATCGCCATCCTGGGATTGACCCAGATCCAGTCCCCCACGGGCCCGCTTGCCCTCGAGATTCTGGGCTGCGTGGCCTTCTTTGGACTCGGCCTGCTGGGTGCCGCTGCTCACAACGCCTTTTCGTTGGCATTCCAAGATGACCCCAAGCTCGCCACCGGTGCGGGAGCGGCCTATGCCGCGGGCATCCTGATGCAGTTCGCCGTCAACCTGCTCAATTGCGGCGGTATCGCAGAGCTCATCGTCCTTGGCATAGCGACTATCGCCATCTCCGCACTCAGCGTCGTTCCCCAAAAGGCCGCCGAGAGCTCCAGCCGCGCCATCAATCCCTTTGTCGAACCTTCGCACACCCTCGCCAAGCAGGCATGTTGGAGCATAGCGCTCGTCATGATTCTTGCCTGCTTGTTCTCGACCCTCGACAACGTGGTCACGCTCTCCAACGCCCACGGCACCATTGCCGTGCAAACATGGCCACGCCTCTTTTTGGCGGCGAGCGGCCTTGCCGCCGGCCTTATCTTTGATCTTGCCGAGCGCCGCTACATGGGACTTGTCATGCTCGGCATCGCCGTGCTCTCGACCATTTCCATCCTGGCCGTGGAGGCCGGCGCCGATCCCAACCTGGGCCTTGTCGTCTTTTACCTGAGCTCGGGCTTTTTTGTCACGTTCTTTACCGCCACCTTTACACAGCTGGCACCGCGCATGCATGCGCCCGCCCTCTGGGCCGGCATGGGACGCGCCTCCAACAATGCATGCGCATTCACTACATCGGGCATCTCGCTTGCCCTCGTGACCTCGGGCAACGTTGCCCTCATTATGATCGGCGCGCTCATGCTGCTTGTGGCGGCGAGTGTGGCGTTTGTAGCCGCGGGCCTGTTCCGCCTGCCCCAAACCGAGCAGGAGCGCGAACACCAGCAACGAGCCGAGAAGGCGCTCGCCGCCCCCACCATCGAGGAGCAGCGCCAGGCCTTCATCGCCGACCACGCTCTCACCCCGCGCGAAGTCGACGTGCTCATAGCCGTGACCCAGGATGAACGCCCGCTCAAGCAGATCGCCGAGGAGCTCGGCATCTCGATGCGCATGGTACAGCGCCACCTGAGCTCTATCTACCAAAAGACCGACACGCAGACGCGCGCCGGTCTCGCCAAAGCCTTCCCCTCGGCCTAAAACCAAAACCACCACAAACGTGCCCCCTTTGCGGCGGTTTTGATCGGTTAGCCTTCGAGCTGGGCGACTTTGTAGCGGTAGGCGGCGGCGATAACGTCTTTGCAACCCTCGCGGCCCAGCTTGGCGCGGTTGACGACGATGTCCTTGCCGCTCGTCATCTTCCACTTTCCGGCGCTGTAGCGCTTATAGAACGCCTCGCGCGCCTTCTGCTGCTGTTTGACCAGCTTGGCACCCTTCTTTTTGTTAAGGCCACGCTTCTTGCGCACAATCTCGACGCGGTCCTCAAAGGGAGCGGTCACTAATACGGCAATGTGATTGGGGTTGTTACGCAGCAGGTAGTCGGACAGGCGACCCTCGATAATGCAGCTCTCGGTCTCGCCCAGGTCCAAAATCACCTGGCTCATCTTTTGGAACAACTTGTCCGAGTACGAGCGCGCGTCGTAGCGGTCGGGCAGAAACGCCATGTTCTCCACAGCCAGACGCTCGTCATAGGCGGCCATCTTATCGAGCGACTCGCCCGCACGCAGTGACGCACGCACCAGCAGCTCGTTGTCATACAGCGGAATCCCCAGTTCGTTGGCAAGGATACGGCCAATCTCGTGGCCCTCGGCACCAAAGTCGCGCGCGATGGTAATGACCACGGGGCTCTTCTTGTTCTCCAGATCGCTCATCGCGATTCCTTTCTAACAAACGGGAAATAGGCGATTCCTAATTCCCATTTTGTCACTTACGACCGTCCTGGTTTCCCAAGTGCGGCAGATTGCCCCGCAAGCGACGATTGAGGGGCAAGGTGCCGCACTTGGGGAAGCAGGACTACGCTGCTACGACCCGACGCTGATATGCCCTCACCAGCAACGAGATGCCAAAGTTGAGGATAAAGTACATCGCGAAGGTAAAGCCATACAGGGCAAGCACCTGGGAAAGCTCGGAGGTCTGCGCCATTACGACCTTGGTGGAGTACATAAACTCGGCAACGTTGATGCCCGCAAGATACGAGGAGTCCTTGATCACCGTCGTGCACTGGCTAAAGAGCGCCGGGATGATGGTCTTGAACGTCTGCGGCAGAATGATCATGCGCATCGTCGCAAAGAAGCCAAAGCCCTGGCTCTGCGCCGCCTCAAACTGGCTCTTGGGAATCGAGTTAAAGCCGCCGCGGATAATCTCGGCCATAACCGCCGAGGTAAAGACCGTAAAGGCCAAGACCGAAATCACCACGTCGTCGCCCTTGACGGTGAAGTAGATAAACAGGATCCACAGCAGGTTAGGCGTGCAGCGGAACAGCTCGATATAGGCACTCACCAAAATCGAAAACGGGCGCAGCTTGCCCCTGCAGTACTGCTTGATCATCGCGAGCACGGTGCCCAGGATGATGGAGAAGATGATGGCAAAGAACGAAATCTCGAGCGTCTTTGCAAAGCCGAGCATGATAAAGCTCAGATTGTCGGCATTGAAAATCTGCATCGCTTACGCCTCCTTTGCGGCAGCATCGGTCACACCGGGGATCACCTTGGCGCGGGGACGGAGTTTAGAGCGACGCTCGAGCCATTGGACGAGCAGCGCCAGCGGGAAGCAGATGATAAAGTACATCGCGCATGCCAGGATATAACCCTGCAGGTAGCCATAGGTCGAGACAAAACCATCGGCGTTGTACATGAGGTCGCCACCGGCGATGAGCGCAAGCACCGACGTGTTCTTAACCAGGTTGAGTGCCTGATTGCACAGCGGAGGCAGGATAACCTTAAACGTCTGCGGCAGAATGATGTAGCGATACGCCTGCACGCGGCTAAAGCCCTGCGAGAGCGCCGCTTCCATCTGACCGCGCGGAACCGCCTCGATGCCCGTACGGATAACCTCGGACACATAGGCGGCGTGATACAGGCCAACGCCTAAAAAGCCGAGCGCAAACGAAGAAATGCGCACGGGGCTATCCGCCCCCGTAATGGCCTGAAGCAGCTGGGGACCCGCCATGTACATAAAGAACACCTGAACGGGCAGCGGCGTGTTCTGGTAGAACTCAACGTACACGCGGCTAATCGCGCGCAGCACGCGGGAGCGCGTGGTAGAAAACACGCCCAGCAGCGTGCCCAGAATCAGCGAGAGCGCCAAGCCGGCAACCACGACCTGCAGCGTGACGAAAAAGCCATCCCAAAAGCTATCCATCTCGCTAAAGGTCATCTGCCATCGCATGGGATCGAGGAGTCCATCGAGCATGACGAGCGTTCCTTCCTATCTTTCCTAACAAATCGCCCGGACGCACGGGCATCCGGGCGATATACGGCCATCGCAAGCGCCCATCGCGCTGGTTACGATGGCAAAGAGCTTACGTTAGAGCAGGTCCCACTTGGTGTATTCCTTGTCGAGCCAGCCGTCCTTTTTGAGCTTCTTGACGGTGTCGTCGACGGTCTTGGACAGGTCGCTGCCCTTCTTGGTGGCCACGCCGTAGTCCTGGGCGCCAAACTCAACATCGGGCTGCAGGAGCTCGCAGTCGTCCGTGGTGTAGCCCTTGAGAGTTGAACGGTCCATGGCGAAGGCATCGATGTTGCCGGCGTCCAGGGCGCTCTTGATGGACGGGTAGTCCGGGAACTCCTTGAACTCGGGCGTGGCGTCGACATTCTGGTCCTTGAGCATCTGGAGCACCAGGTCCTTGGTGGTGGAACCCTGGGAAACGCCGATAATCTTGCCGTCGAGGTCGGCCATCTTGGTCATGCCGGATTTCTTCTTGATCAGGATACCGACGTGATCGGTGCGATACGGAGTCGAGAAGTCCCAGCTCTTCTTGCGCTCATCGGTGATGGTGTAGGTGGCGGCGATGATGTCGAGCTGGTCGTTGTCGATCAACGGGCCACGGGTCTTGGGCGTGACGTCGGTGAACTCGCAGAGCCCCTTCTCGACGGCCTCGTCATACGAGACACCCAGGACGGCAGCGGCGATCTGGTAGCACAGATCGATCTCGAGGCCCTCATACTTCTTGGTCTTGGTATCGAGATAACCGTAGCCGATAACGTCCTTCTTGACGCCGCACTTGAGCTTACCGCGGTCCTTGATGGCGGCAAGCTTGGAGTCGCTGCTGCCACTGGCGGAACCGGACTTGCCATCGCTGCTCGAACCGCAGCCGGCGAGCGTGCCCATGCTGGCAACGCTCAGGATGCCCATACCGGCTACCTGCAAAAACTGACGACGAGACATATCCATTGTTGGTACCCCTTCCACGTGATACGCATTGCAAGGCGACGCAGCCGCCGTGCTGCCGAACCCATTCGGCATATCTCGATGCGGCAAGCCGCACACGAAATCAAAAACAAATAAACGAGCTAGTCGTTAGTGGAGAATCTTGGACAGGAAGTCGCGGCAACGCGGATTCTCCGGATTCTCGAAGAAGTGATCGGGCGTGCCCTCCTCCAGAATCTGGCCATCGTCCATAAACACGACGCGGTCGGCCACCTGGCGCGCAAAGCCCATCTCGTGCGTGACGCAGATCATGGTGATGTTTTCCTGCGCGAGCTCGACCATAACGTCGAGCACCTCCTGGACCATCTCGGGATCGAGTGCGGAGGTCGGCTCGTCAAAGAGGATGATGGGCTGCTTGGTGCACAGGGCGCGGGCGATGGCTACGCGCTGCTGTTGGCCACCCGAAAGGTTCTGCGGATACTCGCCGGCCTTCTGGGCAAGGCCGACGCGCTCGAGCGCGGCCATGGCCGTCTTGGTCGCCTCTTCCTTGCTCTTCTTTTGCAGCTTGATGGGAGCAAGCGTCAGGTTGCCGAGCACCGTCATGTTGGGATAGAGGTTGAACTGCTGGAACACCATGGAGCTGTACTTGCGAGCCATCTCCAGGTGGTTCTTTTTGGTGAGCGGTGTGCCGTCGATGATAACCTCACCCGACGTGGGCTCCTCGAGGTAATCTACGCAACGGATGAGGGTCGACTTACCCGAGCCTGACGGCCCGATGATGACGACCTTTTCGCCAGCCTTAACGGTGAGGTCGATGTCCTTCAGAACGTGCAGGTCTCCGAAGTATTTGTTAAGTCCTTTGATCTGAATCATGTCGGACATGAACGAGTTCCTTCCTAATCTGCCATAAACTGGGGTACCCGTGTGCCCCAAGTCGCATTAAGCTCTTTTGGGTTATCAATATTAGCCTTTGCATAAACACGCCGACCTCAAAACGCCCTGCTTGACCCGTTTGGAAACCCGAATGTTACAATTGCGATACACAAACGCTGCCTTTTATGCGGTAGCGCAGCACTAAATTCGAGCATTCGACTAAAAAATATCCAATAACCGTTGCTCAGACTTGCCGTTGGACGCTCTTAACCCGGCAGTTAGGGACGTTCCCTTTCTGCCGACAGCCGGGGACAGTCCTTGGCGCCCAGCTACTCATTGGGGACAGGCTTAAATGGGTACCTAATGAGTGGGCACTCATTTAAGCCTGTCCCCAATGAGCGCTTCCACGCGAGCAAGGTGACGTGAAATGAAAAGGCGCAGACCTTATGGTCGCGCCTTTGAAATTGAACGTCAGATTGCCGCGTGTACGGGTTTGCAGTGTCGAGCCGTTACGCGGTTTGGTAAAACCGCGTAACAAATTACGCAAGCTTTGCGCCGACGATCTTTGCCGCCGCAGGCTTGTCAAAGTTGCCGCCGGTGGCCTTGCCGAGCGCGCCCATAACCTGGCCCATCTGCTTCTTGGACGTGGCGCCCAGCTCGGCGATAACCTGATCAATCAGGGCTTCGAGCTCCTCGCCCGAAACCTGCGCGGGCAGCAGGCTCTCCAGAATCTTGACCTGCTCGGTCAGATTGTCGGTACGCTCTTGGTCGGTGCCGGCCTTGATGGACATCTCCAGCGTCTCGCTCGTCTGCTTAATCAGACGCTTGATCATACTGTTGACGTCTTCCTCGGTCACATCGCGGCGCTCGTTGACCTCGATATTCTTCACCTCGGCCTTAACCTGGCGAATGATGGACAGGCGAACCTTGTCCTTAGCCTTCATGGCCGCAATCATTTCCTTCTGCAGCTCTTCGTTGGTCATCTGCAAATCCTCCTCAATAGTACGGGCGGCACTCACGCGAGCGCCGCCCCATGATTACTTAGTCTTCGACGAATCGTCGGCCGAACTCTTGGTGACGCCCTTCAGGCTGACGTTGTACGGCACGTCCTTGGGCATGGGGTTAACGGTGATGTCGGCATCCTTCTTGTACTGCTCCAACCACTCGCTGTACGCAGCGCTCTCTGCCTGCGTCTTCACCACATTGGAGACGTACTTCTTGATGTCCTTGGGTACCTGCTTGATGTCATCGACTTGACTATCGACATGGAAGTAGTCGGTGCACTTGATGATGTGGTAACCATAGGTCGACTCGACGACGTCGCTCACATCGCCCTTGTTGAGCCCCTCGAGCGCCTTCTGGTAGCTGTCGACGAAGGTGGTGAGCTTGTCCCAGCCCACATCGCCCTTCTTATCCTTGGAGCCGGTATCGTCGGAGTACTGCTTCACAGCGCCCTCAAAGCTCAGTTCGCCGGAGTTAATCTTGTCCAGGCACTCCTGCGCCTTGGCCTTGGCGGCGGCCTTGTCCTCGTCAGATGCGCCAGAATCGACCTTGATCAGAATATTCGACGAGCGACGGGCGTCATTGTATTTGGACAGGTTCTCGTTGATGTAATCGACAATCTCGCTGTCCTTGGGCTTGCTTGTGGGTGCTACTGCATCCTTGAGTTTCTGCTGCGCCAGGCTCTCCTTGAGCGAGTCCTTGTAAGTGTCCTCGGTGTAGCCATAGGTCTTAAGCGTCTTCTTAAAGGCCTTGGCGCCACCGGACCTCTTGCAGGCGTCCTTCCAGGCCTTCTCGACCTCCTCGTCCGAGACGGTCACGCCGTTTTCCTTCTGCGCCTGTTGAAGCAGAATCTGCTGCGTGTAGGAGTCGATGAGCTGCTTGCGGTACTTTTTGGGCGTGAGATCGTTGTTGACCAGATACTGCGCCCAGTCCTTGTCCTTGGTGTAGCCATGGGACGTGCGCATGCTCATGATCTGCTTGGTCACGGTATCCTCGGTGAGGTTGGTGCCATTGATGGTAGCAGCCACGCCACCAGTGAGCTTATAGCCCGAGCTGGCGTTTTCAGTCTGCGACATCAGGCCGGAGCACGCCATGGCCGAGACGGAAAGCAGCATTGCCAGCACGCCGATGACCACTAGGACGATCTTGACGGTCTTGGACACATAGGTCTTGCGCTGCTTCTGACGAGAGCTGGAAGCGACGCGAGCCTGTTGCTCGGGCGTCGGTGCGGCCTCGGGGTTCTTTTTCTTATTTGCCATGTTTGGCCTTTCGCATCACGAATCGAACAAACGCCATTGTGTCACAACGCAGCCCCCGCGGCACACCTGGTGCATGGGGGACAGGTTAATCTGCACCATTTTGGTGCAAAGGGGACCGCTCTGGCAGACGGCAATTAGGGACGTTCCTTTTCTGCCGGCAGTTTGGGACAGTCCCCAAGTGCCGACCCTAAAAGCGGCGGCGGATGGCATCGACCATGCCTTGGCACGTGGTCTGGCCGATCACATCGGCTGCGGCGTCGGCATCCATAAAGATATTCATAAGCGCTTGCAGGGCCTCAACCTGGCCGCCCGGCTCGGCAATGCCCAGATTGATGATGACCTGCGCCGGCACGGGGGAGCCCATGCCTGCCATAGCACTGAACGTCACGGTCGATGCGGGCTTCACCACCGCGATATAGGGCTTAGCCACAAACCCCGGATCGGTGTGCGGGATGGCGATGTTGGCCGCCGGCATGGCAAGGCCCGTGGGATAGGCATCCTCGCGCGCGCGGACGGCATCGAGCCAACCGGATGCAATGTAGCCGCGCGGGGCAAGCTCACCCTCGAGGCGCGCGAACACCTCATCCGGCGTCGCGCACTCCCAATCAAAAAACACCAGCTCAGGCGAGAATAGCATCTCGGCGTTATTCGCCATACCGTCCTCCAAAGTTGCATGAGGTTCACAATGCCCCATATGATAGCGAAACGAGACAGGCAAGGTCAGTTTAGGATCCCGATCATATCGAGTGCGCGGGCAGGCGTCAGGCAAACTTCGGGCATCTCCTCCAGCATGCGCCGGTCGCTCGTGACTACGTAGTCAACGTCTGCTGTCTCGCCCGAAGCGATGATGAGGTTATCTTCAAGATCTGGCATGCGCTTGCCAAGCATGCGCGCCATCTCGCACTCTGCCAACGAAAGCGGAGAGGCGGTTGCCACCTGCATCATGTGCTCAATGCAGGCCCATGACGCCGAGGCAAACGACACGTTCATCCCATTCACATTCCGCCGGGCTAGACGCCGAGGCAAAATATAGAATACATCCTTTGCCGTCGTTGGCGCATACAGAAGGTCGATCTTTCCCGCCTCGGCCAGTTCAACCAATCTTCTCGCTTCGTCGAACACCCCCTCTTGCAGGTAATAATCGAGCCAAACGTTCGTATCTACCAAGAGATGCTTTGCCTCAATCATCGGCAATTCGCCTCGATGTCGGCAATCATCGCATCATACATATCATCCCGTACGGCATCCCAGTCTTCCGCCGAAGATTCGGCCGGTGCAAAATCCGGCGCGCTCAGCCCCAACGAAGAAAAAGCCAGGCCACACCCCTGCTCGGCCAGGCTCTCCGCACGGGGCGCCTCGAGCTTATCCGCCACCATAAAACCCGGCAACGTTTGATGCTCGACAAGATAGACCCAAAGCGCACGAATAGCATCGCTCGCCCCCAACCCATTGCGAGTTAGGACTGCATCGCCACCAGCCTTGAGCATGGGATCGATTCGTGTGTTGAGCTGCACCGTTGCTGTACCCATAGCGGCTCCTCTCTACTTGCTAGCAGTATAGCAAACATGAAAGGCCGCACATAGGGCCCGCCCACACACGGACGAGGCCCTATCGGATTTCTTGGGATGGAAATGACACCCGTCACGTTATCCAGAGTCCAAAATCAAAGAGATAATAAAAGCCGATTGGGGCACATGTGATTCCATGTGCCCCAATCGGCTTTTTCGATAGTTAAGTCACAACAGCGCTTCGTCATTAACAAACACAAGCTGTCTCATTTTCCCACTTCTGCCCTTTAGGCCCAATACGGAATATACCTTCGATATTTGGCGCCCGCATCCTCGTCCTCTTCCTTTATCAATGCCTCTTCTAGGCACTCTCTGATTAGACGAGACATCGCCACCGTGTTTTTCTTTTCATCGGAAAGTCCAAAACGCTCTCGCAGTGACTGATTGCTCATCGACTCGCCTTGGGCGTACAAAAGACAAGCATGCCAGTACACAGCATTTTTTCGTTCGCTTTTTTTCATTCGAGTATATGGGCAATCGCAATAGAGCGTCACGAGTGTTCCCAGCCCGCCCTCACTCTTGATAACCGGTGAAGGCATGCCGGCTTTTTCGAGCGAATCTACAATTAAATCCCAGCCCGTACCGCCTTCTTCGCAAAGATCCATTTGGCGCATGAGGGACGCCATCATCGAATTACGCGTTTTCGGCTGCGCGTTGAGCACGCGTTCCACCGGAATAAGGGTTGTCCCGGGATTGGAAAACTCAATGCGATTGTCGTAAATCGCAACAAGAGGCCCCGCCGTGTTGTCAGCAATGTCTTGATGGATCACGGCATTTGATAGCAGTTCGCGAATCGCCCTTTGGGGGTAGGCCGTCTGGATGCGTCGAAATGCACCATCCAACGTCTCAACAGCCGGAATCATCGACATGATCAATTGCTCAGCCTGCGGAAGCGCTGAAGCGTAACCCTTATCGATTTCAGTATCACCAACAATGTCAAAGCTGCCTTTTCCCGCATATCGCACAATTCGCAGCATGCGTTTTCTGAGCTCCGGATAGCGAGAGAGCCTCTTTCCCACCAGAAGCACCCCTAGGCGCGTCATGCTATAACGGCCGTTGTCTTGGCGATGAATCAGCTCTTGCTCACAAAGAGCAAGAATTACTCCGTCCAGATTGACGGGTCTCCTCAATCTGCACAGCTCAAAATATGCATCAATATCCAGAATCTCGGCGACCTCTTGAGGCGCCAGATCCTTCTCGACCACAGCGAGCTCCGCATTTTCCGCCTGAAGACGACGCCACAGCTCCGCCTCTCGCGCACTGCCAGGAAGCAGTTCTGCCGTCGAAGATCCCTCTCGGATGTAGGCGGTCTTATCAAAATAGACCGGCTGAGCGTTCGCGGCGTGCACTTTCAGCACCACAAAATGCTTTGTCTCATGATCGATAACCACAAACTCGTAATTCGCATTGTTTGAGAGCGCAAGCTTGAGCCACATCAAAAGCTCTTGGTTTCCCTTACCCTTTGCGTGATATGGGTTGAACCGGGTGCCCACAAGCTCATGAGTATCGTTGTTCACGCCCCAGATCTTATAGGCATATGCACGGCCGCAGTAAGCGGCAGCGTTGGCAAGCGCCGAGATGTCGCGCCCCGTTCTAACGGGGTCGCTATTGCTCTCTTTAAACTCAAGCCACTCGGTTTCATCAGGATAGCCGATAAGTGAATAAATCAGCTCCATGTCATCTGCTTCACCCATTGAGCCCGCCTCCTTGCGCTCATTTTGATAACAAAATGATAAATAGATGATAAATAGAATTGTGCGCAATTTGAAGCTGAAGGCCAAGTTTTCTGGTCGCTTCCCAGTTAATCTCAAGGCGGAAAGCTTCGTTCTCCACACAAGAGACGATTGTTGTAATTGACAGGCAAGAAAAGCTAACTGCTCAATTCAACTAAGCCAGGCGACACATAGCGCAATAAAAAAGGCGGTTAGACGTATTCGCTACGCCCAACCGCCTTTACAGCGAGTCTTTATTTCGCAGGATCCACGGCGACCTTGCCGCTCTCCAGCACGTGGACGCGCCCGTCGGCGAGCATCTGCACGACCTCGGGGTACAGCACGTGCTCGATCGCGTGGATGTGCTCCTCGAGCGTGTCGACGTCCCAGCCTTCCTCGACAGCCAGCGCACGCTGGGCGATGATGGGGCCGTTGTCGTAGATCTCATTGGCAAAATGCACGGTCACGCCGGTCACCTTGACGCCGCGAGCAAACGCATCGCCGATCGCATGCGCGCCGGTAAAACTCGGCAGCAGCGCCGGATGCAGATTGACCACGCGGTTGGGGAACGCCGCCAGCAGCGGCGTGTGCACCATGCGCATGTAACCGGCCATCACCACGTACTCGCAGCCGCGCTCGAGCAGCTCATGCGCGATGATCTCGTCAGCCGCGATGGGGTCGGCATAGACATCCTTGGAAAGGGTCAGTGTCTGGATGCCCGCACGCTCGGCGCGCTGCAAGCCCTTGGCCGAAGGGCGGCTCGACACCACCAGCTCAATCGAGGCGTTGAGCTTGCCGACGGCGATCAGGTCGATCAGCGCCTGCAGGTTGGTACCCGAACCGCTGATAAGCACGCCGATCTTGAGCGGCTCGGCCGTATCGGTGCCGGTCGGACGGGTGTAGGGCACAAAGCCCAGGCCCTCGGCAGCAGCCATCTGCTCGTTAGCGCTCATCGGAGTACACGACCTTACCGGAACCCTCGACGCACTCGCCCACGCGGAACGGCTTCTCGCCCAGCGCGACCAGGGCCTCGGTCACGGCGGCGTCGTCCTCGGGGGCGACGATCAGGCACAGGCCAACGCCCATGTTGAAGGTCTTGCATGCCTCGTTGGGCGCGAGCTCGGCCTGACGCGACACGTAGGTGATGACGGGCGGAACGTCCCAGCCCATCTCGGCGCCGTTGCGGGTGACCACGGCATCGACGTCGTCGGCAAGCGCGCGGTTGAGGTTCTCGGTGATGCCGCCGCCGGTGATATGGGAAATGGCGTGAACGTTGGCGCCGCCGCGGAGCAACTCCAGAATCGGCTTGACGTAGATGCGCGTGGGGGCCAGCAGGGCATCGGCCAGCGATGCGCCGCCGAGCTCCTCGAGCGGACGGCTTAGCTCCTCGGCCTTAGCGGCGGCCTCGGGCGTGCCCGGCTTGATGCCGTCGACACCGATGACCTTGCGCACGAGTGAGTATCCGTTGGAGTGCACGCCGGTGGAAGGCAGGCCCAAAATCACGTCGCCGGGGCGGACGTTTGCGGGGTCGAGCATCTTGGGACGGTCGGCAACGCCCACGGTAAAGCCGGCGAGGTCGTAGTCGGCGGGAGCCATGACGCCCGGGTGCTCGGCCATCTCGCCACCCACGAGCGCGCAGCCCGCGAGCTTGCAGCCGTCGGCCACGCCCTTGATGATCTTTGCCATGTGCTCGGCCTCAATGTGACCGATGGCGACGTAGTCCAGAAAGAACAGCGGCTCGGCGCCCGAAGCCAAAATGTCGTTGACGCACATGGCAACCAGGTCCTGGCCCACCGTCTCGTGACGGTCCATGATCTGGGCGAGCACGAGTTTGGTGCCCACGCCGTCGGTACCGCTGATCAGGATCGGGTCTTCCATATCCTTAAGCGCGGCGGCCGAGAACAGGCCGCCAAAGCCGCCGATACCGCCGATAACCTCGGGGCGGTTGGTGTCCTTGACCATCTGCTTAATAGCGTCGACGGCGCGGCCGCCCTCGGCGGTATCGACGCCGGCGTCCTCGTACGTCACATGCTTGCTGTCGCTCATCTGAGCCTTCCTCTCCCACTACCGTGGCGCCGAGCGGGCGCCAAACGGTGCTCATAGTTGCATTCATTTCGGCGCGCGCCATAACAACACGCGCCGTCATATCAACAAAACAGCAGATAAAACCTGCCAAAATAAACCTGTCCCTAAATGGCAGGTTTTAGGCCTCACTGTGCTCCTCTTCCCAGCTGCGATCGACATATTTCTCGACCACGGCGTCGTCGTCAAAGTACAGCGGCTTGTCCAGGTTGCGGGGCTTAAAGCCCTCCATGAACTTGTCACGGCCAAAGCTCTCGGGAATCGCCACGGGATAGCGTCCGGTAAAGCATGCATCGCAGTAACCGCCCTTGGGCATGACCTTAAGCAGGCCCTCGACCGAAAGGAAGGCCAGCGAATCGGCGCCGATATACTCGCAAATCTCGTCGACCGTCTTGTTGGCGCTGATAAGCTGCGACTGCACGTCGGTATCGATGCCATAGAAGCACGGCCAGATGACCTCGGGCGAGTTGATGCGGATATGAATCTCCTTGGCGCCGGCGTTGCGCAGCATCTTGACGAGCTGCACCATGGTGGTACCGCGGACGATGGAGTCGTCGATGACGACCAGGCGCTTGCCCTCGATGTTGTCGCGCAGCGGGTTGAGTTTCATACGCACGCCCATGGCGCGCAGTTCCTGCGTGGGTTCGATAAACGTACGGCCCACATAGCGATTCTTGATGAGGCCCTCGCCAAAGGGAATGCCGCTCTCGTGCGAATAGCCCTCCGCGGGTGGCAGACCGGAGTCGGGCACGCCAATGACCAGGTCGGCCTCGACGGGCTCCTCGTGTGCCAGCTGACGACCCATGTCATAACGGCAGGCGTAGACGCTCTTACCGTTCATAATGGAATCGGGGCGGGCAAAGTAGACCTGCTCAAAGATGCAGTTGGCGGACTCTTCGGCTGCAGGCACGCCCTGCTCGGATACCAGGCCCTCGGCGCTGATGCGCAAAATCTCGCCGGGACGAACATCACGCACGTACTCGGCGCCCACAATATCGAGCGCGCAGGTCTCGGAGGCAACGACCCAGCCGCCGGCGCGCGTGACATGGACGGCGGAGTCGACCGTCGAGGCACCGTCTTGCGAGGGCAGCTGCGAAACAGAAGCGGCGTCGGCCTGATCCAGACCCTCGTCCACGAGCTTGCCCAGCACCAGCGGGCGAATGCCATGCGGGTCGCGGAAAGCGTAGAGTGCCTGCTCGTTGATGAGCGTCATGGCGTAGCCGCCGCGCACGAGCTCCATGGTCTTGCGAATGCCCTCGCGCAGGTGGCCCGTACGCTGGGTAAAGTAGCCGATAAGCTTGGTCGCGACCTCGGAATCCGAATTGGAGAGAAACGGCACGCCCAGCTCGATCAGCTGACGGCGCAGCTCGTCGGTATTAACCAGAGTGCCGTTGTGAGCAAGCGCGATGATGACGCTATTGATGGTAGAAAGATGCGGCTGCGAGGCTTCCCAGCTCTTGGCGCCGGCGGTGCCATAGCGCACGTGGCCCACAGCCAGCTGGCCGGAGAGCGTCGACAGGTCGGCGTTGGAGAACACGCGATCGAGCAGTCCCAAGTCTTTACGAACCATAACCGTGCCGCCATCGCCCACAGCGATTCCCGCCGATTCCTGGCCGCGATGCTGCAGCGCGCGCAGACCAAAGTACGTCAGTCGAGCCACATCGCGATCGGGTGCCCACACACCAAAAACACCGCATTCCTCATGCAGCTGGTCGGAGTCCGGATCATACGTCGACATGGTCGCCACCTGTCCCGTGGCACGCTCGGCCGCGCGGATGGTTTCTTGAGACATGGCATCCCCTCAGAGCCTCGTTATTTGGCGTTACCCGCCCTATTATACGCACGGCAAGACAGGCGCTCCCGCGCATGAGCAGCGCTTTTTAAAAGCCCACCGAGCTTATAATCCGTTTTGCGGCCAAACATTTTATCGGTCTGTCCAGTGCAAGCGCCCACGCCCCCAGATGGCCGCCGCGTCCACCGTTGGGGATTACAAAGTTGCAATTGGGACGTTCGTCCTGTCTTTTGGCAGGTCGGCGGCGTATCCTTATAACCTGCAACAAAGCGAGAAAGGTTCTGTATGAATCGAAACGAACTCGACCCCAGCGTCCCCAGCGCCACGGAGGTCAAGAAGATCCCGCTCATCATTAAGGTGTACGCCGTCCTGTGCATCCTGTCCGGCGTGAGCACACTCCCGTCGGTCGCCACCTTTATGTGGCAGGTCATCACCGCGCTCGTTAACGGCAACGCCGCCGAAAAGCTCGGCGACAATATGCTGGTCGCGGTTGGACTCATCGTCGCCGGCATCATGCTCTCTGCGGCAAGTGCCGTCATCTTGATCATCTTTGGCCTGGACCTTATCAAGAACCAGCGCCGTAACGCCGCGCGCCTCTCCTATATCCTTATCGCATTTACCGTCGTTGAGCTTTTGGTCGACATGATGCTCCAGGGTATCGGGCCGTTCTTGCTGCGCCCCGCCATCCAGCTCGGCATCCTCGTCGCGCTTTCGGCCACCGTTGACCCCACGCTTCGTCAGGAGCGCGAACTGCAGCGCCGCCTGCAGGAGATGCTCGATCGCGACGCCGCCGCCGAGGGCATGCTCGGCCGCGATGAGACCGGCGAAGGCTACATCAAGCTCAACTACTTCAACCTGTTCTGGGTGTTCTTTGTCTGCTGCATACTCGGCCTGGTCGCCGAGGACATCTGGCACATGACGGTCGACGACCCGGGCGTCTACCAGAACCGCGCCGGCATGTTGTTTGGCCCCTTCAGCCCCATCTACGGATTTGGTGCCGTGCTCATGACCATGGTGCTCAACCGCTTCTACAAAAAGAGCCCCATCATTATCTTTTTGGTGAGCGCGCTGCTCGGCGCAAGCTTTGAGGTATTCGTGGGCTGGTTTATGCAGACCTCATTTGGCGTGGTCTCGTGGAGCTACTCGCACATGAAGTTGTTCGGCATGCCCGACCCACTCGCCGTCCTTACGGGCGGACGCACCTGCACGGGCTTTGCCTGCCTGTGGGGCCTTGGTGGCCTTATCTGGATCAAGCTGCTGCTGCCGAGGCTGCTCAAGCTCATCAACATGATTCCGTGGAAGAGTCGCTACTCGGCTACCGTCCTCTTTACCATCATTATGCTGGTCGATGGCGTTATGACGCTGCAGTCGCTCGATTATTGGTACCAGCGCGTCAACGGCACGGAACCGCATATTCCCGTCGCGCAATTCTACGGCAAGTATTTCGATAACGACTACATGGAGAATCGCTTCCAGAGCATGACCATGAGCCCCAAGGATGCAACGCGCGTGTAGCGCCCACCGCGCCCAAAACGCAAAATACCCGCCGGTATCACACGTACCAGCGGGTATTTTTATAAACGAGCCTTCTATCGACGCAAGCCCCTACGCCTCGCGCTCGACCTCGCTCACGCACGCATTTTTGATGGTACCGACGAGCGCCTGCAGCGCATCGACCACATGCGGGCGAATGTCCCCGCCAATGAGCACGAGCATGATGTCGTCGCCCACGGCAAGTTCTCCGCTCGCCAGCCACACGCGCACATAGCCGATACCCGGCATCACGCGCGTTGCCTCGATAGCAGCCTGCACCTTTTCGGCATCGAAGCCAAACACCATGCCGCCCACCCTGTGTCCAGGTGCCACGCCACCGGTCTCGATGCCGCGTGCCTCGGATTTTGGCATTGCGCGCACCACGCCGTTGTGTGTCAGGTACATGCCGCAGCCAGCCGCCGAAGCATCGGCCTTGGCCTCGCGCAGCCAGGCATCAATCGAAGGCATCGTTTTGCCGTTCTCGAGCATCATTTCTCCCTTACCGTCGTCGAATAGCTAATTTGGGCCGGAGTTTTTAGCTACTCTCGAACAACTTATTCCTCGACCGGTGTGAGCACCATGACGGCACGCGTGTTGCTCAGCGACAGCGAACGGCAGGTCACAAGCGTAACGATCTTGGTTGCCGAAGCAGCGCGGTCGGTGGCATCGCTCGCCACGGCAGAGGCACCGTCGAGCATCTCAGACAGGTAATTCTTCAGTCCGTCAGCGCCCTCAAAGTTGGGCGTGCGCGCCTTGGCATACGTGTCCTCGACCACCTTGGTCGCCAGCGGGCGCAACTTATACGTCGCATCGCGCGTGATGTAGTACACGTATTCCATGCTGTCGAATGTCGCCTGATCGGTCGTGTCCGAAATCACGTTGAACATTGAGCCGTCGTTCATGTGATGGCCGTAGATCGTGGTCTGCTGATCCACCATGCCCGGCGCGGTATCGTCGCTATCTAAAAAGATGGCACCAGACGCATTGGCCGTACCGTCAAACAGCGTGTTGAGGTACTTGGAGTTGTTGTTGGTCTGCACCACGGGGTAGTTGATGTTGGTGCCAGGCGCGTAAATCCAACCCACAACCTCGGGATTTGTCTGGGCAAGCGCATTGAAGTCGAAAATCGGCACGCCGCTGGCGTCCTTGTCGCTCACATATTGCTTTTCGATTTTTTGATACGACTCGCTCGCCTGCTTGTAGCCAATCTGCGCGTTGATAAAGATGGCGGCCGCAGCAACGATCAAGCCAATGCCGATGATGATGAGCAGAATGGGGATGACGGAGCGGCGCTTTTTGCGTGGCGGCGCGGTATGGCTCGATGGCGCGGCATACGCCGAAGAACGAGGTGATTTCTTGGCCGCACTGTATGACGAAGGGCGATATGCAGCAGGTGTATCCGGACGGCAATGCTTCGCCGGCGTTACGGGACGCGGCACACGAGCCTGCTGAGGAGAGGATGCCCGATCCTGCCGCATGGAGCGGGCCGATCCCGACTTGGCCGGATCGGGAATCTGAGAAGCCGAGAAACGTTTTCCCTGATAGTCGGACATGACTCTCCCTATGATTACAACGGAATGGCAAGCCGCTTAGGCGTCGGCCATCTCCTGCTTCATCTTCTCGATAACCTTGCGGTACTCGGGGTCGCAGGCGCCCAGGATCTGCGTGGCATAGATGGCAGCGTTCTTGGCACCGTTGATGGCGACGCAGGCCACGGGCACGCCCGAAGGCATCTGCACCATCGACAGCAGCGAGTCCATACCACCCAGGTCGCTCGTCTTCATGGGCACGCCAATAACCGGCAGCGGCGTAAACGCGGCCACGACACCGCCCAGGTGAGCAGCCTTGCCGGCAGCGGCGATAATCACCTTGATGCCGCGGTCGGCGGCAGTCGAGGCCCACTCATGGACCTTCGCCGGCGTGCGGTGCGCGCTCGCGATCACGAGCTCGTAGGGCACGCCCAGTGCCTCGAGCTCGGCGGTGCAACCTTCCATAACGCCCAGATCGGACTTGGAGCCCATGATGATCCCGACAACCGGCTTCTGATCTGCCATAAACAAAGACCTCCTGTTGAGAGCGGCGACGCGGCGGATCCGCGACCCTTAACTACTGAGAGTAGTATAGCTGCTCCCGTCCCTGCGGTCTTTGTGGCGCTTCGCGGGCGGGCCAGGCTTTATCTTCACTCCGGTTGCTTCGCAAAGTCGTTCAGATAAAGCCTGGCCCGCCCGCGAAGCGCCCTGCGACCTACCGGATATTGCCATGACGTACGTTGACTGATTTGGTTTGGAAAAAGGTTGGTGGAGAGTGATGGACAGTTAGTTCAGATACGTATAGTTTGGCCGTGGCCTTGGGCACAAAACTGCCGCTTGGAAGCCGGCGCGGACCCAGTATTGGGCCGTTCCCGGCTTGACAGAGCGTCTTTATCGATTCAGATTGCCAAAAATAGGCCGAATGAGTCCAAATCGGTCTTCTCCTACTCTCTAGAAAATACGAATTTGAACTAACTGTCCAGAGGCGTCCTCGACTAACAGTAAAAAGGCCTCCATACAAAGAGTGGGCCCTGCCGCTCGAACGAACGGCAGGGCCCACACTCATTTTCTATTTAGCCTTAGTCATCGCACAAAGCCCCTTCGGCAGCACACGGTGCACCCAAGTCGCCGCAGGCCGGGGCGGGGGCCGAGTTTCCCACTGAGCGACTCTGCTTGCAGCCGGAGCGAAGGGGGAAACTCGGCCCCCGCCCCGGCCGACCAGGTCACACTACACCGTGTGCTGTGGCAGGTCCTGCAGGGCGATGACGTCCATGCCCATGTCGTTGGCACTGCCGTGACCCCGCTGGTCCTCGCGCACGGCCTCGATGGCACTCACGTACGTGTTGGCCGCAGACATCGCCGTCACGCAGGTCACGCCGCGACGCACGGCCTCGGTACGCAGCAGGTAGCCATCGCCACGCGAGCCCGGACCGTACGGCGTGTTGATGATTACCGCAATCTTGCCATCGGCGATGAGGTCGCCGATGTTGGGACGCTCGCCGTCGTGCGGGCCGCTGATCTTCTCCACGACTTCGCACGTCACATTGCCGCCGCGCAGCACGCGCGCCGTACCCTCGGTGGAACAGATATCAAAGCCCAGGTAGCGCAGGATACGCGCGACCGAAAGGATGTGGCGCTTGTCGCGGTCGCACACGCTGATGAAGACCTTGCCGGCACTGGGGTCGGGCAGCTTGTAGTCGATCGCCAGCTGCGTCTTGGCGTATGCCTCGGGATAGCTCTTGGCAATGCCCATGACCTCGCCCGTCGACTTCATCTCGGGCCCCAGGATAACGTCGGCACCGGGGAAACGACCCCAGGGCATGACGGCTTCCTTCATGCAGAACCAGTCCAGCTGACGCTCGTCGCTCGGCAGGCCCAGGCTCGCGATGGAATCGCCCGCCATGATACGCGCCGCGCACTTGGCCAGCGGCACGCCGGTGGCCTTGGAGATAAACGGCACGGTACGGCTTGCGCGCGGGTTGGCCTCGATCACGTAGACGGTCTCGCCCTTGATGGCGTACTGCACGTTGACCAGGCCGCGTACGCCCAGCGCCATCGCGATGCGGCGCGTGGTCTCGCGGAGCTTCGCCTGCAGGCTCTCGCTAAAGCTGAACGGCGGGATGCAGGTCGCAGAGTCGCCGGAGTGAATACCGGCCTCCTCGATATGCTCCAGGATACCGCCGATGTAGACCTCTTCGCCGTCGCACAGAGCGTCGACGTCGGACTCGATCGCGCCCTCCAGGAAGCGGTCCAGATACACCGGGTAGTCGGGGCTAATGCGCGCAGCCTCGGCCATGTAATCGCGCAGATGCTCGGCATCGTAGGCGATCATCATGCCGCGGCCGCCCAGCACGTAGCTCGGACGCACCAGCAGCGGGTAGCCAATGTGCGCGGCGACGGCCTCGGCCTCCTCAAACGAGGTGGCCTGGCCCGCCGGCGGGTACATGATGCCCAGCTTGTCGAGCAGAGCGGCGAAGCGCTCGCGATCCTCGGCAAAGTCGATGGCATCGGGCTTGGTGCCCATAATGTTCACACCGCTCTCCTCGAGCATGCGCGCCAGCTTAAGCGGAGTCTGGCCGCCGAGCGTCACCACGACGCCGTCGGGTCGCTCAACATCGATGACATCCATGACGTCCTCGTAGGTGAGCGGCTCAAAGTACAAGCGGTCCGAGGTGTCGTAGTCGGTCGAGACGGTCTCGGGGTTGCAGTTGACCATGATGGTCTCGAAGCCGCGGGCCGCCAGCGCGTAGCTCGCGTGCACGCAGCAGTAATCGAACTCGATACCCTGGCCAATGCGGTTGGGACCGGCGCCCAAGATCATCGCCTTGGGCTTGTCCGCCGGCGTGGTCTCGTCGGGAGCCACGCGCTTCTTGGCATCCGGGCTCGTGCGGTAGATGTTCTCGTACGTCTTGTAGTGGTACTCCGTGGCGCTCGAGAACTCCGCAGCGCAGGTATCGACCGTCTTCATGCTGGGGACCACGCCCAGACCCTTGCGGTAGGCGCGCACAAAGCGCTCATCGGAGCCGGTCAGCGTGGCAATCTCAGCGTCACTCGTGCCATACTGCTTGAGCAGGCGCATCGCGTCGGCGTCAATGTCCTCCACACGCAGGCCGCGGATGCTCTCCTGAACCTGCACCATATCGTTGATGCGGTTGAGGTACCACGGATCGATACCGCAGATGGCATGGATACGCGCGACATCCCAGCCGCGGCGCAGGGCCTCGACCACAAAGAAAATGCGATGCTCGGTCGGGGTTGCCACGGCCTGAGCGAGCTCGTCGTCGCTCAGCTTGTCGGCACCCTCCTTGCCACCGGCGCAGATACCCTGGTGACCGTCCTCCAGTGAGCGCATGGCCTTGCCGAAGGCCTCCTCAAAGGTGCGGCCAATCGCCATGATCTCGCCCACGGCCTTCATGCGCGTGGTGAGCGTGGGGTCGGTACCTTTGAACTTCTCGAAGGCAAAGCGCGGCACCTTAACGACGCAGTAGTCGATCGTGGGCTCAAAGCAGGCGGGGGTGGCCTTGGTGATGTCGTTGACGATCTCGTCGAGCGTATAGCCTACAGCCAGTCGCGCGGCGGCCTTAGCGATGGGGAAACCCGTGGCCTTGGAGGCCAGCGCGGACGAACGGCTCACGCGCGGGTTCATCTCGATGACGATCAAGCGACCGGTGTTGGGGTTCACGGCAAACTGTACGTTGGAGCCACCGGTCTCAACGCCGATCTTCTCCAGAATGGCGAGCGAGGCCACGCGCATGCGCTGATACTCAAGGTCGGAGAGCGTCTGCGCCGGCGCCACGGTGATGGAGTCGCCGGTATGCACGCCCATGGGGTCGAGATTCTCGATGGAGCACACAATGATGCCGTTGCCGGCGTGGTCACGCATGACCTCCATCTCATACTCTTTCCAGCCCTCGATGGACTCCTCGACCAGCACCTCGTGGGCGGGCGAGAGCTCCAGGCCCTGGCTCACGATGGAAACGAGCTCCTCGTGGGTGTGAGCGATGCCGCCGCCGGCACCGCCGAGGGTAAAGCTCGGGCGCAGCACGCAGGGATATCCCAGTCGCTCGGCGATGGCCTCGGCGTCGGCGACGCTATAGGCATAGCCCGAGCGCGCGACCTCCAGGCCGATCTCGGCCATGGCCTCGTTAAAGAGCTTGCGGTCCTCGCCGCGCTCGATAGCGGCCAGGTCGCAGCCGATCATCTCGACGCCGTACTTGTCCAGCGTGCCGTCCTTTGCCAGCTCGACGGCGGCGTTCAGACCGGTCTGGCCGCCCAGCGTGGGCAGCAGCGCGTCCGGGCGCTCTTTCTTGATTACGCGCTCGATAAACTCGGCGGTGATGGGCTCGACATAGGTGCGGTCGGCAAGACCCGGGTCGGTCATGATGGTCGCCGGGTTGGAGTTGACCAGGATGACCTCAAAGCCATCCTCTTTGAGCACCTTGCAGGCCTGGGCGCCGGAGTAGTCGAACTCACAGGCTTGGCCAATAACGATGGGGCCCGAACCAATGACGAGGATGCGCTTGATATCAGTACGTTTCGGCATGTTTAAAACCTCCTAGAGAGGCTGACTCAATGTTTTGGAAAAGTCAGCGAGGGTGCAGCTGGTGCATCAGGTTGCCGTGATGCGAGGGCGCGCTGGGCTTATGCCCGCGCGTCCGAAGCAGAACGGCAAGATGATGTGCCAGATGCAGCCGCAGCGTCGACCGGTCCGCCGTTCGGTAGAACGGCGGAACCATCGTCGGCGAAATTCCAGCCGGCAAGGCGGTCCTTCGCGGTGTCGATGGCCAGGTAGTTCTCCTCGCCGTCCATGAGTCGCGTAAAGGCGGTAAAGAGGTAGTGGGCATCGGTGGGGCCGGGCGAGGCCTCGGGGTGGTACTGAACCGAGAAGCACGGGGCGTCGAGCAGCTGGATGCCCTCGGCGGTGCCGTCGTTGAGGTTCACGTGCGTCAGGCGAATGCGGCCGAAGCGCTCGTTCATCACGACCGGCGCGATGCCGCGGCGCACCCAGGCGCGCAGATCGCCATCGGCCGCATGCTCGGTCTCGCCGCCGGAAAGCTCCGGGATCAGTTTGCCCAGACTGGGGAACAGCAGGCCAAAGCCGTGGTTTTGCGCGGTGATCTCCACGCGCCGGCTCACCAGGTTCATAACCGGCTGGTTACCGCCACGGTGACCGAATTTAAGCTTTTCCATTTGGGCGGCGCACGCCAAGCTGATCATCTGGTGACCAAGGCAAATGCCAAAGACCGGCACCTTGCCGATCAGCTGCTGCACCTGCTCGTAGGTCTCCACCACGGCATCGGGGTCGCCGGGGCCGTTGGATAAAAAGACGCCGTCGGGATTCATGTCGAGCACCTCACTCGCGGGCGTATCCCACGGCACGACGGTAAGGTCGCAGCCAGCGCGGACGAGGCCCTCCAGGATGCCGCGCTTCACGCCGCAGTCGTAGGCGACCACATTGTGGCGGGCAGGAGCGGCAGGGGCAAGCGCAAAGTCATGCGTAGCGGGCAGGTCGGCAGCTGCAAACTCGTGAGGCGCGGGGCAACTCACGGTCTTGACCAGATTCTCGCCCACCAGCGTCGGCGCGGCGGCCAGACGCTCGGCGAGCTCGGCGGTGTCGAAGATTTCCGTCGAGATAATACCCATCTTGGAGCCGTTGTCGCGCAGGTGGCGCACCAGGGCACGGGTGTCGACGCCCTCGATAGCGACGATGCCATGGGCACGCAGGTATTCCGGCACGCTGACGGCCGAGCGCCAGTTGGAAGGCGTGGCGCACATGTCGCGGGCGATCATGCCGCGCATGGCGGGAGCGTTCGCGGGGCGATCGGTATCGCCGGGGAAGGCCGACTGGACGTCGGTCTCGTCGATGCCGTAGTTACCGATCTGCGGATAGGTCATGGTTACGATTTGGCCGGCATAACTCGGGTCGGTCATGACCTCAAAGTAGCCCTCAAGCGAGGTGTTGAAGCAGACCTCGCCGGTCGCGGTGCCCTCGGCACCGCATGCACGGCCATAAAAAATGGTCCCATCCTCAAGGTACAGGATGCAGGGACCGCAGGTGCCCTTGCTGGTTTTGGCCAGCATGCGCTGGCAAAGCTCGCTGGGCGCGAAGGTGCGGGCAGCAATGCCCGCAGTATGGTTGTTCGCCATAATTCTCCTTCCCGGTCTCTCCGGACCGGCTTAAAGGTTGGTAGTTAGGCCTTGCGGTATTGTAACCGCAAGCATGCGCCATAGCGTTAATTTCATCGAAATGTTTACGAAATGATAATTATGACTTTCTATGCATAATGATTTTTCTGGGACGGGGATTAAAAAATCATTCTGTCATGCATGCAGTCGCTGAGTAGTCAATTTGGGACGGGGCTATTTTAGCTACCCACGCCGTTGACCAACCTAACCGGTGCGCCACCGGCCGTGGTAGCTAAAATAGCCCCGTCCCAAATTGACTACTCAGCGACAAAGCCCCGCTCTCAGAGTGATTTTTTAATCCCCGTCCCAGAAAAATCATCCCGCGCGGGCACTTGGCTCACACGGGATGATGGCGTCTTATTTATCCTGCTCCAGCAGATCGGACGGCGTGCGGTCGGGCTTGCCGCCGCGGAAGATCTCGCGACCGTGCAGGCGATGCTCCAAGTCGCGCTCGGCCTTTTCTTCCGTGATCTTGGTCTGGCTTACCGCCGGGTCCTCAATCAGTGACGACACCGAGTTCACCTGCTTTTGGATGCGCTCGGCAATCGTGTCGTCCATGCTCACGATACGCATCTTCCAGTCGATGCTCGTGGCATTTGACGAGCTCTTGGTCCACACGAACGTCAGAATGGCGCTCTGATGGCCCTGTGCGGGAAACATGCCAAAGAAAGAGTCGTGCTGGATCTTGCTGTCCTCGTCGATATAGGCGTGCACGTTATACACCACGCGGTCGATCTTATCGTTGAGCAACGCGTTGGTCGCAAGTGCCGCAGCCTGAATCTGCCCGTTGGACAGCAGCTCGAGTTCGTTGGCAGACGACGTGTCCAACACCGTCACCTCGACCGTGCCCGTGCGCTCGTCCGCCTCGTCAACGCTAAAGTCGAGCGGGAACTGCGTAAAGCCGTTACCCCACTCAAGGCCGCCCTTCAGTGCCGTGGAAACGGTATCCACCGAAACGCTCTCGGACAGGTTAGCAGTGTTCAGGCGGCGCATCACGCCGTAGCCAATCTGCATGCCCACGATTAACACCAGAATGCCGATAACTACGGCCACGGCGGTCTTCGTAATGGTATGGCTCACCTGCGAGCCCGAAGGGTCGTCCTCGGACAGCGGGTCGATCTGCTTTGCCTGGCTTGCGCGATCTTCGCCGCGAAGCTGCGCCAGCGCCGCCTTGTCGCCGCGCTTGGCCGCAGCCTCTTTTTCGCGCATGCGCTCGGTGCGCTTTTTGGCAAGCGTCGGATCCAAAACGCCGGATGCGTCGATCTCGGAGAATAACTCCGTCACTTCTTCCGGAGTCAAAGGGTTCTTCTCAGCCATATACTTCCTGTCATATCAATCAGTCGAGCTCGTGCGCACGCGCACCTTCGAACTGCATTCGATAGTAACGGGCATAGGTGCCGCCACGGGCGAGAAGCTGCTCGTGCGTACCACGTTCCACAACGCGACCATGCTCGACGGTCGCAATCTCGTCGGCATGTTTAATGGTCGAGAGACGGTGGGCGATGATGATCGTGGTGCGACCGCGCGCCAGGCGCTCGAGCGACTCCTGCACCGCTTCCTCGCTCTCGTTATCCAAGGCGCTCGTCGCCTCGTCCAGGATCAGGATCTTGGGGTTCTTGAGAAACACGCGCGCAATGGCTACGCGCTGCTTCTGGCCGCCCGAAAGACGGCTGCCGCGCTCGCCCACGACCGTGTTGTAGCCCTGCGGCAGCGACTCAATGAAGGTATCGATATTGGCGCGGCGGGCGGCCTCGGCGACCTCTTCTGCCGTGGCGCCCGGCTTGCCGTAGGCGATGTTCTCGCCAATCGTACCGTCAAACAGATAGACATCCTGTTGCACCAGGCCAATGGCGCGGCGCAGACTCCGTTGCGTCACGTCGCGCACGTCTTGGCCGTCGATGCTAATGGATCCGGAAGCCACGTCGTAAAAGCGCGGCAGCAGCGAACACGTTGTGGACTTGCCACCGCCCGAGGGGCCAACCAGGGCAATGGTCTGTCCGGGCTTGATGGACAGATCCATATGGTCGATCACGGGACGAACCTCTTCGCCACTGCTCAGCTCAACATCCTCGTAGCTAAAGCACACGTCGCGATATTCAACCGCGCCAGCCGTCACCTGCAAGTCCGCGGCATCCGGCTTGTCCTGGATATCCGGAGCGGTCGAAAGAACCTCGTCCATGCGCTTAAACCCGGCAATGGCCTTCTGATACGTCTCAGCCGAGTTCACAAGCGTCTCGAGCGGGGTGCAGAACAGCGAAATGTAGAGCGCGAAGGTCGCCATATCGACCGCCTGCAGTTGGCCTTGCGCCACCAGCCAACCACCCAGCAGCACCACGATCACGTACAACACGCCCGAGAGCAGGCCATACGTCGCAGTGTATACGCCCATGGCGTGATACATATTCTCCTTGGACGAAAGATAGCGGTCGTTAGAGGCACGGAACTTGAAGCGCTCAGCTTCCTCGTTCGCAAAACTCTTGACCACGCGCATGCCTGCCAGCGAATCCTGCAGCTGAGCATTAATACCGCTGATCTTTTTGCGGTTGTCGCTAAAGACCTCGCGCATGCGCATGTTCTGCCAAAACATGATGACCGCAAACGCCGCCGTCACCACGGCCATGGCAAGCGCCAGCACCGGGGCAATAGCAAAGAGGATCACAAACGAGCCGACGATCTCGATGCCGCAGATGATAATCCACTCGGGCACGTGGTGGGCCGCCTCGCAGATATCGAACAGGTCGTTGACCACGCGGCTCATCATGTCACCCGAGCTGTTGCGATCGAAGTACGCAAAGCTAAAACGCTCGTACTGATCGAACAGGTCCTCGCGCATCTTGGACTCCATGCGCGCGCCCATCACGTGGCCCCAGTAACTCACAAAGTAGCGACAGGCGCAACGGATGGCATACATCAGCACCAGGCCAACCGCGATCATACCGAGTGCCTGCATAATAGCAGCCTGACCCTGGGTAAAGAGCCCGCCGGTCAGATTGCGCAGGATAATGGGAAACGCCAGATCGATGGCGGCAAGCACCAGGGCACAAACAGTATCGGCAACAAAAAGCCCCATCTGGGGCTTGTAATAAGACAGAAAACGCTTCAGCATAATCACCTTACGCGGTTTTACCAAACCGCGTTTCGTCTCGACGCTGCAAGTGCCCCATTTGAACAATCTGGCCTTCAATCGTCGGTCGCGTATATCCATACGCTTCCCTTCTCTTTTAGGCCACCTTGCCTCAAATGGAGCACTTTCGCTGACTTACACAAACCTGCGGAATCATTCCCGCTCGTTAAAGTTCGGCTCCACCCAGGCGATGCGCGATGCTATCGCAGGCCAAAGCGCCCACGACGGTCTTGGCATCTTCGATCTTGCCGTCGAGCACGGCATCGATCAGCTCGTGCAGCGGCACGAGGTCCACGTTGACGAACTCGTCGTCATCGGGGTTGGGTGCATCGAACTCGAGCTTGGTGGCCAGGTAGATGTGAATAATCTCGTCACAGAAGCCGCAGGTCGTGACGATCGATGTCAAAAAGCGAATGCGCCCGGCCCTAAAGCCCGTCTCCTCGTGCAGCTCACGCTTGGCGCAATCGAGCGGATCCTCGCCCGGATCGAGCTTACCGGCGGGAATCTCGACCGTCACGCGGTCGATGGCGGTGCGGTACTGACGCACCAGCACGATCTTGCCGCTCTCGGTAAGCGCCACGACGGCCGCCGCACCCGGATGTCGAATCACATCGCGGGCGCTGCGGTGACCGTTGGGCAGCTCAACCTCAAGACGGTGGACGTCGAGGATCTTGCCCTTCCAGGCGCACTCCTCCGAAAGAATCTTCTCGTGCAACTCGGCATCGTGCGGGTCGTCATCGCCCAGCACCAGCATCGGCTCGTCGACAACCTCACCACCTGGCTCGTCCTCGGCGTGTCCGTACGCGCGGCTATCTTCCTCGACGATCTGCGCGTCCACGAGCTCTTCGTTCTTCTCGTCCATCCGTCTCATCCCTCTCGGACTTTAGGCATCCCAGGCGTCGCGGCCACGCAGCGCGCGCAGACCGATGTCATGGCGCAGGGTCTTGCCCTCAAAATCAATCTTCTCACAGGCCTCGTAGGCAAGGTTGCGAGCGTTCTCGAACGTGTCGCCCAACGCGGTCACGGCAAGCACTCGGCCACCGTTGGTCACGAGCTGACCGTCCACCACGGCGGTGCCGGCATGGTACACGGTCACGTTCTCCATGGCCTCGGCGTCGGCAATACCGGTGATGACTTTGCCCTTCTCGTAGCTGCCGGGGTAGCCCGCGCTCGTCAGGACAACAGCCACGGCCCACTCGTCACGCCAATCGAGCTCAATCTGATCAAGCTCGCAGTTGGCGCAGGCGAGCATAACCTCGACCAGGTCGTTCTTGAGGCGCGGCAGCACGACCTGCGTCTCGGGGTCGCCAAAGCGGGCGTTGAACTCCAGCACCTTGGGGCCGGCGGGGGTGAGCATAAAGCCGCCGTACAGGCAGCCACGGTAGTCGATGCCCTCGGCAGCAAGCTCGGCCACGGTCTGTTCCATGACCGCCACCATGGTGGCGTGTTCCTCGTCGGTCACGATGGGCACCGGGCTGTAAACGCCCATGCCGCCGGTGTTGGGGCCACGGTCGCCCTCGAGCGCACGCTTGTGGTCCTGCGAGGTGGCCATGGGGCGCACGGTCTTGCCATCGGTAAAGGCCAGCAGCGAGCACTCGGGGCCAACCAGCATCTCCTCAATGACAACGGTGTTGCCGGCATCGCCAAAGGTGCCACCGAAGCACTCGCGCACGGCCTCCTCGGCCTGCTCGAGCTCAGTCGCCACGATGACACCCTTGCCGGCGGCCAGGCCGTCAGCCTTCACGACCAGCGGGGCACCCTGCTCGCGCACATAGGCAAGAGCCGAAGCCTCGTCAGTAAACGAGCCGTAGGCGGCCGTCGGGATGCCGGCGCGCTCCATGAGCTGCTTGGAGAACAGCTTGGAGCCCTCCATCTGGGCACCCTCGGCACCCGGGCCAAAGCACGGGATACCCGCCGCGCGGACGGCATCGCCCACGCCCACCACGAGCGGAGCCTCGGGGCCAATCACCACGAGTCCGCATCCGTGGCTCTGGGCAAACGTCGCCACGGCCGCAGGATCGCAGTCGTCGAGAACCACGTTCTCGCCACAGCTCGCGGTGCCGCCGTTGCCCGGCGCAATGTAGAGCTTGCCGGCGCGCGGTGATGCTGCGAGCTTGGCTGCCAGAGCATGCTCGCGGCCGCCGCTGCCCAACAACAGGATGTCGATGGTTTGAGTGTCCGCCTTCAAGGGTGCCTCCTCTATGGATGAACGGCCCGCCAACTATGCGGACCCATTACAAGCAAATATACCCCTCGGCCGCCCGCTTGGGCTGCAAAGGGGTATATCGCAATAACCGAATAGTGCCGATTACTTCCAGAATCGGTTGATGATCTGCTCGCGATCGGCGCCGACGCCAATGAACGTCACGCGGGTGTGTGCCAGATCCTCAATAAACGCCACGTAGTCCTGAGCCTCCTGCGGCAGCTCATCAAAGCTGCGGCAGCCGGTGATGTCGCACTTCCAGCCCGGGAGCTCCTCGTAGATGGGTTTGGCATGCTCAAAGCGCACTTGGTGCTCGGGCACGCTCGTGTAGCGCTCGCCATCGACGTCATAGGCAACGCACACCTTGATGGTGTCGAAGGCCGAAAGCACGTCGAGCTTGGTCAGGGCGATATCGGTGAGGCCGTTGACACGCGAGGCGTAGTTGGCGATGGGACCATCGAACCAACCGCAGCGACGGCGACGGCCGGTGGTCACGCCGTACTCATAGCCTTCCTCGGTCAACGTATGGCCGGCCTCGGACTCATAGGAAAGCTCGGTGGGCATAGGACCCGAACCGACGCGGGTGATATAGGCCTTCATGACGCCCAGCACGCGGTCGACATTCTTCATACCGACACCGGAGCCGGTGATGGCGCCGCCGGCGGTGCAGTTGGAAGACGTCACGTACGGATAGGTGCCGTGGTCAATGTCGAGCAGCGTTGCCTGGGCGCCCTCGAACAGCAGGTCCTTGCCCTCGTCGATCATGTTGTTGAGCAGCAGGCTCGTCTCGGTGATGTAGGGGCGCAGGCGCTCGGCCATGGGCAGGTACTCGTCGCAGATCTGGTCCACGGTGTAGGTGGGCAGGTGGTAGATGAGCTCGAGCTCGGGATTCACGCGGGCAAGAGCGGTCTCCAGCTTGTCGCGGAACAGCGCCTCGTCCAGCATGTCCTGCATGCGCAGGCCGATGCGGGCCATCTTGTCCTGGTAGCACGGACCGATGCCGCGCTTGGTGGTACCGATGTTCTTCTTGCCGAGCTTCTGCTCAAAAGCACCATCCAGATCGATGTGGTACGGCATGATAATGTGCGCGTTGCCGCTGATCTTGAGGTTCTTGGTGGTAATGCCGTCGGCCTCGAACATGTCAATCTCCTCAAGGACAACCTTGGGGTTGACGACGCAGCCGTTACCGATCACCGACACATGGTCGGAATACATGATGCCGGAGGGCACCTGGTGCAGGCCGTACTTTTTTCCGTTGACGACGATGGTGTGGCCGGCGTTATTGCCGCCCGAATAGCGCACGACGGCATCGAAGTCACCGGCGACCAGGTCGCAGATCTTACCCTTGCCCTCATCGCCCCACTGGGCACCGACCAAAACGGTTGACGGCATGTTTACTCCTTACATTCATGGACTGTCTACGCGCCACCCTGGCACGCAGAAGCACAAAACATTCCCAGTATACCCGTGCAACGGGCGTCTGGCCTACTCCTCGGTATGCGCCCCATCAAGCTCATAGAACTTGGTGGATGCCGGCAGGAACATCAGGTCGACGTCACCGATCGGGCCGGAGCGGTTCTTGGCCACGACGATACGCGTAACGCCCTCGTCGGGTCGATCGTCACGCGAGGCCTCGGCCTCATCGGCGGAGCGGTCCAAGAACATAACGATATCGGCATCCTGCTCGATGGAGCCCGATTCACGCAGGTCGGACAGCTGCGGGCGCTTGCCAGTACGGGACTCGACCTGACGCGACAGCTGCGACAGCGCGATCAACGGAATCTTGAGCTCCTTGGCCATGATTTTCATGCCACGCGACATCTCGGAGACCTCGACGGTACGGCTCTCGGAGCGACGTCCCGGCGGAGGACTCACCAGCTGCAGGTAGTCCAGGATGATGATGGCCTTTTCCTTGTTGTGGAGCATGCGGCGGCTCTTGGCACGGATCTCGGTCACCGTGGTACCGGGCGTATCATCAATCAGGATATCGAGCTTGGACAAAGTCTGCGTAGCCTCGTTGATATTGGCCCACTGCTCGGGGCTAATGCGGCCCGTACGGAAGTCACTGATTGAAATCATGGCGTAGGCGCAAATCAGGCGCTGAGCAATTTCCTTGCCCGACATCTCCAGCGAAAAGAAGCCGACGGTATAGCCCGCAGCGGCGGCATTCAGCGCCAGGTTCAGGGCGAACGACGTCTTACCCACAGCAGGGCGGGCGCCGATAATGATGAGCTGGCCCTCGCGGAAACCCATGAGCATACGGTCGAGTGACGGAAAGCCGGTGGGCACGCCTGCAGCCTGTCCACCGGCCTGGCACACCTCCTCGGCCTCGTTATAGGCCTCGACCATAAACTCGGTCAGCGTCTTGTAGCTCGACTTGACCTCACGCGCCGTAACCTTGAGCAGCTTGCTCTCGGCCAGCTCCACGACCTCTTTAGTGTCGGTGGGGGCGTTATAGGCCAGCGCGTTAATCTCGTTGGTGGCGCCGATCAGCTCACGCAGCATCGAATCGCGGCGAACGATGGCGGCATGGTGCTGCCAGTTCACGAGCGACAGGGTCTGACCCATCAGCTCCAAAATGTAGGCCTCGCCGCCCACGGCATCAAGCTTGTTGATGCTGCGCAGGTAATCGATCAGCGAGATAGAGTCGATGGGAATGCGGCTGTTGTACATATCGACCATCGCGGTGTAGATGGTCTTATGAATGGGCCGGTAGAAGTCATCGGGCTGCAGCTCAACCTGGGCTTCCTCGACCACCTCGGGTGACAGCAGCATGGCGGCCAGTACATTGGCCTCTGCATCTTGGTTTTGGGGGAGACCCAACTTGGATCCGCGGTCCTCGACCGTCGGCGCCGTCTCCCTATCGTCGTATGCCATGAGCATCCTCATTCATATCGCTTGCGAGCATCCATAGTATCAGCCACGGTCCCAAAACGGGCCGCGCTCCGGCAATCATCACCGAACGAAACGGATGAACGGTCCCGCATTTGGGACTTCACCGCAACGCCTGCCATGGCGCTCGCTGAGCGTAGAAAACAAAAGGGCGCCCTGGTCTCCCAGAGCGCCCTTCTTAGAACAAGATTGTTGCGTTGCAGCAAAAGCTACTCGGCAGCAGCCTCAGTCTCGACCTCGGCGGTCTCGGCCTCGGCGACCTCAGTGGCCTCCTCAGTCTCAGCCTCGGCAGCGGCCTCCTCGGCGGTAACGCCGACGAGAACGACAACCTCGGCCTTGATCTCGCGGTACAGCGAGATAGCAACGGTGTGGGCACCGGCAACCTTGATGGGCTTACCGAGCTCGACGCGCTTGCGGTCGATGTCCATACCGAGCTGAGCCTTGATGGCGTCAGCGATCATAGCGGCGGTAACGGAGCCAAAGAGGATGCCCTCGTCGCCGACCTTGACGTCAACGGTGACCGTCTTGCCCTCGAAGGCAGCCTTGGTCTCGTTGGCAGTAGCCAGACGGACGGCCTCGCGCTTGGCGATGTTGTTGCGACGCTCGTCAAGCTGCTTGAGGTTGCCCTTGGTGGCGGCAACAGCGAGCTTCTTGGGGAACAGGAAGTTCTCAGCGTAACCCTGAGCGACCTCTACGACGTCACCCTCGCCGCCCTTGCCCTTGATCTCATCGAGAAGAATAACCTTCATGATGCGTCTCCCTTCTTAGCCGCGGTCGCGGTTGCCACGAGAGGAAACCACGGGGACGGTGTACGGCAGGAGAGCCATCTCGCGGGCGCGCTTGATGGCGTTGGCGATGTCATGCTGATGCTGCGTGCAAGCGCCAGTGACGCGACGGGGCTTGATCTTGCCACGGTCGGTCATGTACTTACGGAGAAGCTGAGTGTCCTTATAGTCGATGAACTCAGTGTTCTCCTTGCAGAACTGGCAGTACTTACGACGCGGCTGACGTGCAGAAAAATCATTAGCCATGTCAAAATACCTTTCATTTGGCAACTTCGGAGAACCGAAGCCGCCTCTCACTCAAAAATAGGTGAACAGCCCTTAAAACGGGATGTCCTCATCGTAGACGTCGACCGCGGGCGGCGTAGCCACCGGTGCGGCAGGACGAGGTGCGGGCGCTGCAGGGGCCGCGGGGGCGTAACCGCCCTGATCGTAGCCACCCTGGCCACCACGGGAGCTCATAAACTCGATCTCATCGACGATGACCTCAAGCTTGCTCCGGCGCTGGCCGTCGCGCTCCCAAGAGCTGTAGCGCAGCTTGCCCTCGATCGCGACCTTGTTTCCCTTTGCCAGGAAACGGCTCACGGCCTCGGCGCGCGTGCCGAACATAGTGCAGTCGACAAAGTTGGGATAGTCCTCCCACTCGCCAGTCTGCGGGTTGCGGCGGCGATCGTTCACAGCGACGCCAAAGGACAGAACCTGGGTTCCGCCGGCGGTGGCGCGCAGCTCGGGATCGCGGGTGAGGTTACCGGTGATGTTCACTCGATTGATGCTCATAACTCACTACTTCCTCTTGGGGCACAGGCCCAGTCCAAAACGACAGTCTTACTCCTGGTCGTCGCGACGGACGATCATGTGGCGGACCACAGCGTCGGTGATGCGCAGGACGCGATCAAGCTCGGCGATCTGGGTAGGATCTGCGTGGAAGTTGATGAGGGTGTAGTCACCATCGGTGAGGTCGTTGATCTCGTAGGCGAGCTTGCGCTTGCCCCACTCGTCAACGGAGTCGACCTTGCCAGCGCCCTCAGCGATCGTGGTATCGATACGCTTCATAACAGCGAGACGAGTCTCGGGGTCGAGCGACGGGTCAACAAAGAACAGCAGTTCATAAGCCTTCATATTGTCACCTCCTCTGGGCAAATGTGGCTTCAGGTCGTGAAGGTGCGCCTGAAGCAGGAAAAGACTTGGTAATAATATCTTTCAACCTCCCAGGCTGCAAGAATATGCAGCTACAACCTCATGACCTCCACATATGTCCATACTCACACGGCACTTCATGCGTCTTCCAACCAAATGCCGACCAAATGCTTGACGGATCCGTGGGCAAGATACGGCGCTGCGGGGACAAGACAAATCAAACCGACGCTCCTATAAGTTGTCAAGAGGCAGTTTGCGGGAGCGCTCTCTCCAATTCGCACAGGAGCTCGTAATACCTCCTCTCCAGTTTCGTCGACCGCCGTTTC